>Ga0066903_100003293_pt1 | contig 13139 bp, 11 predicted proteins | sample PanSoiMetaGPlot1_FD_67491 | JGI IMG/M metagenome (GOLD analysis project Ga0066903, IMG submission 67491) | Tropical forest soil microbial communities from Panama analyzed to predict greenhouse gas emissions - Panama Soil - Plot 1 (version 2) | ecosystem: Environmental > Terrestrial > Soil >... | reverse complement strand
TCGATTGGGGATTGCCGGCCCCGACGTTGAAGCGCTCGCCGCTGACGGAGGTGCGGGCGGCCGCTAGAAACGCCTGCGCGACGTCGGTCGCGTAGATAAAGTCACGCTGCTGCGTGCCGTCACCCACCACGGTGAATGGCTTGCCGGCCAGTTTCTGGCGAAAGAACACGCCGAACACGGCACCATAAACGCCGGTGGTGCGCACGCGCGGCCCATAGGCATTGAAGATGCAGATCGAATTCACGGGCAGTCCATAGACGCTGTGCCAGTGGAACGCGGCCTGCTCGCCCTGGAACTTGGAGAGAGCGTAGGGATACTGCGGATTAATCGGATGATCTTCCTCGGTCGGTACTGCGGCAAGCCCGTAGCACGATGACGACGCCGCATAGACGAGTTTCTCAACACCTGCCTGGCGGGCGCACTCGAGCACGCGCACGGTGCCCTGGACGTTGGTGTCCATGTATTGCGTGGGCTGCTCGATCGAGGGCACGATGTCGCCGATACCGGCGAGGTGGAAGACATATTGCGCATTAGCAAAGATCGGCGAACCGGGCTCCAGCGCACGGACGTCCTGCCAGTAGCACGCGAGATCGGGATTCCCCTTGTGGTGGTCGAGGTTGCTGCGGTGTCCGCCAACCAAGTTATCAACGACACGGACACTAAAGTCCGCCGCGAGCAATGCATCGACCATGTGGCTGCCGATGAACCCGGCACCGCCAGTGACGACCGCAGCGAGCTTTCCGCTCATGCTGCCTTCAACTGCTTGAGCAAGCGAACATTGAAGTAGCGCACGTCCTCCATGCTATTCGGAAGCTTGTTGGCGACGAACGCCTTACAAAGCTCGCGTATCGCATCCTCGATGGTGTGGCGCGGCGCGTAGCCGAGCACGCGCTTCACCTTGTCCGAGTTGATGTGATAGGAGCGGATATCATCTGTCGGCGTGGTAACAATATCGACCTTGCCGCGCTGAGGCACCTCCTGGGCGACGACCCGCTGCACCAGCTCCGCGATCTCCATCAGCGACATGTTCTGAAAGCCGACATTGAAAGTCTCGTTCTGCACTTTGTCGGCCGGTGCCGTAAGAAAGAGCTGAACGGCGTCGCAGTAGTCCTGGATGTGCAGGTTCGGCCGCAGTTGCGATCCGCCGAAAACCGTGATCTTGCCGGCATTCACCGCGTGATTGGTCAGGATATTGACCGAGAGATCGAGCCGCTGCCGGGGCGAATACCCGCAGACCGTGGCCGGGCGGAAGATCACGCCGGTGAACCCGGTGTCCGTGTGCTTCTTCAGCAGCGGCTCACACATGCCCTTGTACTTATTGTAAAGCGTGAGCGGCACCAGCGGATGGTCTTCGGTCACGTCGGGCTGGTCAGAGACGCCGTAGACTGAGCTCGAAGAAGCATACACGAAGCGCTTCACGCCTGCCTTCTTAGCTGCCAACACCATCGGCTCAAAGGCGTTGAGGTTGATCGTGGTGGAAAGCTCCTCGTCGAGCTCGAAGCTCGCGTCGTTGGAAATGCAGGCCAAATGGACCACTGCGTCGTGCCCGGCCACCGTGGCAGCGAACTTCGCGCTGTCGCGGACGTCGCCGTCGATGATTCGAAGATTGGGATTGTCACGCGGCAGAAAGGAGTTGCCGAAGAACATGATGTCATAGACCGTGACCTTGTAGCCACGCTCAAGCAACTGCGGAACCAGCCGCGCCCCGCAATATCCGGCTCCGCCGGTCACCAACACCTTACTGAACAGTCTTTGCATGATCCCCTCTATGCCTCGCTCCGCCGCCTTCCCATCCAACCCAGGCAGGTGAGGAGCAAATGCGGTGATGCAGTTCACTCCGCCGCGTAACGGGTGGTCGTGATCTGGTAAGCCGCCGCCGTGGCGTCCTTGTAGAATAACTGGACGGTCTCGCGTGAATATTCGCTGAGATCCTTGTCGATGAGATTGAGCTTCGCCAGAAACTCATTCGGCACGGTCACGATGTCGCAACCAGCCTCTTCGGCATGGAAGATGTTCAGAAGCTCACGCGTGCTTGCCCACAGGAGCTCCGCCTTCGGACGCGATGCCAGAATCTCCGTGCATGCCCGCATGTGCGGAATTGGATCAACGCCGGTGTCGGCAATGCGCCCTGCGAACACCGAAACGATCGCCGGCGTCGAGGGATCGAGCGCAGCGGCCACGCCGCGCACCTGATCGAGCGTAAAGATCGCGGTGATGTTGAGCGTCACGCCCTCGGACGAGAGCGCGCGGATCAACTCGTTCGACGACTGCCCCTTGGTGGTCGAGACCGGGATTTTGACGTTGACGTTGGGTCCCCACGTGGCGATGGCGCGCGCCTGCTCGGCCATGCTGGGAAAATCGTCGGCGAACACCTCGAACGAAACCGGCCGGTCGGTGATCGTGGCGAGGACCCGGCGCGCGAAAGTCTCGTAGTCGTTGACACCAGCTTTGCGCATCAGTGTAGGATTCGTGGTGAACCCTTGGATCAACGGATTGTGCGCCATCTTGACCATGCCATCGAAGTCAGCGCCGTCGGCGAAGATCTTGACGTTGAGATCGGCAATCCGGCTCATGACGCCTCCTTCATGGTGAGAGCAGCTTCGATGATGACATCGGCGGCTTCGGCAACCGAGCGCACGACGTAGTCGGGCGCGGTCGGCGCCGGCTCGGCATAGTCGAGATCAATGAACACTGTGGCGCAGCCCGTCCTGCGACCCGCCTCCACGTCACTTGCGCGATCGCCGACCATGTAGCTCTTCGCGAGATCGATCCCGAATTCGCCCGCCGCCTCCAGGAGCATCCCCGGGCTCGGCTTACGGCATTGGCAGCGGTCGGCATGGCCGTGGAAACACACCTTGATGACATCCACCGGCAGCGTTTGCCGCATGACGTCATGCATGGCCTCCACGTCCGAGCGCGCAGTCACGCCATCGCCGACATCCGGCTGATTGGTGACCACCGCCAGCAGAAATCCCGCACGTTTGAGCCGATGGAGACTCGTCGCCGCCTCGGGGTAGAGCCTGAAATCCCCGAGCCTTCTCGGCGCGAAGCTCCTGCGGTCACGAAACTCGGGAATGACGATGACCCCGTCGCGGTCAAGAAATACAGCTGGCCGCAAGCTGGAGCTGGGCCCTACCATTTCGTCTGCCTGCGCTGCAAAGACGGGTGGCTGACGAGGCAATGCCAGACCACCGCCTGAAAAGCCTCGGAGAGTGGCGTAACCCAGCCCGCTTCGACCTGCGGGATCACGACCACGACATCGCCGTGCTTGGCAGTGTAGCCGCTGTCGCGACCGACAATTCCAAAGACGCGCGCGCCGCGGGCCTTCGCCAGATCGACGGCGTTCACGATATTTGGACTGATATTGCGTTCGGCATCGCCACCGCCGACCGAATAGATCAGGATTGCATCCCTGTCGCTCAGCTGGCTGACCTCGAGCCAAGCTGCGAAGACGGTGTCCCATCCCTCGTCGTTGGTTCGAGCTGTCAGCTCCGACACGTTATCCACAGGGCTGTAGGTCTCAATGCCACACAGCTTGCGGAAATCGTTCACGGCATGACTGCAATTGGCAGCACTGCCGCCCACGCCGAGCAGGAACAGGCGACCCTTGCGGGCCCGCAACTGATCGAGCTCAAGCGCCAGATCTTCAATGGAACCGAATGAAATCTCGGAACAAATCCGCTCGGCCGCAGCAAAGAATGCCTGTACGTGAGTCTGCGGTTCAGGTGCCCACGACCTTGCAACTTGCTGGGAAATTGTCACGCCGGCCCCCATTACCTCTGCGCCTTTTTCCCCTAACCGTTACCCAGGTACGGATCAAGTCCAAGCTCGCGCCGACCGCCCATCCGCGTTGCTGTCGAAGATGATTTCAGGACCGGTGTTGCAAATTTGCTGTGAAGAAATTTGCTGTGAATATGTTGGAGAACGCAGCAGCGAGGCTTCGCAAGCTGGCACGGAATATGATCGGCAGTTGAAGATGCGGCGACCAGTGATCCGCGCACCAAGTCCCGTGCCTGCACGATGTCGCGGCGCGAGCAGCGATCAGCCGCGCAATCTCTCAAGAGATTCGCGAGTTCTTCTCCAAACTGCCGAGCGAGCGACCGTCACGCCCACCGTTCACGCCATGCCTGCAGCATCAGCACATTCCACAGCGGATACTGCCAATTGCGGGTGCCGCCGAGATGCTGCTGCCAAGCCTGTCTGACCGGCTCGACACGCACCAAGCCGTGGCGCTCCAAGCGCGCGGGCGCCAGCAAGGTTTCCGCCCACTCGCGCAACGGCCCGCGCAGCCAGGCATCAATCGGCACCCCGAATCCCATTTTTGGTCGCTCGGTCAGGCGCTGCGGCACATAACGGTCGAGCACTCGGCGCAGCAGCCATTTGCCACGTCCGGCTCGTACCTTGAGATCGAGCGGCAGACTCCAGGAGTAGGCCACGACGCGATGATCGAGCAGCGGCACCCTGCCCTCGAGCCCCACTGCCATGGTGGCACGGTCAACCTTGGTGAGGATGTCGTCGGGAAGATAGCTCACCAAATCGAGATACTGCATGCGCGGAACGAGATCGGGGAAATCGCGCGCGATCGTCGCATCCCAAAGCGGTCCCGCCGGCTCGCGGCCCCCCACAGAGATCTCCTCCGGACGCTCCCACTGGCTGACCAGCCGGCGATAGACCGCATCCGCCTCGGGATTGTCGAGGAGCGTCGCGAGCTTGTGCAGCCGGTCGCCGGGCAACACCGGCCGCCAGGCGCGCGGGACGGAAGCAAACAGCGAGTTCCAGGTGTCGGGCGAAAGCGCACGCACGATGGTAGTCGAAGCGCCGCGCAACGGGCGTGGCACGCGCTTCACCGCGCGCACGAGCCGCTCCGCCCAGAAATAGCGGTTATAGCCTGCGAACAACTCGTCCCCGCCATCGCCTGAAAGAGCCACGGTGACGTGCTTGCGGGTCAACTCCGAGACGAGATAGGTCGGGATCTGCGAGGGATCGGCAAACGGCTCATCGAACCAGTCGGGCAACCGCGGAATGACATCCAGCGCGTGTCGCGGCTCGACATAGAATTCCGTGTGGTCGGTGCCGAGATGGGCGGCGACGCGCTTGGCGCTCTGCGCCTCGTCGAAGCCGGCCTCGTGGAAGCCGATGGAGAACGTCTTGACCGGACGCGTGCTCTGGGCCTGCATCAACGCGACCACGGTGGAGGAATCAATCCCACCGGAGAGGAACGCGCCGAGCGGTACGTCGGCGATCATCCGCAGCCTGACGGAATCACGCAGCAGCGTATCGAGCCGCTCAATCGCCTCGTCGGCATCCGGTGCAGGATCGTTGCGCCGCTGGCCCGAGATCGCAATGGCGCGCAAATCCCAGAAACAGTGCGGTGTCGGATCGGCGCCCACACGCAGCGTCAGAGTGTGACCGGGCGGCAGCTTTGAAGCTTCGTGATAGATGGTGCGCGGTTGCGCGATGTAGCCGTAGCGAAGGAACCCGGCAACTGCGTCGTCGTCAATCGTTGGCCTCCAGCGGGGAACCGCGCGGAAAGCCTTGAGCTGAGAGGCGAACAGGACCCGCTCCGGTGTCGCCGCGTAATAGAGCGGCTTGATCCCAAGACGATCGCGCGCCAGAACCAGCGTCCTGCTGGTGCAGTCCCAGAATGCGAAAGCAAACATCCCGATCGCGCGCTCGATCGCTGCTTCCACGCCCCATAAGGCGCACGCTTCGAGCAGCACCTCGGTGTCCGAATCGCCACGCAGCCTGCGACCAGCAGCTTCAAGCTCGCGACGGATATCGCGATAATTATAGATTTCGCCGTTGAAGGTGATGACGTAACGGCGGTCCGCAGTATGCATGGGCTGCGCGCCGGTGGGACTGAGGTCGATGATCGCGAGCCGGCGCTGACCGAGCACCACTCCGCCTTCCGCGTCGACCCAGACCGCACCTGCATCGGGTCCGCGATGCCGCACGGTTTCGATCATGGTTTCGCCGATCGATCGCAGTGCGTCGGCCGAGGTTGCCGCGCGCCAATCGACCATCCCAGCGACGCCACACATCCCGTAGTTCCCGCACCGCGCAGAGTTGAGCATTTTTTCTAGCGGGTAATCCCGAGAGCGTCCAGGCGACGGGGGGCACCCTTGCGGTTCGACGACAATCCAAGCTTATTAGGTGGAATGAAGGTTCTGTTCTTCATCCGCTCGCTCGAAGTCGGTGGCAGCCAACGCCAGCTCGCTCTGCTTTCGGAGGGCCTGGCGCGGCGCGGCCACGACGTACTAGCCGCCGTGTTCTATAGCGGCGAAGAGATTGAGCTGACGCCATCACAGTCGGCCATGCGGGTGGTCGCTCTCGGCAAATCGGGCCGTTGGAACGTCGTCGGTCCGCTCAGCCGTCTACGCCGGTTGATGCTCGCCGAACGGCCGGACGTGATCTATGCCTTGCTGCCGATGCAGACCGTGCTCGCAGCCTTGTTGCGACCGCGCCGCCTCGCCGCTCGCCTCGTATTCGGCATACGCGGCTCGGAAGTAGAAGCTGATCGCTACGACGCCCTGATTGCCCTGACCTATCGGCTCGAGGCACGGCTCGCGCGCCGCGCCGATCTGATCATCGCCAATGCGGATGCCGGTCGCGCCGACGCGATCAATCGCGGTTTCCCGAGCGATCGCATCGCGGTCATCGCCAATGGCATCGACACTGCCGTGATGCGGCCCAACGCGGACAGCGGCCGCCAGCAGCGCCGCGGCTGGGGCATCACTGATGATGCCTTCGTCATCGGGTGCGTCGCGCGCCTCGATCCGATGAAGGACCACGCCAATTTTCTCGCCGCGGCGGCACGTTTCACTGCAGAGGATCCGACTGCTCGGTTCGTATGTGCCGGAGACGGCCCCCCCGCGTATCGCGCCGAGCTCGTGGCTCGAGGGCAGTCGCTTGGTCTCGCAGATCGGGTCGTGTGGGCGGGCAAAATCACCGATGTGGCGGCAGCTTACAATGCCTTCGATATCGCGACCTTGCCGTCGGCTTTTGGCGAAGGATTCCCCAATGTGATCGGCGAAGCCATGGCCTGTGGCACCCCGGTGGTCGCGACCGACGTCGGCGATGCGCGCGCGATTGTCGATGAACTCGGTGAGGTCGTGCCCCCGAAGAGAGCGGATCTTCTATGCGCCGGGTGGCAACGGTTGCGGCAACGTGTTGCACAGGATGCAAGCCTGCACGAGGCCGTACGGCAGGCAATCATTGCCAACTACAGTGTAGAGGCGATGCTCGATCGGACTGAAAACGCCCTATCGCGCATAGTCGTGGGTTCCTAACCCGGGACGAGTTCGAAGACATGGCACGCGCTGCCCAGCAACCCGGCGAGACGTCGGCGTTTGGCGAGATCCAGGCGGCGGCCGAGGAGCATGTTGCCGGTATAGAACAGTCCCATCGGCTCGTCGCGCACAACGGTGAACCCATTGGCTTGAAAGTGGCGACGCCACCAATTGGGGTGAAACAGCCACATCTCGGACAATACGTTGCCACGCTCGCCGTGCCGACGCGGAAACAAACGTCCGCCAACGGCACGTGCCGTTCGGTACCAAGCCTCGCCGAGCCGATGAAGCTCCACTTTCCGCGGGATCGCGCGCGGCAGAAGTTGCGGCACGCCGAAAACGGCGTAAAGGACCGCGTCGGGATAGCCTGAGAGCGTGCTCCAGAATCGCCAGGAGTGTGTCGGTAGCACGTGGACGCAACGTCCGCCGGGTGCCAGCACGCGACGGATCTCTGCATGCAGGCGCGCAAGGTCGGGGATGTGCTCGAGCACGTTCGACGAGAACACCAGGTCGATTTTGGAACCGGGAAGTGGGATGGTTGTGCCGTCGTAGTCAATGATCGGGAACACCCGGTGTGAGGCATATTCTGAGTCCGCAAGCTCGATGGCGGTCACATCGAAGCCGCGACGATGCAGTTCCAAAGCCTGCTGGCCAGTGCCGGCGCCGATCTCCAGAACTCGCGCTCCTCCCGGGAATAGCGCGGTCACCTTGTTGATCTCGGCAGATCTCAGCGTTTCGAGATGTTGAAGAGAGAACATGGGAAAGGACTGGAGTCGAAGGGGACGATCTCAGCGAGGCGACCCAGGTCCGGATTGGGACTTCAGGGCGCGCTCATGCGAAAACTGCTCATAGCAACTACAACCATCCACAGCAATCGGCATCCAGGCTCACCCGCATGTCGTCCGCAAACGACTGTCTCACATGGAATGATTTGGTATAAACTCTGATCAGAGGGCGCGGATTGGGTATGAAAATCCTGCACGTCATCACCGGACTGGAAGGCGGAGGCGCCGAACGCCAGCTGGTCTACCTGCTACGCGGCTCGACGGACGTTCAAGTCCACCACGAAGTGGTCTCGCTTCTGGATGGGGGCGTTTACGAGCGGGACGTTCGTGCCACCGGCGCCAAGCTGCACACCTTGAATCTGGCACGCAACCGGCTTTCGCCCTTGGCTCTGTTTCGGCTGGCGAGCCTTATTCGCCGGAGCCGTCCCGATATTGTGCAGACTTGGCTCTATCACGCTGACCTCGTCGGGCTGTTGGCGGCGCGCCTTGCGAGCGGGGCCCCGGTCATCTGGACATTGCGCTCCTCGCAGCTCGAGCTGCACCACTATTCGAAGCTGACAGGCCTCACCATCAAGGCGCTCAGCCGTCTGTCCCGTTGGCCTGCGGCCATCCTGGCGAATTCGACCGCCGGCATGAATGCTCACGTCGCGATCGGGTATCGGCCAAGATGGGCCGGGGTCATCCCAAACGGCATCGATACCAACACGTTCCGGCCATCCGAGTCAGCGCGGCAGGAGGTTCGCGCCGAACTCGGGATCGGCGCGGATACGCCCCTTATTGGGTGCATTGCGCGTTACGACCCGATGAAGGACCACCTGAACGTATTCTCAGCATTTGCGCGCGTTGCGGCGGATGCTCGACTCCTGCTCGCCGGCAAAGGAACCGAGCCGGGTAATCATGAGCTCAGTGGCCAAATCGAGTTGGCGGGACTTCGACCCAAGCAAGTCATCCGGCTCGGTGAGCGCCGGGACTCGGACCGCATTATCGCAGCGCTCGATGTTCTCGTGCTCGGCTCCGCCTTCGGAGAAGGATTTCCGAACGCTCTGGGAGAGGCAATGGCGTGCGGCGTACCCTGTGTGGCGACCGATGTTGGCGACAACGCCGCGATCATCGGCGGATGCGGAAGCGTGGTGCCGCCCAGGGACCCGCAAGCGCTCGCCGAAGCGATGTCTCGATTGCTAGCGCTTTCGTCGGACCAACGCCGGGCGCTCGGCGTGCGAGCGCGCGAGAGGATTCAAAAGGATTACGCACTTTCGGAGATGGTCAGGCGCTATTTGGAGGTGTATGCGCACTTCGCACCAGGAAAGGAGTGTAGCCATAAGTCGCGTCGAAGCGCCTGAACGACAGACCTGGATTCAGTATTCCAGCGATTCAATATTCCAAGCCGCGCCTATGAGAGACCATTGCGAAGAGCGGCGATCAGCTTCCCGTGTATCGTCCAATGACGAAGGTCAATATCCACCCCGCCCCCATTCCCACCAGCACCATCGGGAGGAACAACAACTCGCGCCGAAGATCGAACAATCCATATCGTACGCAATGGAAAATAATCATCGGCAAACACAAGAGATGGCTCCCGACCAACCCCAGCAAGGCTCCCGGAACATCTAAAAGGTGATAGCCGCCAACCATCGCCACAGCGAGCACCGCCAGGCGCAGGGCAAGGACTCTGGAAAGCACGTGCGGCGCGCCAAGGGCCACGAAGCACTGGATTGCAATCTGAAAAGGAGCGGTCAGAAGAGCAGCGGCAAGCACCTGCAGCATCCAGCCGGCCTGCGCGTAGCGAACGTCGTAGAGCAGCTCAATCAGCGAATGACCTGATATCATCAGGATGCCCGAGCAAGTATAGGCGACCAAGGCAACGGGCATGTGAATTCGGTAATAGCCGGCTTTCAGGGCCGCGGGTCGCTCGCGCGCAATCTCGCTCAGAGCAGGGAAACTGACACCAGCATTGATCCCCGCGAGCACCTGCTCGATCGAGCTGAAGATCTGAAACGCAATCACGTAGACGCCGAGCATCGTTGCATCGACAAGGCTCCCCAGTAGGAGCCGATCGCCGTTGACTGCGAGAAAGCTGAGGATCGAGGAGATGACTATCCATTTGCCAAAATGGAAGATGTCGTGAAATGCCGAGGGATCCCACTGCCAGCGATTGGCAGTGCCGGGGAGCCAAATGTGGCTCAACAGCGTTATCGTCAGCGACCAACAAATGCTGCCTGCGACGAGCGCCCAGATCGACGGATCAACCCATGCCCAACCGAGCATGCATATGATCGCCGCAATCTGCCCGATGAGATCGATCAGCATCAGCCGGCCAAGCGCGAGATTGCGGCTCGCTTCGGCTGTCTTCGTGGATCCAAAGCCGGCAATGACAGTGCCGAACGAGAGAACGGCGATCACCCAGGGCAGGCTGGGATCCGCGTAGACACTCTCCTTGGGGACCAAACCGCGACTGCTGGCATGAGCGACAAGCATGCTGATGCCAAGCGCGAGGAACCAAAGAAGTAGGCCTCGAACAATCTGTATCAACCAGGCCGTATTCAAGAACGCAGGATCGTTGCCGCGTTTGCTCTGCACGATGCTTTGTCTCAGCCCAAGGTCGGAGAACATCGCCAGACCACTCATCACGATTGTCGCGATCGCTACCGTGCCGAACATGTCCGGCGCCAGCAGCCGAGTCATGAGCAAGTTGGTGCCGAGGCGAAGCGCCAGGTTGAGGCCGTAGCCGCCAAGACTCCACGCGCCAGCGCTCAGCACGCGCCGCTTGAGCGAGGTGGAAGGAGGCTCGCCACTAAGCGTAAGCATGGGATTCGACGGGCGATATGAAGCGGAAGGATTTGCTGCTTGAAATTCTTGTGACAGTGACCGTAGCGAGCCAGATCCAAAGGGGCCACAGGTCTAGGTGATCGCCAGTCACAGACCACATCTCCGCCAAGCCCGCCCTTCGCGGCCAAGCTGTCACTCCTAGCACGGTCCGTCGCGGATGGGGTAAGGCAAAAGATATCAGCGCGAGGCGCCCCACCTGATCGTCGGGGAGATTTGGGCAGCCGGCGCGACGCAGGAGTTGTGGTGGCGCCATCGACATTCATCGCCCCGATTGGCGGAACCGATCATAGGCACGCATTGCCTCCTCATTTTGGCCCTGTCCGGCCAACAAAGCTCGTTTTGACCAAAAGACGCAAAAGCAGGGCCTGAGGTAGCCAAACAGGGGGACAATGAGGCACGCGATGACATTTTTCGCGAAATGCGGTCTGGCATTGCCCTGTCCCGCGCATAGCGGTACATGCGAACGGAAAACGCGGCCGGACCCGGCATCGGAGCGTTAAAATGGCTGAACTGATGACTGATATCCCCGTCGGCACTGGCGAGCCAAAAGCGTTTTACGTTCCGCTCGCCATTCGCACCGTCAAGAACCTCCGCACCTGCCTGCGGTGGGCGTGGCTCGACATCGTCTGCCACTATCGTCGATCGCGGATCGGCCCGTTGTGGGAAACCATCAACGTTCTGGTCATGGTGCTTGGCCTCTCCGTCGTATCGTCTGCCGTGATCGGCGGCGACGTAAGCGACCTTATCGGTTACATCGGACTTGGCATCATCATCTGGACCACGATCTCTGCCCTGATCTTGGAGGGAATGACCACGTTCGTGCGCAACGCCGGCCTGATCACCACCAGCAACGTCAGTATCGACTGCTATGTCGGGCGCACCGTGTTTCGCACCTTGATCGTGTTCTGCCATCACATTGTGCTGTATTTCCTCGGGCTCGCCTTGCTGCTGGTTCCGCTGAGCTGGACCAGTCTCCTGTCGCTGGTGGGCATCGCGCTCCTTTTCATCAACGGCTACTGGGTCGGCGTCGTGCTCGCCTTCCTCTGCGCACGGTTCCGCGACCTTGAGCTGATCATCCGCAACCTGCTGCAGCTCGCCTTTTTCATCACACCGGTGTTCTGGAAAGCGGACCTCGTGGTCAGCAGCAAGCGCGCGATCGTCGACTACAACGTTCTGTTCTATTTCATCGAGATCATTCGCGCGCCTTTGCTCGGGCAGGTTCCGCCTTTCACGTATTACGCGGTCGCAGTCGGCTGCACGATCGTCGGCTATATAATCGCTGTGCTGGTCTATCAGCGGATGCGGCGCCAACTTGCTTTCTTTGTTGCCTAGCCCAGGACCAGTTGGAGCCAAGATGACGCTGGTACGCCTAACGAACGTCAACGTACGGATCCCGATCTATGACAGCCATGCGCTGCGGCTGATCCGGCTGCCGGCATTCGGCCGCGCGAAAGTGGGAACCCAGGCGATCAGCCATTCCGGAGCCGTGCTGATCATCCACGCGCTGAACAGTCTGAACCTCGAACTGCATGACGGTGATCGCGTCTGCTTGATCGGCCACAACGGCGCAGGCAAGACAACGTTGCTGCGAGTGCTCGCGGGCATCTACCCCGCCTCAACCGGCAAAGTGGAAGTGGTCGGCAAAGTCTTTGCGCTGCTCGGCAATTCCATGATGATGAACCCCGACGCCACCGGATGCGAAACCATCAAGCTCGTCGCCAACCTGTTTCATTGGCCAGAGGAACGGATGGCGGAGTTCATCCGCGACATCGAAGAGTTTACTGAGCTCGGCGAATACCTCTCGTTGCCGACCCGCGTCTATTCCGCGGGCATGCAGACGCGGCTCGCGTTCGCCATGGCGACGGTTCAGACGCCCGACATCCTGTTGATCGATGAGGGCATCGGGGCGGGAGATGCCCATTTCCAGGAAAAGGCGCAAGCGCGCGTGCAGCAATTCATCAGCCGCGCCAAGATCATCGTGCTCGCCTCGCACTCGATCCAGCTCTGTCGCGCCATGTGCTCGAAAGCGTTGATCCTGAACAAGGGAACGCAGGATTTCTTCGGCGATATCGAGGAGGGGCTGGACCGATACGCCCAGTTGCGGGACGGCCCCGCATAGCCCGCGGACAGGTCAGCGGGCGAGCGGCGCGGCAACATCCAGTACCGTGGGAGCAAGCGCGAGAGAACAAATTCGAACCAGATGGAGGGGCATCCGCGAAAGCGGAAATACCGACGGGCT
>Ga0066903_100003292_pt1 | contig 13142 bp, 14 predicted proteins | sample PanSoiMetaGPlot1_FD_67491 | JGI IMG/M metagenome (GOLD analysis project Ga0066903, IMG submission 67491) | Tropical forest soil microbial communities from Panama analyzed to predict greenhouse gas emissions - Panama Soil - Plot 1 (version 2) | ecosystem: Environmental > Terrestrial > Soil >... | reverse complement strand
GTAGCGCGTCGCCCTCCGGCAAGGATGCGCTCGCGGTCCTCGTCGCTTGCTCGGAGAAGCGTCGCGAGTTGAAGGCCGGGCCAAGCCAATGAACGGCTCAAGGCCATTCGCCGCGTCTGCAAGTTCGGGAAAAGAAAGGGTGGTGTGAGAACGGAGCGCGCGATGTCTCATACTTCAACCTCAAGTCCGGAGGCTGGCATACGTGGACGATGGACGAGGTGCTGCAGTATCAGGAACGTCATCCGATCGGCACCAAGGCGCGGCTCGCGCTGGACCCCATCCTGTTTACGGGAACCCGCAAGTCCGACGCCATTCGGCTTGGAAAGCAGCATGCTAAGCGCGGTAAGTTTCGCTTCACCGAGCACAAGAACCGCAACCGGGCGCCGAAACGCCGCGAAATTCCCATCCTTCCAATCCTGCAAGCGACAATCGACGATTCGCCTTGCGGCGATCTCACCTATCTTGTGACCGAGTTCGGCAAAGGCTTCACCGATAACGGCTTCGGCAACTGGTTCCGCGACCGCTGCATTGAAGTTGGCGTGCCCGGTCGAGCGCATGGACTGCGCAAAGCGGGCGCGACGATCGCAGCGAGTAACCGCGCGTCATCTCACACGCTGATGTCGATCTTCGAGTGGGACACGCTCAAGCAAGCGGAAATCTATACGCGCGAAGCCGACAAGATCAGGTTGGCCGAACAAGGCATGCACATGATAATCCCTTGTCCCACTTTTTTTCCGTCCGGTGGGACCAAATCGCGAAAAGCCAAGCAACATCAAAGATGAAAAACGGACGTGGTGCCCAGGGGCGGAATTGAACCACCGACACCTGCATTTTCAGTGCAGTGCTCTACCAACTGAGCTACCTGGGCGCCGAACCGCCGGACGGCGGGCGTCATGCGGGCGCGTGTTTATAGAGGCACATCCCCTGTCCAGCAAGCCGGGCCGCGACGGTCCGTGAACGCACTGCCGAGGCGGGGTTTCGCCCGGTCGCATGCTCGATTGGCCGGTCCGCCGGTTCCGCCGCCTCCGGCTTGCCCGCCTCGGCGCGACCGCGGAGCGCGCCGTGCTCGCCCTTCTCGGGGCTCCTCGGGCCTCCTCCGGCACCCGAGGCGTAGCCTCCTGAGGGTTCACATCTAGCAGGCGCCGATGCAGACGCCCGGCTCAACGCGCGGATGGCATCGCCAACGCGCGATGCAGGCGGTGCCGCCAAAGGCAAAGTTGCAGCGACATCGTTCCTCGTCGGCCCCGCAAACAGCCACACAGTGCCCGCCGTCGTTCGCGGCCGTGCAGGCGGAGGTCGGAATGCATTCCCGTCTGCGGTCCGCGAATTCGCAGGCGCAGGTCTCGGCCTGCACGGACTCAATCAAGATGGGCGGCGGCGCGTGGCTTTGCTGGGCGTTGGCCAATGGCTGCATCATCGATAGCGTTGAAAGCACGAGCGCCGGCAGGAGCGTCAGGTATCGCATCCCGGTCCCCCTTATGCGTTCTTCAAGCTACAGGATCGAAACGACGCCTCTCCAACAAAATCTGAACCATACCCGCCTTCGGCGCGCCAGACCCATGAACGCGCGACCTTACGTATCCCGCTCGTCCCGGCCCGGCTGGCCGTCCTTCGGCACGCCGTCCTCGTCCTCCTCCTCGCGGCCCGGCACCGCATAGGCGCCGCTGAACCAGCGGTTCAGATCAACGTCGGCGCAGCGTTTCGAGCAGAAGGGCCGATAGGCGTCGGCCGCCGGCTTGCGGCAGATCGGGCAGCGCGTCGCGGGGCGTTCGGCCATGGCCTCGATATGGGGACCACACGGCACTCCGCCATCGCAAGTCGGGTATACCCGACTTGCGGGACAAGCCGCGATCTGTGTCGGTTCCACCAAACCTGAGCACGCGGTTCAGAGTTGCACTTCGTTGTAGCGGTCGCATTGCCGGCAGTGAATGACAAATCCCTTCAACGCCCCAAACTCCGCAATGGCGAGGACAGTGCCGCAGTGCCCGCAGCGATGGCGCGCTCCGTCGGCACTCAAAATCAAGGCGGGGGGCGCCTGCATGGCGGATCCCGCCGCTGGGGCCTTCGCAACCCGCATCCACGTCTCCCAGTCCTCAGATGTGCGGGGCGCCCGCCGGCGCGAGATGGCATAGTCGCTGGCCTCGGGTGGATACACCAAATGGTCCACGTCGCTGCCCGGGGCGAACAGGCGCCAGGCCTCGCCCCGGTGGCTCGCCGGAAACAACAGGATGGCGTAGCCGCCGGAGAGCTCCAGCCTGACGTCGCCGCGCTTGGTCTGCTCCGTGCCGGTCACGACAAATCGGTCGCTCTCATTCACCCATGATCGGGTGCGCTCGTCGGGCTCGAAGAAATTGCTCCATCTCTGGTCCTGCAGGCTGCGGCCGTCCTCATACGACCAGTTCGCCGGACGCTCCCCCGGTCCGGCGTAGTCCCAGAGATCGTCACGCCCGGTCACCGTTCCGCCCAGTCCATCGAAGCGCCATGGACATTGGACGTGCAGGGCATACGCGCCCACGGTCCCGTCCCCCGACGCTCTGATGTCGCCGAAGTGAAGCACAAGCGTGTCGGCGGCCCTGCGAACGATGGAGAGCCGAAGCCCGATCAGCGCGTCGAAGCCGCTGGGCTGCATCGCGCGCGAGGCGGCCTCCGCCACGGCATCCTCCTCAGACGTTGAGCCAGCCGAAGCGGATCGGATAGCCCTCGCCCAGCAGCAGCGTCGTCGTCTCGTAGAGCGGCAGGCCCACGACGTTGGAATAGGAGCCGACCATCTTGACGATGAAGCTGCCGGCGATGCCCTGCGCAGCGTAGGCGCCGGCCTTGCCGCGCCATTCGCCGGAGGCGAGATAGGCCTCGATGTCCTCGTCGGAGAGCCGCTTGAACCGCACCTTGGTCTCGACCAGACGATGGCGGTACGCCTCGGTCGGCGTCACCAGGCAGATCGCGGTATGGACCCGGTGATTGCGCCCGGAGAGGAGCCGCAGGCATTGCGCCGCCTCGTCGAGCAGTTCGGCCTTGGGCAGGATGCGCCGGCCGACCGCGACCACGGTGTCGGCCGAGAGGATGTAGGCGCCCTTGAGCTCGTCGTCAGTGCGCACGAGGTCGAGCGCGGCGTCGGCCTTGGCCCGCGCGAGCCGGCTGGCGCAGGCGCGCGGCAGCTCACCGCGCTTGGGCGTCTCGTCGACGTCAGTCGGACGCAAGGCGTCGGGCTCGATCCCCGCCTGATTGATCAGAGTGACCCGGCGAGGCGAGCCGGATGCGAGCACGAGTTTCGGTCGTCCAATCATGTCGATCCATGCCGCGGCGCTGCGGCCGATGAGTGAGGCTCGCACCGCCCGGTCATTTGAAGCGGTAGGTGATGCGACCCTTTCTGAGGTCGTACGGTGTCATTTCGACCATGACCTTGTCGCCGGCCAGCGCGCGCATCGTTCTTGCGCATGCGGCCGGCGGTGTGCGCGATGATCTCGTGTTCGTTCTCGAGCTTGACGCGGAATGTGGCGTTCGGAAGGAGCTCCGTAACCACGCCGGGGAACTCCAAAAGCTCTTCCTTTGGCATTCGCGACCGGCATGGATCATCGAATCGGGGCGCCCCCGGCCCCGGATCTCGCGCAATTACCTAGCGGAATCACCTGCGCTTAACAACCGCCCCATCGTCGCGTCGGGCGCAGCGCCGCTGCCCTAGTTTTCAGATGCCGCCCATGGGTATCGCAAACCGGGTCTTGATCCGCTGCATGAGCTGGTCGCGCACCGCGCGATAGGCATCGAGCCGCTGCTCCCGGTTGCCTTCGATCGCGGTCGGGTCGGCGGTCGGCCAGTATTCGACCGCGGCCGGCAGCCGGTGCGTCAGCTCGAGCGCCTTGTGGTGCGCCTCCGGCGCCAGCGTGACGATGAGGTCGTAGGCGAGGCCATCCTCGAGATCTTCGAGCTCTTCGAAGGTCATCGGCTCGTGCGCCGCGATGTCGACGCCGACCTCGTTCATGGCCGCGACCGCAAACCCGTCGAGCTCGCCCTTACGCACGCCGGCCGAGCCGACCGTCAGCGTGCCGCCGAACATCTGGCGCGCGAGGGCCGCCGCCATCGGCGAGCGCACCGAATTTTGTCCGCAGGCGAACAGGACCGCCCGCGGCCTGGGCTCCGGCTCGATCACCCCTCACCCCTTCCAGTGCAGCACGCAGATGAGCGTGAACAGCCGCCGGGCGGTCTCGAAATCGACCGTCACCTTGCGCTTGAGGCGCTCCATCAGCAGCTGCGAACCCTCGTCGTGCAGCGCCCGCCGGCCCATGTCCAGCGCCTCGATGCGCTCGGGCGTCGCGGTGCGGATCGCCGCGTAATAGCTGTCACAGACCATGAAATAGTCCTTCACGATCCGCCGCAGGGGCGACAGCGAGAGCAGATGCGCCATCACCGGCGCGCCGTTCGCGCGCTTGATGTCGAACACCAGCCGGTTCCCGGTGATGCTCAGGTGCAGCTTGAACGGCCCGCGCGCATTGCCTTCCGGGACGAACGTGTTCTCCTCGAGGAGGTCATAGATCGCGACCGCGCGCTCATGCTCGATGTCGGGACCCGAGCGGCCGATCGAAGCCTCGTCCAGCGTCACCGCCACCAGTCGGTGGGATTTGCGGCCGGCGGGTCGGTCTGGCGCCGTCATCGCGGATTGAAGCGCAGCGCGACCGAGCGGGCATGCGCGTCGAGCCCCTCGGCTTCGCCGAGCGCGATCGCGGCAGGCCCGAGCGCGCGCAGCTGATCGGGCCCGCACTTGAGGATCGAAGTGCGCTTCATGAAATCGAGCACGCCGAGCCCCGAGGAAAAGCGCGCCGAGCGCGCGGTCGGCAGCACGTGGTTCGAGCCGCCGACGTAATCGCCGATCGCTTCCGGCGTATGGGCGCCGAGGAAGATCGCGCCGGCGTTCCTGATCCGGCCGGCGAGGCGCTCGGCGTCCTTGGCCGCGATTTCGAGATGCTCGGGCGCTATCGCGTCGACGAGCGCCACGGCGTCGGTCAGCGCGCCAGTGACGATGATGGCGCCGAAATCGCGCCAGGATGCGCCGGCGACGGCGGCGCGCGGCAGCGACTTGAGCTGCGCGGCGAGCGCCTGCTCGACCGCATCTGCGAGCGCCGCGGCGTCGGTGATCAGGATCGACTGCGCGCTCGCGTCGTGCTCGGCCTGCGCCAGGAGGTCGGCCGCGATCCAGTCAGGCTGGCCGCTCGCGTCGGCGAGGATCAGCACCTCGGACGGCCCAGCGATCATGTCGATGCCGACCTTGCCGAAGACGAGGCGCTTGGCCGCCGCCACATAGGCATTGCCGGGCCCGACGATCTTGGCGACCGGCCTGATCGTTTCGGTCCCATAGGCCAGCGCCGCCACCGCCTGCGCCCCGCCGACGCGATAGATTTCGTCGATGCCGGCGAGCTGCGCGGCCGCAAGCACGAGCGGCGCGAGCTTGCCCTCCGGCGACGGCACCATCATGACGATCCGCGGCACGCCGGCGACCTTGGCCGGGACCGCGTTCATCAGCACCGAGGACGGATAGGCCGCGGTGCCGCCCGGTACGTACAGACCGACCGCCTCGATCGCAGTCCAGCGGTGGCCGAGCTCGACCCCGAGCGCGTCGGTGAAGCGCTCGTCCTTGGGCAACTGCCGGTGATGATAGACCTCGATCCGCTCGCGCGCGAAGGCAAGCGCGTCGCGCGCCCGCGGCTCGCAGGCCGCCTGCGCCGCCACGATCTCCTCCGCCGCGACGCGAAGCCCGAGCCGGTGGAGGTCGATGCGGTCGAAGCGGCGGGTCAGCTCGATGAGGGCGCGGTCGCCGCGGGCGACAACATCCGCAATGATGCCGCGCACGGCTTCCTCCACGTCCGCCGTGGTCTCCCGCTTGGTGTCGAGAAAGTCCCGGAACCGTTTGTCGAAATCGGGCGCGCGCGTGTCGAGGCGGATCGGCATCGGCCTGTCCTGCCGCCTTCCCACCGGGGAGGCGTGGTCCTAGGCTCAATGACGCGGGCAACGGAAGCCGTCAACCCCGGGCGTCGGGGAGGTCGTCCTGGTGGATCGGACACGCTGTGGCCATGCGGACCGGCCCCAGGTCGGCAAGCTCGCATTCGAGGCATTCGACCTCGAGCCGCAAGGTTGCCCCGCCCGAGAAGAACAGCGTCACCACTCCGGCCGGGGTGTCGCTTTCATCGAATTCGACAGCAAGCAGGTTGAGCACGGTATCTTTGCCGGCCGGATTCACGTGCTTGCACTTGCAGGCGAGCACCCGCTCGAAGCGGAGCGCCGAGCGGCAGCGGCGCAACTCGGGCTCCTGCGAACAGACCGCCGCCGGCCAGTCGAAGCGGTCCACCGCCAAAACGAGCCGCTTCTCGGCCGGGCGCCAGTGAACGTCAGCAACCTTGACCTGCGCGTCCTGCAGGTGGGTCGAGACCACCTCGAGGTCGTCCTTGTCGAGGGCGACGAACTTGACCGGCTCCATGGCTCCCCTCGCCATTAGTTAACTTACGAAGTTGTTAGGTAGTTAGGGAGCCCCCCAAGGCCGCGCAAGCCGGGGACGAGGTTAAAAAGGGGGGACCGGGCACCCCTTCCGGGAGGTCCGCCACCAGCCCTAGAACGACACGCAGGCCGGCCGCAGGATCATGCCGACCGACTGCTGCTTGAAGCGCGCCTTATAGGCGTCGACGATCGCGTTGAGGTGCTCGCCGTCCTCGGGCTTCCCGGGCAGCACAATGGTCACGATCTTGCTCGGTTCGCGCACGATCCGGTTGTGCTCGGCGTCGCGCCACTGGCCGTAGGCGTTGAACACGGTCAGGCCGTCGGGGAAGCGCGGCGTGATCTCGCGATCGACGAATTTTGCCCATTGCGCCTCGGTCACCCCGATCCGGCCGCCGATCTTGCGCCCGAACAAGAGGTCGACGACCTGTTGCGGCTTCTGCGGGGAGCTGCAGGCCAGGGATTGCGCGTCGGCCGCGCCGCCCGGCGCAAGCGTGAGGAGCACGGCCACGAATGGGGTGAGCATCGAACGACGCATGTAGTCCGAAGCTATACGGCCGGTCGGCTAGAGCAAGTCCCCAACGTCCACGTTCGGCGAGAGTTTGGCGACTGCTTGATTTCCTGTGATTGATGTTCTCGATGTCCCCAGGCAGATGCTAAAATTGGGAGGATAGGTTTGACGCAAGAGGCCCTCATGCCCGCCGCACGTTTTGCCACGCTTGCTTTCGCTGCGATGCTGCCGGCCCTGTTCGCGGCCCACGCCCGCGCCGATGCAGTCGCCGATTTCTACAAGGGCAAGGAAGTCCGCCTCATCATCTCGGCTTCGATCGGCGGCGGCTACGACATTTATGCGCGCGCGGTCGCGCGGCACCTCGGCAACCACATTCCGGGCAATCCGACGATCGTGCCACAGAACATGCCGGCCGCCGGCGGACTCGGTGCCGCCAACCACCTGTACAATGTCGCCGCCAAGGACGGCACGGTGATCGCGCTGTTTCAGAACACGGTCCCGCTCGAGCCGTTCTTCGAGAACAAGCAGGCGCAGTTCGACGCCGCCAAGGTCGGTTGGCTCGGCACGCCGACGACCGAAGTCGCGATGTACCTGATCTGGCACGCCTCCAGGATCAAGACGCTCGCCGATGCGCAGCAGCAGGAATTCGTCGCCGGCGCCGCGGGCGCGGCGTCAACGCCTGCATTCTATGGCCGCGTCTTCAACCAGATCTTCAACTTCAAGGCGCGATTCATCACCGGCTATCCGGGCCAGAACGAGATCCTGCTGGCGATGGAGAACGGTGAGGTCGAAGCCATGGCGTCGCCGTTCTGGTCAAGCCTTAAGACCGCGCGGCCGGATTGGTATCCCGAGCACAAGATCCACTTCCTGTTCCAGTACGGGTCGGAAGCCCATCCCGAGCTCAAGGGCGTGCCGATCGCGCTCGATCTCCTGACGAACGAGGCGGACAAGACGCTACTCACCGCGGCCTCCGCTCCGCTCGGCCTCGGCCGCCCGTTCGGTGCGCCGCCCGGTATTCCCGTCGACCGGCTTGCGGCCTTGCGCGCCGCAATGATGGCGACCTTCAAGGATCCGGCTTTCCTCGCCGACTGCGAGAAGCAACGGCTCGAATGCAGCAACGCCAAGACCGGCGCCGAGCTCGAGAGCCTGATCAACCGCGCCTACGCGACGCCTGCCGACATCCGCAAGCGCCTGATCGACATTTATCAGGTCGGCGCGAGCGGCCGGTAAAAGTAGCTCCCTCATCAGCGCGAGAGCGGCCCGGACGCGGCATGTCCCCAGTTCGGGCGCTCCCAGCGACCGGAAGCGGACGGCATTTTGGATGGAACCGTTCGTTCACCTTGCGGCGACAAAGGAGCTGGCCGGAGGTCATAGCGGGCCTGTCATACCTCTATTATAGGTTGCATCAGTTCGCTCGCCTGTGCGCCACTGCGGTCACCATCCGGGAGCTGGGGCGATGCTGCTCGACCAATACCAGCTGGAGCAAACCGCGCGGCGCTACGCCGAGCGGACCGCGCAGCGTCAGCGCAACCAAAGGCTCATCCGGGAAGGACGCTATCTCGAGGTCGACACACCCGAGCGCGTCCAGAAGTTTCTCAAGCGTCGCGGCCTTAACATCGACATCACCGGCAAGCCGGAGATCGAGCGCGTGTCCCCGGTCATGACCGGGGAAGTCGCCGGCTTGCCTGCCGATCTCGCGCTCGAGCGCTATCTCGGCACCAATGACCTCATGGGCGTCGCCTTCCTGACCGAGGGGCTGCGGGTCTGCCAGACCGTAGCGCGCGTCTGGGTCGGCGTCGTGGGCGGCCGACCGGCCGCCTATGGCACCGGTTTCATGGTGTCGCCGAGCCTGCTCATGACCAATCACCACGTGCTCGAGGATGCGGCGACCGCGCGCAGCTCGCTCGTCGAGTTCGGCTATCAGCGGCAGGCCGACGGGACGCTGGCGCAGTCATTCTCATTCGCGCTCGACCCCGACGTGTTCTTCATCAATGAGCGTGATCTCGACTACGCGGTCGTGGCCGTACGCAGTACAAGCACGGGCGGCCACCAGCTGTCCGATTTCGGCTACAATCTCCTGTCCGAGGAGGAGGGCAAGGCGATCGCATCGCAATGGGCGAACATCATTCAGCATCCAAGCGGCGAACCCAAGCAGGTGAGCCTGCGCGAGAACCAGATCGTCGACGTGCTGCCGAATTACCTGCAATACAAGTCCGACACCGCGCCCGGGTCGTCGGGATCGCCGGTGTTCAACGATCGCTGGGAGATCGTCGCGCTCCATCATTCGGGCGTCTACGAGAAGACCGCAGACGGGCGCCCGGTAGCCATCGACGGCACGCCCTGGCGCCCGGAAATGGGCGAGGATCGGATCAAGTGGATCTCCAACGAAGGGGTACGGATCAGCCGCATCATCGCGAATCTGCGCGGCAAGGTGACGAACAACGCCCAGCGAGCGATGTTCGAAGCGATGCTGGTGCGCGGCAGTGAAACCAAGCCCCTGGTCGCCGGTCCAGCGTCGGACCCGATGCCTTCCGTCGACGGCCGGCCGAGCCTCGTTCTCAAGCCCGACGGCTCGGCGACCTGGACCATCCCACTCACGGTCAGCGTCAATATCGGCGGAATACCGGCGGCGCAGGCAGGCGTGGCGGTGCCGGCCGTCACCGCGCCAGTGGCGGTGGCGGGGCCGCCGTCCACGACGGTGACGCCGCCCGTGACCAAGCCCGCGCAGACGGTAGGCGACGGACAGAGTCCGAACGAGGTGCTGGCAGCGGCCACGGCCGCGCTCAAGGACCGTGCCAATGTACTGGGCGTGCGGCTCGGCTACGTCTTCAAGGACGGCAGGATCACCACGGAGCGCGCGCTCGTCGTCACGGTGCGCCGCAAGTACACGCCGGCCGAACTCGCGGCCTCGAAGATCGAGGAGCTGCCGACGAGCTTCGGCGGCCTCAAGGTCCAGGTGACCGACCCGACCATCCCGGAACTGATCCAGCTCGAGAAAGGCTTCGCAGCGAGCGAGGCGCTGGCGCTCGACGCCGACGCGCTGTCGGCCGAGATCACCTACACGCCGCCGCCGAACCCCGGCCTGAAACGGGTCCAGGCCAAGATGAAAGTGGTCGCGCATGTGAGCCCGGATGCAGGCTGGACCCAGCTGCACGCGTTCCTTGGCAAGACGTCGAAGAGCCTCGTCGTCGGCATGTACGATTTCGGCGCACGCCACATCCTCGAGGCGATCGAGAAGGCGAGCCACAAGCAGACGTTCAAGAACATGACGCTCACGATCCAGCCGGGACAGAGCGTCGGCGAGGGAACCAAGGCCGACGACCTCACCGATAAGGAGGTGACCGACGAGCTCGCGAGCGACCTCGGCAACAAGTTCAAGCTCGCCTGGGTCAAGATCGGGGTCGTCAATGGCTGGGTCGCGAGCTCCTATCACATCAAGGTGGCGGTCCAGGACGAGAAAGCGTTCTGGCTGTCGAGCGGCAATTGGCAGTCGTCCAACCAGCCCGACGCCGATCCATTGAAGAAGCCGTGGGACCGTTCCTGGCTTACCAAGTACAATCGCGAATGGCACGCCATCGTCGAGCATGCAGGGCTTGCCGCCGACTTCCAGAAATATTTGCTGTACGACTTCCAGAACAACCTCGACGGCACGGACGAGGCATTCGTGCTGCCCGACATTCTCGTCCCGGAGGAGGCGTTCATCCCGACTGCGCTGGAGCGGCAAGCCAACTTCGAGTATTTCGAGCCGTTCGTCGCCAACCGCGAGTTCGACGTCCAGCCGCTGCTGACGCCGGACAACTTTCACGCCCACGTTCTCGACCTGATCAACAGCGCCGAGGAGGAGCTCCTGATCCAGAATCAGACCTTCAATGCGCCGAAGCAGACGCACAAGCAGCTCAACGAGCTGGTGGCGGCGGTGCTCGCCAAGCAGAAGGCCGGCGTGAAAGTCCGCATCATCTTCCGCATCATCATGAAGGCCGATGCGCGCAAGAACCTCGAAGCGCTGCAGGACTACGGCTTCGACATGCACGACATCAAGGTGCAGAAGAACTGCCACACCAAGGGCGTCGTGGTCGACCGCAAGCGCGTGATGCTCGGCAGCCAGAACTGGTCCGAACAGGGTGTGTCACTCAATCGCGACGCCAGCCTGTTGTTCGAGGACGTCGAGCTTGCCGAGTACTTCGCCAAGATCTTCGAGCACGACTGGGAGAACCTGGCGAGCGACAGCATCGACATCATGCCGTCGGGGGTCGAGCTCGCCCCGACCGCGGAGGCGACCAAGCCCGGCTTCGTCAAGATGAGCGTCGAGGAATATCTCGAAACGCTGTAATACTCCGTAGCGTCTCTACCCGCTGATACGCTCGATCGCGGCGCCGCAGGCGGCGAGCTTGTCCTCGAGCCGCTCGAAGCCGCGGTCGAGGTGATAGACGCGGTTGACCATGGTCTCGCCCTCGGCGGCGAGCGCGGCGATCACCAGCGAGACCGAGGCGCGCAGGTCGGTCGCCATCACCGGAGCGCCCTTGAGCCGTTCGACGCCTTCGATGGTGGCAGTCTCGCCTTCGAGCTGGATACGCGCACCGAGCCGCGCCAGCTCCTGCACGTGCATGAAGCGGTTCTCGAAGATGGTCTCGGTGATGCGCGAGGTGCCCCGCGCGCGCGTCATCAGCGCCATCAGCTGCGCCTGCAGGTCGGTCGGGAAGCCGGGAAACGGCGCGGTCGTGACCTCGACCGGTGCGAGGCTCGAGCCGTTGCGCGCCACGCGGATTCCGGCGTTGGTCGGCGTGATCTCGACGCCGGCGCGGGTGAGCACGTCGAGGCCGGCCTGCAGCAGTTCGGCCTGCGCGTTTTCCAGCACGACGTCGCCGCCGGTCATGGCGACCGCCATGGCATAGGTGCCGGTCTCGATGCGGTCGGACACGACGCGGTGGCGTGCACCGGAGAGCCTGGCGACCCCCTCGATCACGATGCGCGAGGTGCCAGCCCCGGTGATCTTGGCGCCCATCTTGTTGAGGCAGTCGGCGACGTCCTTGATCTCGGGCTCGCGCGCGGCGTTCTCGATCACGCTCGTGCCCTTGGCGAGCGAAGCCGCCATCACCGCGGTGTGGGTGCCTCCGACCGTCACCTTGGGGAACACGACCTTGCCCCCGCGCAGACCGTTCCGGGCGCGCGCGACGACGTAGCCGCTCTCGAACTCGATGTCGGCGCCGAGCTGTTCGAGCGCCATGATGAGAAGGTCGACCGGTCGGGTGCCGATGGCGCAGCCGCCCGGCATCGACACACGCGCCTCGCCGGTGCGCGCCACCAGTGGCGCGATCACCCAGAAGCTCGCGCGCATGCGCGAGACGAGCTCATAGGGCGCTGTCGTGTCGATGATGTGAGCGGCGGAAATGTGCAGCGTCTGACCGTCGTATTGGGTCTCGCCCGGGCGTTTGCCGCCGACCATGACGTCGACGCCGTGATTGCCGAGGATGCGCTGGAGGAGCGCCACGTCGGCGAGCCGCGGAACGTTCTCGAGCACGAGAGTCTGATCGGTGAGCAGGCTCGCGATCATCAACGGCAGCGTCGCGTTCTTGGCGCCCGAGATCGGGATCGACCCGTTGAGCTTGCGGCCGCCGCTGATGCGAATGCGATCCATTGCCCCTCCTCACATACTCTGCACATGCCTTTGGGTGGCTCCGCCGCGAGCCGCGGCGCTGGACCAGGGTATGGACCAACCGGCGCGGGCGCGCAAAGCGAAACGGCGTGAAGGATTACGCCCTATTTCTTACTTGTCTTTGCCAAATCCGGCGGAATCGTGAGATTTTCCTGAGTTCCGTCGGTCGCGGACGGCTCGCGGCCATGGTCGCGGCTCTGCTGGCGGCTTTCCTCTCGGCCTTTCGCCTGCGCCCTGCGGCGCTTGAGGTTCTCCCGCAACGCCGCCGACAGCCGCCGCGCCTTTGGCTCGCGGCCGGGTCGGTTGGCGGGCTCGCGCGGACGCTCGGTCATGGGCGAAGGTTGCGCCTGTGGCCGCCTTATGGCAAGGATCGGCACATTATTCCGGCGCGTTGTTGCGACGCGACCGGACCGCAAGTCATCCCTTGCTGCCGTAGCTCAGTGGTAGAGCACCCCCTTGGTAAGGGGGAGGTCGAAAGTTCAATCCTTTCCGGCAGCACCA
>Ga0066903_100003291_pt1 | contig 13143 bp, 11 predicted proteins | sample PanSoiMetaGPlot1_FD_67491 | JGI IMG/M metagenome (GOLD analysis project Ga0066903, IMG submission 67491) | Tropical forest soil microbial communities from Panama analyzed to predict greenhouse gas emissions - Panama Soil - Plot 1 (version 2) | ecosystem: Environmental > Terrestrial > Soil >... | reverse complement strand
CACGCCGCCCGTGATCTGGCCGCGGTCGGCCATCTTGCACAGCGCCGCCGCCTCGACGGTCGACGGGATCTTCGGATTGACGGTCTCGACGGCGGACAGGATCGCGACGCGCGCCTCCGGGAAGCGCAGGGCGCGGGTCAGATCGATGGCGTTCTGGACGATGTCGACCTTGTCCTCCAGCGTCGGCGCGATGTTCACCGCCGCGTCGGAGATGATCAGCGCGTCGGGGTGGGTCGGGACGTCGACGACGAAGCAGTGGCTGATGCGCCTGGCGGTGCGCAGGCCGGTGTCCCGCTTCACCACCGCGCCCATGATCTCGTCGGTGTGCAGGCTCCCCTTCATCAGCGCCTCGGCCCGGCCCTGCGCGACCAGCTGGACCGCCTGGGCGGCCGCCGCGTGGCTGTGGGACGCGTCGCAGAGCTCGTACCCCGAGATGTCGAGACCGAACTGGCGCGCGACGGCTTCGATCTTCGCGCGCGGCCCGACGAGGATCGGCCGGATCAGACCGCGCCGCGCGGCATCGACGGCGCCGGTCAGCGAGCTCTCGTCGCACGGGTGGGCGACGGCGGTCGCGGCCGGAGCCAGCGGCTTCGTCGCGTCGATCAGCCGCTGATACTTCTCGTGGCTCATTGCAGCTGCGTCCCCTCCAGGCCCGCCAGCTGCGCGGCCCGTCGAAAGCGGTCGTTCTGTTCGGGCGTCAGCGCGCCCCGTGCGCTCAGCAGCGCGCGGGCGGCGTCGAAGCCCCGTTGCAGGACCTGCTTGTCGGGGACGAGCTTGGGCAGCGCGGCGATTGCCCGTTCCTCGTCCAGCGCCAGCACGGACACCTGACGCTTGATCGCGACCTTCAGCGCCGCGAGCGACGGCGCGCTCTCGGGCTTGAGGTCGTTGATCATGCGATTGGCCATGTTGAAGGGGCGCTCGTCGACGGCGCCGTTGCGGGGCCGCAGGTAAAGAAGAAGACGCGCCAGCGCGTCGGCCAGCGTCCCCTTCTCGACGCTCGCCTCGATCTCCCTGCGCTTGAGCAGCACCAGCTCGTCGCGCTCCCACGTCGACGCCTGCGGGCCGCGCCGTCGATCCCCGTCCGGGCCGGCGCCGACGGCCAGCGCCAGCCACGGCGACTCGTAAATGATCTTGAAGAGGCGCTCCTGCAGCTCGTCGCGCAGCGTGCCGTAGTTGTCGAGCACCTGCTCGGTGTGCGTCGAAACCGTCCCCTGGAACTTGAGAAACGCGTTGTCGGCAGCGGCGGGGCGCCGCTCCTCGCGAACCAGCTCGGCCGCCGGCTTCACCCACGCCATCCAGGGATTGAGGTCCGAGTACAGCCAGTGCTCGATCCGGACCGGGTTCATCATGCGCAGGACCCAGGCCGAAAACTCGTTCGACATCGCCTTGACGAACGGCGACCAGAGCCGGTCGTAGAGGCCCTGGTTGATCTTCGAGACGCGCTCGACGATCTCGAACGCCCGCTCGTCCCGGCGACCGTCGTCCAGGGCCAGGACGTCGTCGATCGTGCGCGGCGCGAACTGGATCAGGTAGCGGCCCGCGACGTACTCGAGGCCCGGCATATCGGGCCGCGTGTCCTGGATGATCGCCTCGTAGAGGCCGGGCGGAAGCATGTCGATCAGATCCAGCGCGCTGGCCAGCTCGCTGGTCTCGCGCCGCGCGACGCCCCCCGACACGAACAGGCCCAGGTGGCCGGCCTTCTCGTGCAGGCAGTAGACGATCGTCTGTTCGTTGACCCGGATCTCGTCGTCGCTGTCGTAGAGATCGGCGATCCAGTTCAGCGCCTGCTGGGGCGGCGTGATGTTGTCGCCCCACGACGCGAACACGACGATCGGCGAACGGATGTTGCGCAGATCCACCCGGTGCTTGCGATCGAACGATTCGATCTCGCCCGCCGACAGCTTGTTGCCGACGAACAGGTTCTGGACGATCCAGTCCATCTCGTCCCGGGTCATGAAGTAGTGGCCGCCCCACCACTTCTCGAACTGGAGGTACCGCTCCCGCTCCGTGTCGACCTTGGAGTAGAGGTTGTAGAGCTTGTGCCAGTAGGTGTTGCCGGGGTCCAGGCGGTCGAAGTTGTTGACCAGGTACGCGCCGTCGAACACGCCGTGGCCCAGATCGGCCAGCCACGAGGCGGTCCACGATCCGCCCAGCAGCCCGCCGAGATAGCGCATCGGGTTCTTGCCGACCACGCCCGCCCAGTAGGAGATCGGCGATCCCGCCAGCAGGATCGGTCCGACGTCGTCCGGCGCCAGCGAGGCCAGCATCGCCAGCGCCCAGCCGCCCTGGCAGTTTCCGATCACGAACGGCCGGCCGTCCGCGTGCGGGTGAAGCTCGTTCACCTTGAGCAGGAAGGTGACCTCGGCGGCGCAGACCGACTCGATCGTCTGTCCCGGCTCGGGCTGGGGATGGAAGACGACGAAGTAGCAGGCGTGCCCCTGCTTCAGCGCGATGCCGACCTCGCTGTCGATCTTGAAGCCGCCGATCCCCGGTCCGTGGCCGGCGCGCGGATCGATCACCACGAACGGGCGCTTGTTCGGGTCGGTCGGCGGATTGTCCGGACCCGGCTTGACCCGCACCAGCGCGTAGTTCGCCGGCTTCGGAAACCGCCGCGCGTCCAGGATCGTCTCGTAATCGAAGACGAGGACCGGAGGTTTTCCCGACTGCGCGTGATCGAGGTACTGGTTGCCGCGCTCGCGCAGGACATCCAGGGTCAGGACCACCCGCTGCCAGGCGTCGATCACGTACTCGCCGGCGGCGCCGGTCATCGGCGGCGGCGACCAGGGGGGGAATGTCTCGGGCGATGCGGTCACGATCGCGTAACCTCGACTGCGCAAAGCTGAGGCCTACGGGTCGTCAGGCAACGCCGCGGATCGCGATTAGAAGATCACCTTACAGCGCGACGAAGCGCCGCCCTTTGAGGCTCGCCTGATCGTCGTAGCGCTCCTTGGTCCAGCGCTTCGGCAGCTTCACTTTCTCGCGCTTCACCTTCTTGTAGGGGATCAGCCCGAGGATGTGGGTGAGACAGGCGAGGCGCGCGCGCCGCTTGTCATCCGAGCGGATGACGTACCAGGGCGCGTGCTTGGTGTCGGTGGCCTCGAACATCTTGTCGCGGGCGCGCGAGTAGTCGTACCAGCGCGGCCACGATTCGATATCCATCGGCGACAGCTTCCACTGGCGCAGCGGATCGTCGATGCGCGCGGTCATGCGCCGCTCCTGCTCCTCCTGTCCCACCTCCAGCCAGTACTTGATGAGCTGGATGCCCGCGTTCACGATGAACTTCTCCACGACCGGGCAGAGATCGAGGAAGCTGCGGTACTGCTCCTTGTCGCAGAACCCCATCACGTGCTCGATGCCGGCGCGGTTGTACCAGCTGCGATCGAAGACCACGATCTCGCCGGCGGACGGGAAGTGCTCCATGTAGCGCTGCATGTACATCTGCGTCTTCTCGCGGTCGGAGGGCGCGGGCAGCGCGACGTGGCGGAACACGCGCGGGCTGACCCGCTCGGTGAGCGCGCGGATCGTTCCGCCCTTGCCGGCCGTGTCGCGCCCCTCGAACACGATGATCACGCGGTGACCCTTGTGCTGGACCCACTCCTGCATGATGCACAGCTCGGCCTGCAGCTTTCGCAGCTTCTTCTCGTACGCCTTCCGCTTCATGGCAGGCGTAATGTGGGACCGCCGGCCGCATGATCAAATGCGGCCGAGGCTGACTGCGCGACCGTCAGTCCCGGTCGGCGCCTTCGAGCAGGCGCCGTTTCTCGGCGCGCGCGCTGTCGGCCAGCTGGCCGGCCGGGTAGCGGATCACCAGTCGGTCCAGCCAGCGGATCGCTTCGCTGGTGTTGCCCCGGCGGCGTGCGGCGAGCGCGGCCGCGAACAGATCGTTTTGCTCCGGGAGCGTCGACGGATCGGCGCCGGCACGCGCGTGGTCGGCGGCCGCGATCCGCGCGGCCGCGTGCCGGTGGGCGGCCGCCGGCGCCGCCGCCGGCGCGGGCTCGGGCTCGGGCGCAGGGGGGCAGGCCGGCCAGATGGAGCCGGCCGCGACGCGGACTTCGCTGCCCTCGTGCCGGACGGCGACGACGCCTTCCTGGACGGTCAGGCGCGTACGGACCGTCGGCTCGCAGCGCGACGGCTCGCCGTCCACCACCAGCTGGAACCGCGTTCCCTTGACCTCCACCTCGGTGTCGGGCGTCGCGACGATGAAGCGCTGGCCCGGCTTCAACTTGGCGACCGCGGCCTCCAGCGAACCGCTTTCGAGATCGAACCTCTGCACGGCGCCCAGCTCGGCGACGCGCGTGCGCGCCGACGCGGCGATCCGGAGACGCGTTCCCGTGTCGAGCGCAAGCACGACGTGGCCGCTCGGCGGCGCGCGCAGCAAAGCACCCGGCTCGATGCGATCCTGCACCACAGCCGGTTTCTCACCTCCAGCCATTTCCACCGAGGCGCCGGAGCCTTCCAGCGACGCAATGGTGAGACTCGATCCTGGCGGCACCGGCGCGGGCGCGTGCCTCGAGGCCACCTTGCCTTCGAACTGCGAGGCGAAGGTCTGGAAGTTCTGCCAGCCGATGAACATCGCGACGGCGGCGGCTGCTGCCACCGTACCCGCCGTCAGCCAGCGGACGGCGGCGCGCCGGCGGTTGCGCGATTGCAGCGCGTGCTGGATCTCGCGCATCGTCGCGGCACGATCAGGCAGCGAGATCGGCGCGGGCGTCTCGTGCTCCCGCTGCCGCCGCAACAGCGCCTGCGCCGCCAGACGCGCATAACGAGGGACGTCTCCGCGCAACCTCATGCCTCCCCCTCCGTCCGCTCGAGATCGCTCGCCAGCTCGGGATCGCCGGCGATGCGATCGTGAATCTCCTTCCGCCCGCGCACGAGCCGGCTCTGCGCCGCGGCCGGGCTGGTGCCCATGATATGCGCCATCTCGCGCAGGTCGTACCCGTGCACGTCGTGCAGCAAGAACGCCCAGGCCCGGCCCGCGTCCATGCACGCGAGGTGACCGCGCACCCGGTCGATCGTCGACCGGAGCGAGGCCCGTTGGGCCGGCTGATCGGGCCCGACCGGCTCGAACGACAGCATGTCGGACAGCACGCGGCGCTCGACGCGCCGGTGGCGGAGATCCTTGAAGACCACGTGAGCGGCCAGCGTGGCGATCCACCCGTCGAGCGGACACTCCCCCCGATAACGGTCGACGGTCCGGACGATCTCGATCATCGTCTGCTGGAAAAGATCCTGGTGCTCCGGATCGGATCGCCCGAGCAGCTTGCGCAGGGTCCGTTCCACGACCGGCCGGCTTCGTTCGTAAAGCGCCTCCGCGGCCTGCCCATCGCCGGCCCGCACCGCGGCCAGCAGCTGGACGTCGTCGACCGTGGCGATGCCGGGGACGCTGTCCCCGCGCCCGACGACCAGCCTCAGCCTGGGTGCACCCGATCCCACATCATCAAGAGTACCGCGACGGGCCCCCCATCAGGCTGTTCGCGAACACCGCTGACGCACGACGGCGTCGGGCCGCCGGCCGTCAGCCCGAGACGCAGGTTCCGGTCGCTGGCTCGCAAAATCGCGCGGTTGCGGGGCAATCCGCGGACGTCGTGCACTGGACGCAGGCGTGGGAGATCGGGTCGCACCTCGGCGTCGCGCCGGAGCAATCGCAGTCGCCGGTGCAGGCGACGCAGATCCAGATCGGGCTGAAGCACCACGGTGCCGCGGTGGTGCAGGCGGGGCTGTCAGATCCGCAGGCGTGGCACAGGCCGTCTTCGCACGACGTTCCGGTCGGGCAGGGGAGCGACGTCGCGGTCTCGCAGGTCGCGACGCAGCGCGAGCCGACGCATCTTTCGCTGGCGGCGCAATCGGTCGCCGCGACACACGCGGCGCAGCGGTGCAGCGTCGTGTTGCAATGGGGCAGGGCGGTGGTCGTGCACTGCGTATCGTCGACGCACGGCACGCAGGTCTTCGAACCGCTGACGTCGCAGTGCAATGTGGAAGGTCCGCAGTCGGCGTCGCTCGCGCACGGTGGTCCTCCCGTTCCCGTTCCACCCTGCCCGCCTGTCGGACACATGTGGCCGCCCGTCCCGCCGCTGCCGCCCGTCCCGCCGCTGCCGCCCCTCGCGCCGGTGCCGCCCGCGCCGCCCCTGCTGCCTCCGATGCCGGCGCTGCCGCCACCAGCGCCCGCGCGGCTGCCGCCCGCGCCGAAATCGAGGTGACTGTTGCAGGCGCTCGCAGCGATCGCAGCCACGGCCGCAATCGCCACGCGCGCCGCGACGACACACCCGTGACGCTGGCGCGAGCCCATGCCTGTCTGTACCCGCGCGACGCCAAGATCAGGCACAACGGCACGCATCAAAAAATCCAGCGGAGGCCGGTCTCGGCGAGCAAGCGCAGCGCGGGGATCGTCGCCACCGTCGCGAGATTGCTGCCCCGGCGGATGTCGGTGGCGCCGGCCGCCGCCTCGACACCGACGCCGATCAGCCAGTCGGCGTGATCGGCCATCCGCACCGCCGACTGGAGCCGAAGGTCGCCGCCGGGCAGCCAGCGAGAATGGACCTCGGCCTCCGGATCGGCGCGGACACGATGAACGATCGCGAGAGCGTCGATGCGCGCGCCGAGGCGGAAGGTCGCGTCCGGATCGAACAGCCACGCCTCGACGCCGGCACCGGCGGTGCCGACCGTGTCGGATCCAGGCAGCTCCGGCAGCGGGCCCGTGCGCCCGCTCGCGCCCACGCGAAGCGCGAGCCGCTTGCTCACGAATGCGAGACCCTCGATCGCGCCGCCGAGCGCCGACGCCGGACCTTCCACGCCCAGCGCGCCGACGGCCGCGGCGCCGATGGCGAACCGCCCGCGCGCGCCCGACGGCGCCGCGGGCCGCGCAACCGCCGGCGCCCGGGCCGTCAGCGTCGCGGGCGGCTTTTCGTCGGCAGGTTTCGGGGACGGCGGGGCCGCGGACGCGGGTGGCTCCGGCGGCGGCGCCGTCTGCGGCGGCGTGCCCGTCGGGGCGGTGGTCGAATTCGAGGGCGGCGCCGCATCCGGCGCGGCGGCGGCAGGCGCGCCGGGCTGGGCCGCGATCCAGAGCGCGGCGACGACGAGCCCCAGGGTCCGTCCCCGCTCGGCCGTCGCATCCTGCGGTGAAAAGGCGATCGTGCGGTTCGTCCAGGCGTCAGTGCGCGCCGTGTGAAGGCGGATCGTCGCGCCGAGATGCCCGGCATCGCGCCAGGACAGCGTGGCGACCGCCGCCGCGCGGAGGTCACGCTCGACGCGCAGCGCCCCGGCGTCGCCCGGATCGCCGATCTCCTCGACGCGGATCGAAAGCGAAGCTCCGATCGCCTCCTCGACCGCCGAGAGCAAAGCGACCGTCGCCGGCTCGCGCGCTCCACCCGTCGCGACGACGATGACGAGGATGGCGGCGCCCGGCGTCACGGATCAACCGGCGCGGTGACGGGAATCGGTCTCGACAGGATCAGGCACGCTGCGAGGCGCCGCTTCGACGAGCGCCGTATCATGAGGCCGCGATCCTCTCACATCAGGAGCGGGACCGGGTCGAACGTCTATCTCGAAGAAGGAAGCGAACCGCGGCCGGAGGCCGCCAGCCGCGGTCCGCCGGGTGTTAGCGCTGCGCGACGATCGCGGCGGCCGGGGCGGCCGGCTGGGCATGCCACATCAGCTCGACCGACTGAGCGCCCGTGGTGGCGACGCACGCAACCTGGCCGGCGCCGACGTTGAGCGTCTCGACGCGATCCCGGGTCAGCGGGGTGGCGGCCGCCTGGTTCGCGGTGGCGCAGTCGCCCTCGGCGACGAACACCTTGGCGCCCGAGAAGCCGGAGTAGACCTTGACGACGGCCGGGCCGGCGACGACCGCCTTGGCGGCGGCCTGCACGTTCACCTGGCCGCGGCGGGCGGCGCCCTCGCCCGCGTGGGCGATGCCGGCGAAACCGAAAGAGAGAAAGGAAACGAGGGAGAGAATCTTCAGCGTGGTCTTCATTGTGGCCTCCTGTCTGCTCTGTAAAGCAACGGCAGTGCCAGGTTCGGAGGCCCGTGAATTCAAGGACTTATCATCCTCGTCGGCGGCGATCGGACAATTCGCCCGACGGTCGTACAAACAAATCGACCGGTGCGCCGAAGGCTTCGGATTTTGCGAGCACGACGACCGCGGCCGGAGGCCGCCAGCCGCGGTCCGTCCGCTCGTTAGCGGTTCGCGACGATCGCGGCGGCCGGGGTGGCCGGCTGGGCGTGCCACATCAGCTCGATCGACCGCTCGCCGGTGGCGGCGACGCAGGCGACCTGGCCGGCGCCGACGTTGACCGTCTGGACGCGATCCTTGGTCAGCGCGGTGGCGGCCGTCTGGTTCGCGGCGGCGCAGTCGCCCTCGGCGACGAACACCTTGGCGCCGGAGAAGCCGGAGTAGACCTTGACGACGGCCGGGCCGGCGACGACCGGCTTGGCGGCGGCGGCCTGCACGTTCACCTGGCCGCGGCCCTCGCCCGCGTGGGCGATGCCGGCGAAACCGAAAGAGAGGAAGGAAACGAGGGAGAGAATCTTGAGCGTGGTCTTCATTGTGGCCTCCTGCCTGCTCTGTAAAGCAACGGCAATGCCAGGTGGGAAGGGGCGTCGATTCAGCTACTTATGGTCCACGTCGAAGGCGATCGGACAATTCGCCCGGCGGTCGTACAAGCAAGTCGACCGGTGGCGCGGGCAACTTCGGATTCCAATGCGGTGAATCGCGTTTACCGAGCGAGCGGGACGACCGCGGCCGGAGGCCGCCAGGCGCGGTCAATCGCGTCGCTAGCGCTTCGCGATCATCGACGGGGCCGGCGTGTTCGACACCGTGTGCCAGAGCAGCTCGATGGGGCGCTCGCCCGTGGTGGCGACGCAGGCGACCTGGCCCGCGCCCACGCTGACGGTCTCGACGCGGTCCGCAACCAGCGCGGTTCCGGTCTGGCTCGCCGCCGCGCAGCTGCCGTCGGCGACGAACACCTTGGCGCCCGAGAACCCGGAGTAGACGTGAATCACCGCGGGACCGGCGGCGACCTGCTTGGTCGCGGCGGCCTGCACGTTCACCTGGCCGCGGCGGGCCGCGCCGTCACCCGCGTGGGCGACACCGGCGAACCCGATGGAGAGGAAGGAAACGAGGGAGAGAATCTTCAGCGTGGTCTTCATTGTGGCCTCCTGCCTGCTGTCCAAAAGCAACAGGGATGCCATCCGGTGAAGCCTGTAGGTTCGGGCATTTCCGACCGGCGCCGGCGGCAATCAAACAATCTGTCTGATGGTCGACCGAGCTAGTCGACCGCCGGCGCGCCGCGGCCAGTCGGAACCGGTAGGTAGCGGGTTCTAAGCAGGGCGGCGCTCCGCTCGCCGCGGGGTCCTGTCGCTCCGGCCGCCTCCCCACCGAGACTTTTTCGGCGAGCCGTGGTCTTACGCAAAGTTACCTTGCTCGTCATACGTTCGATCGGGCGGGCTCCCCCCGCCCCGCGCCGAAAAAGTCTCGTCGGGTCCCCTCCAACGCGCCACCCCTCGCTCGCTATGCGCCGCCGGTAGGTCGATCTCAGACTGGCGTTCCGTCGGACTCCGCGTCGGCGGCTTCCGGGCGGAGCGAAGCGGGGCTCTGAGAGGAGCGGGAGGGACGGCTGTTCGGTCGGCCGGAGCGTAGGCGGCCGCTTGGATCGTTGCGGCCGACGGGATTCCGAGCTTGCTCGCGGAGGCCGGCCGAACCGCCGTTCCTCCCGCCCCCGCCGAAGAGGTGAGTGAGCGGAGCCCCTAGCGGTACTGCCAGTCGAACTCGGCGTGCTTCTCGAAATTGCCGTAGACCAGCATGTAACCGCTGCGGTTGTTGCCGTCGATCCAGAGCACGACGTCAGGGACGCCGTCTTCGTCCGCGGAGATCCAGTCGACGACGCGCGCGGCCTTCACCGTGTACCGGATATCGTCCGCGGTGGCGAAGGCGACGACCGTCAGCCAGGAGCCCTCTTCTTCGAGCATCACCTCGACGATCGTCCAGTCGCCAGCTTGCCAGCCGCTCGCCTCCATCAATCTATTGGGCTTGCCGGTGTGCAGGTTTCTCTGGGCGAGCACAAGCCGAACGACGCGCGCGACGGCTTCGGTGTCGCCGCGGTGCACCGACCGTCCGATCGCGCACGCGTCGCGCGCCGTGGAGACGACGAACGGTCGCGATGCCGCGGTGTCCGTCATGATGACCCGGAACCGCTCGTCATCCGGCGCGCCGGCGACGAACGCCGGCGCCGATCGCAGCGCGTGTGTGCCGAGCTCCGCGGACAACTGGAAGAGCCGCCGCTCCGAGATGATCGTTCCCAGTGAGCGACCGTCGCGGCAGGCGCGCCAGGTGATCCGTCCTGGCAGCGCCCTGGCCGCTGCAGCGAGATTCCCGGGACCGTGATCCTTCTCGAGCGCGATCGTCGGCGTCCAGTCCTCGCGGCGCTCGCGCTTGAACGCCGCTCGCACCCACACCGGTTGGCCGTCGATTTTTTCGATGAGCCCGAGGTAGGACTCGTCACCGTGCTGCGTCGCCGAAAACGGAATTCCCCAGGCGAGCGCTGAAGCTAGCAGAAGCGACGATGTCATTCTGCGAGCGATTGTCCGGTTGAGCGCGGATCATCTCAAGTCGCGCGCGCGATGAGCCGATGCAGAAGGCGCGTCGGGCGGAGCATGAGCATTTTCTCGCGACTTCGAAAACGCGGCGCCGAGGAAGGCGCTCAACCGGCGGCATCGGCGCCGAACGCGCCCGAGCAGAAAGCGCCCCCGCCGGCCCCGATGACGCCTCCCGCCGCACCCCCCACCATGCCTCCTTCTTCTACTGAGCAGAATCGAGCGGCCGCCCGGGTCGCGCCGACGCCACCGCGCAGCAACGGCGTCAACGGCGTCAATGGCGCCAACGGCGTCGCCCATGGCGCCGCGCGCGCACCGATCACCGCCAAGCCGGCCGCGCCCGCGTTGCCTGGCGTCACGCCTGCCCATGCGCCCGCTGCCGGGCCGCCAGCCGCCCCGTCCCTGTTTCCCGGCGCCGCGCCGGCGCGCGCCAAGACGGAACGCGCCAGCGCCGCCCCACCGGCCTCCGCTCTCGGCGCCGTACCGATCGCGGCCGTGCCGGTCGCCGTCAAGGAGCCCGCGGCCGGATCGCTGGATCTGGCGATCGCGCTCGCGCTGGAGAACGACGCTTCGAAGGAGGCGCCGGTGGTTTCGACGGCGTCCGACCGGGCGGCGCTGCAGGCGACGTTCGAGGAGCTGGCCGTCCCGCACGTCGCGCCGGTTCGCAGCGCGATGATGGAGGTGCGCTGGGGCGAGCCGCAGGCGACCTGGCTGGAGCAGGCGCAGCCCGCGCTGAAGTCGTTGCGCAAGATGGCCGCCGAGGTCGGCAGCACCGAGCTGGTGACCGCGCTCGACGATTTCCTCGCCACCCTGCAGAAGCTGCTCGAGCCCGGCCAGCCGCCGACGCTGACGGGGGCCGGCCGCGACAAGCTGGTCGCCGCCTACCTGCCGCTCTGCACCTGCCTGCCGCGCGCGTTCGAGCTGGAAGGGGAGCGCGAGCGCCGCGAGCCGCTGATCGTCCGCGCGCTGCTGGAGCAGGTCGAGGGGCTGGATCCGCTGATGATCGACAAGATGATGGCGGCGGGGCTGGGCCGGCTGGCGGCGCTGTTCGCCGCGAAGGCCGACGAGATCGCCGTGGTGACCGCGATCCCCGAGGCGATCGCGGCCGCGGTCGCGGCGCGCGTGCAGGCCTTCCGCCGGTCGTCGCCGGCGGCGCTGGCCACCATCGATCCGGGCGCGACGGTGCGCGCGCTGGCGGGGCAGCTGGATCAGATGCGCACCGCGCACACCGGGTTCGAGCGCGCCGCGGGCGGCTGGTCGGAGGCGGATCGTCAGTCGAAGAAGCAGCTGCGCTGGCAGCGGCAGGTGTCGTTCCTGCAGGTGACGATCGCGCTGGTGCAGCTGGGCGAGTTCGAGCTGGCCGCGCGGCTGCCGAAGATGGCCTTCGCGCGCCGGATCGAGGAGGTCCAGCGCGTGCTGGCCAAGATGGCCACGGTGCACAAGGTGGTCTGGAGTTTCGAGAGCGGCCCTCACCCGGTAGCGGCCTGATTCAGAGGAGGCAATCACGATCATGGGCGAGCTGACACGCGATCAGGTCCTGCAGAAGGTCCGAAAAAACGAAAAGCTGGAGCGGGCCGACCTGCGCGGCATCGATCTGTCCCGGGCCGCGCTGACCGGCGCCGTCTTGTCGCGCGCCGACATCGAGGGCGGCAACCTGGAGGCGGCGGTCCTGCGCAAGGTGAGCCTCAAGAACGCCAGCCTGCGCGAGGCGTTCCTGGGCGGCGCCGACATGATGGAGGCCAACCTCGAGAACGCCGATCTCGAGGGGGCGAAGCTGGATCGCGCCAACCTGGCGGGCGCCAATCTGGCCCGCGCCAACCTGGAGGGCGCCAGCCTGGCCGGCGCCAACCTGGCGGGCGCGCGGCTGCCGTTCGCGCAGATGAGCGCGGCGAACCTGACCGGGGCCGACCTGCGCGGCGCGGTGCTGACGAACGTGAACCTGGAAGACGCGTCGATGGGCGCGGTGAAGGCCGCCCAGGCCGACTTCAGCAACGCGGTCCTGCGCGGCGCCACGCTGACCGAGGGCGACTTCGCGCGCGCGCTGTTCGTGGGCGCGATCCTGGCGGGCGCCAAGCTGGCGAAGGCGAAGCTGGGGGGCGCGCAGCTGGTCAAGGCGGACCTGGCGGGCGCCGATCTGAGCGGCGCCGACCTGGGTGATGTCGACGCGCGCCATGCGACGCTGACGGGCGCGCGGCTCGCGGGCACGAAGCTGACCGGCGCCAAGGTGGCCGGCCTGATCGGGACGGGCGCGCCGCTGGCCGACGTGCTGGTCTCGTGGCTGGACACCAGCGTCGCCGGCGACGGTACGGGCCGCATCACCAACGGCGAGATTCCGGTGCTGCTCTCCGGCATTCAGCCGCCGGTCGAGAAGACCGCGCCCGCCTCGCGACGCTACTTCGGCCAGGGCGACGTGCTGAAGAACGCGACGCTGGACTTCGAACCGGGCGCGCGCGTCGAGATCGACAGCCTCTTCCAGAACTGCACCATCAACCTGGGCGACGGAACCGAGCTGGTGGTGGGCGAGACCGGCGTGCTCGCGGACTGCCGGATCGCCGG
>Ga0066903_100003290_pt1 | contig 13144 bp, 12 predicted proteins | sample PanSoiMetaGPlot1_FD_67491 | JGI IMG/M metagenome (GOLD analysis project Ga0066903, IMG submission 67491) | Tropical forest soil microbial communities from Panama analyzed to predict greenhouse gas emissions - Panama Soil - Plot 1 (version 2) | ecosystem: Environmental > Terrestrial > Soil >... | reverse complement strand
TTGCCGTTGAGCGGATGATCGGGCGTCTCCGCGCAGGCCAGATGACTCATCAGCAAGACCACTTCTCCGCGCTCGCTTGGCGGTTGCCGGGCGAGCCACAGCGCCTCTTCAAAGCTCAGCCCCAGCCGATTCATTCCGGTGTCTACATGCAGGGCCGCGCCGCCGTGCCAGGCGGTCGCCGCCACATAGGCCTTCCATTCGGCAAATTCGGCCAGGCTGCCGATCACCGGGTGGAGGTTGCAGCCGACATGGCCGGCAGCAGTGCCCGGCAACATCCCGTTCAACACGTAGATGGTTGCGGCCGGCGCGGCGGCGCGCGCGCGCCGGCCTTCGGCCAGATGGGCGACGAAAAAGGTCGCGCAACCGGCCTTGGCGAGCGCTGCCGTGACGGCTTCCAGCCCGCACCCGTAACCGTCGGCCTTGACAACGGCCGCGCACTGGGCGCCCGCCGCCTGCCGCGCAAGCTCGCGCCAATTGGCGGCGAGCGCGGCGAGGTCGATCGTGAGGACGCCGTTCGCCTCGGGCTCGACATCTGTCGGGTGGTCTCTCACGGGTTCGATCATCGGCGTCCTGAACGCCGGCGACAAGCCGTTATCGGTTCCTCGACGCCTAGGTTTTGACCGATGGCGGACCGGTCCGGTGTTGATACCCGACGCCCGGAGCACGGCCCGGATCGCGTGGACGATGAGTTTTTGGACGCGGGCCACTTCACTCCGCGGCCGAAGCTGCGCCACAGTTGATCCCGCGCGGACGTTTTGTCCCAGGTGTGAACTACCTCACAGCCCCTCATCAATCGTCGATTTACTTCTGCCGGCCCTGGGCGGGCGACCGCCGTAACGGAGGTCCGACCATGCCGGTACGTATGCTGACTGACGGAGAAAAGGCGCTGTTGCGCCCGATATTCGGAACAACGCTTCCGTATGACGATCAGTATATCGCAACAAATGATGAAAAGTACGGCGGGGAGAATAATTCCATAACCCTCGCCATCGTGCCGCACATGGCGGTCAACAAATGGGCGTTGGACTACAGCAGCAGCTCAAACCTCAACACGTGGACATTCATCCATGAAATGACGCACGTTTGGTACTGGTATCACGGCGGGAGTAACATGCGCAGCGGGATATGGACGTGGGTGACCCACTCTAACTACGGCGACGCGTATTTTTACGACCTGTCGGAATCGGCCAGTCTCAAGGACTACAATTTCGAAGCCCAGTGCTCCATCGTCGCCGATTATTGGTACGTGTCGAGGGGTCTGTCTCCGCGACACAACAACGGCCGAAACAGAACTTTGGCGGCGTACCAACCGTTTATCATGCAGGTGCAAGGCTCCGGCGCCCCGGCGCCGCAGGGCAACAAGGATTTCGCCGAACATTGGGGCAGCACTTCGAAGTACAGACCTCTTTAGCCGCAGATTGTTGGTGCGGATCTATCCGAAGGTTGCAGCGGACTAATTTGATTCCGATCGTTCGCCAGGAGAGGGTGCCGCGTGCGCTTGCGAACGATCCGAATCGGGACGCCTGTCAGAGCGGAACTTCGGGCAGCCGCTCTTCATCGGCGAGGCTGGCGAAGCGCGTCACGTCGGCCTTGAACTGCAGCGCGACGGTGCCAGTCGGCCCGTGGCGCTGCTTGCCGATGATGATCTCGGCCTTGCCGTGCACCGCCTCCATGTCGGTCTGCCATTTGAAATGCTCCTCGGTTCCGGCGCGCGGCTCCCGGTTCTTCAGGTAATATTCCTCGCGGAACACGAACAGCACGACGTCGGCGTCCTGCTCGATCGAGCCGGACTCGCGCAAGTCTGCAAGCTGCGGCCGCTTGTCGTCGCGGCTCTCGACCTGGCGGGACAGCTGCGACAACGCCAGGATCGGAAGGTTCAGTTCCTTGGCCAGCGCCTTGAGGCTGGTGGTGATCTCGGTCACCTCGTGCACGCGGCCCTCGAGCGCGCGGCGGGTCGAGCCCGACAGGAGCTGGATGTAATCGATCACGAGGAGATCGAGCCCGCGCTGGCGCTTGAGGCGGCGGGCGCGGGCGGCAAGCTGGGCGATCGAAAGTCCGCCGGTCTCGTCGATAAAGAGCGGGATTGTCTCCATCTCGCGGGCACAGGCGGCGATGCGGTCGAAGTCGGAAGGGTCGATCTCACCGCGCCGGATGCGGTAGGACGGAATGCCGGTCTGCTCGGAAATGATGCGGGTGGCCAGCTGCTCGGCGGACATTTCAAGGGAAAAGAAGCCCACGATCCCGCCGTCCGCCGTGTACGTGCGCCCGTCGGCGCGCACCTCGCCGTGCCAGTGGCGCGCGATATTGTAGGCAACGTTGGTGGCAAGCGCGGTTTTGCCCATGCCGGGGCGTCCGGCGAGAATGACGAGATCGGATGGTTGCAAGCCGCCCATCATCCGGTCCAGGTCGGTGAGCCCAGTCGCCAGCCCCGACAGCTTGCCGTCGCGCTGGTAGGCGCGCGCCGCCATGTCGACGGCGGTGGTCAGCGCCGCCGCGAAGCGCTGGAATCCGCTGTCGTATTTGCCGGTCTCGGCGAGTTCGTACAGGCGGCGCTCGGCATCCTCGATCTGCGCCTGCGGGGCGAGGTCGACCGGCGCGTCGTAGGCCACGTTGACCATGTCCTCGCCGATCACGATCAGCGAGCGGCGAATAGCCAGTTCGTAGATCGTGCGGCCATAATCCGCCGCATTGATCACGGTGGTCGCTTCCGCCGCCAGCCGCGCCAGGTACTGACTCACATTGAGCCCACCGATGTCGAGATCGGCGGGCAAAAACGTCTTCAGCGTGACGGGCGTCGCCACCTTGCCGGCGCGGATCAGGCTGCCGCTGAGATCGAAAATGCTCTGGTGCAGCGGCTCGAAGAAATGAACCGGCTCGAGAAAATCGGAAACGCGGTAAAACGCCTCATTGTTGACCAGGACGGCGCCGAGCAGGGCCTGCTCTGCCTCGATATTGTGCGGCGCGGCGCGGTAGAGCGGCGGATTGTCCGCCGGAAGCCTGCGCGCGGTCGAGTCCTGCAGAGCCATTCATTCCTCCCGGCGACGAGAGCGTGATGACTTTTCTTGCATTCGTCATCACGCTCTAGCCTATTGGTGGAGCATGATCTTTTTCGAAAACCGGGTGCCCCCGGATCAAGTCCGGGACAGGCTTTTTCGGGATCATGCTCGAGCGTCCCGATTCCGATCGTTCGCAAACACAGGCAGCATTGCTCCGGTGCGAACGATCGGAATCAAGGGACCCTGGCAACTTCATGATTCCAGTGCCTCTTGTGAACCCGATCGTTCGCATCGGTTCTCGCGGCACGGGGTGTGCGAACGATCAGGTTCGGGGCACCGGCCCCGCGCAACTAACACGACGGCGGCCCGCGGGCGTGTCATATTGGGCGAGCCGAGAAGTTCGTCCCGCTATCCAAAGTGTTCACACCCGCCCGAAACGAATCGAAGGCGCGAATCAGATTCCGATTGACAGGTTTGTCAGGAATCGGGCGCCGGTAAGGAATCGGGTTCCGGCGTCAACCAACCCCAGAGGCTACTCGCCGGCAAGCCGCAGCGGCGGCCGGCGACCACCTTCCACGGCGCTCAGCCGTGCATCTTCGCGGGAGATGTAATCGCGCGTGATCGGGACCACGCCTTCCCGCTTGGTCAGCTGCAGCTGCATCACCATGAGGCCTGAATAGCGAAAACACATTTCGGAAGAGGCGAGATAGAATTCCCACATGCGGAGGAACCGCGGGTCGTAAAGGCGCTCGACTTCCTCGCGGTGCGCGAGGAAGCGCTCGCGCCACGCCTTGAGCGTCTCGGCATAATGCAGGTGCAGGATTTCGATGTCGGTTACCAACAGGCCGGCGCGCTCGACGGCGGCCAGCACCTCGGACAGCGCCGGAATGTAGCCGCCCGGGAAGATGTACTTGGCGATGAACGGGTTCGTGACATTCGGGCCCTCGGAACGACCGATCGAGTGGAGCAGGATGATGCCGTCGTCGGCGATCAGTTGCTCGCATCTGCGGAAGAAGGTGTCGTAGAAGCCGACGCCGACATGCTCGAACATGCCCACCGAGACGATGCGATCGTACCGTCCCGTGACGTCGCGATAGTCCTGGAGCCGGAACTCCACCCTGTCGGCGACGCCCCGTTCGTCGGCGCGGGCGCGGGACGCCGCCAGTTGCTCCTGTGACAGCGTGATGCCGGTGACGCGGGCCCCGCAGATCTCGCCAAGATAGAGGGCGAGGCCGCCCCAGCCCGAGCCGATGTCCAGGACGCGGCTTTTCGGATCGATCAGAAGCTTCGCTGCGAGATGGCGTTTCTTGGCAAGCTGCGCGTCGTCGAGCGACATATCCGGCGCCTCGAAATAGGCGCAGCTGTACTGCCGGTCGGCATCGAGAAACAGCGAATAGAGGCGCCCGTCGAGATCGTAGTGGTGAGCGACGTTTTTTCGCGCTCGGCTGGGCCGATTGAACTGCTGCAAGCGGCGCCAAAGATACCGTGCCAACCATCGCGGCCGGGCCCATCCGGGAAAGCGGTCCGCATGGCTCTGGGACAGGCCCAGGGCGAGCAGGTCGGCAATCGAGCCTTCTTCGACGACGAGGCCGCCGTCCATATAGGCTTCCCCGAGCCTGAGCTCGGGGTCGAGCAGGATTCCAAACTGGGCCCTCACCGTTGCGAAACGCACCGCGACGGGTTTTCCGCTACCATCGCCCAGGGTGAATGTAGAGCCGTTGGCACTCGTAACTCGCAACGTGCCGCGGCGGATCAATTGACTGAGAAGACTTCGAAGCAACAGGGCCATAGGCCGTACTCCGCCACGTCGTCACTGCGGTCGGCACGGACGCTGGGGCGAACGCTTGGCGCGACACACCGATGACCCGGCATACCAACGCGGAACGGGCCGACGGGTTTTCGACTTATTTTATTAAAACAAACTCCTGCCATGCGGGCAATGCGGGTGTTGGGCGCGTTAAATTGAGGACAGGGCGGCCAAGAATACGCTAAAGGTTCGTTCGAACGGGGACTGATCACCTGAAGGAGGCACTTGGTGCCTGACGTCCGCCCCTTGTGGCCATCCACGATTGCATTGATGGCAGTGCTCGCGGTCACCGACGCGCACGGCCAGCAGGACCTCGATGCCGGGAAAACGGGGCCTCAGCTGTTCGCGCAGGACTGCTCCGCCTGCCATCGGTCGCCGAACGGCTTGGCAAAGACGATGAGCGGCGGGTCGCTGGTGAGCTTCCTGCGCGAGCATTATACCAGTAGTTCCGCGTCGGCCAGCGCGGTGGCGGCCTATGTCCAGGCCGCTTCCAACAACCGGGTCGATCGCCAGAAGGGACGGGCCGGCGAAGATCAGGCGAGGCCGTCCGGCCAGCCGGCCCCGCCGCCGGAGCGATCGCGCTTGGGGCGGCCGGCCGAACGCCCCGTGATTCCTGCCGCGGGCCAGGCCGGCGTCCAGGCTGGGCCTGGCGCCCAGGCAGCGCCCCCGCCCAAGCCGCCGGAGCGCATCGCGCGGCCTGCCGATGCTGCGGTGGATCAGACTGGTCGACCCGGGCACAAGCGTCGCCCCGGCCGCCACGAACGGGCGGCGGAATCGGCTGCCGCCGGCGCGGCCCAGCCCGCCACTCCGGCCGCCCCTGAGGCGGCAAGCGGTGGAACGGAAGCGGCGCACCGCAGCTCTGCGCCTACCGCCCCGTCAGGCTTTGCCGAGCCGCTGCCCTGATGCGGCGTTACAGCCGGGCGTGGCTGAAGCCGGTCACGCGCCTTCTTCCGCTTCGCCGGCCGTCTCCGCTGCGAGCGTCTGGGGTTTTTCGAAAAAGGCGGCGGCCGCAGCCTCGGCCTCGGCCACTTCCTCGCCTTCGATTTGCTCGCGGCGGACGGTGATGTCCTCGCCACGCGCGAGCCGTTGCGCCTCATCGGCATTGCGCGCCACATAGACGGTGATCTTCGCCTCGATCTCCGGGTGAAGCGCCACCGGAACCTTGTGCACGCCGATCATCTTGATTGGAGTATTGAGCCGGAACTGGCTGCGGTTGACGCTGAAACCGCCGTCGGTGAGCAGCGCGGCGAGGTCGCGGGTCGAGACCGAGCCGTAGAGCTGCCCGGCCTCCGAGGCCTGGCGCAGCACCGTGACGGTCTGGCCGTCGAGCTTGGCAGCGACCTTCTCGGCCTCGCCCTTGAGCTCCAGATTGCGCGCCTCGAGCTGCGTCTTCATGGTCTCGAAGCGCTTCCTGTTGTCGTCCGTGGCGCGCAAGGCCTTGCCCTTCGGCAGGAGGTAGTTGCGCGCATAGCCATCTTTTACGCGCACGACCTCGCCCATCTGACCGAGCTTGCCCACGCGCTCGAGCAAAATCACTTCCATTTTCACGCTCCATCTTTCGTGACGATCGGCATATCGGCGCACCTCAGGCCCGTGGCGACGGCGGGCCGCGGCGTGCGGCGACGCGTCCGCGAAGGTCGATGACGCTGTCGGCGAGCCCCAGCAGCGTCATCACCAGCATCGGCCAGCCGAGCACGCCGACGGCGGCATAGACCCCGGCGAGGACGAATCCGCGACCGCTCATGCCGCTGGTGATCTTATGCAGGACCGCGAAGCCCAGGATCGCATAGGCGGTGAGCAAGGCCGCTCCGAGCACACCCGCAAGGATGCCGATCAATCCATCGAGGAAGCTTGCCGCGACAGCGGCCGCCAATGCGCCGGAAAGCAGGGGCGGGAACGCGATTGCCGCGAGATCCGGCCAGGGACGCCTGAGCCGGCCCGAGATCTTCACAATCCGGGCGGCGAGCCAGAGATTCATCAGGTTGGCGATGGTGGCGAGCACGGCCGCGGTCGGCGGGAGCACAACGGCGAGAAGGTCGAGCAGACGCGAGGGCTCGGGGTAGGACGGAATCTCGAGCGGCACGTCCGCCGGGATCCCGTTTTGGCGGCGAACGAGCTGCTCAAATTCGGCCGTCAGTCTGCCGCGGATGCTCTCGGCGTCCCAACCATTATTGAGTACGCCGATGATGACGACGAGCGCCGCGAGCAGCGCCGCCCAGACGACAAGACGCCCGACCGGATACCATTCGATCGCGTCCGCGTCCGCGTCCGCCTGTGGTGCTTCGATCCCGCCCGCGTTGGCCTCGCGCGCAGGGCGGCCCAACAGCGCCAGATAGCCCAGCCACCAGGCCGGCAGCCCCACGCTCACGAGGAATGTGACGAACCGCACGTCGGTCAGCGCAGCGGCAACGGCCGTCGCGGCAACGAAAGCGGCGATCAGGCCCGCCACATGGCTCCATCCCAATGCGGCGATCAGAATCGGCAGCAGCGTGGGGGTGATCGAAACCAGCAGCAGCGACAGGCTTGATCCGGAAACAATGGACGCAAACACCAGCGCCGCTGCTGCTCCCGCCGCAATCCCGATGGCCACGATCTGCACCATTTCAGCTGTCCCGCTCTCCGAGCGGTTAGAGACGGATCAAGCGTCCGTCCCAACCCGACGACGGACGACAGAGGACGGGCGACACAAGCGATCCCTGCCGTATTGGTCCTCTGTCGTCTGTCGTCCGTGGTCTGTCATCCGATCACATATGGCAGCAGGCCAAGGAAGCGCGCCCGTTTGATCGCGCGCGCGAGCTCGCGCTGCTTGCGTGCTGATACCGCGGTGATTCGGCTCGGCACAATCTTGCCGCGCTCGGATACGTAACGCTGCAGCAGCTTGACATCCTTGTAGTCGATCTTCGGCGCATTGGCGCCGGAAAATGGACAGGTCTTGCGGCGGCGGAAGAACGGCCGGCGAGCGGGCAATTGCGCGAAGCTCATGGCGTCATTCCTCCTTGGTCTCGGTTTCTTCGGCTTCCTCGCGCGGCCCGCGTCCCTCGCGCTCGCGCCGGCGCTCGCCGCGACGCTCCTCGCGGTCGCGCTCGCGGTCGGCCTTGCGCATCATCGCCGATGGCCCGGTCTCGTGCGCTTCGACCCGCACCGTGAGATAGCGCAGGATATCCTCGTTGAGGCGCTCCTGCCGCTCGACCTCCGCGAGCGCCGCCGCCGGCGCCTCCACGTTCATGAGGGTGAAGTGCGCTTTGCGATTCTTGCGCAGGCGATAGCTGAGCGACTTCACGCCCCAGTATTCGGTGTTGGCGACGGTGCCGCCCATCTGTTCAATGATACCCTTGAACTGGGCCGTCAGCTCATCGACCTGCTGCGCCGTCACATCCTGACGCGCAAGGTATACGTGTTCATAGAGCGGCATAATCCTTTCCTTCTCCGTAGAACCGATCCCGACGCGAAGCCACTCGAGCCTTTCGGGAAAGGCTCGAACACTCGAGATGCGGGAACACGGGACGCTGGGCGGTAAGGCCCTTGCCGCTCACATATTCATGACGAGCGGCCGTCCGTTCAGCTCCCGGTCGGGATCGAGCGGAAGGCCGCTTATAAGCACTCCGGGCGAAAAGACAAGTCGATATGCGAGCCGGCGCTTGACTCCCCTGGGGGCTCAGTGTCTTAGAGCATTTTCCGCAAAGAAGCTGCCCCGGACTCGATCCGGGGTGGACATCGGTTTTCGACAAAGAAAATGCGACAACTATGGAAGCCGGAACGCTTTTCGGTCACTCAGGATGTGATTTTATTGCTCAAGCCAAACGAAAAGCAGTCTAGGCCCCGGCGTGCCAAGAAGAGGATGCGATGACCTTGGCCTTGGTGTTTCCCGGCCAGGGAAGCCAGACCGTCGGCATGGGCAAGGCGCTCGCCGAAACGTTCCCGGCGGCGCGCGCGGTGTTTGAGGAGGTCGACGCTGCGCTCGGCGAACGACTGACGGCCATCATGTGGGAAGGTCCGGCCGAGCGTCTCACGCTCACCGAGAATGCCCAGCCGGCACTGATGGCGGTTTCGCTCGCGGTGGTGCGCGTCTTGGAACGGGAGGCTGGCGTCAATCTCCAGCGTGACGCTGCCTTCGTGGCCGGGCATTCGCTGGGAGAATATTCGGCGCTGGCGGCGGTCGGATCATTCACGCTTGCCGACGCGGCGCGGCTGCTGCGCATTCGCGGCCGTGCCATGCAGCGGGCGGTCCCGGTCGGATCCGGCGCCATGGCAGCGCTCATCGGTCTCGAGGTCGAGGCCGCGGGTGCGATCGCCACGGAGGCCACACAGGGCCAGGTCTGCCAGGCCGCCAACGACAATGGCGGCGGGCAGGTCGTCGTGTCGGGCGAGACGGAGGCGGTCAAGCGCGCCGTCGAGATCGCCAGGGCGAAAGGAGCCAAGCGGGCGATGATGCTGCCGGTCTCCGCGCCGTTCCATTGTGCCCTGATGCAGCCGGCCGCCGCCGCCATGGAGGAAGCATTGGCGGGGGTCACCGTGCGGCCGCCGTTGGTGCCGCTGGTCGCCAACGTGCTGGCGCGGCCCATCGTTGATCCGGTCGAGATCGTGCAGCGGCTGGTCGAGCAGATCACCGGGACCGTGCGCTGGCGCGAGTCGGTCGCCTTCATGGCCGGCGAGGGGGTGACGACTTTCTATGAGCTCGGCGCCGGAAAGGTGCTGAGCGGCCTGGTCAAGCGCATCGTCCCGGCCGCGCAGGCCATTGCCGTTGGAACGCCGCAGGACGTGTCAGCATTCAAGCGGCCGCCCAGCTAGTTCCTGCATCCGTTGGAAAGCGGCGCCAAATTTGGTCGATTTTCGCGCCACAATGGGGTACCTGACCCACGTCCAGCGCGTCGGATCTTCCCGGCCGCCGGGCTCGGGTAGCAAGCCTTATTGTGACGCGGACCACCCTTGTCCGGAGGAATTCGACGGCCTCGTGCGGCGGCAGCAAGGAAGTTGAAAGAATCCATGTTCGATCTGACCGGCAGGACCGCGCTGGTGACCGGGGCGAGCGGCGGCATCGGAGGTGCGATCGCTCGGGCGCTGCACGCACAGGGCGCGACGGTTGCAATCTCGGGGACGCGACGGGATGCTCTCGAGCAGCTGGCGGTTGAACTGGGCGCACGCCAACACGTGCTCCCGTGCAACCTCGCCGACAAGGACGACGTCGAAACGCTGGTGCCGCGCGTCGAGGAGACGATGGGCGGCCTGGATATACTCGTCAACAACGCCGGCATCACCCGCGACAACATTTTCGTGCGGCTGAGCGACGAGGCGTGGGATGAGGTGATCGCCATCAACCTGACCGCGGGCTTCCGGCTCGCGCGCGCGGCCGCGCGCGGGATGATGCGGCGGCGCTTCGGACGCATTATCGGCATTACTTCGGTCGTCGGGGTGACCGGCAATGCCGGCCAGGGAAACTACGCCGCCGCCAAGGCGGGGATGATCGGAATGAGCAAGGCTCTGGCCCGCGAGGTTGCACCGCGCCACGTGACCGTCAATTGCGTGGCGCCGGGTTTCATTGACACCGCCATGACGGCGGCCCTGAGCGACAAGCAGCGCAACCAGCTCCTGCAAGTCGTGCCCGCGAGCCGCCTGGGGACGACAGCCGAAGTCGCCGCCGCCGTGGTGTTCCTGGCTTCGGCGGAAGCGGCCTATGTGACCGGCCAGACGCTGCATGTCAACGGCGGAATGGCGATGATTTGACAGGGAATTCGCCGGTTGACGGACTCGTCCGGCGCGCGTTCCGTCGTGCTGGTCAAGGCGTATGAAGTGTGATACCGGAGCCATGCGAGGCTGGGCACCCGGGTGAGTGGGGGCATTGACTCATGTGCGGTCCGCGTAACATCCGGTGCGGCCCGCCCTGTCAGCCACGACTTGACTGCGCCACGGCGGCTCGGAGGCGCGCGGCCCGCCGAGCCATTTCAGAAACGCCACGAGGTTGAAGCATGAATGACATTGCCGAGAGGGTGAAGAAGATCGTCGTGGAGCATCTGGGCGTCGAGCCTGACAAGGTGACCGAAAACGCGAGTTTCATCGACGATCTCGGGGCTGACAGTCTCGACACGGTCGAGTTGGTCATGGCGTTCGAGGAAGAATTTGGCTGCGAGATCCCGGACGACGCTGCGGAAACCATTCTGACGGTCGGCGATGCCGTCAAATTCTTGGAAAAGAATGCAAAGAGTTGAGTTCGATTGCGTGAGGCGCAATGGGATTCGACAGTGAACGGGCCGCCGCCCAGATTGGACCGGGTCTTCCCGGATTGCCGCGCAGGTAGAGTTTTGGCCGCGATGGGCCCGAAACGCGCGCGCGTTTGTCAGAGCATGATCCCGAAAAGTGGATACCGGTTTTCGGAAAAGATCATGCTCCACCAATAGGCTAGTGTGGCGGTTCAGAAGTCCGCATGATTATTGCAGCGAGTCGGAGATGCGGACTTCTGAACCAAAGCCACACTAGATCAATTATCGGTCGTGGAGCCGGAGATGAGGCGTGTAGTCGTCACCGGGGTTGGCATGGTGACGCCGCTCGGCTGCGGCGTCGATGTCACCTGGCGGCGTCTTTTGGCCGGCGAGAGCGGGGCGCGACGTGTCGAATCGTTCGACGTATCCGATCTCCCCGTCAAGATTGCGTGCTCGATCCCGCGGGGCGACGGGTCCGCGGGAACCTTCGACGCCGATCAGTGGATGGAGCCCAAGGAGCAACGCAAGGTCGACGGGTTCATTATCTTTGCGATGGCGGCGGCGCGCCAGGCGCTCGATGACGCCGGCTGGAGGCCCCTCAGTCATGACGACCAGATCGCCACCGGGGTCTCGATCGGATCCGGCATTGGCGGCATCGAGGGGATCGCCGAAACAGCCCTCGTGCTCAAGGACCGCGGCCCGCGACGCGTGTCGCCGTTCTTCGTTCCCGGCCGTTTGATCAATCTTGCAGCGGGCTATGTTTCGATCGAGTTCGGGCTGAAAGGTCCGAACCACGCCGTCGTCACGGCATGCTCGACGGGCGCCCATGCGATCGGCGACGCCGCCAGGATGATCGCTTTGGGCGATGCCGACGTGATGGTGGCGGGCGGCGCTGAATCGCCGGTCAACCGCATCTCGATGGCCGGCTTTGCCGCCTGCCGGGCGTTATCGACCGCTTTCAACGATGCCCCGACGCGGGCCTCGCGGCCCTATGACCGCGATCGCGATGGGTTCGTGATCGGCGAGGGTGCCGGCTGCATCGTGCTCGAGGAGTACGACCACGCCAGGAGCCGTGGCGCCAAGGTCTATGCCGAGCTCGTCGGATACGGCATGTCCGGCGACGCCTACCACATCACGGCTCCGGCCGCCGATGGCGACGGAGCCTTTCGCTGCATGTCGGCGGCGATCCGCACGGCGGGCATTCCGCCCGCTTCAATCGACTACATCAATGCGCACGGGACATCCACGCCGTTGGGCGACGAGATCGAGGTCAAGGCGGTCGAACGCGTCGTGGGAAACGCCGCCGGGCGCATCGCCATGTCGTCGACCAAGTCGTCGATCGGGCATTTGCTCGGGGCCGCGGGAGCGGTCGAGGCGATTTTCTCGGTGCTCGCCATTCGCGACCGGGTCGTGCCGCCGACCATCAACCTCGACAATCCATCGGTGGAAACGGCCCTCGATCTGGTCCCGAACAAGGCCCGCGAACGCGATATCGATGTCGTATTGTCCAACTCGTTCGGCTTTGGCGGCACCAACGCTTCGCTGATTTTTCGTCGCCTGGCGACCTGATCCGGCGCATGGCGGGCCGTGTGGCGGAGCGCCTAAGGCGTGATGACTTTTCTTCGATTCGTCATCACGCTCTAGCTTCTTGGTGGAGCATGATCTTTTCCGAAAACCGGAACCCGCTTTTCGGGATCATGCTTAGGGGTGCGACTGATTATGATGTGAGGCCGGCACCGGGTTCCCTTTCGTCATATTTGCGCCTAACCTGCTCCCGGAGATTAGGAAAGGATGTCCGTGGACCAGTCGAATCCGCGATCGGATCAAACGGGGGACGCGACGCGGTCGAGCGGGATGTCGGGGGCCGGCCAAAAGGCCAAGAATTCCGGCGTCTCCCGCATCGCCCCGCGCAGCCCGCGTGCCGCGCTCGAGCCCGAGCGCGTCCCCCAGCTTGCGCGGCATTCCCGCCGCGCTCGCCATCCGATCGTCGTTGTCGGCAATGCCCTCCTGACCATCGTGGCGCTCGTTGCGCTGGTCGGCGGGGTGGCGGCCGTGGTCGGCAAGCAGCGCTTCGAGGCGCCCGGCCCGCTCGATCAGGAGCGGATCGTCAACATTCCGCCGCGCCTCGGGATCAAGGACATCGCCGA
>Ga0066903_100003289_pt1 | contig 13146 bp, 11 predicted proteins | sample PanSoiMetaGPlot1_FD_67491 | JGI IMG/M metagenome (GOLD analysis project Ga0066903, IMG submission 67491) | Tropical forest soil microbial communities from Panama analyzed to predict greenhouse gas emissions - Panama Soil - Plot 1 (version 2) | ecosystem: Environmental > Terrestrial > Soil >... | reverse complement strand
GCCACAAGCTGGCAGCTTGTGGCTACGCAGAACACCGTCACCACCGCAACAATTCGATGATCGCCCCGATGCCCTCCGAAGTGGCCGCATCGCGGCCCAACGGTTCAAGTCCAAGGTAGTCGCGCCGAACGGTGTTCACGACCTTTCGTCCCAGCGGGTCGCCGCCGTGGATGCCCGCATAGGCAAGGGCCATGACCGCGGTCACTAACACATTCGCGCGCACGCGAATCGTGAACGGCGACCCGCGCGCCGGATGGACGTGAACAAATCGGCCCTCCTCCTCGCCAAAACGCAGCACCCACCGCGACGCATCCTCCATGAAGTCAATTGTCCGATACCCACCCGCGTCCTCGACCCAGGCCCTGTACAACTCCGGCGACTCGCGCCCCGTGGTGCGCAGCTCCGCGAGTACCTTGTCGGCAATCTCCCGCGGCGCGAACGGGCCGTGATACAGGTCCATGAGCCGCGTGCCGACGACGACCAGTCCCTCAGCGAGTGGCTGCAGCCCGGAAGGGCCCGCGGCGACGGTGTGCCGGATGCGTTCGCGCAGGAAGCCGGCGTGGTGTTTGTGAGCATTTAGCAGGATGGGGGACGGAACGTCCCAGGGGGAGGGGGTGATGGCCTGGTCCTCCACAATCCGGCGCGGTGCGTTTGGATGGACGGGAAAGTTGTGGGCAGGTTCGCGTGTCACTCGCCGGCCCGCGGCTTCCCCTCGTCACGGCCGGAATCTGGCACGAGTCCTCGCGTGCCGCACGCGTGACAACGGCGGCTGCCGACGATAAGTGTTTCGGCGACGAAGGCAAGGCCGTAGAGTCCGAGCAGGAGGCCGGCGCACACTCCCAGGCTCGCCAGCCCATTCCGCCAGCCGTCGGTGCCGTATCCGAGTCGGGCGAACAGAATCTTGGTCACAGCGCCGCACGTGCCCAGGGCGACACCGTGGATGACGGCCCAACGGAGGTAGTGGTTTGCCGGAGGGAACAGCCCCCGCCACTGAGTCGCGCCGCATGTGTTGCACCGGAAGAGCATCGGCCAATACCTGTCTTTGCTCGGTCACTGCAGTCAATCTATTGCACGCCTCCGTGCTCTGATGTCGGAGCGCGAATCACGGCTCTATGAAAAAAACTGACCACTTCTCGACCCCCGCGCGGACTATTTCCACAGCTCTGGTCGTCTTGGCTTGTGGAGGGTTTGAATGGCCACGCCGACCCTGGGGACGTTTCTGCGGCGGCTGAAGCAGGCGATGAGCGCTGAGGCGCTCGCGTCCTGCTCCGACCAGGACCTGGTCGAGCAGTTTCGCTCCGGCCGCGGGGATGCCGTTTTCCGCGCTATCCTCGAGCGGCACGGGCCGATGGTGCTCCAGGTCTGTCGCCGAGTGCTCAGTTCTCCGACCGATGTCGAGGACGCATTTCAGGCGACGTTTCTGATCCTGATCCGCCGCGGCCATACGGTTCGCCGGCACTCGTCCCTGGCAAGCTGGCTGCACGGCGTCGCCTGGCGAGCGGCGCTCAAGCTCCGGACGCAGTCCGATCGCCGACGGCGACGCGAGATGCGAACCGCCGAAGCCAGTCCGACTGCCGTGACGGACGACACGACCTGGGGAGAGCTTCGCGGCATCCTGGACGAAGAGCTTCGTCGGCTCCCCGAGACTTATCGATCGCCCCTCGTGCTCTGCTACCTCGAAGGACAGACGCAGGACGAGGCTGCGAGTCAGCTCGACGTCAGCAAGAGCACCGTCCGGCGAAATCTGGAGCGTGGCCGCGAGTTGCTCGGCCGGCGGTTGGTTCGACGAGGAGTCACCCTCAGCGCCGTCCTTGGGGCGCGCCTGGTGTCCGATTGTGCCCAGGGCGCTGGCCTGCCGCGCGCCTTGCTTGTGCGGACGGTCGAGTCCGCGAGTCACACCGCCGCCAACGTCGCGGCACCGGCGAGTGTGATTTCCGCCCGAGTCGCCGCCCTCTCCGACGGAGTGATCAAAGCCATGCACTACACGAAATGCAAAACGATCTTTGCCGTGATGGCCTGCAGCCTGGCGCTCGGCGTCGGCGTATTCCAGTTCAGCCCCGAGTTCGCCTCGGCGCAGGACAAGTCGAGCACGAAGATCCAAGCTCGCGCGGGGATGCCGGACATCGAACCGATCGACCCGAATCTGGTGTTCGATCCGGAGGTTCAGAAGCAACTGCGGCTGAGCCAGAATCAAGTCCGCCAATTGACGGAGGCGCGCGACAAGGGGACGGAATCGACCACGGGCCAGGCCAAGCGCGTCAGCGAAATTGACGAGCGCATCAAAAAGCTGCAGGAAGAGATTGACCGCCTCAATCAAGATCGATACGCGGCCGAGCAGGTGATCCACAAAGCGCAGACCGAACAGGTGAAGACGGCGATCCCGAAAGTTCTGTCCACTGAGGCGGTGCAGAAACTCCGTGAGATGACCCTCCAGCGCATGAACCTGACCGATGTTCTCTTGGATGCCAAGATCCGCGCCCGACTGGACCTGAACGACGAGCAGGTCAAAAAGATTCAGGAGCTCGCGAGCAAGGAGCGCTTCACGTGGCTCCTCGCGGATACGCAGCCGCGCTACGCGCAAGTCGCCCTCTCGCGACTAGTGCTTGCCGAAGAGACTAAGTCGGCCCTCTTTATTACGAACGTTCTGAACAACGGCTCGCGGTCCGAGTTGTTGAAGGTGCTCACCCCGCAGCAGCGTGAAGCTTTGGAAATGCTGTCCGGGGTTTCGCTGGAAAAATCCAAGTGACAGTGCGGCCGAGCCGGAGAGCGTCCGCTCCGGCTTCAATACCCGCTCGGCACACTGCCGTCGTAGGCCAGATGGTTCGGCTGGCCGCTGTGCCGAGCGGGTTGGTGTCGGTCGGCTCGCATTGCGTCCGTGGCGCGCCACGGAGTGAAGTGTGCGGCCGGCCCGCGACATGCAGGCAAGTCGTCGTGCTCAATGACCAGGAGTTGAGCCCCCGCCTCGCCAAGACGCTTTCCACCGACGTCCGGGTTGATGGCGTAGCTGATCTGGAACTGCGCTCCGCGTGTCGGGCTGCCAGGCGTCCGGTCGAATCCCTCCGGGCAACGGAAGATGCGTAGCGAGTTTTCGACGAACGGGGCAATCGCTCCCGCAGGCTGATAGCCGGGTAATGCCGCCGTCGGCTTGGATCCGGGCCGGTTGTCGTATGGCGCCCACCATGTCTCGTTGGGACTGGTGTAAATGGTCGGCGGTAATGCGAGCTCACACCGCAAATCGCGGCCGCCTTGCCACGGCGCCGGGCAGATCCGCGCGTACGGCAAAACACCATAGGCATCGTGATACGAGTGGATGCCCAGGCCGATCTGGTGCAGGTTGTTCCGACAGACGGTGCGGTTGGCCGCGGCGCGGACTTTCTGGATCGCGGGCAGAAACAGCCCGATCAAGACCGCAATCAAGGCAATGACGACAAGTGTCTCGATCAGGGAGAAACCGCGGCGCATGTCGATGCCCTGGCGAGTCGATTTGCGGTGGACGAACATCAGCGTTCATTCTGCCGAGCCGTGGTGGTGAGTGCAACAGGGCATCGGCAACTCCGCCACGACCTCGATTTGATAGTGCCGGTCAAGTCGCCCGACCCCGCGCGCCGATGCAAGTGATTGGTGCGCACTTTCCAGCGAAGCCGGAGACCGTCCGCCCGCGTCATCATCGCCGGGCTTGCCCCGCTTGTCTTCCTTGCCGGCGGCTGCAGCATTCCGCGCTTCGAGACAGAAACCCGCTCCATTCGATCTGCGCCCGTTCACGTTACTCACGCGGCTTCCCCAGATTACCCGGTTGTCTTCCCCGACGTGCTCGAGATCACGGTCGCCGGGAAGCCTGACTGCTCCGGCCGCCGGCTCGTTTATCCGGACGGGCGGGTGGACGTCGGCACGTGCGGCGCTGTGTTCGCGGAGGGGTGCACGGCCGCGGAGATCACGCGCCGCGTCGCCAAGGCCGCGCAGGTGCCGGTTCAGGCGGTGAACTGTCGCGTGGCCGAGGCGCGGAGCCGCATCGTCTACGTCGTCGGGCCGGGGGCGGATCATCCGCGAGCCGTGCCTTACACAGGGCCAGAGCGCGCTTCCGAGCTGCTGGCTCGCACCGGCGAACTCTCACCGCTGGCGCATGCAGTCGAAGTGCGGGTGGTGCGCCGAAATGTGGCCCGCGGAGCGCCGACCGAAACGTTTCGTGTCGACCTCGTGGCCGCTCGCAAGGGCGACGTTCGCACGGACGTCATCGTCGAGCCGAACGACGAGGTCCACGTCATCGAGGACCGCGGGATCATTCTCGCGGCTCTCTTCGCCGAGCGCGGGCGTCCTTGAGCTCCCCGCCCGAACAACTCCCATTGCGTAGAGGTCGCCTCGGCCGTATTCTCCCCACCCGGTCGCATCGACCGTAGCGGTTTCGCCGGGTCCGTAGACTTGCCCGGTCGCAGAAAGTCTTCCTCCCACGCGCCGCAAACCGCCGGGCGTGATTCAATTTTGAGAGCGCCCGCCCGGCGCCTCGCCCCACCCGACGATTCATGCCTTTCAAGACGCGAATCCGTCACCTGCTGCGACCCGCCTGGGCACTCGTTGCGCTGGCGGCCGGCGGTACCGGCTGCGCCTATTACGCCCAGGTGCCGGACAGCCCTGCCCGGCACGTCAGCTACATCGACCTCAACGACCCGGCTCCGCCCGGCGAACACTACTACCTGCTCATTTTCGGCTCACAAACGACGCCCAAGGTCCCGCGGTTCACGCACACCTGGGTCACGTTCGTTCGCGTGCCCTGTCCCGGCGCGCCGGCCGAACAGCATACGATCAGTTGGATGCCCGCCAAGCTGTTCATCAACACGTTCCAGCCGTTCATCGAGCAGGGCGTTAACCTGAGCATGACCCAGTCGATCGAAATGGCCCGAAGCTACGGTGAGCGCGTGTCGCTGTGGGGGCCGTACGAGATCCCGCCCGGGCTCTATCGCAAGCTGCTCATTCAGAAAGAGTTCGTTGAGAGCGGTGCGATCGGCTACCAGTGCATCGACACGATCGGCGAGGCCGCGATTCACGGCGACGGGAGCAACTGTATCCACGCCATCTCGGACGCGGACGCGATGTTCGCGCGACAGGCTTACCCGCTCTCGTTTTTCGGCGAAGCGGCCAGCCTCAACATCCTGCGGCAGCTCGTCATGCGCAAGGCGATCACCGATCCGGAGACGACGCACGACTGGTTGATCCCGCAGCTAGGCCTGGACCAGTACCCGATCACGCGCCGCGAATACACGCCTCCCTGGTTTCCGGAGCGGTTCCGAATGCGGATAATCGGTGTCGAAGACGGCGAGCGCACCAGCCTGTACGCGCCCGGCGGTTCGAAATAGTGCGACTCACAAGTACGGTTGTCAGAATGACAGCCAAGAATTGAGAAGCCAGCTTCCTCAGGGTGCCAAACCACACCCCCGACCTTGGCACCCTGAGCACTCTGTTGCTCAATTCGAGAGTCGATTCAGGCCCGGACTGCCGTTGTAGTCTGCCGCGACATGAACCAGTGGATGAGCATGACCGCTGTCGACGGGAGTGCCACAACCGTCTCGCGCAAATACCCCCACCCAAACCCGGCGTGAATGGCCGCGAAGACCGGCGGCAAACGCCAGAGCGACACTCCGAATTGCTTCCACCAGACCCGCGCCGATTCGCCGAGGACGAGAAGCAGATAAGCAACCAGCGTGGCAAGGACGGCGATCGCGGCCGGAGCCCAGAACGCGCCGACAACCGCGCCCGTGAGCAGCCACATTAGCCACAGAGGCGGAACCAGGCTCGGGCCCGAAATGGTCGACGGATCTTTGCGCCCGAGCCGCGCTCGGCCCCGACCGTAGCGCATCATCTGGTACACAAGCCCGCGAAATGTCGCTCGCGGCTGGTATTCGACTGCAATCGCCGGGGTGAAATAGCAGGTCAGCCCAGCCCGGCGGATGCGCGTGTTGAATTCCACGTCCTCGCACGCGTCGAATGACTCGTCAAAGTGGCCGACCCGATCGAACACGTCGCGGCGGTACGCTACGGCCACGTTGTCCGGCGCGACGAAGCCGGCCTGGTCCGAATAGATGTGCGAGTCCGGATTGTGGCCGAGCCACGACGACCTGGCCGCGGCAACCGCGCGCTGAAACGCCGTCGGCCGGTCCGCCCGCAATGGCTGCGGCCGCCCAAGGGTATCGGCCCCGCTCGTCTCGAACGCCTCGACTAATCGGGTCAGGTAGTACGGATCGCGGACCTGGCAGTGGCCGTCCACGATGACGACGAAATCCCCGCGGGCGTTCCGGACGCCGATATTGCGCGCGGCACTCGCGAGCCGTTTCGGGTTATCGAACAAGTGCAGGTTGGGAACAGAAAGCAGACACTCGGCAACGATCGCGGGAGTGCCATCCTCGGACGCCCCGTCGATGACGAGGATCTCATACTCGTGGGAAGGAAACTCCTGACTGGCGAGACCAAGGAGCGTTTTCCTAATGCAGGCCGCCTCGTTTCGCACCGGGACGACGACGCTGACCCGCATGGCGAATATCCCTTACTTCGTCCGGTACAGGCCGATGACTTTCAGCCCCGTCCGCGCCAGCGTGACCAGGTCGAACCACATCGACAGCCGGTCCAGATAGTATCGATCGAGCCGGACCTTGTCCCTGACGTCCGCAACGCTTGTGTCCGGCGGCAAATGCACCTGGGCGTGGCCGGTGATCCCCGGCAGAACGGCCGATCGGGCGTTGTAGTCCTCGATCGCCTTGGCGAGCTGGGCCGCGATCTCCGGCCGCTCGGGCCGCGGGCCAATCAGACTCATTTGTCCGCGAAGCACATTCACCAGTTGCGGCAGTTCGTCCACGTGCAGCGCCCGCAGCAGACGGCCGACCGGCGTGACCCGCGGATCGCCCGGCACACTCCACGTCGGCCCGGTCAGCCGCTCGCAGTTGTGGTACATCGTCCGCAGTTTGTAGATGGTGAATACGCGGCCGAACTGCCCGATCCGTTCTTGCGAGTAGAACGCAGGGCCTCGCGACGTCAGCCGGACGAGAATGGCGCACAGGGCGATCAGGGGCGCTGTCAACACGAATAAGGCGCTGGCTAATGCGTAATCGAAGGTGCACTTCAGAAACAGGGTGCGGCGGATCGCCCCGGGCGGCCGGAGCGGCAACGGAGTCGGCCGCGTGCCGGTCCGCTCGGGATCGGTCAGATGAAGCAGGACGGGGTCGGCCGCGAGGGTCGTGACAGGTCGGGGCATATGGCGGCATCCGTGCCGTTAGCCGGTCGCGGCGGGTTCCGAACCACCGGCCGGGCGAGAGCGAACATTCGGACAGGTCGGAAACCTGCCCTACTTGGCGACGTGCCGGCCGAGGGCGACGGCCAGGTCGGCCGCGAAGGTACGGTAAGGGTCGGATTTGGTCAAGTCCTCGTCGCCGATGGCGTGCACCACGTACAGCTTGTACAGCACCGGTAGACTGGCCTGCGACCGGGCGAAGAAGAGCCGCGGATAGTCCGGGGCATGCCATGTGCCGTCCGCGGTCCACGCCCAGCGGCAACGCACGGCCTCCGTGCCGCTCGCCGTCGTCTTTTCGAATTCGGCGATGTAGAACTCCACACTCCCGCCGCCGGGCAACGGGAGTGTTTGCTTCGACGGGGGGCTTTTCAACCTGTACCCGCTGCCGAGGAAACAGACGTCCGGCGTATGGGCTGCGACGACACCAGGAATCCCGCACGTCACCGACACCACGGCTCGCTTGCCGATGGACTCGTTGGCGAACTGGCGCAAGGTGGCCTTGGTTCCCTTGGGAATGTCGCGCTCGTTCACCGCCACGGCCGGGCCGGGCTTCCATTCTCCGAGCGGCTCGTCGACGTTCGCGAGCAGATCGATCCCGCTATCTGCGGCCGCGTTTGCGGACCACCGGTGCGTCCACATGCCGTGGACGACGCCTCCGGCGATCAGAAGCACCGATGCGATCATCAGGTGAGTCGTCTTGGACTTCACTGCAAGCACTCCTCGCGGCTAGCGCCAAGGACAACGACGCCGAACGCGTCCGGGGCCAACGTCGCGATCTTCTCCTGTGCCCGCGACACGAGCGGCAGGCGGCTTTCGTACTTCTCAACGGTGAGCACGATCGCATCGGCCGCCCGGCCGGCCAGGGCCGTTTCGGCCACGGCCAGAATCGGGTGCGCGTTGACGATCACATAGTCGAACCGGGCCCGCAACTCGCCAAGCACAGTCGCAATCCGGTCGGCCGACAGGTACTGCCGAACCACGTCCGCCCATTTGCCCGCCGTCAGTAGCGCGATCCCGTGTGGCAGGATCTTGGCCGCGGTCGGCAGGTCCGATTCACCCGTGAGCAGCTCACAAAACCCAACTTCGTTGGCCACTTCAAATGGCTCGTGCAGTGAAGGCGCTCGCAGGTCGAAATCGACCAACAGTGTTTGCCCGCCGGCGCGGGCGAAGCTCAGGGCCAGCTCGCGGGCCAGGAATGTGCGCCCCTCATCGGTCAGGGCGCTCGTCACCATCATGACCTTGCCGCCCGGTCTGCCGAATTGCTGGATCAGGTTGGCCCGCGTCTTCTCGATCGCTTCTTCTGCCAGTGCAAGTTCCGCCGTCGGCTGGCCGGCGATGCCGCGGACCGCCGGGATCGCGCCGATGACCGGGCCGAGGGTCGCCTTCTGCACATCGGCCACGGACAACGCCCGCCGCACCCGCGACTCGTAGCCCACCACTCCAAGCCCGACCAGACCAAAGCCCAAGAGGGCCGCGGCAATGGTCCCTAATAGTTGCTTCTTCATCTCCCGCTTCATCGGGACGGCCGCTTCCTGGATCGGAATGACCCGAGGCGGGGCGTTCAGCTCGAGTTGTAACAGGTTGTGCGTGTTCATCAGCCCGCTGATGATCTCCGACTGGCTCTTGCGGTCCACCTTGCCGAAGTCTTTCGGTGTTTCCGTGTCGGGCAGGATGCTCCTCACCTTGGCCTCGTACTCCTTCAACTCGCCCTGCTTTTGCTCCTGGAAGATCTTGAGGGCGGTCATATCGGAATCGATCTTCTCGTCGTCCGCTTGCAGCCGACGTCCGACCTCGACGAGCTGGGCCTTCTGGAACTCTTCAATTCTCGCTTTGCGGACCTTGTCGCGTTCCTGACCGGCCTCTGCGATCTTCTTTTGCAATTCCTTCGCGCCGGGGCTGTTCGCGTCGCCGCTCAGGCTCACGCGATAATCGAGCTGCTTCTGCCACGTGGACACCTGGCGATTGATGTTGGCGATCGCGGCGTCCCCTTCGAGCTGAGCCATGAACCCCGGCGGGAGAGGAGGAAGCTCGCCGGCCAGGTTGTCCCGCCGGCGCGCGAGCCGCTTTTTCTCGTCCTCGAGTTGCTTCTGCCGAAGTACGGCGGTGTCCAGCGCTTCCCGAAGACGTGCGATCTGGGTCGAAGCGAGGCTCGGCCCGACCCCGGGGAGCGATTCGGCCGGCTGGTCGCCCGGCTTGCCCGCCGCGGCGAGCGGGGACTTTTTTTCCAGGTCCAGCTGCAGGGCCGCGACGCTCTTCTCGATCTGCGCCAGCCGGGCTTGCTTGCGTCGGCGCTCGGCGTCGACGACTTCAGCAAAGAACGCCCGGTGGATGGCGTTGACGATCATGGTGATCGCCCGCGGATCGTCGCCGGACAGTTTTGGCTTGATCAGCTCGGAGCCGTCCGAGAAATCGATCAGCAATTCCTCTTCGAGGAACCGGATCGGGTCTTCCTGGGCCTTGAGAATGGGAAGGGCGGCGACTTCCGGGTCGCGAAGGGCAGCTGTCAGCACGAAGTGAGACCGGAGCAGGCCGGCCTGGGTTTTTAGATAACTATTGAAGTCGCCGCGGCCTTGCGGGTCTTCATTGTAATAGATGCGCGGGTCGTGCGGAGCGACGCGGATGATCGAATACGTCGTGTACTTGGCGGGAATGAGCGAGTAGGCCGTATACGCGAAGACTGCTGCCAGGAGTCCTCCTAGGAAAACGACCGTGGCCCAGCGGTAACGCAGGTAATTGAGCGGCTTGAGGCCCGAACCGGCATCCGGCGGCGCAGCTGGCTGGCTCGCAGGCAAAGTCACGACCCGCGGCGGATCAACCTCGATCGGAATCGCATCCGGGATTCGCGGCTGCAGCAAGACCGGCGTCATCGGAGTCCCCCCGCGTAGTGCCGCTAGCGGCCCAGCGGCATTTGAATCACACTCGCGTAGCGCTGCCGATTCGGCGCCGCCGTGGCGGTCGTGGATGCCCCGGTCACGGTCGCCGATCCGCCCCCGCCTCGTTCGATCAGGAGGTGCCTGAGCAGCCACAGCTCAAACAGCAGAAACGTCAGCCCGACTGGCATCATCATCCAGCCGTTGAAGTCGTGGATAACCTCCATCACGCGGTCCCGGCTCGGACTGTCGTGGAGACCAATGTGGGCCAGGCCGGTCGCGGTGATTCGCAGGATGTTGGTCAATAGCGCGATCGGGACGGCGCTCCCGAGCACGATTGCCTTGACGACCCAGTGCCGGTCCATCAAGAAAACGGCCGCGACCGAGAAGGCGAAAAACGTGACGAGCATGCGAAGCCCGCTGCATGCCTCGACGACATTCAGCGTCACGTCCGAAATCAGAATGCGATTCCCTTCGGAGATGGCCGGCTGGCCACAACACTGGAGGAGAAACGTGCTGGCGATGGTGGCTACCCGCTGGAGCTCGGCGCCCATCAGGCGCGATACCTCGTAGGGCAGCGGAATCATGAAGAGGAGGAAGACGATCGGCTGCCAGAATTGCGCAAGCCCTGCCTTGCCCCCGGCGAGCATCGCCAGCGCAGTCAGGCTGAGAACGAACGACAACCCTTCGAGCGGCAGGAAGCTGGTGGCCGAGCCGGCAAGACGCGTCAGGATCGCGAGCAAGATCAATCCAAAGCTCGCGACCGGCCATGAACGTGAGTTCGCAGAGTCCGCGACCGGCGTGCGCCGCATGAGCAAGAACAGGGCGAAGAAGGGAACGAGGATTCCGTGCGAATATTCGGGTTGATTGGTCCAGGTGTCAAAAAGCTCGCGGAAGGTTGGCCAGTAGACCCAGCCGAGGACCGCGAGAACGACAACCACCCGTGGGGAACAGCGTGCAAACAAACTCATCGGGGTCCTTCCCGCGACGCGCGGAGTCCTTCCGCTTCCCGAACAGCCTATCAGGGCCGAGGCGGGGCAATGGTAGCCCTGCGGTGCAAACGGACGCAAGGGCAATTTGGGTAGCGGAGGCGGAGTCGCGAGATCGGGCTTGCACCGAACAACCGGTGCCGTCAAACTTTCCCTCGTTTCGCGCCCCTCCTTAACCGCCCCAGGCTGCGAACGTTACGCCACCCGTAGAAAATGACCTGGGCCCACAGTAATATGTCGATTCTTGACCGGGTGCCGCACCCGCGACCGACTCGTACGACCTCATCAATCCGCAGCTCCCCCAGCCGAGGTGCCGCATGCACTGGGCCGCCCATTTGTATCGCCTTGCCGTCCGCAACCTCCGTCCAATTCAGCCCCGCCATAAGCGGCGATCCTCCCTCCGACTTGAGTCGCTGGAAATCCGTGCGGTCCCGCACATTACCGGGACCGTGTTCAATGACCTGAACCAGGACGGCGTCCAGGACCCTGAAGACCTGGGCGTCGCCGGCGTGGTCGTTCGCGCGACAGATGAAACCGGGGCGACCAGCGAGACCACCACGGGGGACGACGGCACGTACGAACTGGAGTCGGATGCGGCGACCTTGCGGCTCGCGTTCTCCGGGTTTCCCGATGGAACGATGCCCGGTCGCGTGATCGGCACGAGCGGACCGGTGGTGCGCTTCATCACGCCCGATTCGCAGCGTACGGACCAGAACCTGAGCCTGGCGACACCAACGCTGGTCACCACGCAGTTCTTCTACGACCGGGCGCTCGACGGCGCGAACTCGGCGGAAGGCGCGGTCCTGGTCGTACCGTACGGGGCGCAGGACACCGTGTTCCCGACTCCGCTGGCCACGGTGGCGGACGTCGGGAGCGTGTGGGGCGTTGCCTATCAGCCGGCGTCGAACAGCATCTACGTGTCGTCGTTCCTGAAGCGGCACGCGGGGCTTGGACCGAACGCCGCCGGGACGGGGACGACCACGGGCGGCATCTACCGAATCGACCGCTCCACCGATCCGGCCACCGTGTCATTGATGGTCGACTTGAACGCGTCCGGCGCCGCACTCGCGACCGGCGCCGACCCGCACCCGGCCCTGGCCGAGTCCGATGGCGGCAACTGGTTCCACGATGCCGCCACGCTGCCGCTCGTCGGCAAACGCGGACTCGGCGGGCTGCAAGTCTCGGCCGATGGCACGACGCTCTACACGGTGAATCTCAACACCCGCGAATTGATTCAGATCCCGATCAACCCGGACGGCACACTCGATACGAGCCGATCGCTGGCTCACACGCCGATCCCGCTCACCAACCCGGCCGGCAGCGGCATCATCGCGTTCAACGCGGCCAACCTGCGGCCATTCGCGGTCGCTGTGAAGGGGACGACCGTCTACGTCGGCGTGACCTACACGGTGGAAACGGGCGGCGGCAGCGCCGCAGACCTGCGCGCCTTCGTGTACGCGTTCAACCCGACCACCGGATCGTTCAATCCGACCCCGGTCCTGTCTGCCCGATTGAACTACCCGCGCGGCATCGCGGATGATCCGACGCCGGACGATGTGCCGGGCGACGAGATCTCCGCCAACTGGCGGCCCTGGATTTCATCGTTCGATACCTCGAGCGGGCAGGAGGGCTTCCCAGTCCATCCGCAACCGTGGCTCACAGACATCGTGTTCGACGGCGATACGATGGTGGTCGGCATTCGCGACCGGTTCGGCGATCAGGGTGGCTTCCAGACCGGCAACACCAACAGCGCAGACGATTCGCAATTCTCCGTCATCGCGGCCGGGGACATTCTGCGGGCGACGCCGAACGGGTCCGGCGGGTGGCAGTTGGAGTCCGGCGGAACGGCCGGTGGAGTGAGCACCCCGGGGGCAGGGGACGACCAGGGGCCGGGCGGTGGCGAGTTCTACGTCGATTCGGCCGAGGGCGGCCCCCAGGAAGTCGGGACCGGCGGGTTGGCTCAGGTCCCAGGGTTCCACACCGTGGCCGCCACCGCCAACGATCCGATCACGAC
>Ga0066903_100003288_pt1 | contig 13146 bp, 10 predicted proteins | sample PanSoiMetaGPlot1_FD_67491 | JGI IMG/M metagenome (GOLD analysis project Ga0066903, IMG submission 67491) | Tropical forest soil microbial communities from Panama analyzed to predict greenhouse gas emissions - Panama Soil - Plot 1 (version 2) | ecosystem: Environmental > Terrestrial > Soil >... | reverse complement strand
ATCATGTCGGTGCGCTTTTGGGCACCGAGGATCATGCTGATGATGGCGTTATTGCCGGGATCGTTCCCTGCGTTGATGCTGCTGCTCGGAATCGTGCCGGAGTAGACCGTGGTGCCGTCCGATCGCGCCGTCTTCTGCACCTGGGTGGCGAGGGCCAGGATCTGCTGAGCGCTAGTGCCCGCGATGTTGTCTTGTGCGAGTTGCACCAACCCGCCGAGCGGCTTCGGCCCGACGTTCGACGCGTTGGCGTAGTGCAGCCAGGTTCCGTCCGACGTCTGCACGTACATGCCGCCGCCGATCAGCAGGAGTTGCCGGATCAGACCGAACCCCGGCGAGAACGCGATGTCGTGACCGTTCCAGCGGGTCGCGTCAATTGTGCGGGTGACGCCTCCGTGGAGCACGGTCGTCGTCATCGTCCCCGACGGAGCTGCGGCGGTCGCGGCGAGTGCTCTCGCCGCCGCCGCGGAAGCGCCGGACGGCGATGCGGCGCTGAGCATCAAGCCAAGCACGATTGCAGTAGTCGCGGCGGCAAGCACCGCGAGCGTCGGAATGGCCAAGTGAAGCGATCGAGGGTGCATCATGCGCGAGCGTCGGGTGCGGTGATCGAGATCACGCTTAACGGCAGCGCGCAATTGCGTGCGGTACAGGAGAAGTTCCTCAGGGATTTCGTTCATGGCCGTTGACCTCCGAGCGTGAACTGGAGTTGGCGAAGCAGACGCGAGACGCGAAGCCGCGCGGCCGCCGGCGTGCACCGCAATCGTGTGGCGATCTCGCGGTAGGGACGTTCCTCGATCACTCGCAGACGTAGGAGTTCGCGATCCCCCGCCGGCAGCGAGGAGACTGCTTGCCGTGCCGTCTCCGACAGCGACAAACGCTCGTCAACGGCATCGATGTTGCCATCAAGCGCGATCATGCGCGGCAGACCGAGCCGACGACGAGCCGCATCCTCGACCCGCCGCTTCCGCAGTGAGTCGCGGAGTACGTTCTGTGCAATACCAAGAAGCCAGGGAAGCGCAGGCGCTCCGTCCTGATCGCGGAACCGACCCCTGCAGAGCCAGGCCCGTGCGAAGACTTCGGCTGTCAGATCGGCGGCATGCTCGCCAACCCGTGCCCGCGCCCACGCAAGCACCTGACCGACGTACCGGTCATACACCTCCGCGAACGCATCGGCATCACTCGCTCGCAAGAGTTCCGAGTCCGACGCCCTAGCGAAGTTGCGTCTCACAACCTGTACTTCGCCGCTCCACAAGAAGTGTGTCAGCCAAGACAGGGCTGTCGCAGTTTGTGTCACGCCAAGGGAGGTGGCGTCCCCATTCTGTTCCCACTGGCCCCCAAGCGTTTTCGCCCGCCGCAAACGAAAGCCCCCGCTAATGGCGAATGGAGACCTCGACCCCGCCTGGGGACTGGTCGTGCTGTCTAGCTAGACAACGCAAACGAGCGAAGACGGGCGCTTTCGGGCGCCCGCCTTCTGTGCTCGTGGTGGCCCCCTGATCGTCTCCTGCTCACGGCGAGTCGCGGTCGGCCACGCTCCTGACACCTCCGCGTCCGGCTTTTGACCGCGGCCTCACGTGCCGCCAGGTCGGCCGTGGCGTAGACGAGCGCCCGATGCGCCGCGCGCTGTCCCGCTCAAACCGCGCGCGGTGGCGCCCAAGGTTCGCAGCACGGATTTGGGACGGATCGCCCACGTAGCGGACGCGAAGCCACCGGTCGAGCTCAGAATCCGGCACCCGGTAGCGGTCGTCGAGCGGCCCCTGGCTGCGCACCGTCACCGCCGAAACTGACCCCCGCGGGTCTCACTCAGGACATCGTGGACGCTGACGTCGAGGTCCACAACGGCCCGCGCGACTCAGACCAGTCCAGGCCTGCTCATCATGCGCAGTCTCGGTGCGGTCCGAGCGCGGTCGGGCACTCGCAGCGAGCCCGCACTCGCTCAGCCTGACCGCGGGCAGCGGCCGGCCCCGATCGCCCGGTACGCCGCGTCCCGTGAGACGCGAAGCCGCTTCGCGACTTCGTCGGCTTCAAGAACCGCGTCTGTTTTCTGGCATGTCACCGTGGCTATCGGCGCAAGCCCGGCGATGACTGTCCCGCGAACGGGTTAGGCCGAAGGCCGGACCGGTTAGGCCTGGCGGCCCATTGACCTCGACCGGCAGGGGCACAAGGATTCAACGTCTGCGGCAGCCTGCCCTCGCCGTCCCGGGTCAAAGCCTTCTGCGGGCTTTGGGAGGAGCGACGTCGTTCGGCGCGACCGGCTCCGTTTCGTGTCAGATGACCAAGGAGGAGGTACGCGTGTATCGATATCGGTGGGTAGCCGTGCTGGTTGTGGTGGGTTTGCTGGTGGCCGCCGCGACCAGCGCAGCCGAGTCGCCGACCGCATCGGCGGCTGCGCAATGCAACACATCTATCACCAGAGACAACTTCGGCACGGCGAATTCAGGACCGTACGGAGGCGATCAGACGGTATGGCGCTACTCCTTGACCAACAGCCATTGCATGCAGGTCAGAGTCATCACGTACGGCGCCACGGTGCAGTCGATCGAGGCGCCTGACCGGAACGGACACCTGACCGACGTCGCCCTCGGCTTCAACACCCTGGCCGACTACGTCAATCTCAACAGCCCGCCGCCAACGTCGCCGAACTTCGGCGGTCCGTACTTCGGTGAGACCATTGGCCGGTACGCCAACCGGATCGGGGGCGCCTCGTTCAGGCTGAACGGGTCGACCTACACGCTGCCGGCGAACAACGGGCCGAACACGCTGCACGGCGGGTTCGTCGGCTGGGGCAACCGCATCTGGCAGAACCCGACGACGGCACTGGGCCCAGACTCGATGTCGGTGACGATGACGTTGGTCGCCCCCAACGGCGACGAGGGCAGCGGACTGCTGCCTGGCACCAACAACTATGAGCCGAATTGCTCGATTCCTTCGGCACCCCCGGTGATCTGCACCGGGTTCCCGGCCCAGGTCACCACGCAGATCACTTACACGCTCGACAACGCCGGGCGTCTCTGGATCCACTACGAGGCGCACAACGACGACCCCAGGCTGTCGACCGTCATCAACCTGACCAACCACAGCTACTTCAACCTGGCAGGAGAGGGGTCGGGGCCGGCCTACGCCCAGAGGGTGCTCATCAACGCCGACGCGTTCACGCCGATCGACGCCAACCTGATCCCGACCGGCGTGATTGCGCCGGTCGCGGGCACGCCGTTCGACTTCCGGACCTTCCACACGATCGGGGAGCGGATCGGTGACGTGGGCGCGCCCCAGGGCGACCAGCTGGTTCTGGCCCACGGCTACGATCACAACTGGATCCTGAACAAGACCGGCCCCACGCTCGACGGGCTCCGATACGCGGCCGAGGCAGTCGACCCCGGGAGCGGACGTCAGCTGACCGTGTGGACCGACCAACCGGGTGTCCAGTTCTACTCCGGCAACTCCCTGGACGGGCACCTGGTCGGCATCAGCGGCCACACCTATCCGCAGGGCGCGGGTTACACGTTCGAGACGCAGCACTTCCCGAACTCGCCGAACCAGCCGAACTTCCCCTCCACCGTCCTACAGGCAGGACAAACCTTGAACTCAACAACGATCTTCGCCTTTGGCACTAATAGCGCCGAGGTTGCCCAGGCGATCGCCGACCTGCAAGACCTGGTCGCAAGCATGCACATCCAGCACGGGATCACGACCGCCCTCAACAGCAAGCTGCAGAACGCGCTCGACGCGCTCGACAGCAAGGACGGGGCGGGTGCCTGCTACTGGATGCAGTCGTTCCTCGACCTGGTGAACGCGCAGAGCGGGAAGAAGATCTCTTCCGACGACGCGCAGCAGCTCACCGACGCGGCGAACGAGATCACACAGCAGCTCGGCTGCTAACCGCAGCTAACCGTGGCGGCGGGCCTCACGGCTCGCCGCCGCCCCCATCTACGTTTGCGAACGGGCGACTGCCGCGACTCGCCTCACCGACGAGCTCCCCGTCGAGCGTCAGCCCCGCCGGGAGCGCTATTCCGTCGCTGTCGGCTATCCGCGTGGGAGTACAAAGAAAGCGACCGCTGAAAACTGACAAGCCGCCGCCGCGAGCGTGAGCACATGGAAGAGCTCGTGGTACCCGAACACCGACGGCAGCGGGTCTGGTCGCCGTCGCGCATAGACGATCGCCCCGGCCGTGTAAAGGATGCCGCCGGCAACGACGAGCAGCACGCCGGCGACGTGCAGCTTGAGCAGTTGCGAGAACGCGGCTATGCCCACCCACCCGAGCCCGACCGCGATCATTGCCGCGAGCCACTTCGGGGCGCGGACCCATACGAACTTCAGCACGGTCGCTGCGAGGGCGCCCGCCCATACGACCGCAAGCACTGGGATCGCCCATGCCGTCGACAGTACGAGAAGCGCGAACGGCGTGTACGTGCCTGCGATGAGCAGGTAGACGCCTGCGTGGTCGAGCCGCGCGAGCCACGCCCGGACGGGCGGCTTCCAGGTCGGCCGGTGGTAGAGAGCGCTTGCTCCGAAACAGACGGCGAGGCAGCTGCAAAACACGATCGCGGCGGCGCGCGCCCGCCCCTGGTCAGCCGTGACGACCACGGGGACGCCAAGGGCAAGCGCAGCATAGAACCCGAGTTCGTGGAAGACCCCCCGCAGCCTTGGCTTCGCCATCGTCGCGTCGATGGGTCCAGTCTAAGGCCAGGCGACGCACGCCGGGATCCGGTCAGCCCGATACACTGCCGCTGGAAATCAGAGCGAGTTCGGGCGGCCAGCGCCTTCCTTACCCGTTCGTAACGCGGTAGGGGAGGTGTTTTTTCATGGCAACTGGAACCGTTAAGTGGTTCAACGACGCGAAGGGGTACGGATTCATCACCCCAGAGGACGGGACGAAGGATCTCTTCGTTCACCACACCAACATCGCCGGCGAGGGTTTCAAGACGCTGGCCGAAGGCGCGAAGGTCGAGTTCGAGTCCCGCGAGGGGGCGAAGGGCCCCGAGGCCATCAGCGTCACCGTCGTGGGCTCGTAGGGGATTCGGCGTGACGAATTCCGACAAGGGGATCGGGTCGAGCGCGAGCGCTCGACCCCGACCGCCGGCCGAACCAGAAGCGTCCCGCGAGCCGCGGGGGCTTGCGTGGTCGACCCGCGTCGAACAGCTCGTCGCGGGAGGCGCCTCTCGCCTGACGGCGGAGCGCGTCGCAGCCATCGAGCTGGGTCGGGCGGAACCTGGGCGAGCGAGACGGCATACGCAGGCGCGCCGTTGACTCGTCGCGCGACCAACGCCGAGCTGTCGAGCCCGGCGAATGAGGTTGCAATCGTCCACCGACAGGAGGCTTGATGAGCGCGTCCAAGAGACAGACGACATTTGCGAAGATGAAGCGCGAGCAGGCCGTCCGCGAACGCCGCGCCCAGAAGCTGGAGAAGAAGCGAGCGGCCGCCGCCGAGCGGCGGGCGAACGAGTCCGGGTCACCACACGTCTCGTCACCCGTGGCCGACGACGAGACCTCTGCTCTTGAGTTGCCCTCCGATCCTGCGCCGGTCGGGGACGGGCACACCGGCTGATCGACCAGCCGTCGGAACGCGCCTGGCTAGGCGGCTAACTCCGGACCCGGAGGACGCTCTTCCCTTTGACCCCGTGGGCGCGCTTGGCCTCGAACGCGTGTTGTCCCTCGGCCAGCGGCACCACTTGACCAATAACCGGACGCAGTTCCCCCGCATCGATACGGCGCGCGAGCTGAATTAGCTCAGAGCTTCGAGGCTCCACGATGAAAAAGATGCCTCGCACATCATCGCGCCCTCGCGCCGTTGGCTTGTCCTCGACCAGCGATACCACGGTACCGCCCGATGCCACGACCTCCCGCGACTGGACCAGCGCGTCGGTTCCAACGAGATCGAGCACCAGGTCGACGTCACGAACGACCTCCTCGAGCGGCTCGCGATCGATGTCGACGAACCGGTCGGCTCCGAGCTCGGCGACGAGCTCCGCGGCTCCTGCACGGCCCGTGCCGATCACATACGCACCGGCGGTATGCGCGAGCTGGACTGCGAAGCTCCCGACGCCGCCTCCGGCCCCGTGGATCAGGACCGCCTGGCCACGTGTGAGGCCGCCGTGCGCGAACAGAGCCTGCCACGCGGTCAGCCCGGCCATGGGAATCGCGGCCGCCTTAATGTGATCGAGGGAGGAGGGCTTCAGGGCAAGATTCCGCGCCTCGACCGAAACGAACTCGGCGGCTGTGCCGCTCCGGTACCAGTCCGTCAGTCCATAGACGGCATCGCCGATGTCGACTCCCGTCGTCCCGGAGCCGAGAGCCTCGACCACCCCTGACACTTCGTGGCCGGGAACGACCGGATGACGATCCCTTCCCGATCGATCGACCCAGGTCGATGGCCAATCGAGCTCATCCGGTGTAAAGCTTGCGGCCTCGACCCGAACCAGAGCGTCGCCAATGCCCAGGTACGGGATCGGGGCGTCGTCACGGTAGTCGAGCTGCCCGGCTCCGCCTTTATCCATCGCCACCAGCGCCTTCATCGTGTTCCGCTGCGAACCGGCTCGGCGGAGTGTCAACTCGGGTTCCCCGGAACGACACCTTCCTCGCCCAGCACGGCGCGGGCCTCGACGAGATCGGGCGAATCGAAGCCCTCGGTGAACCGCCCGTAGGCGTCGTACAACACGTCAATACCGTCCTCTTCGGTGCCTGACTCTCGCGACAGGCGGGTCAACCTCACACCAGCGTGAAGCTGGGGCATGCCGAAGCCGAAACCGATTGCGCTCTCCAGCCCGCTGCGGTACCAATGCTTCGCCCCCTCCGTATCTTGCAGGGCGAGGAGTAGGTCGCCCTTCAGGAGTGCGAACTCGGGAAAGAGGATGTTCTCCTTCCCGCCGAGCTCGATCGCCCGGTCAATCACCTCGAGTCCCTCGGCCGGCCGGCCGGCGAGCGCCAAGGCCCACGACTTGAGCGAATGGAGAAGTGGCCAGAAGACCGGGGGCGTCTTCAGTCCCTGATAGAGCGCGACGCCGCGGTCGACTTGCTCGAGGCCTTTCGTGGAACGACCGAGGCCGACCAATGCCACACCCTGGAGCGCAAGGGCAAGTGCTTTCCAGGTCTGGTAGTCGTGCTCCTCGGCTACCTCGAACGCCCCGGTCGACCGCTTGTAGGCGACCTCGAAGTCCCGCCGCCACAGGTCCAGAAACCCGACGTGAAACAGCGCGTACGCCAACGTGAACGGATGGTGCAGGAGCTCCGCCAGCTCGAGGGCACCCGTCGCGCGTTCCGCGGCGCGGTCCGGATACCCGAGTAGCCACAGCAGGAGGCCCGACGTCGTGTAAGCGACCACCCCGGGACTTGCGCCCAGGCGGAAGCGCCCTGGCCGATGCCTTTCAGGGTCGAAGAGAACGATCGCCCGGTCAAGTCGGTCGAGGCCGGCCGGAGCCTCCCCGAGGAAGGCGAGGGCCGAACCGAGCACGACCTGTCCATCAACTTGCACGCCGACATCGTCGTCTCGCTCGGCGAGCTCGAGCAACTCGCGGCCGGCTCGTGCCGCCTCGTCGAACTCGCCGCGGTACAGGTGGCAGATCGCGACGCTGCGCAGGACGGGAAATCGCTTGGGTACCTCTCCCACATCCTCGGACAGCGACAGTGCACGGCCGTAGGCCTCCTCCACCTCCTCCGTGTAACCGCGGATCGCCATCAGGCCTCTCGCGAGACTCGTGCGCAACGTGATCTCGTCACGCGCGTGATCGGGCGTACGGGGCACGGAATCGAGCACATGGAGCAGATCGTTCGTGAGCTCGACGGCAGCGTGATAGCGGCCGCGGGCATCGTCCAGCGCCCAGAGCGGGTCGACGAGCCTGTTCAGCTGCTTGAGATCACCGGCCTCGACCCAGTACCTCCAGGCCGCCAGGAGATTGCCGAGCTCCGACGACAGATCCTCCAGGGCGCGTTCACGCTCCGGCCCGGTCAGATCGTCTCGTCGGCTCGAGGCGAACTCCGAGAAGTACTCGGCATGCGCCCTCCTCGCTCCGTCGGCCAGCCCCGTGCCTTGCCCGAGGCGCTCGGCAGCGTAATCCCGGATCGTGTCGAACATGACCAGGCGAGGCCGCTCGCCATTCAGGCTGCGAACGAGACTCTTGTCGACGAGGGACGTGAGCCGATCCACGACGCCGACATCCCGGAGCGACCGGAGCCTGCTCACTACCTCCTCGACCGTCTCGACTCGCGCGGGGAAGAACAGCGACAGCAGTTCAAAGAGCGCTCGCTCCTCGCCGTCGAGCAGCTCATAGCTCCAGTCGATCGTGCTGCGAAGCGTCTGCTGGCGCTCCGGTAGGTCACGTGGACCGCCGCTGAGAAACTCGAGACGGCCTCGCAACCGGTCGCTGAGATCTCTCGGCGAGAAGAGTCTCAGCCTCGCCGCGGCCAACTCGATCGCAAGCGGTAGACCATCGAGCCGCGCACAGGTCTCTGCAACCGCGGATGCGTTCTCGTCGGTCAACGTGAAGCTCGGCTGAGCCTCCCGGGCGCGCTCGACGAAGAGGCGGACGGCCTCGTACTCGGCGACTCTGACGGCGGAGGTCTCATCCTCGCGCACCTCGGGCATGGACAACGGGGGAACCGGGAAGAGGTGCTCGCCACGCACCCTGAGTGCCTCCCGGCTCGTCACGAGCGTCTTGAGGCGAGGGCACCACGCGAGAAGGTCGACGATTCCTTCCGCGGCATCCACGACCTGTTCGAAGTTGTCGAGCAGCAGCAGCATGGGCCGGTCACGGAGCCCGAGCTTCAAGACCTCCAGCGGCTCCTCGTCGACTCGCGCCGGCAGGTCGACGGCGCGAACAATGGCTTCGAACGCGGCAGACGGTTGACGTACCGACGAGAGGTCGACGAAGTACACACCGGCCTCGAAACGATGGATCTGGTCGGCCGCCGCGTGGAGGGCCAGGCGAGTCTTTCCGATCCCTCCGGGACCCGTGAGCGTCACGAGTCTGAGGCCCTCCGCGTCGAGCAGGTCGCGGAGGGTCGCGAGTTCCGCCTCGCGACCGAGGAACTCGGACGTCTGCGTAGGCAGGTTGTTCAGCCCGTGGCTTAGCGTGGCGAGCGGGGGGAAGTGCGCGGGAAGTGCGGGATGGACGAGCTGGAAAATGTGCTCGGGCTGAAGGAGATCCTTCAGCCGGTGCTCGCCCAGGTCACGAAGTCCGGCGTCCACCGGCAAGCCCTCTTCGGCGAGGTCGGCAGCCCGGGCGGACAGCAACACTTGCCCGCCGTGAGCGGCTTCCATGATTCGAGCGGCTCGGATCACCGAGGGGCCGAAGAAGTCGTCGGCTCGCCGCTGGGCCTCTCCCACATGGAGGCCCATACGGACGCGCAACGGACCTGTCTCACCCCATGCCTCCTCATGCAGCGCTCGTTGTGCTTCCAGGCAGGCGCTGACCCCCGCGGCGGAAGACGAGAAGACGGCCATGAGCCCGTCGCCCGTCGCCTTGACGACACGCCCGCCCGCGTGTTCGACCGCCGCTTGCAGGATCGCGTCGTGACGCTCCATCGCATCACTCATCGCCTCGGGATAACGCTCCCACAACCGCGTGCTCGACTCGAGATCCGCGAATAGGAACGTCAGCGCCGCGGGCGAGGCGTCGCTGCTCATAACGCGTTCGAGTACATGGAGGGCTCGCCGCGACGAACGGCAGCTCGTGCTGCCGTCACAACCGTCCGGACGGCTGTCGCTGGCTAAGGTGGATCCATGCGAGTTGCACCCGACGTTCTCGGCAAGGCCTTGGATGCCACGCGGCGCACCCTCGCGGTCTTCGCGTCCCTCTGCGTCTTCGCCGTCGGCTGAACGGTGGCCCGCGCCCCCGGGTGGGAGCGACAGGAGACCGAGGTGTCGAGGCGCGCGTGCCCTACACGCACCCTCGACTAGCCCCTGTCAGCCGAGGTCGAGCACGAGCTCCAGTCCCTCGTCCACGTTGCGCATCTCGTCCAGCGTCAGATGCCCCACTTGCCTGCCCAGCACCCGCGCGTCGACTGCGCCGACCATCTCGCACATCACGCGCGTCGGCTCGTCACCACCGATGTCGACCTCCGGATGAAAGCTCGCCGGCGGAGTGGACGTCGAGGTTGGACAGACAAGGGTCGTCGACAGCGCGAGCAGATCGTCGGCCTGAACGATTACGGCGTAACGGCGGCCACGCTGCACGCGGCCACGCCCGCGCGGCAGCGCAATCTCGTGAACGTCACCGCGAACCACGCAGCTGCTCCATGAGCGCCGCGACCTCGCGTGACTCGCGAACGTACGCGGGGTCGCCGGCGAGAGCCGCCGCCTCGGCGGCGAGGCGCCGGCGCCTGCGGTCGCGTTCGGCCGTCTCGGCAATCGCCTGACGCGCGGCCTCCGCTCGGCTCACCCCCCGCCGCCGCGCGATCTCATCCAGCGCGCGGAACCCTTCGCGGCCGAGGCGCAGCGAAAGAGGGGGCACCGTCGCCACGCCGCGATTGTAGCGCGTTTCGCACTACACCGAGCGATCTACGCGGCCGCTTCCAGGCCCTCGCGGCCTCGGCGCCCTCCACCATCGCGCCGGCGACGACTGCGAACGCGCCCGCCCATGCCTGCTCGTACTCGGGCCGCCACGCGTCGCCCGCGATCTCGGCCATCGACGGGATCAGGACCTCGCCCGACGACGGGGTAGTGCTCTGGCCGCGCGCCGTAGGCGACGTGCCGGGCGCCGAGCTCGCGGAGCTTCGGAACGATCGCGCGCACGAGGCGAGACGGTTTCCCGCCAGCCGCAGCGATCCACAGTCGACCCGTCGGACCGGCCGGACCTAACCCTTCGAGGGATAGCCCTAGTACCTCGTTTGAGGGACAATTCAGCCACTTTTGACCGGCGGTTGGGGAGGTTTAAATGGATTTCAACGGTTTCAATGACGAAGAGCGGGACGGCAAGCGGAGTGGCCTCCGCCTGCTGACCCGCAACGCACGCATCGTCGCCGCGGGCCTCGCACTGGCCCTGGCCCTGTCGGTCGCAAGCGCGCTTGCGGCCTACGGACCCGCGCACGCCTTCCGTTCGGCGGCACGGACGACCTTGACGCCGCCGAGCGGCAAGCAGAAGGGCAAGTGCGTCACCAAGAAGCAGAAGAAGACGAAGTACTGCAAGGTCAAGGCGAAGAAGGCCGCGCAGGCCAAGAAGGCCAAGCAAGCGAAGACCTGCAAGCAGCACAAGAAGTCCTGCAAGCAGAAGAAGAGCAAGAAGAACTAGGAGGCGGAGGTAGCGCAGCCCGCCAGCGCTTCGCCTACTCGATCATGACGCCTCCACCGACCGGGCTGCCGCGACGCGACCACGTCCCCGCGCACCACGCGGGGGCGAAGGTCGCGGTCGTGCTTCCTGCACTCGACGAGGCCTCGACCGTCGGAACCGTCGTCGCCGGCATTCCGCGACGGATGCCGGGCGTTCACTCCGTCGAGGTCATCGTCGTCGACGATGGGTCGACGGACGAGACCGGCGAGCGCGCGGCGGCCGCCGGCGCCGACCGGATCATCCGCCACCCGCGGCGCAGGGGACTCGTGGCCACGTTCAACCGAGGAGTCACCGAAGCGCTCGCAGCCGGCGCAGACGTTGTCGTCCATCTGGACAGCGACGGCCAGCACGACCCGGCCTACATCCCGCAGTTGATTGCTCCCATCCTCGAGCGCCGCGCCGACATCGTCGTCGGAGTGCGGCCGCTCGCCCGCGCGCGAGAGATGCCGTGGCCGCGGCGCCTTGGCAACCGCCTCGGCTCCTGGTTCTTCGGCTCCCTGCTCCGCCTTCGCGTGTCCGACTTCACTTCCGGCTTCCGCGCACTGTCCCGTGACGCGGTGCTCCGCCTCCACCTCGTCTCCGACTACACGCACACGGTCGAGAGCCTGATCCAGGCGGCGCGCCTCCACCTCTCCGTGGAAGAGGTAACCGTGCCGGTGATCGAGCGGCGACACGGAGAGTCGCGCATGACCCGCTCCCTCGTCCGCTACATCGGACGGACGGGAGGCCAGGCCGTGCGCTCCCTCATTCACGGTCGCCCGCTCTCGGTCTTCGGCCGCGCCGCGCTCGTGATGCTCGTGCTCACGACGGCCTTCACCGGCTGGTTCCTGTTCGGCTACCGGTCGGGCGGCATGCACCTGCCGTCGCTCCTCGCGGCGCTCCTGGCCGGCATCTTCGCCGTCGGGTTCTTCGCCGCCGGGCTGATCGCGGACGGCGTCAACTCGAATCGGCGCTTGCTGGAAGACGCGCTCTACCGGATCAAGGCGATGGAGTCGGCGCTCGCCGCCGAGCGACGCACTCCCGAATCGGCGAGCGCCGCACCCCCACGCGCCGCATGACCACGCCCGCCACCGGGGAGGCGGCGACCAGGCGAATAGCGGTGATCGCGGCGGTCCACCCGCTCACCGCCGGGGCAGCGCCCTTCAACGACGCGCTGGTGGCGGCGCTCGAAGAGCTCGGCCCGGTCGACATCCTCAGCTGGCGGCGCATGTACCCGCCCGTGCTCGATCGGGGCGACAAGCCGGACGTCGTCTCGCAGCCTCCCCGCACACACGCGGCCTCGTTCTCCCTCGACTGGCTCGACCCACGCACCTGGCGGCGAGCGGTCCAGCGGATCGCCCGCTTCCGGGCCGACGCGCTCGTGCTGCCGTGGCTGCACCCGGTGATGACTCCGCCGTACCGCTGGTTCCTCCGTCATGTCTCGTGGCGGGTCCGCCGCGTCGTCATCTGCCACAACGTCAGGCCTCACGAGTCGTTTCCGGGCGCGGCCCTCCTCACCCGGAGCACGCTCCGCCACGCTGACCTGCTCGTCACGCATGCGCCGCACCAGCGTGACGAGCTCGCCGAGCTCCGGGTCGACGTGCCCGTGCTCGAGGCATTTCATCCGCGATTCGTCGCCGCCGACCTCGCGGCGATACCCCCGCAGGCAGCTGTCCGCGCGGAGCGAGAGCGGCTCGGCGACCCGGGCCTGCTGCTGCTTCAGTTCGGCGCGGTTCGGCAGTACAAGGGTCTCGACGTCGCGCTCGAGGCGCTCGCGCTCACCGATCCGTCGCTCTCCGTCCGGCTCGTGGTCGCTGGAAGATTCTGGGACGGGGCCGCCGGGTATCGCCGCCTGGCGGACCGCCTCGGCATCGGCAATCGGGTCGTCATCCGTGACGGGTACGTCTCGGAC
>Ga0066903_100003287_pt1 | contig 13148 bp, 18 predicted proteins | sample PanSoiMetaGPlot1_FD_67491 | JGI IMG/M metagenome (GOLD analysis project Ga0066903, IMG submission 67491) | Tropical forest soil microbial communities from Panama analyzed to predict greenhouse gas emissions - Panama Soil - Plot 1 (version 2) | ecosystem: Environmental > Terrestrial > Soil >... | reverse complement strand
CACTTCGCGCGCAGGCAGGCGGCGTCGAAGGCGATCGCCGCCACCGCGTCCCTGGCCATGGCGTCCAGGTGCCAGCGGTACGGAGGGAACAGCCACGACCAGCCGAGCGTGTCGCCGGAGCCCAGCGTCTGGACGACGATGGGTCCGCGCTCCGGCGAGGCCACCTCCAGCGCGACCGACCCCTCCCGAACGAGAAAGAACCGGTCGGCGGGCTCGCCCTCGCGGAGGATGGCCGCCCCGGCCGGGAACCGGACGAAGCGCCCGCAGCCGGCGATCAGGGCCAGGTGCGCAGTGGAGAGGCCGTCGAACAGCGTGCAGTCGTTCACCGCGTCCGCGATGGTCAGCATCTGGCGTCTCCCGGGGCCGCGGCGATGGCCGCGGCCTCCTCGGTGATGTCGATGGCGGCCGGGCACCACGCGATGCAGCGTCCGCAGCCGACGCAGCCGGAGCTGCCGAACTGGTCGAACCAGGTCGAGAGCTTGTGCGTCATCCACTGCCGGTAGCGCGAGGCCGTGGAGGCGTGGACGCTGCCGCCGTGGACGTACGAGTGCTGGGCGGTGAAGCAGGAGTCCCAGCGGCGCTCCCGGTGGGCCGCGGCATCCAGGTCGGTCGTGTCCTCGATCGCCATGCAGAAGCAGGTGGGGCAGACCAGCGTGCAGTTGGTGCACGCGAGGCAGCGCTGCGCCACCTCGTCCCATCGCGGGTGGAGGTAGTTCTCCCGAAGGACGCTCGCGATGTCCGCCGGCATGCGCCGCGTGATCTGGGCGGCCGCGGTCGCCGCCACGCGGCCGGCGCCCTCGCGGTCCTCTGACGACGCCTCGTCCACGGGCAGGTCCGCCAGCACGTCCGCGCCGCGATCGCTGCCAGCCTCGACGAGGAAGCGGTGGCCGGCCTCGTCGCGCAGCTCGGTCAGCGCCAGGTCGAATCCCCGCTCCGCCCGCGGACCGTGGCCCATCGACGTGCAGAAGCACGTGGCCGCCGCCTGCCCGCACGTGACGGCGACAAGGAACGCCCGCTCGCGCCGCCGGCGGTAGTCGGCGTCCTGGTGCGCGCCGTCCATGAGCACGCGGTCCTGGATCGCGATCGCGACCAGGTCGCAGGACCGGACGCCCAGGAACGCCTGCGGCGGCGGGTCCTCACGCGCCTCCTCGACCGAGAAGCCGCCCTCGTCGCGCCGGGCCGTCCACAGGCGCAGCCGGGGCGGAAACAGGTATGGCTTCCAGGACTGCGCGCCGAGCGTGAAGCCGAACCACAGGTCGCGCGGGTCCCGCTCCAGGCGGTAGGTGCCCGCCTCCTGGCGGTCGGTCCAGCCGCGGGGCAGCTCGTCGGCGGACGCGATCTCGCCGTACGTGACGGCGCCCTCCCGGAGACGCGGGGCGATCACGCGGTGGCCGCGCGCGCGCAGCACGGCGACCAGCTCGTCCAGCCGGTCGGCGGGGAGGGTCCGGGCATCGAGCGTCGTCTCGCCGCTGGTCTCCACGGGACCAGCGTGCGGCCCCGGCGGAGCCGCCGGCCACGGCCGGGCGGTCCCGAGCGGCAGGGCCGTCCGACCCTATGCGGGCAGCGCCGCTCGAGAGGGACATCCGCCGGCGGATGTCCCTCTCGATCGCTCTCGAAAGGACCATTCGCCAGCGAATGGCCCTTTGAGCCCGGAGGTTGGGCGCACGCCGGCGGCCGACCTCCAGCCGGTCAATGTGCGTGACCCCTCCCGTGGGGGAGGGATGCATCGGGCAGCGGCGCGGCGCTCGGCGCGCGTTCGCGTGAGGCGCATCCGACCTCCCCTGCCGGGGCCACTGGTCCCTGGTCGGCGGACCGCCGCGAGGAGAAGATCGAGCAAAGGCCGGCCGGCGTCCCGTCGACCCAGCCGGGAAGGAGGTGCACCCATGTATGGCGAGGTCATGAGAGCGCTGCGCGAGCGAGGAGCGCACTTCGAGGTCCTGCACCATCCGGCGGCCGGCAGCGGTCTGCGGGAGGCGGTCGTCCTGGGCATGCCGGCGGACGACGTCGTCAAGGCGGTGGTGATCAGGACCTGCGATGGCGCTGCCCTGGCGGTGCTGCCGGCGAACCGCAGGCTCGACATGGACCTGGTGCGGGCGGCCACCGGCGACCACCGGGCGAGGTTGGCGACCGAGGCGGAGATCGAGCGCGCGCTGCCGGACTGCGAGCTGGGCGCCGTGCCGCCCCTGGGCTCCGTGCTGCACGCGCCGGCGTACGTCGATCCAGCGGTGCTGGGGCACGCGGTCGTCGCCTTCGCGGCCGGGCGGCAGACCGAGTCCGTGATGGGCCCGGCCGCGGAGCTGTTCAGCGGCGAGACCGTCACGGTCACGCCGATCAGCGAGCCGCTCGGGGGCCGGGGTGGGTACGACGGCTGAGGCCCGGAGCCGGGCCGGCCGGCTCCGCGGCCGGCCCGGCCGCCCGCCCGATCGGTATCCGCACGAGGAGAAGAGACGATGCGTGACAGTGCAGCCGTGGATCCGGACTTCGACGCGGAGACCGTGGAGACCGCCGATCGTGACGAGAAACGGGGGCCCTCACTGCTCCTGGGCGTGACCATCAGCGTGGCGGCCGCGGTGCTGGCGACCGCGCTCGCGTTGATGCTGCATCGGCGCAGGCACACCGCCGCCACCTCGGAGGCCGCGTCCAGCGCGCCGCGGGCCGGGCCGACCTCGACCATCGCGGTCAACTGGGCCTTCGCCCTGTTCGGCAGCAACGTCATGGGGGAGCGGCCGCGCCGGAGCCGGCGGGTGCTCGCCATTCCCGGCCGCCGGCGCCAGGGCCCTGGCTGACTGGCACCCCGTCGAGGCGGAGCAGCCGGCGAACCGCCGCGCGGAGGCGGCCGCGCGCCGCGCCGCCCTGAGCCGCCGATGGTCCCGGGCGTGGGGGGGCGCACGGCACATGGAACGTGACGCGGCGCGTCATACGATGGGACCAGGAGGTGAGCCACATGGCAGAGAGGAAGACCGTGAGGCGGGACTACGTCCGGAAGCTGGCGGAGCGGCTCGAGGAGGGCGCCGGCCGGTTCATGAAGGACTGGAAGACGCAGGCCAGGCGTTCGGACGCGGTGGGTGACGCGAGCTACCGCGGTCTGGAGCTGGTGCACGGCGGGCTCGGGTTGGCGGCCCGGTCGCTGACCCGCCTGGAGAAGGCGACGCAGCCGCCGCACCGGCCCCCGAAGCCGGAGCCGCAGGTGCCCGAGCATCACGCCGCCAGGCCGCACGCTCAGGCCGTCGAGGCGGCCCCGAGGCGGGCGACGCCGCGGGCTCGCCGTGCGGCCGCCCGCAGGGCCCCGCACGAGGCCCAGCCGACCGCCTCGTGACGACCGGGCGGCAGGGGAGACCGGGGGCCGGGTCCGGCCTCCGGAATCCCGGCCGTCCGGCGCTCGAGGTCGGAGCGGCCCCGGCCGCCCCGACCTCGAGCAGTGCGGCTACGCCGTGGCCGGCGGCCGCTGCTCCGAGTACCCCAGCACCTCGCTGCCCGCCAGCACGACGAGCAGGAAGCCGATGATCCATGCGGTCCAGGCGATCGACGCCAGGCCAGCGAATCCCAGCACCCACGGGCTGAGGAACAGCAGCACGCCGAGCACCAGCACGGCGTACTCGACGATCCGGAACGTCTGGGCGGCGAGCAGCGTCAGGCCCGCCAGGAACGCCAGGGCGCCGATCACGTACGCGGTCCATGAGGCGTTCGTGTTCGACGTGGTCGAGAACACGAACGGCGAGATGAACAGCAGCACGCCGAGCAGCGCGCACGCCCAGTCCTGCCAGCGCCGTGTCGCGATCATGTGAGCAACCCTCCTGTAGCAACACTGCAAACTGCTACACCGTCAGCCTGCACCTGCCCTGGCGGTTCCTCCAGTGACTCCAGACCCTCCATCGCAAGGTCTGCGGTCCGCCAGTCGCCGCCATCGGAGCGCCGCAGCATCGCCACCGCGGGGGGCGCCAACCGGTCCTGCGGGCGGGTGCCGTTCGCCACTGGCCGGCGCGTGCGCGGCTGGCCGATCGTAGAGGCAGGAGACGAGGCGATGACGGCACAGCGCTTCGCGGACACGATCGGGACGGACAGGCGGCCCTGGCCTCTCGAGCTGGACGGCGAGGTGGCGCCGTCGGCGCCGGCGATCACCGTCGAGCGCGCTCGCGCGCTCGCCGAACTCATCGCCCGCATCCACGGAGTCGAGCTGGCGTCCGCGGAGCCGCACCGCGAGGGCCGGTTCGTGCTCGTCCGCCTGACGGTGACGGCGGCCGACATGACGGACGCCGTCGATCGCGCCTGCGCGTTCCTGCACAGCAGCGCCGTCGCCGCCGGCCTGAGCCCGCTGGTCCTGGTCGCCGCTCGGCTGGCGCGTTAGGCGGTCGAGGCCGGTGTGCGACGGGCGATCGGCCCGGCGCCTTCGGGCCGATCGGGTCGCCGGCTTCGGCGGCCGATCCTCCGCATCATTCGGGGTCGCCCGGCCCTGGCCGCGCCTCCCGTCCCGCCGCAGCCTGGACTCATGAAGGACGCACACGTTCCACTCCACGCTCTCAGCGGGTTGGCGGAGCTGCGGTTCCCCGAGCTGGCGCTCTCCGCCTACCTGCCGGCCGACCAGGGCGCGGGCCGCGCCTACTACCGCGCGGTGCTCGCCGACCTGGTCGCGGCCGACCTCCACAAGCACTCCCCGGCCGAGCGATCGGCCCTGGACCGGGAGCTGCCGGCCGTGGTGGCCGCCCTGGCGAAACGCCGGTTCGCCTGTCCAGGGGTGGCCGTGTTCTCGTGCCGCCCGCGGGGGCTGCTGCGCATCTGGCGGATGGCTGAGCCCGTTCCCGGGCGCATCGCCGTCGGCGAGGAGCTGGACCTGGCGCCGATCCGGCTGGAGCTGTTCGAGCGCCCTCCCGCGCTGGCGGTGGCGGTCGACAAGCACCGGGCCCGGCTGTACGTGGTGGCGGGCGCCGAGGTGACCGAGATCTCCCGCGTCGAGGGCCGGCCGATCCGCCGCCACCGGCAGGGAGGCGGCTTCGGCGGTCGTTCGGCGGCTGCCCTGCAGCGGCGCGAGGACGAGCACGCGCGTGCGAACGTCGCCCGGGTGGCGGCGGCTGCGGCGGAGCTCCTCCACCGCGACCACTACCGCCGGCTGATCCTCGCCGGCCCTGAGGAGGCCAGGGCACGGCTGAAGCAGCAGCTGCCGGCGTCCGCGCTGAGCCTGCTGACGGCCGAGGGAGCGCTGCCGCTCGACATCGCCAGCGGCGAGCTCACGGAGCGGCTGCGCTGCCTGGACCGCGAGCTCGCCCACGGCTGACCACGACGCCCCTCCCCCGATCCCTCGCGTGGGTCGGGGGAGGGGCGTCGCGTCAGGCGGTGGCCGCCGCGTGCGCCTCGGCCGCCGCCGAGGGGACGACCACGACCGCGCAGTGGGCGCGGTGGACCATGCGCTGGCTGACGCTGCCGGCCAGCAGCTCGACCAGCTCGCTCCGGCCTCGCCGGCCGGTGACGATCAGGTCGGCCGCCACGCGCTCGGCCAGTCCCAGCAGCACCTCGCCAGGCGTGCCGACCTCGAACACCATCCGGTGCCGCAGGCCGGACGTCGCGAGCGGGGCGCACCAGCGCAGCTCGAAGTCCTGCCTGGCCAGTCGCTCCCAGTTCTCGAGCTCGGGCACGTACGGGGCGCCCGCGGCGCGCGGCACGTACCGGGGCAGCTCGTGCGCGTGCACGGCGATCACCTCGGCGTCCATCCCGCTCGCCAGGTCGATCGCCCACCGGAGGGCATCGGTCGATCCCTCCGACCCGTCGACGCCGACGACGATCCGTGCGATCGCTCTTCGATTCGTGCGGTTCATGCGACGACGATGCCGGCCACGACCGGTGGCCGGCAGTGCCGCGGGTCCCCCGCTCACGGGGCCGACCGGGGCCGCTCAGAACCGGATGGGAGAGACGACTCGTCGCGGTGCCGGGGCCGGGAGATCGCCGTCGTCGACTCGGTACGTCAGCCGGCTGCGCACGTCCACGACGCCCGCCACGCCGGCCGCCAGCCGCGCGACGAGGATGGCGTCCGTGCGCCGATCGGCCTCGCCCGCGAGGTCGACGACCCCGTTGGCGACCGCGACCTGGAAGAGGTCCGGGTCGAGCAGCAGCGCGCGGGTGATCACGTCCGCGACGATCTCGCTCCTGATCTCCTCGTCGCCCCGAGCGAACACGGCCAGCAGGTCGCTCCGGCTGACGATGCCCACGATCCGGCTCGTCCCGTCGACGACCGGCAGGCGCTTCACGTGCCGCTCCCGCATCGTCCTGGCGGCCTCGGGCAGCGGCGTCTGGGCGCCGATGGTCACCGCGGGGCTCGTCATCAGGTCGGCGGCGGTGAGGGCCGCGGCCCTGGCGCGAGCCCGGCGCCGGCGCGGCCCCTCCAGCAGGCGGTGGGTCCCGGCGAGGGCGGCCCGCTCCTCCTTGAGCAGCAGGTCCGCCTCCGACACGACGCCCAGGACGTGGCCGGCGGCGTCCGTCACCGGAACGGCGCTGATGGAGCGCGTCCGCAGCAGCTCCGCCACCTCCTGGAACGTCGCCGCCGGACCGACGGTCTCGACGGCGCTGGTCATCACCTCACGAACGGTGCGTTGCATCGCATCCTCCTTCGGCAGGGTCAGCCCGCCACGGCCACCCGTCCCGCGAGTGGCACGGCCATGACCTCAGCACCGGTGTCCGTCGCGGGCCGGCACACCCACCGCACGGCGGCGTCCGCGCCGTCGGATCCGTCGACGCCGACCGGGATCTTCACCCCGATCACCCCTCCTGACCGAAGGCGCCGGTCAGCGCCGGCGCCCGGCCGTGGCCGACTCCGTCCGAACCCGGTCCGAGCAGCTGTGCGACGAGCGCCGGCAGACGGCGCGAGCCGATGACGACGAGGTCCGCGCCGTATCCCCGTGCGCCGCTCATGACGTCGGCGTCATCGTGCCGGCCGGCCCCGACGTGCCCGCGCGCCCGCACGCCGCACCTGCGGAGCCCCGCGACCATCCGGTCGACGAGCTCGTCCGAGCCGGCGAGACGCGGTTCGCGCTCGCCCGGCGGGATCAGGTGCACGACGAGCACTCGCGCGTTCTGCCCGGCGACCGCGGCGGTGGCTCGCGTCAGCTCCGCCAGCGGCTCGTCGCCCGTGAGCGCGACCAGCAGCCGCCGCCAGCGGCTGCCGCTCCGGCGCCCGGCCCGCACGACGAGCACCGGACAGTGGACGCGCTCGACCACCTCGTGGCCGATGACGCCCAGGAGCAGCCCGCCGAAGTCGGACCGGCCCCTGGCGCCCAGCACCACCAGGTCGGCGTCGTACCCGTCGGCGGCAGCGGCGATCTCCGCGGCCACCCGTCCGCGCGCGGCCCGGCGCACCTCGCCCCTCGCGTCGACGGCCAGCGCGATCAACCCCCACGTGATGTCGTCGACCAGGCGGCGCGCCTCCTCGGGCCTGCCGCGTTCGTCCACGGCGAGCACGGCGACCTGGATGCCGGCGCCGGATGCCAGGCCGGCGACGGCCAGGAGGGCGGCTCGGGACGCCGCCGACCGATCGGTGGCGAAGAGCACCCTCCGGAACGATCTCTGCGTTCGTGTCTCTTCCACGCCCCGAGCGTGCGGCGCCGCCCACGTCCCGGCCAGGGTCGACCGGCCCGGCGGCAGAGGAGCGTACGGGCCTGGGTCGGCGACCGGCGCGCGTCTAGCGTGAGCCTCGACAGAAACCACCGGAGGTGCGCGATGAACGATGACGCAGTCGCCGAGCGGAGGATCGTGGTCGGCGTGGACATGTCGCCCGCCGCGGAGGCAGCGCTGCACTGGGCGGTCGACTACGCCAGGGCCGTGGGCGTCGAGGTGGTCGCGGTCCACGCGTACGAGATCCCCGTCTACTACGCCGATCCGTACAGCGCCTCGATGCCGACCATGCTCGAGCCCGAGTTCCGGGACGGCGTGCGGAGGAGGTTCGAGGAGGACTGGTGCGCGCCGCTGGTCACGGCGGGGATTCCCTACCGGGCGGTGATGGCGGACGGCGATGCCCCGGGTGTCCTCATCGACGTGGCGGAGCGGGTCTCGGCCGAGCTGATCGTGACGGGCCGGCGGGGCCTGAACATGCTGGGGGAGCTGGTCCTGGGGAGCGTCAGCCACCACCTGGTGCACCGCTCGAAGCGACCCGTGGTGCTGGTGCCGGCCGACCACCGGGTGGCGGCGTAGCGCCGGCGTCGTCGACCGGCGGGACGGGCCGTCCCGCCGGTCGCGGATCCCGCGGCCGTCCGGCGGGCGGCCGCACCTGGTTCAGCGGGCCACGACCACCGTGCAGTGGCTGAGCTGGATGGTCTTGTGCGCCACGCTGCCGAGCAGCAGGCCAGCCAGGTCACCATGGCCCCGGCAGCCCATGACGATGGCGTCCGCTCCCGCGGCCTCCGCCTCCTGGAGGATGGCCTGGGCCGCGCGTCCCTCCCGCGACGTCACGACCCGACAGCACGTCTTCACCCCCACGGCGGCGACCTGCGACGCGATGCCGTCGACCAGCTCGGTGGCCTCAGCCTCGTCCTCGATGGCGTAGGCGCCGCCCTTCGCGAGCAGGTACTCGCGGGCGTGAAAGACCACCACCTCGCCGCCGGACTTCCTCGCGATGTCGGCAGCGACCGGCACGGCCTTGGCCGAGTGCGAGGAGCCGTCGACCGCGAGCAAAACCTTCTGGAACACGTTCGTTGCCTCCCGGCGCCGATGAGCCGGCGTCCGCTGGCCCGCCCCCGGACCCGAGGCCAGGCTAGGGTGGCGTCGGGTCCGATTCCAGGGTCGATCGGTGGATCCGCCGGGTGACCATCGGCCGCTGAGGGGAGCCGGCGGTTGGCCATACGGTGGTCGCATGACAGCGAGCCACACCTTGGCGTCGCCGTCGATCACGGCGGCGCTGGAGATCACATTGCGATGAAGGCCAACGACGACCTCGCCAGATGGTTCTACCGTGGCCGCCGTCCCAACCGGGTGGCGGCCGTGCTCAATCGTTTCTGGGCGATCCTCTCGTCGGCGGGCCTGTGGCCGAGCCGCATGGCCACCCTCGAGGTGCCCGGTCGCCGGAGTGGGCGCCCGGTGTCGTTCCCCATGGTGCTCGCGGAGTACCAGGGTGACCGCTACCTGGTCGCGATGCTCGGCGAGCGCGCGAACTGGGTGGGCAACGTGCGGGCGGCGCATGGGCGAGCGGTCCTGAGGCACGGACGCAGCGAGTCGGTGCGTCTGGAGGAGGTGGCGCCTCGCGACCGCGCTCCGATCATCAGGCGGTACCTCCAGGTGGCGCCGGGAGCTCGACCGCACATCCCCGTGGACCGGCGGTCGCCGCTCGCGGACTTCGAGCGGATCGCGGACCGGTATCCCGTGTTCCGCGTGCGTGCGGAATCCCACGCGTCCGGCCGTCCGTGACCGCGACCTGGTGTCGCGCGGCCGGCGCCGTCAGCCCGGGTTCCCTCGCCCGGAGTGCCGATCGACCATGCGGCGTCCGTCAGGTCCCGGGACGGGCAGCCGACCGTTCCCGGACACGACGAGCCAGCAGCACAGGGCACCGCAGCCGGTGGATGACCTCGTGCGCGGTGCTGCCCAGGAGCAGGCCATCCAGGTCGGACGGCCGCCGCGAGCCCAGCACCACCAGGTCGGCGCCGCTCTGCTCCGCCGCGCTCACCACCGACGTCGCCACCGAGTGGGTGAGCACCGTCCGCGCCGTGACCCGGAGGCCGCGGGCCTCCAGCATGGTCGTGGCGCGGCGCAGGATCGCCCGAGCCTCCTCAGGAGGTTCCACCACCGCGCCGCTCTGTGCCGTGATCACGAGCTGCGCGTGCAGGACGACGACGCCGGCGCCGAAGGCCGTCGCGATGTCGCCCGCCTCGGCCACCGCCTGGTCCGCGGCCGGCGTCCCGTCCACCGCGACCAGGATGGCGCGCGGCTCGGCGGCGGTGAGCGGGGGGCAGTTCAGGACCAGGACGGGGGTGTCCAGCCCGGCCGCGACCTCGTGGCCGACGCTTCCGTGGAGCAGCGCTCCGAGATCGGAGCGACCGTGGGACCCGACCACCACCAGCTCGGCCCCTGACTGCTCGGCCACCCTGGCGAGGACCGTCCCGACTCGCTCCCGCCGCGCGAGGAGGCGGACCTCGCCTTCGGCGTGCACGCCGGCGCCGTCGAGGTGATCGGTGACGGACTTGACCAGACGCCGATCGTGGCCGTTGAACGTCGCGACGTCGAACTGGTGCACGTGCACCACCCGCACCGTCGCGGCCGCCCGCCGCGCGTACTCCGTGACCACGGGCACCGCTGCCGGCAGCGCCTCGTCGTCATCCACCGCGAACAGGATTCTGCGGTACATCATCGTCACCTCTGGATCGACGATGGCGCCCATTCGCGCCGCGGCCCAGGGCCGACAGCCCCGGCCTATTGGGTCCGTTCAGGCCGCTGCCGACGGGTCAGCCGGCCCTCGCCCGCGGTCGGTGACGTGGGGGAGCCTGAGAGAGCTCCCCCCACGGGGTGGGCGAAGGAGGTGTTGACATGGCCCTCACGACGCGCGACGACGTTCCGGCGCGCGGGGTCGGCCCGCGCGAACTGGTTGGCAGCGGGCACCGGATCGCCCTCCTCGTGCTGCCCTTCCTCGCCGTTGGGCTGGTCCTGAACCTGGCGTTTCCGACGGTGTTCGCGGTGGGCGGACCGCCCGGATGGCTGCGCTGGCTCTCCGCCGCGGTCCTCGGCCTGGGGCTGATCACGTGGGGCTGGTCGGCCTTCCTGATCCTCACCCGCGTTCCCCGCGGTCGGCTGATCGTCATCGGTCCCTACGCGGTGGTGAAGCACCCCCTCTACACCGGCGTCGCGCTCCTCGTCCTTCCGTGGTTCGGCTTCCTGCTGAACACCTGGCTCGGCGTGGTGATCGGGCTGGCCATGTACGCCGGCTGCCGGATCTACGGTCGCGCCGAGGAGACGGCGCTCGCCGCCAGGTTCGGCACGGCGTGGGACTCCTACTCGGCGGGAGTCAGGCTGCCATGGTTGTGACCGCACGGCGTCACACGGCGCGGACGGGCGGTGCTGCACAGATGCGCGGCGCACCGGCGCCCCGTTGCCGAAGACGAAGCAGGTGGGTGTATGCGAAGCGGTCTCCTCACGAAGCTGAACAGCATGTTCGCCCTCTGCCTGGCGATGGCCTTCCTCGTCTTCTTCCAGTTCACGAAGCACGACACGACCGTCTCGGCGATCATGCCGTTCGGCGACGACCCGTATGACGCGATCGGCTCGTTCGGCGTCATCATCGGGGCGATCCTGGCCATGCTCGCCATCGTCCGCGCGCTTCGGGGAGCGGGCACGGCGCGGCGGCGCATCCTCTGCGCACGGACGCAGTTCGCCGTCGCGGCGGCGCTCCTGGTGACCCTCGCGGGGGACGGGGTGGCGATGGCGCGGCACGTCCAGACGTGGCTGGGGAGGACGGGAGCGACCGAGCTCCTGGCGCTGATGGCAGGCATGCTGGTGCTGGCCGTGGCGCTGTCGCTCCTCATCCGTCGCTCCATCCGCGACATACCTCTCGCGACGAGTCCGTGGAGGACGGCGGCCGTCATCTTCCTGGTCGCGGCGGCGGTCGCCGCGGTCTACCCCGAATCCCTCATCCGCAGCACCGTGGGCGAGCTCTGGACGCTGGTCGTCGGCATCCTGCTCCTCTTCGTGCCGCTGTCGGTCATGCCCGCGGCATTCATTCCCTTCAACGTCGATGCGGCTGACGCGAGCGTGATCGCACGCCGGATGGACGCTCGGTGGGAGTGGGGGGTCATGACCCTGCTCGGCCTCGGCCTCGGGGTCCTCCTCCTCGCCGGAGAGTGGGCCGGAGAGGGCGCTCCGCCGGCGCTCGGCCCCAGGATCCTGGTCGGGGCCATCTTCCTGGTGGCGCCGATCATCGGCATCCTCATCGCCTACGGATCCCTGCGACGACCGCTGGCCCTGTTCGACTACCGCTGACTCGACATGCAACACGATGACGTAGGCTTCCGCACCTGGGCTCGGTCGTCGCGTCGGGTACGATGCGGCTGCTCAGGAAAAGTACGGGAGGCGAGACATGGCGGGTACGCCGCGCTTCTGGCTCTGGGCGTCGTGCCACGGCGCGATGCTCGGCTTCATGGTGCTGACGAGCGCCCTCCCGGACGTGAGCATCGTGCCCGTGACGCTGCTCTACTGCGCCGCGGCGGGCTTCCTGACCGGACTGTGGACCGGGCGCGCCGAGGTCGCCGGGATGGTGGGCGGGACGACCGCGCTGATCGGCGCGTGCGTCCTCTTCCTGGCCATGGCCGTGACCCATCCGGCCTCGCTGGACGCGCCGTGGCCGGCCATCGCCGCGGCCCTGGCCCTGGCGGTCCCGACGTTTGCCGCGCTCGGGTTCGTTGTGGGCGCGATCGGCGGTGCCATCGCGTCACCAGTCGAGGCCGTCCGAGCGGTCCGGCGCGCGGCAGCCGAGGGGCCCGCGTGGCGCAGCCTGCGTGTCCTGCGCCGGATGGCGCTCGCGCGCCGACCGTAGCGCGTACGCTGCCGACGTGCCTGCGCCGGTGGCGCCCATCGGGCGGCGAGGGAGCGGCTGCTGGACGCGGTCCGACCCGCCAGGCGGCAAGATGGGACCCGTGGACGAAGCATGGCGGGAGGTGCCGAGTGGTGCGGACGCGCACGCCCGCGCCGCGGCACGCAGCAACGCCCACTGGTGCGACGCGGTCTGCCGGGCTCATGGGCTGCCCGGCGAGTTCGCGACGGACGCGTGGACGAATCCGCGCCGAACGCCACCTCTCTATCCCGATGCCGTGACGCTCACCGGCGCCGCGACGGTCGAACACATTCTCGACAGAGTGGACCTGTCAGCCGCCGGCTGCTCCATCAAGGACAGCTTCGCCTGTCTGGACTTCGCGGCCGCGGGCTTTCGGGTGCTGTTCGACGCGCGGTGGATCTGTCTGTACCAACCCGCGCCGCCCCCCAGCAGCCCATCGCAGCCAATCTGGACGCCCGCCGCCAGCGCGGCTGAGCTGTCGGCGTGGGAGCGGGCATGGGGCGAGGGTGGTGGCGAGCGGTCGCCCATGTTCCCGCCCGCGCTCCTCGCCGAACCGACTGTGACGTTCCTCCTGGGCCGGCTGTGCGGCCGTGTCATCGGCGGCTGCGCGCTGTCGACGAGCGCCGGCGTCGTCGGG
>Ga0066903_100003286_pt1 | contig 13149 bp, 14 predicted proteins | sample PanSoiMetaGPlot1_FD_67491 | JGI IMG/M metagenome (GOLD analysis project Ga0066903, IMG submission 67491) | Tropical forest soil microbial communities from Panama analyzed to predict greenhouse gas emissions - Panama Soil - Plot 1 (version 2) | ecosystem: Environmental > Terrestrial > Soil >... | reverse complement strand
ATCAGCCCAGAGGAGTTCAGCCGGGTGACCGACGTGAGCTACCTCGGATTCGTCTACGGCACGATGGTCGCCCTGGCCAGAATGAAGCCGCGAGACAACGGCACGATCGTGCAGGTCGGCTCGGCCCTGGCGGAGCGGAGCATCCCGCTGCAGTCCGCGTATTGCGGCGCCAAGCATGCCATTCTCGGATTCACGTCGTCATTGCGCTGCGAGTTGCTGCACGACCGCTCGAACGTGCGCGTGACCGTCGTGCAAATGCCGGCCGTCAACACGCCGCAGTTCTCCTGGGTCCGCTCCAAGCTGCCAAAGCAGCCGCAGCCGGTCCCGCCGATCTACCAGCCAGAAGTTGCCGCGCGGGGCGTCGCCTATGCGGCCGACCATCCGCGGCGGCGAATGTACTGGGTTGGCGGCACGACCGCGGCGACGCTGGCCGCCAACCGGATCGCCCCTGCCATGCTCGACCGGTATCTGGCCAAGACCGGATACAAGTCGCAGCAAACGGATCAGCCGTCCGGCCAGGATCGCGCCGACAACCTCTACCGGCCCGCCGACGCGCCGCCAGGGGACGACTATGGGTCCCACGGGGAGTTCACCGACAAGGCCCACGACCGGTCGCTGCAGCTATGGGTGTCGCAGCATGCGGGACCCGTGTCCGCCGCCGTCGCAGGTGCCGCCATGGCCGGTGCCGTGATCGTCACGCTCAGGCGCAGCCGCTAGCTGCCCAGGCTCGCGAGCTTGCGCTGCGCGGCGGCGACGCCGTACCGGCGCCGCCAGAATCCTGCCCACGGATCCTTCCCAGCCGAAATCTCGGCCAGCCGCCCAGGCACGTCCCGCAGTCCGAATCTCCCGGGTGTCAGGCTGGCGTCCGTAACTTCGGTCCATGCCAGCGGCGTCGCCACCGGTGCGCCCGGCCGGCCACGCACACCGTAGGGTGCCGCGACCGTCTGGGCAAAGGCGTTGCGCATGACGTCGACGTAAATCCGCCCCGCACGACCGCTGATCCGCTGGCTCGTCGTGAACGTGTCGTCATGTCGCGCGGCGAGCAGGTCGCCGACGCCGCGCGCGAACTCCCTGGCGCTATCGAATCCAGCCTTCCCGTCGAGCGGCAGGTGCACGTGCAGGCCGTGCCCGCCCGTCGTCTTGACGAAGGTCGTCATCCCGAGCTCAGACTCGAGCAGATCGCGCAGGACCAGCGCGCCGCGCCTGACCGGATCGAACGATGTATCCGCTCCGGGCGGGTCAAGGTCAAAGACCACCTCCTGCGCGCAGTCAAGGCTGCCCGACCTGGACAAGAAGATGTGCGGCTCGATGCACGCCTGGCTCGCCAGGTAGCCGAGAGTGGGGGCGTCCTCGCAGATGACATGGCTGACCACGCCGCCATCCCGCTTCGGGACCTTCGCGCGGCTAATCCACTCAGGGAAGTACTCAGGAGTGTTTTTCTGAACAATGCGTTGGCCGCCGATGCCGTCCGGATAGCGCATCATGACGACCGGGCGGTCCTGCATCAGCGGCAGCATCACCGGAGCGGCGGTCACGTAGTACTCGAGAAGATCACGCTTGGTGATGCCGTTATCAAACAGCACCTTGCCCGGATTGGTGAGCTTGATCTCGCGTCCGCTGACTTGGATGTTCTCGGCCTCCCGCATCCGCACCCGGTACCCGGGTCCGTGGCCGGCCAATCGCTGGCGCCGATCCGCAGGCTTGCGGCTACCTCTGTTCTGGCGGCCTGGCCGGCCCGCTCTCCTTCGCCTGCATCAGCTTGTCCCCTAGGTCGCTGACCTCCTGCGCCGAAAGCGCTTCGCGAAGTCCTGGCCACACCTTCGTCTCCTCAAACGCCACGTGTTCGCGGACGGCCGCGATGACCTCCCTCAGCAGCTGTTCGAACCCGTCATCCCACGGCTGCAAGGTACCGAGCTTCCCGAGCACCTGATTGGCTTCATGCTCTTGACCCAGGGCCTCGTCCGCGAGCTCGGCCCCGCCTGGCATCTGGTCTTTGACGACCGGCCAGAAGTGCAGTTCCTCGATCGCCTCGTGACCGGATTCATCCGCAATGAGCTGCTGCGTCAGCCGCTGCCTGCCGATCAGTTCGACCTGGTCAGCGCCGCTTCCAGCGTTCGGGCCGTCCTCGAGAGAGGCGAGCGTGCGCTCCAGCTTCTCGTGATCACGCCGCAGGACACCGAATGCGTCCACCATGGCAGTTCCCCTCCCACGAATGCAGATCATTCGGTCTACCCGGCACCCCGTGGCTAAACCCAGGCCCGACCTGCGGGAAGTACCCTCCCGACCGGTTTGCTCGGGCGTCGCCGGGGTAGCCGCCCCTGTCCGCGGAATCGGCCGCGGAAGCGACATCGCACTCAGGGGGCATCATGACGGCGCGTCGGCAAGAGCGCGACCGGGGAGCGCAGATGTTTGAAGCCGGCAGGGAGGGCATGGCTACCCGGGATCAATCAACGGAGGTAAGAATCTGTGTCCAACTCAGTTGCCTGGATGGCGCCGGTGTCCGACGCTCTAGCTGAACGCGCCGACCACGAGCTGCTGAAGACCGTTCAGAGCGAGCCGCATGGCAGCAGCACTCGCGACGCTGCGTGCGAGGAGCTGGTGGGTCGATACCAGGCTCTGGTGCGCTCGTGCGTGCTCAGGTACCGAGACAGTCCTGAGCCGCAGGAAGAACTTATGCAGGTCGGATACGTCGGATTGCTGAAGGCGATCAACAACTTTGACGCTGATATCGGCGAGAGCCTCGCGGCGTACGCGACCCCGTGCATCACCGGCGAGATCAAGCGGCATTTCCGTGATAAGCGCTGGCAGGTTCATGTCCGCAGGTCAGCTCAGGAGCTCAGGCTGGAGATCAGGAAGGCGCGAGGCGACCTTGCGCAGCGTCTTTCCAGGAACCCCACCGATTCCGAGCTCGCCGAGCATCTGGGAGTCAGCGCCGCTGACCTGCTCGATGCACAGCGGGCCGACCTGGCGTTCCAGGCCTCGTCGCTGAGCGCGCCGCTGTCTGAGGGAGCCGATGCTGGGACGCTTGAGGACCTGCTTGGCGGCGACGACCCTCAGCTAGAGACGACCCTTGACATGGAAGCCGTGTGGGAGCATCTGGGCGAGCTGCCCGAACGCGAGCAGCGGCTGCTGATGATGCGGTTCTACGGCAATATGACCCAGTCCGAGATCGGCGAGCAGCTCGGCATATCGCAGATGCATGTGTCGCGGTTGCTGGCCCACGCCCTTGGCTATCTGCGGAACCGGATACTTGAGTCAGGCCGGGCAGTCGAACAAGACGAGGATTAATCAGCCAGCGCCATCGGCCGCAGCGGCGGCCTGCTGACCTGCGATGGCCAGGTCCACGGTGTCGTACATGGGAATCCGGTCCGCGAGGCCTGTGATCCACAGCGTCCTCGTGTACTGGAACCTCGCGCCGGCCAGCGCCAGCAGGCCGCCCGAGGCAACGAGTCCCTTCCAGTGGCTGACGATCACAGCGAGCGAGCTCGTGTCCATGAAGTCAACCGCCGACAAATCAAGAACGACCCGGTCAAGTGTCCTGCGTGAGGCAGCGAGGGTCTCGTCGAGCTGGCGGCTGGTGACGATGTCGAGATCACCGATCAGCTTGATGACCGCCGTGTCATCGTGCTGCTCAGATGAGAGCTCGAACTCCGGCACGTACTACCCCCAAGCGCGTCTGGCGGGATGGGGCCGGACGAGGACTCCTCCGGCGGCGCGGGGCACCAGCACCCGCGCTGTACCCAGGGACATGCTACGACGGCGCACGCATAAACCGCCGAAGGCGGGGCAGGCATCTCGCTCGGACGCGAATGCGAAGAAGGCAGGAGGGGCCTAGCCGGGTCCCTGAGACGACGTATCCGGCGGGGTGGAACGTGGAAGTCAGGGCGGATAGTAGCGCAGCATCGATGCGCCACTTGGCCCTGGTCTACCGCGATCCGGGCGAGTACGCCGACGTCGTCAGCGGGTTCTTGCAGGCGGGCCTAGCGGCAGGCGCGCGAGGCTTCGCCATGGTGCCAGCGGCCCGGCACGCTGATCTGCGCGCCGCGATGAACAGCGGCAGCGAGGACCTGGTGTTCGCGGATATGACGGGCCTCGGGGCGAACCCAGCACGGATCATCCCGGTCATCGAAAGCTTCGTCGGCGACGGCAGGGGACCGGTACGCGTCGTTGCCGAACCGATCTGGCCAGGCAGAACCTCCGCTGAGAATCGCGAGGCAACGAAGCACGAGGCTCTGATCAACCTCGCCTTCGCCGGCCGCGACGTGCAGATACTTTGCCCATATGACGCGGCTTGCCTGGCTGGATCGGTTCTAGCCGATGCCCGGCGCACACATCCACTGCTCATGAGCAGCGAAGGCCTTGCGGCCAGCCGGGATTATGCCGGCGCAGGGAAGCTGCCGACGACCTGCAGCGCGGAGCTGCCGCCCAGGCCGGCTTATGCACGGGCAATGGCCTTCAATGGTGATCTGCGCCGCGTCCGAAGCTTCACCGAGCGCGAGATCAGAGCGGCGGAGCTACCAGCCTCCAGGGCCGCCGAGGTCGTGCTCGCTGTCAGCGAGGTTGCCGCGAACACGCTCAAGCACGCGGGCGGCCAGGGCACTATCTGGTGCTGGCAAGCTCCTGGCGAGGTGATCTGCGAGGTGCGCGACGACGGCCACATCGCCGACCCGCTCGCAGGCAGGAGGCTGCCGGACCCAGAGCAGGTCGGTGGCCACGGGCTCTGGCTCGTCAACCGCTGCGTGGACCTCGCCGAGGTGCGCAGTAGCGGCGACGGCACCGTCACCAGGATGCACGTGCGGCTTCCTGGATTTCGCACGCCGGGAGCGGAGCCTGTCAGGCTCGCTGGCACCCATGCCGTGTAGACAGACTCGCCAACGTCGTGTAGCTTCGTTGGAAGTGCTTACGACGCAGGCACACCCATTTGTCACGGCGTGACGATGCTGGGTGTGCCTTTCCCCGTTTTACAGGTAATTTCGCGGCACTAGCGACTCGCTCGTAGCGCTCAGGACGGCCTCCTGACCAAGGCATCCACGCGGTGACACACGCAGGACACCCGCAAGGAGGCCCCAGGGATGAAGATCGCCCTCGTCGCAAGGCATGCATCAGCACCGGCAGCTTCAGCCGATCCGTACGCCGCCGAGCAAGCCGCGCACGTCACTGGCCTTGGCAGGGCCCTGGCCGCGCACGGCCATGACGTAGTCATCTACGCACGCAAGGACGCGCCAGGCATTCCAGACCGCGAGACTCTGGCTCCCAGGCTGGTCGCGCGTTACATCAAGGCAGGTCCCGCGGCGCCGTTGCCGGCTGACCAGTTGCCGCAGCACGTCGCCGAAATAGCTACGTACCTGGCGGCACGCTGGAAGAAGGACACCCCGGACATCGTGCACGCGCATCACTGGACCAGCGGTCTGGCCGCCATGCTGGCCGCCAGGGAGGTGCCGGTGCCCATCGTGGCGAGCTTCGGCTCGCTCGGGATCGCCGAGCAGCGCAACGGCGTGCCCGGCCCGCACGACAGCGCGAGGATGAAGATGGAGGCGGCGGTCGGCCGCTCCGTTGCCGGCGTGCTCGCGCACACCTCGGAAGAGGTCAGCGATCTTTCGAAGCTCGGGATACCGGGCACGCGCGTCAGGGTCGTCCCCTGCGGCGTCGACACCAGCCGGTTCCAGCCCGAGGGTCAGGCCGCCAAGCGCCACGCAGACTTGCGGCTGCTCCACGTTGGATCGCTCGCCGACCATCAGGGCCTCGAGCAGCTCCTGAAGATCCTGCCCGAGTTCTCCAGTGCGGAGCTGGTCATCGCCGGCGGCCCGGAGCCTGAGGAGCTGGACTCCGATATCGCCTATAAGAAGCTCGGCAAGCTCGCCGCGGCTCTGGGCGTGGCTGACCGAATCACCTTCACCGGCCAGGTCGAAGGGAAGAACCTCGCCGCGCTGATCCGCTCCGCGGACATCTTCGTCAGCACGGCGCGCTATGAGCCGTTCGGCTCCGCCGCGATCAGCGCCATGGCATGCGGTAAGGCGATCGTGGCCAACGGCGTCGGCGGCTACGCAGATGCCGTTGTCGACGGGACGACCGGACTGCTCCTGCAGCCGGGCAGGCCGCAGCTGCTGGCGAAGCGGCTGCGTGACCTGCTCGCGACGCCGATGAAACTGACCGGCTTCGGTATCGCAGCCGCGGACCGCGCCAGGTCCCGTTACTCCTGGGAGCGGATCGCAGCAGAAACGACCGCCGCGTACGAGCGCTGCATGGCAGCTCCCGCGGGTCCCAGGCCTGGCCGGCCTGTGGCTCTGCCGGCCGCCAGGCGGGTGGCCAGCGGCACCGAGCAGCGACGGGCCGCGTAAGACCCCTCAACCCCCTTCCCCCTCATCTTCCGCTGCTCAGGCTTCAACGCCTGAGCAGCGGAAATGATGAGGCAGGGAGGTGTGCGCCATGTCCATCGCTTATTACTGGCTCGGCATCATGGCGGTGGCCTTCGCCGCCGCGATGGCGCTCTGGATAGGTCTCGTCTTCAGGGCCGGCCGGCATGCTCCGCATCGGCCGCAGGAGTCCGCGCCGCACCGCGAGGTAATAGGTGGCGCGTTCGAGGCCCGCCAGGGCGGCCGCCAGGTGATGCCGGATCCCGAAGTACCCGTGGTACCTCCGCAGGCAGACAGGCGCGCAAGCCAGCCCGTGCAGGGCGCAGGCCAGCGAAGATAGCCAGAACGGAGGACCGGACGTGGTCGGGTCAATGATCAAGCTGCTTGCCGTGGCGGCGGCGGGAGCGCTGCTGGCCGCCAACTGGGCGGACATTAAGCGCTACATAGCCATCAGCCGGGTCTCAGCCAGCGCTCACCCTGAGATGATTCCGGCGCGCGGGCGTATCGGGTACCCGCAGCGCCATGCGGCAGGCGCGCCAGATGGCACCGGCGACTTCGACGCGGCGCGCCGCGGCGGGCCGGTCCTGTAGCGGCGGTTACGACAGCTCGCGAACGACCGCCGAAGGATCCTTGTCGTCACGCAAGCCCAGGTAGCGGGGATGACGCAGCTGCCCGGCCTCGGTCCACTCGGTAAAGCCAACCTGCGCGACCAGCTTTGGCTCAACCCAGTGCACGCCGCGTCGCGGCGGCCCGCCATCGCTAGGCCGCGGCAGTAGTGCCGGGTCGAACGCGGGGTCCTTGCGCTCAAGCTCGGTGAGTGAACCGCCGAGGCTGGCCAGCGTCGCCTCACTGAAGCCGGTCCCGACCTTTCCCGCATAGATAAGCCGGCGCTGCTGGTCGTAGTAACCGAGCAGCAGGGCGCCAAAATGCGTCCGCGAACCCTGCGGATCGGTGAATCCGCCGATCACGAGTTCCTGGCTGTTCTCACACTTGAACTTCAGCCAGTCCTTGGTCCGGCCGGACTGGTATCGGGCATCGGCGCGCTTGGCGATCAGTCCTTCCCAGCGCTGCCTGCACGCCTCCTCGAAGTACGCCACGCCGTCGCCCTGGCGGTGTTCGGTGAAACGGATCGGGTCGGTGAGGGACAGGTGCTCTTGCAGCAGGTCCTTGCGCTCCAGCAAGGGCCGGCCGCGGATGTCCTTTCCGCCCTCGTACAGCAGGTCGAAGACGTAGTAGAACACCGGAACGCGGCGGCGCAATTCACCGCCAGGATCGTGCACGCCCAGGCGCTGCTGGAGTCTGCTGAAGCTGGTGGCTGCGCCGTCGAAGGCAACTATCTCCCCGTCGCACACAAATTCCGGCAAGCTCTGAGCAGCAAGAGCGTCGTGGATTTCCGGATAGGTACGGCTGACATCCTGGCGGTTGCGAGTCAGCAAGAGCATCTGGTCGCCGAAGCGATACGCCAGGCACCTCTCCCCGTCGAGCTTGCGCTCGTAGATCCAGGCCGGATCGGAGAACCTGTCCCTGGTCAGGGTGGCCAGCTGCGGCTCCAGCCAGCCAGGATCAGGCAGGCCGGCATGAGTTTGTCCGCCTCCGGCGGAAGATCGCGTGGCTCTCACAGCTGACACTCCCCTGTCATGGCCAGTCCGATACCCATCGCATGGGGCTCAGGAACGCCCCGATCCCCTGGACATGCCGCCAGGGGGCGGCAGGGCGCCGGTCTCCATCGCTTTCGTCACTGCCGCCGTCCGGCCGCTCACGCCTAGCTTCGAGCACGCCCGCGTCAGGTGGGTCTTGACGGTCGCCTCGCTGACGAACAGTTCGCGGCCGATCTGAACGTTAGTCAGCCCGCGCGCTACGAGCGCGAGCACCTCGGTCTCGCGAGCCGAAAGCGCCTCAGCCTGCGGTCCGCGCACCCTGGACACCAGCCGGCCGGCGACGGCAGGGGCGAGAACGGTTTCGCCGCTGGCAGCGCCGCGGATCGCGCGGAGCAGGTCGGCCCTCGGGGTGTCCTTGAGCAGGTACCCGGTGGCGCCAGCCTCGACCGCTCGGAGGATGTCGGCGTCGGTGTCGTAGGTAGTCAGCACGATGATCTTGGCGTCGTTGCCGTAGCCGGACCTGATCATCTCGATCGCTTCGACGCCGTCGCCGCCTGGCATCCGTAGATCCATCAGGACTACGTCGGGACTCAGGGAGGCGAATAGCGCGACCGCCTCTGCCCCTGACGCGGCCTCGCCCGCTACTTCGATGTCGGACTCGGCCGAGAGCATTCCCCGCAATCCTTCCCTGACGACCGGGTGGTCATCGGCGAGCAATATCCTGATCACGGCACCTCCGCCGTCACCGTAGTGCCCGTCCCCGCCGCGCTGCGCACCCTCAGCGTGCCGCCGATCTCGCTCACCCGCGCGCGCATGCCGCGCAGCCCGTAGCCGCCGGTCGGCTCGTCTGGGTTGAACCCGGTGCCGTCGTCGGTCACCGTGAGCGCGACGCATTCGCCTGCATAGCTCAGCGTTACCGCGACGTTCGTCGCGGCTGCGTGCCTGCGCACGTTCGCCAGCGCCTCCTGGCAGACGCGGAGCAGGACAACTTCGGCGCTTGTCCCTACCGGCCGCGGGGTGCCGAGCACTTCGAACTCGCTGCGGACACCTGATTCCTCCGCCGCCCTGTCCGCCAGCCTGGACAGGGCATCGCCGAGCGATGCGGCGGCCAGCGGCGCCGGGCCTAGCCCGGCCACGAGCGCCCGTGCCTCGGCCAGGTTCTCGCGAGCAGTCCTGCCGATGAGGTCAAGCTGCTTGCGCGCCCGGTCGGTGTCCTCGCCGATCACGGCCTCGGCGGCCTGGACGAGCATGACGATGCTGGTGAAGCCCTGGGCGATGGTGTCGTGAATCTCGCTGGCGAGCCGGTCGCGCTCGGCCAGCCTGCCAGCCTCCTTGTTCGCGCCAGCCAGTTCGGCTCTGGTCCGTTCAAGCTCGTCGATCAGCTCAGCACGTTCCCTGCTCTGGTCGATGATCCGGTTTATATACGTGCCGAAAGCGATGCTGAAGACGGTCGTAAGGGCTGCGACCGTGATTGGTCCTGCCAGGCTGGCCCCGCTGGCGCCCTTGGCCACCGCGGTCACCACGGCGGTCGTATTCATGAGCACTACCGCGACCACGGCGAGCCGATAGCTCGCCGCCGCCATGAAGGCCTGCGGCCCGAGTGCGAGCAGGATGACGGTAACGCTCCCTGTGTTGGCCCCGGCCTCGGCGACGGCGAGCAGCGCGATTAGCCCAGCGAGGTAGATCAGGCCCGGCCACACGCTCTCCCCTGAGCCGTAGATGGCGCGGCGGCCCACCAGCGCGTACCAGGGCACCATCGCGACCAGGGCGGCGCTGGCGAGCAGCCGACCCTGGCCCGTTGACGACCCTGCCACTTGGATCAATGCCAGGGTGCCGGCCAAGATGACGGCGAAGTAGGTGTCCCACCTTCGTTCGCCGCCGTCCCAGGCATGCCGGATGACCGGCTCAGAGTTCACCGATCACCCTGTCGCTGCCACCGGAATGTTCGCACGCATACGACCAAGCTTGCGACGAACCAGATGCCGAGCACCAGTGCGATCTTGCCGTGTTCCCAGCTGTGGGCCGGCTCAACGGCCAGCAGCCGGTCCGGCAGGAACGCTGAGCGCAGGCCCTGGCAGATCCATTTGAGCGGGAAGATCGCAGCGACATGCTGCAATCCGGCGGGCAGCCGGGAGAATACGAAGTACACCCCTGAGATGAAAGACAGCACGAGGTACGGCAGGTTCATCGTGGCGAACGCGCTGCGGGTCGAGCGGATCAGGACGCCGATGGCGATGCCGAGCATCGAGCACGTCGCGCTGCCCAGCGCGAGCACCCAGGCCAGAGTGAGCCAGCGGCCTGGTGAGTCCGGCAAGTGCAGCCCGAGGAACGCGACGCCGACCGCCAGCAGAGCAGCCACTTCGAGCACCGCTGTGACGAACGCCAGGATCGCCTTCCCAGCGAAGTAAGCGGCAGGCTGAAGCGGCGTTCCCGCGAGCCTTCGCAGCGTGCCGTCGTCACGGTCCGCGGCGATGCTTACCCCGACGCCTACGAAGGTTGCCGACATCAGGCCGCTGGCGATAATCCCGGCGATGAAGTACTGGCGGAAGCTCACTCCCGTGTGGCCGACCTCGCCGTGGAAGATCTGGCCGAACAGCAGCAGAAGGATGATCGGCAGCGAGAACGTGAAGATGACGTTTTCGCGCTGCCTGGCGAACTGCTTGATCTCGATCATCCCGCGGACCAGGCTCACCCGGCCGAGGGAAGGCAGCCGGCGGCCAACGGCCGCTGTGGCGGCGGTCATGATGTCGCTCCGTTCTGGCTCGCTCCGATGAGCTCGAGATACCTGTCTTCGAGGGACGGCCTGGTCACGGTCAGGCCAGCGATCTCACCGCCGGCCTCACGGGCCAGTGCCAGCACATACCCGGTCGGCGCGTCCGTCCGCACCGTCCTGCTGCCATCGGACGCCTGCCAGCTGACCGTTGCCGCATCATCGACCCGGCCCAGGTCTGCTGGTGTTCCCATCGCCACGACGCGGCCGCCAGCGAGCACGCCGACCCTGCTGGCGAGCGCGGCCGCCTCGTCCAGGTAGTGCGTGGTGAGCACGATCGTCGTGCCGTCATCGGCGAGGCCTGCGATCAGGTCCCAGAACGTGCGACGTGCCTGCGGGTCGAATCCGGTCGTCGGCTCGTCGAGGAAGAGCAGTTCGGGACGCCCGACTATGCCTACCGCGACATCAACCCGCCGGAGCTGCCCGCCGGACAGGCGCCTCAGCCTGGTTCGCGCTTGCGAGCTGAGCCCGACTGCCCCGATTACCTCGTCCGGGTCGCGCGGGTCGGGGAAGTATGCGCCGAACTGGCTCACGACCTCGCGCACCGTCAGCTCCCCGGCGGCGATCTGGGTCTGCGGGACTATTCCGATCCGCCCTCGCCAGGCGCGGCCGGCCGCGGCGGGGTCGGCGCCCAGCACGCTGACTTCGCCGCCGTCCCGGCGCCGGTGACCTTCGAGGATCTCGATTGTCGTGGTCTTGCCCGCGCCGTTGGGCCCGAGCAGCGCGAAGATCTCACCGCGCTTGATGTCCAGGTCGATGCCGTCTACCGCGGCCTCGCTGCGATACCGCTTGCGCAGGCCCCGGACCCGGATCGCGCATTCCCCGGATCCCGGAATGCCGGGTCTCGATGTCGCCGGGCGACGCGACGCTGCTGCTATCTCTGCCATGGCAATCATCGTGGGGCGCCGGCGCCCGGCTGCGCGTCGGCCGCCTCGTCAGTCAGCTGTCATCCGTTCGGAGGACAGCGGCTTGTCAGGTCCACACCGCGGGATGACGTCAGAGCGAGGTCCCGCGGCTAACCTTGTGCCGTGTCCGCGCTGTATGCATGGCTAGGCCGTCACCCCCGAATGGTCGATGGCGTGCTCGCATTCGCGCTGGGCTTCAGCGGCATTGTCCAGGCCATCGGCGCGCGGAGCTACCTGCTGATCCCGATCACCCTCGGGCTGACCGTGCCGATCGTCTTCCGGCGTAACAATCCCGTCGCCGCGTTCACCACCGCTATTGCGGCAGGCATGGCCCAGGTGCTCGCGGGCACCCGGCCAGTGCCGGTGGCGGCTGACCTGAGCGTCGTCGTGTTGCTCTACACGCTCGCCGCGTATACCACCAGGCGGCTCTCCCTGACCGGGCTGGCCATCTGCCTGTTCGGCTCGGCCGCCCAGCTCGCAACGCTCTATACGAGGGCGGACTTCGCGCAGGTGCCTAACTGGCTGCTGGTGGGCGTGATCGTGCTCGCCGGGCCGTCGCTGATCGCGTGGGCCATCGGTGACTCGATGCGATACCGGCGCGCGTACTACGCGAGCCTCGAGGAGCGCGCCGCGCGCCTGGAACGAGACAGGGACGCGCAGGCAAGGATCGCCGCCGCTGCCGAGCGTGCGCGCATCGCGCGCGAACTGCATGACGTCGTCGCGCACAACGTCAGCGTGATGGTCGTCCAGGCCGACGGCGCCGCTTACGCAATCGACACCGACCCGCCCAGGGCCCGCGAGGCGCTGGCCGCCATCTCGGCGACCGGACGCCAGGCCCTGGCGGAGATGCGCGCGCTGCTCGGCGTGCTTCGAAATGCCGACGACGACGGTCAGGCGGTCCAGCCGCCGGTGCTGGCGGCCGCCGCGCCGGAGGAGAGGGCCGGCATCGCGACCGCCCGGCCCGCGGCTACCGCTGAGCCTGCATCGCTGACGCCCATGCCAGGCATCGAGCAGCTAGCTGACTTGCTCGACCAGACCAGGGCGGCTGGGCTAAGCGTGAGCTGCACGATCGAGGGCGAACCACGCCCGCTAGCCGGCGGCACAGCGCTCGCCGCCTACCGGATCGTCCAGGAGTCGCTGACCAACACGCGCAAGCACGCCGGCCCGCTTGCACAGGCAAGCGTCGTGCTGCGCTACTCCCCCGACGCGCTTGAGCTCATCATCGCCGACGACGGCCTCGGCGGCGCGGCTGCCTGCGATGGCGGTGGTCACGGGCTGACTGGCATGCGTGAGCGGGCCGCCATGTATGGCGGCTCGGTTCGCGCGCAGCCAGGACCGCGCGGAGGGTTCCTGGTCACCGCCCTGCTCCCGGTCGCGCCGGCCCAGGCGGGCGCGGCGTGACCATCAGGATCCTGCTGGTCGATGACCAGGAACTAGTGCGGACGGGGTTCCGGATGGTGCTTGATGCCCAGCCGGACATGACGGTTGTCGGCGAAGCTGGTGACGGCCTGTCCGCGGTCGCA
>Ga0066903_100003284_pt1 | contig 13153 bp, 12 predicted proteins | sample PanSoiMetaGPlot1_FD_67491 | JGI IMG/M metagenome (GOLD analysis project Ga0066903, IMG submission 67491) | Tropical forest soil microbial communities from Panama analyzed to predict greenhouse gas emissions - Panama Soil - Plot 1 (version 2) | ecosystem: Environmental > Terrestrial > Soil >... | reverse complement strand
ATGCCATAGAGCTCGCGCGCGAGTTCCAGCACCTTGACGCCGCGCATGCGGGCGTGAAGCGCTTCGCGGTGGACGTCGCGGTAGAGGGCGACGCAATCCTCGTAGCTCCAGCGTTTGATGAGGTCATAGGCGGCGTCGAGGCAGTCAGTCTCGTAGAAGACGCCCTTTACCAGCGCGGGAAGGGCGAGGATCCGCTCGGGCGGCTGGCTGTCGGCGGCGCGCAGCTCGATGTACCCCTTCAGGCGGACCTCGGGAAATAGCGTGGTGAGATGGAGGTTCCAGTCGTCGAGCGTGGCGCGCTCGCTCCCGGCACCCTCCGCCAGGAAGCGGCGGAAGGGGGTACCCGTCACGGACGTCTGGTAGCGGCCCCCGCGAAGGATGAAGTAGAGCGGGACGTCGAGCGCCCACTGGACGTAGTCCGCGAAGCCGGCCCCCTCACGAAAGGCGAAGCGGAGGAGGCCACACCGAGCGGCATCGGTATCGGTCCAGATATGGCCGCGGAAGCTCATGTAGCCGTTCAGGTCGCCATCGGACACCGAGGAGTTGGCGAACATGGCGTTGACGAGGGGGCTGATCCCCAGGCCGACGCGTAGCTTCCGCATGGCGTCCCGCTCGTCCGCGTAGTCGATGTTCGCCTGCACCGTGGCGGTCTGCTTCATCATCCGCTGACCCAGGGTGCCGACCCTGGTCATGTAGGGCGCCATGATGCGGTAACGCTGCTTGGGCACCCACTCGATGTCCTCGAGCCGGCTGACTGGCTGCATGCCGAGGCCGAGGAAGGCGAGACCGAGCTCCCGACCGATGCTCACGATCTCGCGCACGTGCGTCGTCATCTCGCCATGCGTGCAGTGGATCGTCGAGCACTGCTCACCGGAGAGCTCGAGCTGGCCGCCCGGCTCGAGGGTGATCGACGCCCCACCTCGAGCGAGGGCAACGGTCCGCCCATCTTCCTCCTTGGCTTCCCAGCCGAAGCGATCCGCGAGCGCGCGAAGCAGCGCCTCGATGCCGTTGCGGCCGGAAAAGCGCGCCGCTCGCCCCGTCGCCCGCTCGACGGCGACCTTCTCGTACTCGGTGCCGATGCGCCACCGATCGCGGGGTTTGCCGGCCACATGCAGCTGCTCGACCAGCTGGTCAACGCTCTCGATCCGCGTCGCGTGGACGCTCGCGTGGAAGTCGGTCATGCGCCAGCCGCGGTACGTTAGCCAGGCCCCCCACCTGTCGCAAGCTAGCTCACGCTCCGGCCACGGCGGCCCCTCGCCGCCACCCCGCGACCTCGGCTAGAACGACGCCATGTCGGTACGGTTCGCGGCTGCCATTCCCGCGACGAGCGACTACCCGACGCTCCGCGCTGCCTGCCGCGCCGCGGAGGAAGCGGGGTTCCACGCCTACGCTCGCCCCGACCACCTGCTCGCCGAGGGGACCCTCGCGCCGCCTGGCTCACCGCTGCTCGAATGCTTCACCACCATCGCCGCCCTGGTTTCCACCACCACTCGCCTGCGTTTCCTCCAGACCGTCGCCTGCAACTCGTTCCGCCATCCGGGACTGCTCGCCAAGATGGTCGCCACGCTCGACGTGATCTCCGAGGGGCGCATGGAGCTGGGGATCGGTGCCGGATGGCTCCGCGAGGAGTACGACGCCTACGGCTACGACTTTCCCCCGGCGGCGACTCGCCTCGCGCAGCTGAAGGAAGCGCTCGAGGTTCTGAAGCTCCTATGGTCGGGCGAGGCAGTCGACTATGCGGGGACCCACTACCGTCTCCGCGGAGCCGTCTGCGCTCCGCGGCCGATCCAGCGTCCGCGCCCGCCCATCCTGGTCGGCGGCGGGGGTGCAGGGCTGCTGGCGATCGCCGCGGCGGCGGCCGACATCGTCAACATCGTGCCGCCGACCGCGCACGGCACCGCCGACCGGGAGGCCCTCCGACGCTTCACCTTCCCTGCCTTCCAGCGGAAGGCTTCTCGCGTGCGTGACCTCGCCGTGCAGGCCGGGCGCGACCCGTCCAGCGTCGTCCTGTCGGCGATGTTCTTCGTGCAGCTCGCCTCGAATGAAGCCGACGCACGAGAGCTCACCCGGACGGTGGCGACGCGTTACGGCATGGCGGAGGCCGAGGCGGAGCGCTTCCCGCTCATGCTCATAGGGACGGTATCACAGCTTCGCGAACGACTGGCAGAGCGGATCGCGCTGCTCGACCTGGGATACGTCGTGCTGCAGTTTCCGTCGCAGACCATGCTGGCCCGATTTGGTGCGGAGGTCTTGCCGGCCGTACGCTCGTAGGGTCCTTCCCGGCTGCAAGCGGGACGTGCGCCGCCGAACGGCGTCGTCATTTTTTCGACGCGCGCATGCCGGGGCAGATGAGTGACACCTGCCCACCCGCATGGCATCTGACGTTGCCCACTCGCAACCGGGCACGCGGGAGATTTCCCTCGCGAGGCTCAACGCGCTTGCCCAGGGTTCCCCATGACCGCGTTCTGACAGGCTTTCTTGGGAAACCAACGTGGCGCCGCCAACATCGTGGCGCATGTTACTGAGTCAGGCGGCAGGCCGGCATGGAACGTGCACCTGCCGTCCGATGTGGCGCGGGACGGGGTAGCTCCGGATGGGTGGACGGAAGTTGCGGTGAGGTGTTGCGGCAGGAAGCGGATGTGGTGACCGGAAAGGCCCCGGAAGGGCGGCGGCGCCGGCAACGGTAGCCGCCGTCCCTTCCCGAAGCCTCTCTCACCTGTCCTTGCCCCCGATCGCCTCGAGCCGCCCCACCGCGCGGGCAGCATCAGCCGAGGTGGGATAGCGACCGACCATGACTCGCTGCCACGTCGTGCCGCGAACGGTTCCCGGCATGAGAAACGCCGCCTCCTTCTGCTGAGAGAACCACTGGCGCTCCGCCTCGGCCTCCCAGGCGTCCGTTGTCGAGGCGACCTGCACCGTCCAGCTTCCGTCCTCGAGACGGCGCGCGAAGGGTTGCCGCGCCCGATGCCGCGGAGCGGGGACGGTGTTCGCCAGGAGCTCCGCCTCGTCGACTGCCATGGCGAACCGTTCCTCGCCTAAGCCGGCGTCCTCGGTGCTCGCGTGGGTGGCAGGAGCGGGCTCCGCCTCGGTCTCTGTACGAACCGGCTCCGCTCGGAGCAGCGCCTGCTTGCCGTCGCGCTCGACGGACACGATGCGCCAGTGCCCCGACGCGCTCCGGAGCCGCACGGCGTAGTCCGGACCGTCTTCGCCCTCACGATACACCACGAAGGCGACGGCTCCCTCGCGCCTCAGGGTGGCGAGCGCACGCCGGAAGTCCTCCCACGAGACGTGCAGCATGGCCGACGGTTCCTCGACCATCCGCTCGACGGTCCGTTGCAGGCGGATCTTCAGGTAGTCGCGGGCGGAGGCCATCGACGGAAGCCAGCCGCCCTTGCCCCGCAGCGCGAGCCGGACGTTCTCGGAGTCGGAAGCACGCTCTTCGAGGAGTCCCGACAGCGCGGCACTCGTCAGGGCATCAAAGTCGACGGCGCCCTGCACACCCACCAGGTCGTGGCGATCGAGGGCCAGCTTCAGCCGCAGCAACGTCACGGTCGGTGATCGCCACACCCACACGGCGCCGAGCACGACAGTTCCGACAATCACGCCGGAGGCGATAGCCTTCCACATCGGCCCAGCTATATATCAGGCGGACCGCGCCGGCCCAAAGCCGGCAGCCAGCGTGGCACGCGGCGCAGATACTCCGCGTAGGCGCGCCCGAACCTCCGCTCTAGCCGTGGCTCTTCGACCACCACCACCCACGCGTGGGCGCCCAATGCAGCACCGAGGGCCACGGCCATGGCCTCCCATGAGGCGAGGGCGAGTGCAATACCAGCACAGGCGAGCAGGAGGCCAGCGAGCAGGGGATTCCGCAACCGAAGGTAGGGGCCAGCCAGGACGAAGGCCGGGCGCGGGCCGCGCCGTGGCCGTCCCACGCCGACCAGGAGGAGGGCACTCCGGACCGCCAGGGCGAGCCCCGACGCCGCCAGAACAAGGCCGCCCGTCCGCACTACTCCCGGGCCATGCGCACGACCTCGGCCCACTGCGACGCCGTCACCGGCATGACGGAGAGGCGGGGGAGGCGCAGGAGGTCGAAGCCGGCGAGCTTGCGGTTGGCGCGCATCGCCGCGAGTGTCACGGGGGCCGGCAGCCGCTTCCCGGACTCGATCTCCACCACGACCAGCCGGGGATCCTTCTGCTTCGGATCCGGATACGCTCCCCGTACCACCCGCGCCACGCCCACCACCGCCTTCTCGTCCCCGGTGTGATAGAAGAGGACCTCGTCTCCCGCCGCGACGCTCGACAGGTGCTTCAGCGCGAGCGCGTTCTTGACCCCGTCCCACACCGTACGACCGTCGCGCTCGAGCTGGTCGTAGGAGTATGCGCCGGGTTCTGTCTTGAACAGCCAGCGGATGGGCATCAGGCGTAGTGACTGCGCCGCTTCAGGGCGAGCTCGCGTTCGAGGTAGAATATCTCGACCCGCTCCGCGGGCGCGTCCTTTCCCTTGCGGACGAATTTGTACCCGCGAAGGATCGCGTCGACGATGCCGAGATCGGGTCGGGCGGGGAGGTCGCGCACGCCCCGGATCTCGGTCGTCGCGAAGAGGGTGTCGCCGGCGAATACCGGCGCCGTGTGCCGCCCGAGTGCATAGCGCACGTCGCTGAGGGCGTTGTCCCCGACGTCGGCGGAGGAGAGGCCCAGGCAGACGTTGAAGGGAATACCCCCGTAGACGATCAGCTGTCCGCCGATGAAACGTTCCGGCTCCTGCTCGACCATCCACTGGTTGCAGTGGACCTGCGCGGTGTTGTCGAGCATGCCGGTCAAGCTCACGTGCTCGATCGTGATGACGCGACCGCGGGAGTGGTCGATCCGGTCGCCGGGGTGAAAATCCTCGAAGTAGGTATCGGAATTCCACAGGTAGGCGAGCGACCGGTAGTCGCGCTTGGCGTCATAGGCGGGCAGGGTGAGGGTCACCGGGATGTCGCGCGCCGGCACCTCTCCATCGACGACGGGGGCAGCGGGGTCGCGCTTCCAGACCTGCACCTTCCGCTGGAAGGTCAGCACCACCTCGCCGTCCTGGTTGCGGCCGGCGGTCTGCACGTGGACGACGCCCCGGTCCGAATCCCGCGTCGAGGCCTTCACGCCGAGCACGAGGCTCTCGGCCTCGATGGTGTCACCGATGTGGACGGGCACGCCGAAGCGCATGTCCACGTACTCCAGGTTGGCGCGCCCGTTCTCGGAGACATCCTCCACGCTCTGGCTGAAGACGACGTTCATGACCAGGCCGGGCGGCGCGACCAGGCCCCGGAATCCGTAGGCCCGCGCGAGCCGTAGGTTCTTGGCGAGCGGATTGGTCGCCAGGGAAAAATCCGTGAAGAGCGCGAACAGCCCCTCGGTGACCGTCTTGCCACGCTTGTGGCGGAAAAGCTGCCCGGGCCGAAAATCTTCCAGGAAGTTGCCGTGCCGCCCCTGGATACTTGCCACTGCTTACCCTCCCCGGGCGGCCACGTCGGCCCCCGCCTGCGGACGCGGCACCGCGAGCACCTTGGTCACGCGCCGCCCCCTGATCTCGACCACCGTGAGCTCGTGCCGCCCGAACGCGACCTTCTCGGCGAGACGCGGGATGTGGCCGAGCTGCGCCGTCACGTACCCCCCCAGGGTGTTCACATCGGCCACCTCGGGAGGCTTCTCCCCGAGGCGGTCGGCCACGTCATCGATGAGCGTCAGGCCGTCGAACACGAGACCGCGCGGCGTCTCCTCGACGCGGGGCGGTTCGCGATCGAACTCGTCCTGGATCTCCCCCACGATCTCCTCCAGCACGTCCTCCAGCGTAACCAGACCCGAGGTCCCGCCATACTCGTCCACCACGATCGCGATATGGGTCCGGCTCTGCTGGAACTGTCGCTGCAGGCTGTCGAGGGGCTTCGTCTCGGGGACGAAGAGGATCTCCCGCTTGATGGCCACCAGGTCCTCGGAGGAGCGGAGCTGGTCGCGCCGGTTGAAGAGGTCCTTCACGTGTATCATTCCGATCACGTGGTCGATGTCGGAGCTCGCGAGCGGAAAGCGGGTGTAGGCATCCTGGGTGACCACCGCCAGGTTCTCCTCGAGGGGCCTGGCGACCGACAGGTGAGCGATGTCGGCGCGCGGGATCATGATGTGCCGCGCTGTCCGGCCGGTGTAGTCCATGACGTTCTCGAGGAGCTCGTGCTTGCTCCCCGATAGCACGCCCACCCGGTGGGATTCGGCCAGGAGGAGACGGAGCTCCTCCTCCGAATGAGCCAGCTCGCCGCTCGTCTCGGCACGTACGCCGATCAGCAGGAGAGTCGCGCTCGCGGCCCGCGCGAGCAGCCAGAGCGCGGGGGCGAAGACCAGCTGGAAGAGGCGCATGGGGAGCGCCACCAGCAGGGCGACCCGCTCGGTCGCGCGGATGGCGTAGGACTTGGGCGCGAGCTCGCCCACGACGATGTGCAGGAAGGTGATCAGCGCGAACGCCACTGCAACCGAGGCGTTGTAGATGGCCTGCGGCGATCCGATCCCGAGCAGGGCGAACAGCGGCTGCAGCAGGACCGCGAAAACCGGCTCGCCGATCCAGCCGAGCCCTAAGCTGGTGAGCGTGATGCCCAGCTGGGTGGCGGACAGGAAGGCGTCCAGCCGGCGTTGTGCCGCCAGCACCGCCCGCGCGCGCCAGTCGCCGCCCTCCGCCAGCGCGATCATCCGGGTCCCACGCACCCGGACTATGGCGAACTCGGCTGCAACGAAAAAAGCGTTCAGCAGGACAAGAGCGAAGGCAAGGGCGACGAGCAGGGGAGAAACCATCGCGGCGGGAGCCGGCCCGCCGGCGGATGCTAGAGGATGCGCAGCAGCCGTGGCAAGTGGCTGCATGACACCCGAGCGCACCGTGTGTATCCTGACCGCTGGCGGAGTAGGCCGCCCGAGGAGGTCGTATGAGGATCGTTGTGGCGTGTCTGACCTTGGCGATCGCGATGAGCGGTGGCGCGTTCGCGGGCATGAAGGGTGGGCACGATCTCTCGGATGAGGAGTTGCGGAGCGAGATGAGCCAGAATCGGGCGCTCGCGGCCTACGTGAACCGGAACGGGATGCCGGATGTCGCCGAGACGCGTTTCCTGGCGGACCGTCCACCCTGGGACGACCACGAGGTGGCACTGTACTATCTCGACTCGCGAACCGAGATCCGCTTCGCGCGCGCGTTGATCCTTGGTCGGCCGGAGATCCAGCTCGTCCGCTTCCAACGCAGGCTGAGCGAAGACGACGTGGAGGCTCTCGCCCCGCGGGTCAGGAACCGACCGGCGGACATGGGCTCCACCGATCAGCCGTCCGCTCCGCCAGCCCCCACCTCGGCGATGCGGCCCGTGGTCGAGCAGGTGCCGGTGGAGCCTCAGCCGGAGCAGGCCGAGCAGGCGGAGCAGACCACGGATCAGTCGGTCGTCGGTCCTGCGGACCGGGCCGAGGCAGCCGCGGCACGCGCCGAGGCGGCGGCCGACCGTCTGGAGGCGATCGCCGACTCGGCAGAGGAGGCGGCTAGCCGGGCCGAGTCGGTGACCGTGCGAGCGGTGAGCGCACACATCGGCGAGAAGTGAGCCTGGCGGCGTCAGCAGACCCCGTCCCACTCAGCGTCGCGGAACGGCGCCTCGCGGGTCTGCTGCGCTTTTTCGCCGTCTTGTTCCTGGGCGGCGCTGTCACGTTCTTCGTCAGGCCGAACGGCACGCTCGCCGATCTCAATCGGGCGGGAGTCGCGGTCGGCTTCGCCTCGTTGCCTCCCCGGAGCGAGCCGGCTGCTGCCGAGTTCTGGCTCGCTTTGGGGGTCGCGAACATGGCGACCATCGCGGCGTGCTGCTGGCTGGCCGCAGGTGACGTGCGGCGGCGGCGCGCGCTCGTCTATCCGGTGATCGTCTCGAAGCTGACCTCCTCGACGGCCGGCGCGATCCTTTTCGCTAGCCGGGTGCACGCCCTCGCGTACCTCTCTGCCACTCTCGTGGACTTGCCTATCGCGGTGGTCCTGATCGCCGGCCTGCGCGCGGCCTTGCCGCCGGGCGACCGTCACCGTATCTAGACACACCCATATGACCCCGCGCGAGGAGCTCCTGCGCATCCTCGTCCTTCGCTCCTATCTCCGCGAGCCCGGCAAGCAGTTCCGACTCGCCTCGGGGCGGCTCTCCGACTACTACATCGAGTGCTCCCTCACGACGACGTACCACGCGGCCGCGCCGCTCATCGGTGCGCTCGTCCATGAGCTCGTTCCTCCGGAAGCTGTCGCCGTGGGGGGACCGACGATGGGCGCCGACCCGATGGCGGCCGCCGTCTGCTTCCACAGCGCCCGGACGTCTCGACCGCTCTCCTGGTTCTCCGTGCGCAAGACCGCCAAGCCGCACGGTGCGCGGCGCTGGCTCGAAGGCTCGGTCGTCGCGGGCGATGCCGTGGTCGTGGTCGAGGACGTCATCACGAGCGGGAGCGCCCTCGTCGACGCGGTCCGGAAGTGCGGCGAGGAAGGGCTCCGCGTGCTCGGCGCGGTGGTCCTGGTTGACCGGGAGGAGGATGAGGGTCGTGCCCGCGTCGAGGCGGCGCTCGCACCACTCGGGGCAGCCTTCCACGCGCTCTTCACCCGGACCGAACTCGAGTCCGCCTGGCGGACGGGTCGTCAGTAGTTCATCAGCAGCAGTCCTGTCACCACCACCGCCGCGGCGGCCACCCGACGCGCACCGAAGGGCTCGCGGAGGAGCACCGCGCCGATCAGCGCACCGAACAGCGCCGAGGTCTCGCGCAGGGCCGCGACGCGAGCCATGGCTCCCATCGTCAGGGCCCACACGGCAATCCCGTAGCTCACGGTGGCAATGACGCCCCCGGCCGCCCCGCGCCACCAGCAGCGGCCGAGGTAGGGGAGGATTCCGCGCCCGCGCCGACCGATCGCGACCAGCAGGACCCACGGCCCCTCGAGGAGATTCAGCCACACCACGTAGCCGAGCGGCTCGCCACTTCGGCGGGCGCCGAGCCCGTCGAGCAGCGTGTAGGTCGCGATGGTGAGCCCGGTCACCGTCGCATAGGCGGGTGCTCGCCATTCGGCGCCGCGCGGGAACCCCCCGGTCAGCGCAAGGCTCATGATCCCGGCCGACACGAGCACGACGCCGGCCGTGTCCAGGGTCCCAAGGTGCTCGCCCACCACTGCGCCGGAGGCCGCCGCGACGAGGAGCGGGCCGAGACCCCGCGCGATCGGGTAGACATGGCTCAGGTCACCTGCGGCATAGGAGCGGAGAAGGCAGAAGTAGTAGGCGTTGTGGACCGCGATCGAGACGCCGAGGCATGGCCACGCCGCGACAGCCGGACGGGGCACGAGGGAGATCGCCAGGAGGCCGACCACCCCGCCGACGGCGTTCACGAGCGCGAACGACGTAAGGTGATCCTCGTCCGACTTGACCACCGCATTCCACGTCGCATGCAACAGCGCCGAGAGGAGAACGAGTCCGGCGACGCCGGGGTCCATCGCGCCGCTCCGTCAGGTTTGTGCGAGCGCCAGCAGACCGGCGCCTGCCTGCACCGCCACGAGCGGCCGGAGGGGGAGCACGCGGAGGGAGCTCCCCTGCGTGATCTCGGCTTCCAGCAGAGCGATTCGTCCGTGCAGACGATCGGCGAGGGCGCGTTCACCCGCCATGTCGGCAAGGCGGTAAACCTCGCCGAGGTAGAGCATGTGGTAGAACGCACGGCAGAGGGTCACGTCGAGCGCCTCCGCCCGGGTGGCCTCGCGGGCATATGCCGGGGTCCCGGCGTGCGCGCGCTCGGCGGCGAGCCGCTGAGGAGTCTTCGCGATGTAGTCCGCCACGGAGCGCGTCAGCCGGTGGTCCGGTGGATGGAGGACGGCGAAGCTTCGTGCGCACTCGGCGTGCAGCGCCTCGGCTCGCGCAAGGCCTGCCAGCACGGCCTCCCGGCGGCTGCATCCGGCCGGCCGGGTGTCCTCGAGACCCGGCGCCGTGTAGTAGGGCAGCTCGCAGACGAGCGAGAAGACCTCTCCCAGGCGTCCCAGCCAGTCGTCCGAGCTGGTCCCCGCCTCGATGAGCGGGGCCGGATCGGTGCCCAGGCTGTCAGCGAGGTAGTCGTAGGTCGCGTCGATGCCGAAGAGCGCGTACACCGCGGGGGCCAATTCACGCAGGTAGGGGACCTCAGGCTCCCCGCGGTGGAGCGGAAGCCCTTGGCTCGCGACGAGTTCGTGAAAGGCGCGAAAGAGCGCCGGGCGTTCGTCCGAGACGTAAAAGTACACCCCGCAGAAGCCCGCGTTGTGCAGTGAGTAGAATATCCGGGGCCGCACCCGGAGCATCACGCGCATGACGGCTGCCGTTTCCGGGGCAGGAGTAGTGAAGGAGAGGGTCTTGTACTCGACCGGGAAGCTCCACTCGACCTGCTCGCGGTGCGGAGGACGGTAGTAGTTGAGCGCGTAGCGCAACGGGGAGAACTGGCCCTTCAACCATCCCTCGTTCAGGACCAACCCATCGGGATCGGCGACCTTGATCGCGTAAAGCGTGACGTCGAGCCGCTCTCGCAGCGCGTCGTCCTCGCACAGCAGGCGGGTGAGGAACTCCGCGGTGAGCGTGCCGATCGGCTCGTTCGGATGCGGCACGCCGAGGAGCAACACGTGAGTCGCCCCATGCCCGATGGTGAGGAGCTCGATCGGCCGGCCCTCGCTGGATGCCCCCACCGTCTCGAGGCGCGCCAGCGACGGGAACTCGCGCGCCAGGGCGCGGGAGCTCGCCCGGAGCTCCTCGAAGGTCAGGAACTCGTCCAGGTCAGGAACCCGGGCGAGAAGCCCGGGCAGATCGAACCCGGGGTCGACGGCAGCTCCCTACCGGGCCACGCCCCGCATCACGACAGCTCCTTCGACGAGTAGCCGAGAATCCGCCGCGCAACGATCAGCTGGTTGATCTGCTGCGTCCCCTCGAAGATGTCATTGATCTTCGCGTCGCGCATCCACTTCTCGAGCAGGAGCTGGCGGGAGTATCCGAGGGGACCCAGCAGCTCCACCGCCTTCTGAGTGATCAGCGTGACCGCGAGTCCCGCCTTCGCCTTCGCCATGGACGCCTCGAGGTTGTTCCGCAGCCCGTTGTCCATCATCCAGGCGGCGCGCCAGGTGAGGAGCCGGGCGGCTTCCAGCTGGGCCTCCATGTCCATGACGTCGCGCTCGAGGGCGGTCAGGGAATGAGGGGAAGCGCCGTAGCGGATCGTGACACCTTGCTCGCTGAGCGTCGCCTTCACGAAGTCGAGCGCGGCCCTGCCGACCCCGATGGCACTCGCCGCCACGATGGGACGGGTGGCGTCGAAGGTGGCCATCACACCCTTGAACCCCTCGCTCGTCTTCGGCACCTCGGGGCTGCCGAGGATGTTGGCAAGCGGCACCCGGCAGTCCTCGAAGACGAGCGTCGCGGTATCCGACGCGCGGATGCCGAGCTTGTTCTCGACCTTCGTGACGTACATGCCAGGCGTGCCCGCCTCGACCACGAACGCCTTGATCCCCGCCCGCCCCGCGGACCGGTCGACCGTGGCCCAGACGACGACGAAGCCCGCCGACTTTTCCGCGGCCATGAGGCCGCTCGTGCAGAAGATCTTCGTCCCGTTCAGCACCCAGTGATCCCCGTCCCGCACCGCCGTCGTCTGGATGGCGGAGCTGTCCGACCCACAGCCGGGCTCCGTGATCGCCATGGCCGCCCACTTGGGCTCGTCGCCGCTGAAGCGTGAGAGGAAGCGTTCCTTCTGCTCGGGGGTGCCGGCCGCGGCCACGGCGGCGCCTCCGAGCCCGGCGTTGGGAATCGAGAGGTAGAGCCCGGCGTCGCCCCACGAGAGCTCCTCGATCGAGACGCACATGGCGAGGTTGCGCTCGGCCGGTCCGTCCTTGCGGCGTTCCCCGCCGATCGGGTTGGCATGGGAGACCTGCCACATCGTGCGGAGGAAGTCCCAGGGCTTCTCGTGCTCGCGCTCGTCATACTCGCGGGCGATCGGTCGCATCATCTGCTCCGCGACCGCATGGACCATCCGCTGCACGTTCTGGATGCCTTCGGAAAGCTCGAAGTCGATCATGCGCGCTCCTCCCCTATGCGATCGCGAGGCCGTCGAAGGTGGTGAGACCGCGGGCGTTTCGGAGCCAGAGCTCCACGGGATGCTCGCGGATGTACCCGTGCCCCCCCAGGACCTGTACGGCGTCGTCCGTGATGCTGAGGGCGGTCCGGCTGGCATAGTCCTTGGCGAGCACGCTCTCGCGCGTCGCCACCTCCCCGCGATCGAGCTTCCAGGCAGCTTCCCAGGCCAGCAGGCGCATGGCGTCGATCTCGATCGCCATGTTGGCAAGCTTGAAGGCGACCGCCTGCTTCTGGGCGATCGCCACCCCGAAGGCCCGTCGTTCTTTGGCGTAGTCGCGAGCATAGTCGAAAGCCGCCCGCGAGAGGCCGACGGCGAGAGCGGCGATCGCCACGCGGCTGGCATCGACGAGGCGCTGCAGGTCGGCGCCGTCACCTCCAAGTCGATTCTCCGCCGGTACACGGACGTCCGCGAGCGTGACGGGGTAGGTCGCGAGGGCCTTGATCCCCATGTTCTTCTCGCGCTCGCCCACCGTGAGACCGGAGCTGCCACGTTCGACGACAAACGCCCCGAGTCCGTCGGGGGCCGTCGCGTAGACCAGGAGCGCCTCCGCATCGCGCGCCAGGGGAACCAGGCATTTCTGGCCGCTCAGCACGTACTCCGTTCCTCGTCGCTCCGCCTTGGTGGCGAGCGCCGTCGCGTCGAAGTTCCAGCGGGGCTCGACGAAGGCAGCGCTTCCGGCGTGAAATTCGCCGCCTGCGAAGGCCGGAAGCCAGCGGGCCCGCTGCGCTTCGGTGCCCAGCACGATGAGCGGGATCGTCAGGAGGCGAGGAGCCAGGAGGTGGAGAGCGAGGGCGGCATCGCCGTAGGCGAGTTCTTCGATCAGCAGGACCCCCGTCAGGACGGAGCGGGTGTCTCCGTAGCCGCCGAACGCCTCGGGGACGGCGGCCTGGACGAGCCCGAGCTCCCAGCCTCGCTGGACAACCTCGTCCGGTACCTCGTTGCGCTCGTCGGCCTCACGTCCATGACGGCGCAGGACGTCCCGGGCGAAGCCCGCCATCGTTTCGCGGATGAGCTCCTGCTC
>Ga0066903_100003283_pt1 | contig 13154 bp, 11 predicted proteins | sample PanSoiMetaGPlot1_FD_67491 | JGI IMG/M metagenome (GOLD analysis project Ga0066903, IMG submission 67491) | Tropical forest soil microbial communities from Panama analyzed to predict greenhouse gas emissions - Panama Soil - Plot 1 (version 2) | ecosystem: Environmental > Terrestrial > Soil >... | reverse complement strand
GCCTTCGGTTCCGTCGCGGCCAGTCGCCTGGCACCATCGGCACGCCAGCCACACGTCCGCGTTCAGTGCGAGGATGAACGTTCCTCCGCAGGAGCAGTGGCGATCGAGTTGAAACAGGCTTCCGGCGGCGTGACACCGATCGCACGCGGCATTTGGCCTCGGTCGTTGTCGCCAGTCGGTCACGGCGGTCGGCCGCGAGTATAGCGACGCGAACATGAACGGACGATGAAAGACCGCGCGTGACGTCATCGAGAAGACCGCAGTTTCCGCGGCCTCGGCGTGTTCTGCGGTTTCTCGCGGATCAACAGCGCGACCGCTTCGTGCATAGCAGCGTGGCGGCGCGACCTGACGGCTACGTGCCCGGGCATCGGGCACGACGGCGTCACACGCACGGGACGATGCACGTGCCCGAGTTGCTCGTCAGTTGCAGCCTGTACGACGCGGGCGGCGACGACCCGTCTGCGGGTACGACCGTAACCGTCAGCGTGCGGCCGCTGACGACGCCGGAAAAACGGGCGGGCGGTGGCGGACTGATACTGACGGGGCCTGCCTCGATCCGATACGTCCCGTCGGCGACGAAGGCGCCGTCGGTTCCGAGCAGCGGCCGCGGAAATTGCCCGTGGCCGCAGCCGACAACCAGATCGCAGCCGCTCTGGGCCACGGACAGGCAGCCTTCGCCGGTCCAGTGGCCGAGCGGCAGCGGCATCGCCGCCGGTCCGGCGGGCGTCCCGCTGCAGCCCACGGTGGCGGAGCAGACGGCCGCGAATCCGAACACGGCGACCCATCGTGCGATCACGTCGAATTCCCGTTGACGACGAGGTGAACGCGCCCGGACTTCGGTATGATGCGGCGCAGCGACAAACAGTCCGCGCTCGACAAGACTCCCGCCGCAGGTCCGCTCGGCAGGGTATCACGAAGCGCGCCGGGTGGACGCGATGGATAGTCGGCGTGGCTGATCCGAGGCTCGCACAGTTCGTCGGCCAGCAGTACATGTCGCTCGAAACCTTCAAGAAGAACGGTCAGGGCGTGAAAACGCCGGTCTGGTTCGTACTGGACGGGAACGTGTTGTATGTCTACACCGATGGCAACTCGTGGAAGGTCAAGCGCATTCGCAACCACCCGCGAGTGCGCGTCGCAGTCTGCAGTATGCGCGGTGACGTCAAGGGTCCGTGGGTCGACGCGACGGCGTCGATCATCGCGGGCGAGGAGGAGCGCGCCGCCCACAGGCTGCTCGATCGAAAGTATTTCCTGAAGTTAATCGGCAATGTCGTCGCGAAAATGAGCCGACGCACGCGGGCGACGATCAGAATCGACGTCGCGTGATCGCAAGCTGACGGCTTGTTCTTGACCCGTGGCCGGTTGGCGCCGGCCTTAGGAGTTGGCGACCATTCAGTCAACTGAGCCAGATCCTGTCCCAACGGAACAACCCAAACCGTCCCGTCAGCTTTTTGCATTATCCGGCCCAAGGCCGCTGGCGAGCGCGAAATCGCCTCGTCCTGGCGGCGCGTCCGCCTTCGGTCCAGCGGCGCCCTCGAATTTCCCCTGATGTTCCCCGCCTGCGCCCCCGACTTTCCATCGTCCCGCGTTGCACGATGCGCGGTGGAGGAGAGAGGCCATGGAGAGCCGCGTTCGTCCGTTGGGATTCGCGTCCACTGTTGGAGGCAGCACCAAGCAGGTCCTTTGCACCTCGCCACGACAATCCGTGAGATACCTGACCGCGCCGGCGCTCTGTCTCGTCTCGATCATCACAGCGGCGGCCGCCGAACAGACCCAGCACGCACGCTCGACCGCCAGCGTCGCGACCCGCGCGCCGGTCGCGCACGAGTACGTCGATGACGAAGCCACCGTGCCGGAGAATCTCGGGGCCACTCTTCCGCACAACGTGGCGACCTTCGGGTACGAGACGCAACTGGACCTGATGCTGCGGCGGTCGCTGACGTTCAGGAAACAGTGTGCGCGCATCGCTGCCGCGCCGGATCTTCACGTCAGGATCGCGCCGGCGATCCCGCCGCGCGCGCGTTTCGATCACACGCTTACCAGGCTTGCCTTCAAGGCTGACGGGAGCGTGCAGGCGGACGTGGCCATCGGATCCCGGGGCGATCCGCTGGAGCTGCTCGCACACGAATTCGAGCACATCCTCGAGCAGCTCGACGGCGTCGATCTTCCGTCAATGGCGCGCCGTGCGTCCACGGGCGTGTACGCCGTGCAAGAGAGCGTGCAAGAGGGCGAGCGGTTCGAGACGAAGCGCGCGCTTGCAGCGGGCCGTCAGGTCGCCCGCGAAGTCCGCGACGGCCGCCGTCGCGACGGCCAGTAACATGCGGAAGCGCGGCCACACTTCTCGGCTCGGCTCGACGTGGGTGGTGCTCCTCCTCGGGTGTCTCGCGCTGGCCGACGCTCCGGTGGTTCCGGGCGCCGCCCGGCTCTTGACCATCCGCCAGGCCAATGTGATCCAGCGGAGGATCGATGGACCCTCTGCCTCCGTCAGCGCCGACGGTCGGTACGTCGCGTTCGTATCCTTCGCGCGGTCCAGCGCCGGGGTCACCATTGAAGCAGGCGACATCTACGTTCTGGATCTGGAGAACGGGAGCATCTCGCTCGAGACATCGGCGGCTGACGGGCGTCTCCCGGTAACCGGCGGCTCGTCTCCCTCCATCAGCGGCGACGGCCGGTTCCTGGTCTACGAGACCTCGGCGTTCTCCAGCGCCTCCACCCTTCCGTCTGTCGTCATCGCCCTTCGCGATCGCTGGCGAAAGACGACTGATGTGATTGGCGGAGCGCTCGCGGCCAATGGCTCGTGCGAGCACCCGCGCATAAGCGCCGACGGTCGAACGATCGTCTTCACGTCCTTCGCGACCAATCTGGTCTCCGGGGCGGATGCCAACCAGTCCCGCTCGGATGTGTACCGGTTCGAGCGCGAGACGGGCACCATCAGTCGCGTGAGCGTCGATTCGGCCGGACGGCAGTCGCAGGTCGGCGCGAGTTTTGCGCCGGCGATCAGCGACGATGGCCGCTACGTTGCGTTCGTATCGTCGGCTCCGCTGGATTCCGCGCCGGCTCCAGACTCACCGCTGACGCGGTCTGTGTACCTGCGTGACACGATGCGCGGCGTCACCGAACGAGTCAGCGTCGGGATGCACGGCGCCGAGCCGAACGGCGCGAGCTATCAGCCATCTCTTAACGGTGACGGACGTTGGGTCGCGTTCACGTCCGACGCCTCGAACCTGGCGCCCCGCGATTCGAATCACGCCGCCGACGTCTTTCTCTACGACCGCGATGCACGGACGACCGTGCTCATCAGCCGCGGCCGGTCGGGCGAATCCGCGAACGGGCGCAGCACGTATCCGGCGATCTCCGGCGACGGTCGCGCGGTGAGCTTTCAGTCCGACGCGTCGGACTTGACCTGCGGCCGCGGTTGCGCGTCGTCGCAGGGTGATGTCAATCTCGTCTCGGACGTGTTCTTGTTCGATCGCGCGTCAGGCGGGATCCAATGGCTCAGTCGGGGGCGGCGCCCGTGGATGGAGCCCAGCATCGGCCCCGCGATCGATCGCGCCGGTTCGGTCGTAACGTTCTCGTCCCGGCATCCGGTCGATGCGCGGGACGTGAACGACGATTTTGATCTCTATGTGCGTGTAGACGCCTCCCGCGCCGATGCCAGGCCAAACCATTGAAGCCTGCCGTCTGCGATTGACCATCCAGGTCTGCACCCTTTCCCTTCGACCACGGCCGGCCTCGTTGTCCCAGGTTCTATAATCAGTCGCACCGATTCGATCCGACGGGCTTATGCCATTACGTGCTGGTACGCATCTCGGCGCGTACGAAATCCGCGCTCTCGAGGGCGTCGGCGGAATGGGCGAGGTCTATCGAGCCCGCGACTCGAAGCTGAACCGTGACGTCGCGCTCAAGGTCCTGCCCGAGCGCTTCGCCGCCGATCCTCATCGCCTCGCGCGGTTCACGCGCGAGGCTCACGTGCTCGCCTCGCTGAATCATTCGAACATTGCCGCTGTCTACGGAATCGAGGAGGCCGACGTCGGTCAGGCGCTCGTCCTCGAATGGGTCGACGGCGACACGCTCGCCGATCGCATTGCACAGGGACCTGTCCCCGTCGCCGAAGCGATCCGGATCGCCAGGCAGATTGCGGATGCTCTCGACGCGGCTCATGAGCACGGCGTCGTTCACCGCGACCTGAAACCAGCGAACATCAAAGTGCGACGTGATGGGACCGTGAAAGTGCTCGACTTCGGCCTCGCAAAGGCGCTCGACCCGTCCCTTGAAGGCGACGACGTCAGGGCACCGACCGTCACGGCACCGGCGACACAGATTGGAGTGGCCGTCGGCACCGCGCCGTACATGAGCCCGGAACAGGCCCGGGGCGAGAAGGTGGACAAACGCGCGGACATCTGGGCGTTCGGCTGTGTGGTGTACGAGATGCTCGCCGGACGCAGACTGTTCGAACGCAGCACGGCGTCACGCGCACTGGTCGCGGGCCTCGGCGAAGCACCGTCATGGGATCCGATCCCGGAACGAGTACGGCCGCTGCTGCGACGCTGTCTTGAAGTGGACCCGCGGCGGCGTCTGCGCGACATCGGCGACGCGATAGCGCTGCTCGAAGACGCTCCTGAGGCAGCGAGCGTCCCCCGGGTACGAGCGGTCGCGCGCTGGTTGTTCCCCGGGCTGACAACACTCCTCCTGATCGTGGCAGTGGCGGCGCTTCTCGTGCGTCTCCGCGAGGTTCCGTCAACCGCTCATCCGGTTCGCTTTGCGATCCTGCCGCCGGGAAATGCGACCGAGTTCGACGGTCCCTTCGCGCTCTCGCCTGACGGCAGGATGCTGGCCTTCGTCGCCATAACCGCCGACGCACCTGGCCGCAGCGTGCTGTGGATCCACTCGCTCGATTCCGGCGAATGGCGACAGCTGATTGCCACCGAGCAGATGGGTGGCGCGCCGTTCTGGTCACCGGACAGCCAGTTCATCGCGGTCCACACTGACAGTAAGCTTCGGAAGATTGAAATATCCACAGGCGTCGGACAAGTCATCGCGGACATCGAGAGATACAGCGGAGGCGCGTGGAGCTCGAACGGCGTGATCGCACTCGGCACTCCCCGCGGTTTGGTTCGAGTCTCGGCGGCGGGTGGGACGGTCGTTCCGCTCACCGCCACAGACCGTGGTCGGAACGAGCTCGCGCATTCCGTCCCACGGTTCCTGCCGGACGGCCGCCATTTCGTGTACTACCGCGCTTCTCTTACGCCTGAATCGCGCGGCATCTACGTCGGATCCATCGATGCCAAGCCGGACGAACAGCGGCCGGTGCGGCTCGTGGCCACCGAAGCTGGTCCGGAGTTCGTGCCGACACATGACGATCCTCGCAGCGGGCATCTGTTGTTCGTCAGTGACGGCACGCTGATGGCGCAGCAGCTCGATCTCGTCCGGTTGGAGCTGGCAGGCGAAGCGGTACCGGTGGTTGAGCAGATCGGCTTAGGTGGCGGCCCGATCAACCGGGGAATGTATTTCTCGGCCTCAGAGACGAGCGTGTTGGCGTATCGGCATCAGCAGCGCATCGCGGGTACTCCAGTCTGGGTCGATCGAAGCGGCCGCGAGCTGACGGCGCTCGTGCCGACCCCGCTGGATCGCCCGTCCAATCCGCGGCTCTCACCCGACGGCCACCGCCTCGCGCTGTTCGTCGCCGGCAACCTCTGGGTCTACGACCTTTCGGGCAGGCCGCCGATCAAGCTGACCTCCGACGGCAACGGCGATTTGCCGCTGTGGACCCGTGATGGCTCGCGCCTCATCTACGCGAGCAACACGCACCCGCAGGGACTGGTGTCCATTCCTGCCGACACGCAAGGCGGAGCGCCCGAGCGTGTCTCGCCAGTGGGTCACTATCATCCGCACGGCTGGTCGGCGGATGGCCGCGAAATGGTCGTCGTCCTCAATAGTTATTCGAAGACTGCGTGGGACATCCTCAAACTGCCTGCTCACGAAGAAGGGGCGCAACAGTCTGTTGTGCAGACCTCGTCGTGGGAGGGAGAGGACGGTGTCGCGTTGTCCCCTGACAGCCGCTGGCTGGCGTACACGTCGAACGTGACAGGAGCAGAGGAAATCTGGGTGCAGCGATATCCTGAAGCGGCCTCTCCGATCCGCGTGTCCCCGAATGGCGGCAAGGACCCGCAGTGGTCCTCGGACGGCCGAGAGCTCTACTACCTCGAGATCAACAAGCTGATGTCGGTGGTCGTCGATACAAGGTCCGGGTTCGAGTTCAAACCGCCGACGATGTTGTTCGAGAGTCACTACGTCCACACCAGGTTCCCGAACAAGTCGTATGACGTCGCACCTGATGGACGATTTCTGATGATCAAGGCGGCCGGGACGTCACCGGCGTCCTCTGCGTTCACCATCGTCCTCAACTGGACCGCCGGTCTGACGAAATGATCGCCCACTTCGGCGAGTTCACCTTGGATGTGGATCAGCGGCGGTTGTCGCGTCAGGGTGTCGACGTGCACCTGACGCCGAAGGCGTTCGATCTGCTCGCGCTGCTCGTCGAGCACTCGCCGCGCGTCATGCGCAAAGCGGAGATGCACGATCGGCTGTGGCCCGGCACGTTCGTGTCGGACGCGACGCTCGTCGGGCTCGTCAAGGAACTGCGGCGTGCGCTCAGCGTCCAGGACTCGCGGCCGCCGTTCGTACGGACCGTCCACCGCGTCGGCTATGCGTTCTCGGGTCCGCTCGAAGACGTGACGCCGGATACGTCCGGCATGCGCCGGTGGATTGTCGCCGGCGATCGACGGATCGCGTTGAGCGACGGCGAGAATGTGATTGGTCGCGACCCGGCGTCGGCGATCTGGCTCGATGCCGCAGGCGTCTCTCGTCGTCATGCCCGCATCTTGGTTCGTGATCGTGACGCGCTGCTCGAAGATCTCGGCAGCAAGAACGGCACGGTCGTTCGCGACCAGTTGATTAGCGGGCCCGTCGCACTGCGCGACGCCGATCGCATTCGAGTCGGTCCAATCCTCATCGTCTACCGCGCGTCGCCTGCCGGCGTGTCGACCGAGACGATGGCCGGCGGTCCGGCCGTGTGACTGCGAATCTTGAACCTGCAATTGCGAAATCGACATGCCGCCAGACCGCGCCCGGGCCCCGCACGAGCTAACTGACACAATCGCGTGACGTTACGACCGGGCAGATATTGGTCCCATTGTTGAAACTCTCGGTTCACTCGTTCGCACAACTGCCACGCGGTGATGAATACGATTCGGTCGCAGTCGCGACGCGAAGCCGGCACGCTGCCAACGCCTTCGCGTCAGAAAACGGCGCGGGCGGCGGGCAAGCGCTTCATCCGGATCCCGTCGCTGACCCGGATGCAGGCGATCATCGGTACGCTGGCCGGGATCGCGTCGATCGTCGGCGCCGCGTTCCCGCTGCTGCAATTTGCCCGGCCGCCGAGCACCGGCGAACTCGTCGCGGTTGTCGAGGCCGCCGGCTCTCGCCGCAGCCTCACGGATGCGACGATCGAGGTCCTCACTCCAGACAACGCGATCGTCGCGACGCTGACGCCTGACGCGACCGGCCGCGCCGCACAGGAGCTCAAGGAAGGCGTCTACGTAGTGCGGATCAGCCACCCGCGCTATGCCGCCGACGTCCGCCGCGTCCAGCTGCTGCCGCGGCAGACGCTGGAGATCAAGGCCAGCCTGCGGGGTGGTTCGTCCCCGAGCTCGCCGTCGCGTTTCGAGCGGGCGGTCAACGATGGCGTGAGCGCCGTCCGAAAGGCGCTTCGCTTTTGATGGACGCGGGCTGAACGAGCCGTGACGCCGGAGCGCTCCGCTCCAGTTCTGACCTACGCTACGTCGGGAACGACGAACGGCGCGCGATATCCCCGCTCCTCTTCGGACAGGAGCCGATTGGCCTCCTCGTCGCCCACCACTTGCTCCGTCGCCGGATCGAAGCGCAGCGCTCTGCCGAGACGATAGGACGCGTTCGCGAGGTGGACGAGCGCGCAGGAAACATGTCCTTCCTGGATCGGCGCGTTCAGCTCCGCCACCTTCCGGCTGCGGACACAGTTGATGAAGTTGGCGAAGTGATCGCTGCCCGATTTTCCGCGAGGCCCGGCGGTCTGGCCGGAACCGAGCCAGCTCTCGTAGCTGAAGGCGTCTTCGTTGCCAGCCGCAAGGTATCCGTTCGCGCCGTAGAAGATGCTGCCGATCGAGTTGTGGTGATTGAACAGTCCGCGCCCGAGGCCGGCTTCGTTGTTCGTGATCCAATGGCGGACCTCGAATTCCATCATCTTGCGACGGCCATCGGGCTGGTCGAATTCGAAGGCGCAGGTGAGGACGTTCGGCGTCTCCTGGTCGTCGTCGAACATGAAGTGGCCGCCGATAGCGGAGACGCGCGTCGGGAAGGTGACGCCAAGCCCCCATCGCGCAGCGTCCACCTGGTGCACGCCCTGATTGCCAAGGTCGCCGTTGCCCGTGTCCCAGCTCCAATGCCAGTTGTAGTGAAACCGGTTCCGGGTGAACGGCTTCAACGGTGCGGGTCCGGTCCAGAGGTCATAGTCCACGCCGGCCGGAACCGGCTCGGGCGACGCCCGCCCGATCGTGTCCCGCCGCTTGAAGCACAGGCCGCGCGAGAGATAGATGTCGCCAAACGTGCCGGACCGGATGTGACCGATCGCCTCGATCATCGCGCGAGCCGATCGGCTCTGCGTGCCGTGCTGCACGATGCGCCCGTACCTCTCCGCGGCGCGGACCAGCAGGCGGCCTTCCCGCAGGTTGTGTGAGCAGGGTTTCTCGACGTAGACGTCCTTGCCGGCCTGGCACGCCCAGATGGCGATCAGCGCGTGCCAATGATTGGGTGTCGCGATCGAAATGGCGTCGATGCTCTGGTCGTCGAGCAACTGGCGGACATCCTTGAATGCGCGCGGCCGCCCGCTCACTTCCTCGCGCCGCTTGTTGAGTACCGATTCGTCGACATCGCACACCGCCGCGATCTCCACGTTCGGAACTCTCGCAAATGCGTCCAGGTGATCCTTGCCCCGGCCGTGAAGGCCGCAGACGGCGACGCGGACACGATCGTTGGCGCCAAAGACGCGCTCGGGCCGTGGCAGAAACGTGAGCCCGGCGAGGCGGCTGGCGCCGGCGGTCATCGTGGCGGCGGCCTTGAGAAAGTCGCGTCGCGTGCGATTCGAGTGCGAGGACATGCGTCACCTAGTTTCCGGAGGCAAATCGACGGTAGGCCTCGGCAACATGCGCTCGAGACGGATCTCCGTGATGGATCAAGACGCGGTAGCGGAGGACGAGAGACTCGCCAGGCGGGATCACGTACCGACCGTTCTGCCGGCGGTCACCGGTGAACTGGCGGACGCCGAACGGGTTGGCCGCAAACAGGCCGTACGCGCGCGCATGCCAGTAGGTGGGCGAGCGCAGATTCTGAGGATGATCGAAGATGGCAATGCCGAGGTCCTCGCCTGCGACTTGTCCGGAGTAGTCCACCCAATCGGATCGTTTGCCCCAGATGCCTTTCTCACCAGTGGCGCCGTTCGCATTCACCATGCGCGCCGGCGGCGAGTCCAGGGCTTTCACGACGCGGATTGCAAACGTGCCCTCTTTGGTGTCACCCATCGTGATCGCGCCCTGAGCAGCGCGAATCGTGAACTCACAGTCGATGATTCGTGACTGCTCGTCTCCGCTGAAGCGGTATCGCTGTACTTCCTGAGCCAGCACCCCGGTCGGCGCCACCAGATCGAACGTCGCCTGCAGAGTGCCGCTATCGGAACCGGAGTGCATCTCGTCGAGCGTGCGGAAGGTCGTCCGGCCGAATGTCGAGACGGGGTGATCGCTCCACTTTGGAAAAGCCGCCTCTCCCCAGAAGTCGAATCCATTGATGTCGCCATGCGCGAAGTACATCGGACGCTGATGTGGCTCGTCACGGTCTTCTCCGGGGATCTCCGACGTGATCGGATACCCGCGCGTGACAACGGTGCCTTGCGCGCTTCGCAGCGGAAAGAAATACGGTTTCGCGACCGAGGCGTCGAAGAAGTATGTCGTGAACGCGCGGTCACCGATCTGTACGTCGACGGAGCTTCCGTTTCGCGTCAACACGACCGGCTCGGCGTCCGAACGACGAGCAGAAGGATCGAAGTAGCCTCCGGCTGGCGGGGCCAACAGGAGCAGAAGAAAGAATCGTCGGATCACGGCAACCCGTCGTCGATGATCGCCCAGGGAGCAAAAGGGACGCCAGCGGACCGGCACGCCGGCAGTGACGCGATCGACACGTCTTCGGCTCGTTTTGGCCGCGTTCAGCTTTCTCGCCCGGTCATGCGCCGGCGTCGTAAGCCGAGCGGCAAGCACACCCGTTCGGCGATGCGCAGAAGTGTGTGGCGATACGCAGCATGTCGCCGCCGCGCTCACGTCCGTCGACGAAGGTGGCAGAGAAGCCAGCTCGACTGTGCATCGATCCGCTTCGAGCATCATCGGATCATCACGCGCTATCTCCTCGACCCACCTTTTCTCTCTTCACGCGTCGCGATGCAACCTGCTTCTACGGTCTTGCACGACGCCGCGGCGTCGAGAGGAGGATCGTGCGAAGGCTCGTTCGTGAGAGCGTAGTATGCTCGCTGAATCAGTCTCGTGGAATTGCGAGCTGAGTTGCAATCGAAGGACGTGCCGTGGCCCGACATCAGTGGTCTGGATGTGTGACGGCGCTGTGCCTGGTGCTCGCAGTGAGCGAACGAGCCGCCGGCCAGGGGTACGGCGTGTACGAGCAGGGCGCGTGCGCCATGGCGCGCGGCGGCGCGTCAGTGGCGGCGCCGTGCGACGACGGATCGGCGATCTTCTTCAACCCGGCTGCGATCGCGATGCAGCGCGACGGCAGCAACTTGTCCGCCGGCGCGACGCTCATCGGACCGCGGGGCGACTTCGTCGGTTTCGCCGGCGGCATCACCGGAACGATGACGGAAAACTGGGTCCCCGTGCCGGCAGCCTACTTCACCAGCCCGGTTGGCGACCGTCTGTCTCTCGGCTTTGGCGTCTTCGTGCCGTTTGGTTTGACAACGGAGTGGCCGCTGCAATTCGCCGGGCGCTTCGTCTCCTACAAGACGGTCCTGAATGAGCCGTATCTTCAGCCGACGATCGCGTACAAGGTCAACGATCACGTCTTCATCGGCGGCGGCCCGGACTTCGTCATCTCGAGACTCGAGCTGAACCAACGCGCCGACCTGGCGACGCAGCAGCTCGCCCCGGGCGTCACCTTCGCGCAACTTGGCGTGCCGCTGGGTACCGATTTCGCCAACTTCAAGATCAACGGATCGGACTTCGGTATCGCCGGGCACGTCGGCGTCCTCGTCAAGGCCAACGACACGCTGTCGTTCGGCGGCCGGTATCTCTCGCGCCACACGATCAAGCGCGACGACCTGACGTTCGAGTCCTCGCAGGTGCCCACCGGGTTGCGGACGCCCGTACCACTTCCAGGCATCCCGGCGGGCACACCGATCGACACGCTCCTGGCGCCGCAATTCGCCGGGGCCGGTCGGCTCGCCAGCCAGAGCGCCGCAACCGAGCTCACCGTGCCCGACCAGTTCGTCGCCGGCGTGGCGATCATGCCGACCAGGCCGCTGAAGCTGCTCGTGGACTATCAGTTCACAACCTGGAGTGTGTTCGATCGCCTGGAGTTCACCACCGAGCGTGGTCTCAGCGAAGTGATCGTGAAGAACTACCGGGATACGAGCGGCGTGCGCGTCGGCCTGGATTACAGCCTCAGCGATCGCGTGGCGCTCCGGGGAGGATTCGTGAGTCACCAGGCCGCCGCGCCCGATGGCTCGGTGACGCCCGATCTGCCGGAAGGCGCCCGGCTCGAATACACAGCCGGCGTTGGCGCCCGTTTCAACACACGGTTCGGCATCGATCTCGCGTACCAATACATCGATCAGGAAGATCGGAATGGTCGCGTGCTCCTGACTGGTCCCGACACCGGCACCTACACGTTTCACGCGAATCTCTTCGGGGCGAGCCTGGTCGTTCATTTCTGACGCAGCCGCTCTCCGTCGGTGACGGGAACCCGGCGACAGGAATCCAACGCCTTCGACGTGCCCGCCGGCGTGACCGTCGTCGCCCGGCCAGAGCTGGCCCGTTTGTGAGAGTTGTCGACCAATCAGCCGACGGGTCGCGCGTGGATTCGTGGCACGGCGGATGCGACGGCTCGCAGGGGCAGTGACGGGAGTCGAATTGACCTGTCTGGAGGGGTCCTCATGACCCGCGGTGTCCGAAAACGTATCGCCCGAGCGATGACCGACGCGCTGGCCCAGCGCGACCGAGTCGAGATGGATGCCATCGACGCGTTGTTGTCGCTGGCCAAGCCGCCTCGCCGGACAACGCCGGCGCGGCGACGGCGCCCGCCATCGCGCATACGTCGGTCATGAGCTCATCGATCGACCCATTCGACGAATTGCGGCGGGCACTCGTCGATCACGATGAAGACGCGCAGGACGCGGTCGTCGTGATACATCGACTTGGCGGCTGCTCGAGCATCCGTGATCGCGTCGAAACGCTCCCAGGCTTGCGGAATGCTCGATGCGGTGCCCTGCCGCATGATCGGCCGAAGTCTGAACGTGTGCCGCGGTTGCACGCCGACGGCTTCCGAAATTTCCAGCCGCGGCTCATCCATCACTGCTGCGATTGACATGTGCCTCCTTGCTCCACTTGAGCCGCCAACGGCTCGATTACCGCGCCGCGTTCGTCCATAGAGGCAGCATCGCTCAGAACCCCGCGACCGGGGTATGACGGCCGTCATAGCAGCGTGCGAACGTGGGAGATGGCCGCGCGGTTGTCGAGGAGTGCAGATCGAGGAGCCGATCGGCTGATCGGCTCCTCTCCATGACGCGAGGCAGGATCCGGAGGCTAGCGGGCGCTGGCGCTCGTGGAGCTCGCGGTGAGCACTCGCTTGAAGACCTGTACCGCCTGCCGCATTTCGTCCATGGTTCCCAGCGTGATGCGGCTGTGCGTGTTTTCGAACGGCGGGAAATCCCGTCCGACCGATACCTTGAGTGCGGCGCAGGCGTCACGGAACTGTTTGGCCGGCCGCTTCAAGTCGACGAAGATGCAGTTGGTATGCGAGTCGGGCCCCTCGAATCCGAGACTCTTGAACGCGCTGAGCGTGAAGTCGCGCACGCG
>Ga0066903_100003282_pt1 | contig 13155 bp, 9 predicted proteins | sample PanSoiMetaGPlot1_FD_67491 | JGI IMG/M metagenome (GOLD analysis project Ga0066903, IMG submission 67491) | Tropical forest soil microbial communities from Panama analyzed to predict greenhouse gas emissions - Panama Soil - Plot 1 (version 2) | ecosystem: Environmental > Terrestrial > Soil >... | reverse complement strand
ATCGGTGGGGCACCGCTCGGAGTGCCGCTCCATCCGGTGCAGCTCTACGAGTCGGTCGCGTGCCTCATTCTGTTCTTCGTTCTCGTACGGCTCATCCGGCACAAACGTTTCGATGGCGAAGTGATCCTCGCCTATACGTTCTTGTACGCCGTAGCTCGATTCGTTCTGGAAATGTTCCGCGGTGATGCCGACCGAGGCTTCGTCTTCGGAGGACTGCTGTCCACATCACAGTTCATTGCGGTGGTGCTGGCACCGGCGGCGATTGTGTTGTGGGTGATCCGCCGGCAGAAGGCGCAAAAAGCGCAAAAGACGACGCCGCAAAAGACGACCCGCAGCTACGCGTAGCGACGTGGCCGGTCGACATCGATTCGCCGGCTCATCATCCGACCCCGACATTCAACGCAGAACACGCTGAGCTCGCAGAACCATAAGGTCTCTCGGCGTTTTCTGACGCGACCCCCGAAATTCTCGAGAAACGAATTCGCCGCACGCGGCTATGATAGGACCCGTTTTCGAGCATCCGCTCGAATGGAGCGTCCTCATGCTCACGTTGATGGCCAGCGTTCCCCGCACTGCTCGTTTCGGTCTCGTGGCCCTCTCCCTTGTAACCATGGCGCCGCGTTCCGCCGCGGCACAGGCTGCCCAGGAATGGGTGCAACCGGAGCGCTCGAAGGCCAACCTCGACGCGCTGGCGCGTGTTCAGGTGAAGAGTTACAAATTCGAGGCCGCGGGCAACATCGACATGAAGTACGGGTTGTACGTGCCGACGAAGTACGCCGCTTCGCGGGCGACGCCGCTGGTGATCGCACTGCACGGCCTGGGCAGCGACATCCACTACATGATGGAATACAACAACCTGGTGGAACTCGCCGAGCGGTACGGCTACATCGTCGCGACGCCAATGGGCTACAACGAGCGCGGCTGGTATGGCGCGAGAGGGCAAGGCAACGAGTTCAATCGCCGCGGCGCGCAGGCCGCCGACCCCGGTCCCGAGAATCTCGGCGCGTTGAGCGAGCAAGACGTGCTCAACGTGCTGAAGCAGGTGCGAGCCGAGTTCAACATCGATGCGAAGCGAATTTATTTGATCGGCCAGTCGATGGGCGGCGGCGGCACGTTGTACATCGGTTCGAAATATGCGGAGATCTGGGCGGCGCTCGCCGCAATGGCGCCAGCCATTTACATCTCACCAGACACGATTGCCGGAGCACAGAAATTGCCGGTGATGGTGGTTCAAGGTGATGCTGATATGTCGGTCGATCCGAACGTCACGCGAAAGTGGGTGGCGAAGATGAAAGAGCTTGGCATGAACTACCAGTACATCGAAGTGCCAGGCGGAACACACGCGAGCGCGGGCCGTCTGAATATTGACAAGGTGTTCGCGTTCTTGGACAAGCAACGGAAGCCGTGAGAGTCCGGCTGAAGCCGGACACTACGTCTGAATTCTGTAATCTGCAATCTGAAATCAGAACTCTGCAATCTCAAGATCATGGACATCACACGCCGTCAGTTCATCGCCGCCGCCGGCAGCACCGCGGCCTCGCTTGCGCTCGGCAACTGCGTCGGGTCCGCACAATCGCGGCCGGGCCATGACGGCCGGCTGACGGCCCGGCTGCGCGAAGGCGTCACGACATCGCTCAAGAGCGGCCCGCTCGGTCTCAATACGTTGGGGCGCGACGGCGTCATCCAGATGCCCTCGACGATGCCGGCGGGCAAAATGCCGCTGCTGATCTTCCTGCACGGCGCCACGCAGAACGGCGCGAGGATGCTCCAGCGCATCGGGCCGGCAGCGGATCAATTGGGGATTGCGGTCGTCGCACCCGACTCTCGCAACGGGACCTGGGATGCGATTCGCAACGAGTTCGACGAAGATGTCGTGTTCCTGAATCGCATGCTCGAACACGTGTTCGAGCGCGTGAGCGTCGATCCAGCGCGGCTGGCCATCGGGGGATTTTCCGATGGCGCGTCGTACGGGCTTTCACTCGGACTGGTTAACGGCGACCTGTTCCCACGCGTCCTCGCCTGCTCGCCTGGATTCATCATTCAGGCGCCATCGCACGGCCATCCGCACCTGTTCTTCTCGCACGGCAGGTCCGATCAGGTTCTACCTATCGATCAGTGCAGCCGGGTCATGGTCCCGCGACTGCTGTCCATGGGGTACGACGTGACGTTCAAGGAGTTCGACGGACGGCATGAGCTCCCGCCGGATATTGCGGTCGAAGCCTTGAAGTGGATGACCCAGTCGTAGCCAGTCGTAGTGTCCGGCTTTAGCCGGACCCCGACCTAGCGACAGACGAAATTCGCGGCGTCGTCCGTGCTGCCGCTGCCTTGATACACCGCACGTTTCGGATAGACACACAGCGGCCGGGTGCGCACGATTTTCCCACCTTCGACTTTCGATGCGATGATGCGGTCCGGCGGCGTCCGCTGTTCGACCCATCGGTCGAGCGCAGACAGCAGATCGTGATCGGCATCCGTCTGAGGCACGAATCCACCCTGATTGCCGAAGTTCGTGGTCCCCGTGCCACCCGAACAATGGCCCATGCCCGGCACGAGGAATAGTCGGAAGAAACGATCCACCTCCTGTTGAGAACCTTGCTGCGAGCGGAGGCGCTCGTAATACGCAATCGTATCGAGGGGGTTGACAACCGGGTCCTGCCACCCCTGATAGACGATCGCGACACCGCCGCGCTGCCTGAAGGGAGCGAGATCGACACTCCTCTGATCCACCAGTTTGCCGATGGTGCCGTCGGTGCGCGTGAGGTCCCGATCGAAGTCGAACGTACGCGGATTCCACTGCGGATCGTTGAACACCCACAGGCGCCAGAAGTTGACTCGCATGGGGTCCTGCGTTCCCCAATACTGGCTCCAACCCGATCCTGGTCTCCCGTCAGGCATGGTTGTGAGCGCCTCGCTGCTCTTCGACCAGCCTGGATAAATCTGTTCACCCGTTCGTGGATTGCGCGCGCCCGCGTACATCTTGTTCAGTGCGGCGATCTGTGGCGAGGTCAAACAATCAGGTCCGTCTTTGTCGCGGCACAGCAACGAAACGGGTTCAAAGCGACACGAACGAGGATCGTCAATCGCGCCATCGACGACGCCATCATTCTTGTCGCACGCGGCGACAACCGCCTTGGTGATCATCGGCAGCTTCGAGGCCGGGACGATCTCACTCCCACCTTCGGAGGAATGATTCGAGAGGTACTGCCATAGGTACGCGGCGTTCAAGCGGACTCGGTTGTTTCCAGGCGCTCCAGCGATCACCCCATCAAAGTCCTGTGGATACCGCTGCATCTCGGCGTAGCCCTGATGGCCGCCAGTCGAACACCCGTAGTAGTACGAGCGCTGCAACACGTTTTGCCCGACGGCCGCCGCAATTCGCTGCGCTGGCACCGCAATCGCGTGAATCGACCTCGTCCCCCAGTCGAGAATCCGTTCGGGATGGCCTGCGCCCCACTGTAAGTCGTCTGGTGTCGCCGTCTGATGACCGGTGTCGCCGCCCGCCGCCGCATAGCCTTGGGACATGGCGTACGCCATGTCGCGGAACGAGGGGACGTTGCTATAGCCGCCATTTCCAGTGACGACGAGCTTTGTGTTCCAAGTGTCGGGAATCCAGAGCTCGAAATTCACCAACGAGTCGTTCGAGGTGACAACATGGGCTTGGACACGGCAGAAGGCAGGAGTACCCGGGAGCGGCGCTCGAGACCCTGGCGGGCTGAACGAACCTGCCGCCATTTTTTCCACATTGTCGACCGTGGTGTTTTCGGGCGCGATTTCTCGCAGCGATGCAAGATTGCATGGTTGGCTCGTGGACGGACTCGCCGCGCGGCTCTGTGCTGCAGCCTTCTCGCAGGCCTGAGTCGCAAAGCACAGCGCCACGACTAACAAAGTCCGGCTAAAGCCGGACACTACGACTGAAAAGGCAGCGGAGCGGAGGGAAACGGACAATACGTGCTGCTTGGTCATAGCCCGATGGCACCGAGCACGATTGCTGCGACGGTCATGAGCAGCGTGATTCCGAATGCGTACGCGATCGTCCTCCGCTGATGATCTGCGAGATCAACGCTCGCGAGACCCACCAGCAGGAACGTGGAGGGCGTGAGCGGGCTGACCGGGAAACCAGTTGTCATCTGTCCCAGCAGCGCTGCACGGCCCACTTCAACACTCGAACCGCCCACCGCCTGGGAAGCGTTCGCGAGAACCGGCAGCAAACCGAAGTAGAAGGAATCCGGATCGAACGCCAGGCTGAGTGGCATGGACGCGGCCGCCATACCAACCGGCAGATGGCGGAGCGCGGATTGCGGCAGCATTCGCGCAACATCTGTCGAGAGCGCACCCAGCACACCCGAATGCGTGAGAATTCCGGTGAACACGCCCGCCGCGAAAATCGTCACGACCATCATCATCGCGGCGCTGCCGTGAGCCGTTATGCGGTCCCGCTGAACGTTCACGTCCGGATAGTTCACGATGAGCGCCAGAGCTGCGGCGATGATGAAGACGATTGATGGCGGCAGGACTTCGATAAAGAGACCCGTGATCGCCACGATCGTGAGCGCGGCATTGAAGAACCACAGAGCACCGACTGGACGAGCACCCTCGGCAGTCTTCGCCCCAGATCCGGAGGACACCGGGCCTTCGAGCTCAGCCAGCGGCTTGAGCGACGAGAGCCGATGACGCTCTTTGCGGCCAATCAGTGCCGAAATCGCAAAGACACCGCCAACACCGACAACCATGGCTGGCAGGATCGGAACGAAGAGATCGCTGGTGCTGACGTGCAGCGCGGATGCGGCACGCGTCGTGGGTCCTGCCCATGGCAGCATGTTGGTCGTGCCTGCTGCCAGCGCGGTGATGCTGGTGAGCACCAGCGGATCCATGCGGACCCGCGTGTAAAGCGGGAGCATGGCTGGAATGGTGATCATGAAGGCGCTGGCGCCCGCCCCGTCGAGATGCGAGATCGTGGCAACGGCGGCGGTCCCGACTGCGATCTTCACGGGATCGGTTCCAACCAGTCCGACCAGCCCACGAATGATCGGATCGAACAGGCCGGCATCGTTCATGACGCCGAAGTAGAGAACCGCAAAAGCGAACAGGCTGGCGACCGGCACGACACTGCGAATGCCGTCCATCGCGAAGCTGCCCACTTGACTGCCGAACCCGCCGACGATAGCCGCGACGATCGGTACGAGGATGAGCGCAACGAGCGCGGAGGTGATCCGGAACAGGATGAGGACGAGCAGGGCGACGATCGTCGCGACGCCGAGCAACGTCAACATGACGGTTGAAATTCAGAATTCAGAATTCGGAATTCAGAATGATTTGCAGACATTCGCGGCAATCTCACGCGCCTCACTGCTGCTCTCGGCCGCACTCGCCAGGACATTTGTGGCAGCGGCTGCGGCGATCGTGCGATCGGCATCTTCGCGTAACAGCAATCGCGACTGGACCAGCTGCTCTGCAGCTCGGCGAACGACACACATATAACCGTCCTGCGTGCCGTATCGCTCTTCGAGTGAGGGGCGTGGATCGCGTGCGGCAAGACGTTCACTCTTCGTGGCGGCGAACGGTACGTATCCGCCAGTGAACCCGCAAATCTGGCCTTTGAAGAACCCCGACTTCTGCACGTTCCATCCGAGATATGTGCCTAGCGGCGCCTGGTGAAGCACCGAAGCGATACCCGCCGTTTCATTGCCGTCGCTGTTCACCGGTGGCACAAGCGTTGGAATCATCTTGAGAATCGCCGGCGGCTCTTTTGCGATCACCCCGGACATATCATTTGCGCGGAACGTCGGACCAAAGTCGTACGCGAGAACCGGATTGACGGCGACGGGTTGAAGCCCCGGAATCGTTCGGAGCGTCGCGGCGGTCGTCTCCGCGGCAACGAGCTGATGGTCGGCGAGCTTTGGATAGCGGCTCACGGGTGGCTCGGTGCCGTTCATGACCCACTGCACGAGCGCCGTCGTCAGGGCACGCGTCGTGTCTGCCATCGGGTTGGGATTTTGCGGCAGCTCGCATCGACCGGCTACCGGCTGCACACGGGCAAAACCTCCACGGCCGCCGCCGTGAGTCGTGCCAGGCATGTAATAGCGGCGCACGTTGTCGGGCAGCGGAATATCTTTGGTGGCGTCCGTCCCGACGAGCCCTGGCGACATGCGGAGGCCCCAGAATTCTGTTGCACCGAACGCTTCAAACACTTTCGGGCACGTGCGTGTGGCGCTGCAGCGATCGAGAAGGCTTCCCGCAGCCCGCTTGCGTGCAACATCGTCGTACCGGGACCACCACAGAACCGGCTCGCTGCCCGGCTCGTCGAGCGTCGCGGCACCGCCTGGCGCAGCGAAGCGGAAATTCATCGGCGTCTGCCGTGCGGCAATAAATGGAAAGATGCCGTCCCAGACGATCCGCCCATCGAGATCCTCGTTGAATCCGAGATGAACAAATGTCTTCAGCAGGTTGCCGGCCTGCGAAGTGCCTGCCGCGATACTGTGGGTAATCAAACCGGCGACTGGATTGGGCGTTCCCGCTGAATCGGCTTTCGCGTGGCGAAAGAATGACACGATGTCACGCGTGGCTGCCAAACCTACGCCCAGCACGAGCGGATCTTTCGCCGTATACACGAGCTCGTACACACGCGTGGTATCGAAGCCTTGCCGCAGGCACAGCCGCGACGGATCGGGAGTTCCAGGAAACGGCGCCCTTCGACAATCGGCGAATGCCCAGTCGCTGCTCGGGATTGCGGTCTCTCCGCCTTTTCGCCCATCGATCGTTTCTGACGAGTGAGCGGTCAGTCGCGCCTTCGAGGAATCTAGAGCCACAGGCGGGTAAAACGCGGTGCCGAGCGAGCCGATTTGAATGGCCATCGTGTTCGTGCCGGCGGGAACGTCGCTGAAGCGCGCCAGCACGGGACCGGTGACGTCTGAGCCGTCTGTGTTTCGCGCAACCGGCACGCGAATCGTCTGATTCGCCGCCGTGGGCTCAACGTCGCCCTGCCATCCGCTGACGAGCGAAATGTGACCGAAGGCGTCCGGCGTGGCATCTCCGTTGCCACGATTGACGACCGAATACATCAGGACGCCACTGGCCTTCGCGCCGTCCACCGGCTTCATCAGCGAAAACGTTGCGACGTAATCGACCTTACCGCGCTGATTCCGCAGTGCAAGCTCGAGGTCCTGAATGATGCGATTGCGGCGATCGGCCGGGTCAACTTCGCCGTAGATCCGTCCACGCAGGTTTTCGTAGGCGCCGGCATTGCCGAACGGTCCTCCAGCCACCGGCGTACGCGTGACGATCTCGATCCGCGTCACTTGCGCGTTCGCGGTCAGCGCGACGAACAAGAGGAACGCAACGCTCGCGGCGACAGAAGGAAGCTTCATAGGCTTGAGAGTCTACGGAGTTTTTTCGCTGCCCTTTTCCTTTTCCGAGAACCGTGCGCCTCTGAGGGTGTTCGTCAGCGACTGATTGGCCTCGTGACACGCGTACTCGAACATCCGGTCGTCGGTTCGCCTCATTTGGCTTTCCCCGGACCAGGATGTCGCGAACGCGGCAGGGTCCTCGACCGTGAACTGATACTTCAGCGTATTGGAGCCCGCCAGGCTGAATCGCTCAATCACGTGCAAACCCGGGCCGGATCCCCGAAAGGTTGTCTTGTCGGTGAAGTTCGTGGTGTCGACGACAAGCGTGTCGCGATCCCAGTGGCCCACGGAATGCCCTTTCCACTGGCCGACGCCGGCCGGGAGATGGGCACGGCCGTCGAGCGGGACGATGCGCACGTCATGAATCATCTCGCTGACGATGAGTACGTAGTCACGCGTTTGCACGATCTGGATGTTGTTGTTATAGAACGCTGGCATCATCGGCGGCGACGAAGTATTGGCAACCTGCAGGCAGCGTTCCGCAAACGTAAAGTTCTCAGGCCCGTCGGCATAGTGGCCGTTCTGCCGCTCTGCCTGCTCCTTGAGGCGACGCTGAGCGTCAGCGGCCAGCGCTGGAATCCGCCCGTCTTTCGGATCCGTGACGATGGAGGTGCGATTGCCCGGCAAGAGACGGCCGGGCACGTAGGTGTCCAGGTCGCCCGCCACATCGAGCTCGAATTCCGGCGTGTCCCTGGTGAGCGCCACCGTGCGATCCAGCTGATATCGTTTCTCGTACTCCCGCGCCTCGGCGTCCGTCAACGTCGCTTTGTCCGCCCAATCCTTGAGCCGTTCGAGCGGCGTCGCGGTGTCGTTCAACCACATTCCTTGAAGGTCTGGATGACCGTCAGGAGTTTTCAGCGTCTGCGCAGATGCCAACGTGCCCGACACGAGAATGAGCAGAATGGCGCCGCACCAGTGCCAGTGCACAGAACGAGGTGAGCTGAACATCATCCGCGACAGGTTACATCAGCTACGGACTGACTCGCGTGACAAACCGTAGCGCTTGTTTTTGCAGCTCAGCGCCGCGATTCCTGGTGCCGCTGCGGGAATCCTCGTCCCCGTCTTGCTTCAACTTTGCATAAGTGACCCTTGAAGCTCGATGTTCGTGTCGAGGCACGACACACGAGCCTGCGGAGGGCATCATGGAAAGCAGAGCAAAACTGTTCGGCCACCCGATCCATCAGATGTTGATCGCCTTTCCGCTGGGACTGCTGACGATGGGCATCATTTTCGACTTCGCCGCAATCGCCTCCAGGACTGGTTACTGGGCCGAAATCGCCTACTGGATGATGGCTTCGGGTCTAATCACAGCGCTAATCGCGGCTCCGTTTGGCATCATCGACTGGCTCGCCATCCCCAGCGGCACACGAGCGAAAACGAGCGGCACGCTTCATGGCGGGGGCAACCTCCTCGTCATCATCCTGTTCGGCTGCAGTTGGATCCTGCGCCGTGAGACGCCGGCGGCGCCTGACGCAGTCGCGCGTGTATTGTCGTTTACGGGAGCAGCGCTCACGCTTGGTACCGGCTGGCTTGGCGGCGAACTGGTGGACCGGCTTGGAATCGGCGTCGACGAGGGGGCGAATCCCAACGCGCCGAGCTCGCTGTGCGTCCGTCACGTCCGCACATAGCGCACTTTTGATGTAGTGCGAGCCTTTAGGCTCGCCAGCCATGGCGGACCTGAGGTCCGCACTACATTCATCGCGCTGGCGGCTCGCGTTCAATCACCATCAGGGAAAAGGAATCTGGCAGCACGGGCGGCCTGCCTCTGCCCGCAACGGGCGGCGGACCAAACTTCGCTGAGACCAAAAACACACGGTGATTTGTGGGATCGAGGCCCATGTTCCGCGACGCCTGCGGCGTTGGCACGCTGCCAACGACGCGGTAATGGTCGGGGTCATCCTGGTGAATGACCGTGAGCGTCCCGTCAGCGTTGGACGCAAACGCGTCCCCCGAGGCGGGATCGAAGCCGGCGCCGTCGACTCCTGATCCAATCGGAACCGTAGCGACGACCTTGCCCACCTGATAGTCGGAGATCGCCATCACTCCGCTCCGGCATCCGCTGAAGAGACGATGATGCGCAACGTCGAGCGCCATGGAGACTGGCTGCTTGCACGGGTCGGTGGGCCACCGCCGAGTGACCCTCACAGCCTTCGCGTCGATCTCGACCACTTCGCTCGTATCCGTGAGGTTCGCGTAAACCTTTCCGTCGCCTGCCGAAGCACCGTACTCAGGCTTACCGCCGAGCGGCAGATTCGTAATGCGGGTGCCGGCTTGCGGATCGATCACTGTCGATGAATGGGCGTCACCGTTGAACGTGAACACGCGCCCCGATGCAGAGTCGTAGATGATCGCGTCCGCATCCTCGGCAGCAGGAATACGGCCGAGCAGGTTGAATGTCTTCAGATCGAACATCACTACGGATTGGTCGTTGCCGGACGTGGCAAATCCTCGACCGGCAGGTGCTGCGATCGCGGTGCCGTGAGCGCCCTGAATACCAGTCACCTCGCCGAGCAGCTTCCCGCTGTCCTCGTCGACGACCATTACGCGATTCTGACGCGCGATAAAGAGTCGATGGTTCGGCGGATCGGGAACGATGTAATCCCAGCTCCCATCACCGCCCAGTAGGTAGGTGTGAGTGACGCGATAGCCTGACGGCGATTGCGCAGCGAGGAGCGCGGTCAGCGTTGTGAGTGCCAGAGCAAGAACGATCGTGCGCATACTGCCCCCTCCGAGTGGCAGTCTAATCCGGTGATCCTAAACGAGAGATTACAGTTGGCCTCGCCAGTTGAGCATGACGACAATCGATGCTGGCGCGGTGGGATCGATCGGCGCACTCAGCAAGAAGCGCTGATCATCGTCGGACACGACATAACCTCCACGCGGGCCCTGCGTCGTGGTGAACGGCGTGGAGAAAAGCGGCGCTGGTTTACCCGGTTCGACCGCCTGATCGCCCTTGAACACGAGCGGGACGGCCGTCATCCGCCCGCGTGGATCGACATAAAACAATTCGTTGCCGCGTCTTCCCCATCGCAATTGATTGCCGCCGCCGAGCGACACCGGAACCCTCGTGCCCGGGCCGGGGAACGGTTGCACGTACACTTCGAATTGTCCTGATTCATTCGAGCTATAGGCGAGCCAGCGTCCGTCCGGCGAGAGCTGCCCTTCGCGCTCCGCAGCCGGTGTCTGCACAATGGGATGCGGGTTGCGATCGTTCGTCAAGGACATGATCCAGATGTCGCTCGCAGTCGCCGGATCGGCAACGTCAAAAATCAGAAACCGCCCGTCCCGCGAGACGTCCGTGGGAGCTTTGGGCAACGGCGAACTGAACACGACGTCTTCGGTTCCGGTACCGTCGCCGGCCTTCATGTGGATCTCGGACGATTTCGACTGGAAGAGGACACGGCGTCCGTCCGCGGTCCAGATCGGCAACACCTCCAACGCGGGATCGGACGTCAGCTTTGACGATCGTTCACTTTGCAGATCACTCACCCATATATCCCAGTTGCCGGAGATGACCCGACTGAACGCAAGGAAGCGGCCCTCCGGACTGAGCGCCGGGCTCCCGGCGGCGATATTCGCCTCGCCGACGGGCGTCAGGCGTTTTCCGGTGCGATCGAACCAGGCGAATTGATACTGACTCGCCACCGAGGTTCCGTACGCAATGGTGCCTGACGGAGACGCGGCGAGCATCGACAGGCTCACGCCCTGATTGAGTGCCACCGAGTCGGCAATGGCAACGGCTTGACCGCTGACCTCGAGACGATTGGGATCGAACCTCTGAGCGAATAGCGTTCGATCGCGCACGAAAAGCAGCTGACCGGACGAGGCGAACACCGCCGGCGCATCGGCGTCGATCAGCCGTTTGGCTTCAGAGCCGTCGCGGCGAGCGACGTAGACGCCACGGACCTGAGCGGTGCCGCGCGCGTAGTACAAGAAGTGGGTCTCGCCGGGAAGGAATTGCGGCGCGCGATGATCGTTTTGTCCCGGCTCGAGCTTCGTCAGAGCTGCAACAGCACCACCCGTGGCGGACACCTTGCTCAACGGACCGTTGACACTGGAAGCGAAGACAATCGTGCCGTCGCTCGCCCAGGCACCGCCGCGGCCGACGGACGCATCGGCAATGGTCGACGTCACACCGGACTCGAGATCAACTCGTTGGAGCTTGCGGTGAGCGAAGAAGGCAATCGACCGTCCATCAGCCGACCAGAATGGAAGGAACGCCCCTTCGGTGCCGGCAAGCGTGCGACCGGTGATCGAGTCAATGGGCCGCAGCCACAAGGGCGCTTCCCCTTCGAAAACCGGTGCGACCGCGACTTGGTGACCGTCGGGCGAAATCGCGATCGACGCGTTGGGCGTGATAGTGCCGCTACCGGCAGTTTCGAAGCGGACCTCCGGAAGCGGCCGAGCCGGACGAAACGCAAGCGCCGCCAGCACGAGGCTGGCGAGGGACAGTCCCGCGATCGCCCCAAGCGTAACTCGCGTCCGCATCCCGCTGCGGCGCTCATCGACCCGCGGTTCGGCGTCTCGCAGGTTCTGGGCGTCCTCAATCGCGAGACGCACATCGCCCGCGTGGTGAAATCGATCGCGGAGATCCTTTGCCAGACAGCGGCGCAACAGCTGGCGGACCGCTGGCGGCGTCGCACCGGGGAGCGACTGCCAGTCCGGCTCGCGATTCACGATTGCAGCAAGGACGTCGGTGGCGGTCGATCCGCCGAAGGCCGGTCGCGCCGCGAGCATCTCGTACAGCACACATCCCAGTGCCCAAAGGTCGGTGCGCTCGTCAACGAGCTGCCCGCGCGCCTGCTCCGGGCTCATGTACGCGGGGGTGCCGACGATCATGCCGATGCTCGTCATGTGAGCAGGACTGGCGATAGTCGGCGACGTAGACAAATCGTGGTGTCCGCCGTCAGGTGAACCGTGACTCGAATCCAGTGCTTTGGCGAGGCCGAAGTCGAGCACCTTCGCCGTCCCGGTGCGCGTCAGCCGGATATTCGCCGGCTTGAGATCCCGATGCACGATGCCCTGACCATGCGCGGTCTCGAGCGCGTCGGCGATCTGGTGGCCAATCTTCAACGCCTCTCGAACGGTGAACGGTCCACGCGTGAGGCGCACATCGAGTGACTCGCCTTCGACGAGTTCTAACACCAGTCCGCTTGCCGGCGCGCCAGACGCGGCACTGTCTTCCTCGACTCCGTAGATCGCCGCGATGTTCGGGTGATTCAGCGACGCGAGCACCCGCGCTTCGCGCTCGAATCGCGCTACGCGGTTTCGGTCGTTGGCAAATGTGGAGGGCAGGATTTTGATCGCAACGTCTCGACCGAGCTTGCGATCGTGTGCACGATACACTTCGCCCATGCCACCCGCGCCCAGCGACGAGACGATCTCATACTGACCAAATCGCGTGCCGGCCGAAAATGACATGGAAAGTCGAACTGCGAAAACATCGTCTACTATAACGATTCAAGGAAGGTCTGCAACCATGAATCGGACGCTCAAGGTCGCCGCACTGCTCGTCACGTTTGCCACCCTCGGCATTGCTGAACGCACGCTCGAGCGTGTCGCTCGGGCACAGACGAAGGCGCCGTCGTACCAAGTCGACCCGTTCTGGCCGAAACTGCCGAAGCAATGGATCCTCGGTCAGGTGGCCGGCCTCGACGTCGACGCGAACGATCACGTGTGGATCATCCAGCGTCCCTGGTCGCTCAACACCGACGAGGTTGCGAAAAACCCTGAAGCGGAATGCTGCCGCGAA
>Ga0066903_100003281_pt1 | contig 13156 bp, 7 predicted proteins | sample PanSoiMetaGPlot1_FD_67491 | JGI IMG/M metagenome (GOLD analysis project Ga0066903, IMG submission 67491) | Tropical forest soil microbial communities from Panama analyzed to predict greenhouse gas emissions - Panama Soil - Plot 1 (version 2) | ecosystem: Environmental > Terrestrial > Soil >... | reverse complement strand
ATCCTCTACCTGGCCGGGCTGCACGACGACTACCAGACCGACGGGCGGGTCATCACCCAGATCCTGGCCAGCCCGAACAGCGCGCTGGCCGCTCCGGCGGTGACAACCCTCGGGAACTGCTACAAGCAGCTGAACTCCAGTGTTGGCCAGTTCGGCGCGGCGACGCTCCGCGCCTCGACGAAGGCTATCGAGAGCACCAGCTCAGGCGACCATGTATTTTCGTCGATCGACTCGCACCTTGCTGACCTCGAAGCCACCAGGGATCAGCTCGCTGGCCAGATCAAGGTAGAGCTGTCGGCGGCAGCGTTCGGCAACGTGCCGCTGTCCGGCGCGGCCGGCCAGGCTACCGCCTGTCAGGCCGTGATCAACCAGGCTAGCCAGCTCGCCGGCCCCAGCTAGGCCAGTCTGGGACCAGTGGCCCCGCAGCGGCCGGCCGCTGCGGGGCCACTGGCGTGTCACGAGTCGCGCTGACGCAGAGCCCGCGGTACGCTCGTCAGCGCCCCGTTACCGGTAGCCGGCCGTGTCGGGCTGCCTGGCGCCTGGGACACTAGAGGCCAGGGAGCCGGCTAGCTGGAAGCCGGGCGGGAAGGCTTGGTGCAATGGCGGACCCAAACGGGGCGATCGGGGAGTCCCGCGGCGTCGTGGCCGTGTCGGACGCCGCCGCGCAGGACACAGTCGCCAACAACACAGTCGCGGAGGGCACAGTCGCGAGGAACCATTCCGCGAAGAACAGTCCAGACGCCCTGGTCGCGGAGATCGAGCACACGCGCGACGATCTCGCGCGGACCATTGACGCCCTGGCGGACCGGGTCAGCCCGGCCAGCAACGTGCGGCGGCTGCGCGACGAGCTCAGGGAGCAGGCGAGCAGGCCGGAGGTGCAGCTCGGCGCGGCGGCTGCTGGCGCGTTTATTGTGGGGCTCACGCTGCTGGGCATCTGGGCGCGGCGCCGCCGAACGCGGTAGCGCTGAGCGGCGGCCAGTCACCGCACGTCGTTACAAGAACGTCTGTCCCTCGCCGCGATAGGTCGGCACCGTCGCGACGACCGCGGTGGTGTCGATCAGGTGCAGTTCACTGAACCGCTCGCAGAGTTCTCCGGCCTTGGCGTGGCGCAGCCACACCCGGTCACCGAGTCCCAGGCCGTCGGCGGCCTGGCCAATCAGCGGCGTCTGTACCTCGCCTGCACCCTCGTCCCTGTCAAGCCGGAGCCCGGCTGGCAGGTACGGAGACGGCACCCGGCTCGGGGTTCCCGGGCCGGACGCCGGGTAGCCGCCGCCGAGCACGGTGACGACGCCCGGTCCCGGTCGGCGCACGACGGGCAGTGCGAACAGCGCAGCGGGCTGCCCGGTGAAGCCGCGGTAGGCGTCGAAGAGCGTCGGGTGATACAGGCCGGAGCCTGCGGCGATCTCGGTAACTGCCGGTTCAGCGGCCGTCCCGGCTAGGGAGCCCGTACCGCCGCCGTTGACGAACTCCAGCGGGGTCAGCTCTTTGATCGCGGCCACGATCGCAGCCCGCCGGACTGCCAGCTCCGCGGCCGACCTGCGCTGCATCTGGCGGACCGCGCGGGCATAGAGCGGTCGCCCCGGCGGGTCGTCGCCGACGCCAGCGATCTGCGACTCGTAGGCCATCAGCCCAGCCAGCCGGAACCGCGGCCGGCTCAGGATCGTCTCGGCAAACCGCGCCGTCTGGGCGGGGGTGCGGATCGGCGACCTGCGGGCGCCGGCCCGGAACCGGCCTCCCAGGGCCTCATAGCCGGCGTCGATGTCGATCGCGACCCGGACGGACTGTGGCTCGGCTAGTCCCGCCGTCACTTTCTCGATCAGATCGAGGTGGTCGGCGCTGTCGACCATCAGCGTGATGGTCAGAGCCGCCGCCGGGTCGCCGGCGAGTCGCGTGATCGCTTGCCGGTCGGCGGTTGGATAGCCGACGACGATGTCGTCGCAGGTCCCGGTTGCCGCGAGCCAGAGCGCCTCGGGCAGCGTGTAGGCGAGGATGCCAGCGAAGCCGTCCAGGCCCAGCGCGTGGGCGATCAGGTGCCGGCAGCGTACCGACTTGGTGGCCAGCCGGATCCGCTTACCCGCCGCGCGGTCGGCCATCGCGGCCGCATTCGCGCGGAACGCGGCCATGTCCACGACGGCAAACGGCGCGTCCAGGTGGGCCGTGGCCGCGTCGAGCCTGACGAGGTCCGCGGCATCAGCAGGGCTCGGTGAGCCGGTCAGCTGTCACTCTCTTCCTTGGTCAGCGCCGTGTACTCGGCGGCAGACAGCAGGCCAGGCGGCAGCTCTCCGCTGGCGTCATCGAGCTGCACCTTGAACAGCCACCCCGCCCCGTAGGGGTCGGAGTTGACCAGTCCGGGATCATCCTCGATCTCTGGGTTCACCTCGGTCACCTCGCCGTCCACGGGCGAGTACAGGTCACTGACGGACTTGGTCGACTCGATCTCGCCGCACGGCTCGCCCGAGGCAACCCGAGAACTGGCGGTCGGCGCGGACACGAAGACGACGTCACCGAGGGCTCGCTGCGCGTAGTCGGTGATCCCCACCGAGGCCGTTGAGCCGTTGATAGCTACCCACTCGTGCTCTGGGGTGTAGTAGAGCTCACCGGGAACGGACATTTTCGCCTCTCTTGCCGGGTCTTTGCGTGGTATCAGCTGCGCCGGGCCGCGCCGTCGGCCCTGCGGTAGAACGGCAATTCCACTAGTCTGGCCGGCTCGGCCTGGCCCCGGACATCGACCGCCAGTTGGCCGCGCGCGGGATCCGCTGCCTGCCGCGCGGCATCCGGGCGCACGTATGCCATCGCGATGGGAACACCCAGCGTCGGCGATGGCGCGCCGCTCGTGACCGTGCCGCACGGCGCGTCATCCCACAGCACGTTGTAGCTATGGCGCGGCACCCGCCTTGACTGGCCTATGAGCCCGACCAGCTGGCGGTCCGGTCCCGCCTCGGCCCGCGCGGCGAGCGCAGCACGCCCGACGAAGTCGCCCGGCTTGTCGAGCCTGACCACCCGGCCGAGGCCGGCGTCGTACGGGGTGATGTCGGGGGTCAGCTCGTTGCCATACAGCGGCATGCCCGCCTCCAGCCGGAGCGTGTCGCGCGCCGCGAGGCCGGCCGGGATCAGCCCCTCGCTGGCGCCCGACGCGCTGATGTCCGCCCACAGCTGAGCGGCGTCCCACGGCGCGGCGAAGATCTCGAAGCCGTCCTCGCCCGTGTAGCCGGTCCGGGCGAGCAGCACCTGGCGTCCCGCGAGCTGCGCGGGACAGCTGGCGTAGTAGCGAACAGTGCTGAGGTCGGTCGCAGTAAGTCCGGCCAGGATGGCGGCCGCGCGAGGTCCCTGTATGGCGATCAGCGCATAGTCGTCGGTCCGGTCGCTGATCCGTGCGTCGTAGCCGGCGGTGCGCTCGGTCAGCGCCGTCACGACGACGCCGGTATTGGCCGCGTTCGCCACGACGAGGAACTCGGCGTCCCCGAGACGGTAGACGATCAGGTCGTCGAGCACGCCGCCGTCCGGCGCGCAGATCATGGTGTAGCGGGCCCGGCCGGGCTGCAGAGCGGAGAGCTGGCCGGTGAGGGCGTAGTCGAGGGCAGCGGCAGCACCCGGGCCCGCCACCGCCAGCTCCCCCATATGGGACAAGTCGAAGAGGCCGGCCGCGGTGCGCACGGCGTTGTGCTCTGCGGTCTCGCTGCCGTAGCGCAGGGGCATCAGCCATCCGGCGAAGTCGGTCAGGCTCGCGCCGAGCTCGGAGTGCACACTAGTCAGCGGCGTGCGCCGGGGCGGTGCTGCCGCGGATCCTGTCCGGGTCTCGGTCACGGTCAGGCAGCCTACCGGTGCCCGGTGCGCCTGGCGCAGACTGGTACTGATCGCTCACGCACTGCGGAGGTCGCTATGGGCGTGCTTTCTGATGAGCAAGTTTCCGAGCGGCTGACGGGCCTGGATGACTGGAGCCGGCAAGGCGACAGCATCGTGCACGTCGAGACGCTGGCCGACTTCAGGGCAGCCATCCTGTATGTCGGTGCAGTTGCCTACCTGGCCGAGGCGGCGAACCACCACCCGAACGTGACGGTCCAGTGGAACAAGGTAACGCTGACCCTGTCGACGCACTCGGCTGGCGGCCTGACCGGCAACGACTTCGCGCTGGCCGGGCAGATCAGCCGGCTGACCTGAAGGCCGGGTTCGCGGTTCACCCGCTAGGGCTGCCCAGGGAACAGGCCCCACAGCCCCGCTGGGCCGACCTTCGCCTGGAGCAGCGCCACGCCCCCGGGCGGCGCTGCCCGCCAGGCGAAGGTCGTCCGCACGCCGCGACCTTCGTCTGCCGCGCGCACCGTGGCTCCCCCGAGACCAGGGCGGCACGCAGCCGGGCGATCCCGCCGGGGATCACGCCGGCCCCCGGACGAAGGTCCCCCTCCGCGACTTACGGTTTCTCCCTTGCGGTCTCGTCCCCCGCCCGGCTAGCCGGGCCCCCGAGTGCCGCATGGGTCTCCAGTTATACACGGAGTGCTAGGCCGATCACGGCTAGTTACAAAAAAGTGATGCCGATTACTCTGCGTGACCCTGTTTCGTGCGGACGTTAACCCAGGTCACAGGGCAGATGCTTGATGCCGTTGATGAAGCTCGACAGCAGCCGGTCCGGCTCAGCCGTAGCCCGGATGGCCGGCACGCGGGTCATCAGCTCGCGCATCATCACCCTGATTTCCCGCCGGGCGAGGTGCGCACCCAGGCAGAAATGCGGGCCGGCCGCGCCGAAGCCGACGTGTGGGTTCGGCGAGCGCGTGATATCGAATCGGGCCGGGTCGGGGAAGACACTCTCGTCCCGGTTGGCGGCCCAGTAGAAGAGCAGGACCTTGTCGCCCTCGCGGTAGTCATGTCCGTTCAGCGTGCAGTCCTCGGTCACCGAGCGGCGCATCCAGATGACGGGGGAGGAGTACCTGACGATCTCTTCAACGGCGCCGGGTAGCCGCGCCTCCAGATCGTCGAGCAGGAGCGCACGCTGTTCCGGGTGCTGGGTGAGCAGGTTGAGCCCGTGCGAGATCGCGGTGCGTGTGGTCTCGGCACCGGCGGACACCAGCAGGATGAAGAACGAGGCAAGCTCGGTCGTGGTGAGCTGTTCGCCGTCGATGTTGGCGCTGGCAAGCGCGCTGGTCAGGTCGTCGCGCGGATGCTCCGCCCGCTCGGCGGCCAGGGAGGTGACGAGGTCGGTCAGCTCCTGACCCGCGGTGAGAATCCGGCCAACCGCGGTGTCCATGTCCTCGCTGAGGAGTTCGGGGTCGCCGCCCGCGAGAATGGTGTTGGTGTTGTGCAGGACCATGTCGTAGTGTTCGTCGCCAATGCCCATCATCTGACAGATGATCTTCAGCGGCAGCCGGGCCGCGACCTGCTGCACGAAATCGCACGGGCCGGTTGCCAGTAGCTCGTCGACGATGGAGGACGCGGTGACCTGCACGTCGTCCTCAAACTTCTGGATCATCCTCGGGGTGAACGCCCGGGACACGATCCGCCGGAGCCGGGCATGCCGAGGGTCGTCCATGCTGATCATGGAACCGAAGTACTCGTTCCACTCGGCCGGCAGGTCGATGATGCTGGTGGCGCCGCGCGCCGAGGAGAACAGTTTCGGCTGGTTGCTGGCTCCGGACACGTCGGCGTGCGACACGAACGCGTAGTAACCGGTGCCTGGCGCGTTGAACGGGTTCTCTGGCTCTTCGAAGTGGACTGGCCTGCCGACGGCCTGCAGCCGGGCGAACGCGGCGTGGCGCTCAGCGAGCGGCAGCCCCCAGAATTCGGTGACCGACAGGTCGATGCCCTCGATCGAGCTACCCACAGGAATGGTCATGCCCGCCGCCTTCGACTAGAACTACGTTCTAGTTCCAGTCTGGCATCTCCGGCGATATCCCGGCTATGGCCCGCGACAACCAAGAGTGTCCAGGGTGTCCGCAGGGACGCAGCACCGGGAACCCCGTAAACAGGACAGCCCCGCGGCGGGGGGACCGCGGAGCTGTCCGGTCAGGATGGTCAGGACGTCACCGGTACGGTGGGCCGGACCTGCGCAGCACGGGCATGCGCACGGATGAGGGTGAGCAGCGCGATCGCGACCGGGTTGGCCACGCCGCTGATGTCGACGACCGTGCTCGCGATCCTGGCTCGGCGGGTGGCGAGCACTGCCCAGCCGTCGCTGGTCGCGTGGACGACCCGAAGGTCGCTGTCGGCTCGCAGGTCTGCGCTCGCCAGGCAGGCGTGCATCGCCTCGAGCCGCGCTGACAGGACGGCGGGCTGGTCGCCTAGCTCGGCCTGCAGCTGACCGTAGGAGACGGCCAGGTCGGCGGCAGGCTGGTACAGACGTGCCTTGTCGACGGTCACCCAGCCGCATCCGACCGGGGTGGGAGCGCGCGCCGTTAGGGTGAAGCCGGCCAGCTGGCCCGTTCCCCGGCTCGTGACGGAGTTCAGGCCGCGCCGCTCGCCTCCGGCGTGCAGTCCGGCGACCGGAGCGCCGCGCGCGGCCTGCTGTCCGTTACCGGACGGGGCGGACTGCTGGGGGATCGCGGTCAGCGTGAGGTCTGGCTGCCCGCAGCTGACCGTTACCCGCAGGCCCGCATCCAGCCCGAGCTCCGTGGCGCACCGCTCGAGGAACACCGAGAGCAAGGCGGGCGGCCACGGTGCGCAGCGCGGCAGCGGCCCGGCGTCGGCAATCCGGATCCCGCGCCAGGCGGCGAGCAGCTGCCCGGACGCATCCACTGCCTCGACCGACCAGAGCTGGCCATCCCGGGCAAGGCCGTCTGCGCCGGCCGGGGCGATCGCCCCCGGAGACCTCCTCGGCAGCACCGGCGCGGTCTCGCTGACGGGGATCGTCGTGCCGCGCATCGGGCGTGCAGTCCGGGCATGCCGCGCCCTCCTGGATGGCGCGGGAGCCGCGGCCAGCAGATCCCCGGCCTGCCGTACCGTCCGGCGGGCGCCCGGCTGGCTATCCCGCGCGGCGCTGAGGCTGCCCTGGAGCTTGCCCTCGTCCTGTTCGGCGGCGGGCGCGCCTGGCTGGTCCGGCACGCTGCCAACGCGGCGCCTCGGCTCGGCGATGGCCCGGATCTCCGCGGGCCCGGTCGCGTCGCGGCCCGAGAACTGCACCGACTCACAGCCCGTCGGCCGCACCCGGCGATACGGCACGCACGCCTGCAGGACCTGGAGCACGGCGTCGTTGAGTCCGGGGCTGCCGAGCAGGAAGCCGGTGGCGCCCAGGTCGCTGCCGGGAGTGAACCATGGCTCTTCGTCGCTGCCGCGGGCGATCGCCCGCCCCGACCGCGGTGTGACCTCAGGTAGCAGCGCGATCCGGCGGAACCGGCCCGCCTGGAAGCAGACCGAGCCGTACAGCTCGGCTCCGTCCACGAGTCCGGTTGCGGCGGCCGACACCAGGGGCGGCACGGCAGAAGGCGCCGCGGCGGTGGCAGACTCCGGCAGCGGCGACTCGGCGCAATTGAACACGGCGGCGGCGTGGTCCACCTGGTAGGAGGTCTCCGAGCTGCGCAGCACTGCGGAGATGGCGTCGCCATCCCGCTGCGCGCAGACTCGCAGCGTAACCTCGCCGTCGTCCGCGATGAGCACCGGCGCATCCAGCCGCAGCGAGCTAGCCTGGCGGACCGGCCGTCCGGCCACTACCGACGCGGCCTGGGCGAGCGCCTCGACCGCTAGCACCGGGGGCAGCACGAGCAGTCCGTCGATCCGGTAGTCGGCGAGGTACGGATCAGCCGCCAGCGACAGCCGTGCAGAGCAGACCAGCTCGGTGCCGGGATAGTGCACGGCGACCTCGCGGAGGAACCGTCCGCCTCGCGGCAATCCGGCCGCGTCGAGCTCGTCGCTCGTGACGACCGACGGCCGCACGCTGGCAAGCCCGTCGATGCGACCGTGCCCGGCCAGGCTCTGCGGCAGGCTATCCGTTGTCATGATCATCAGCAGCAGCCTGCTGGCGTCAAAGACCTTCATCGACGGGATATCCGCAGCTGCCAGCCCGCCGGCCAGCTCCGGCAGCTCGCCGAGGCCACCATCGGACCAGGGAGGCAGGTCGATGTGCAGCGCCCGGCAGCCGCTGCTGGCGGCTGCGATCTCGGCAGCACGGCTGGCCAAGGTGCCGCATCCGAGCGCGTGCAAGCCCGCGCCGGCCAGGCCGTACCGGCCGGCCAGCGAGCCGACGGAGATGATCAATTTGAGCTGTCCGGCGCCGGCCGAGGCGGCCAGGCGCTCCAGCGGCCCGCTCTGCGCAGCCGGGTGGCCGGCGACGTCAGCGTCGGTCAGATCAAGAATGGAAACGGGGTCGTCGGGGCTGGCAGCGTGCACGAGGGCGGTCACGGGACCGAATCGGCGCTCTATCCGGCTGATCGCGCTCGCCAGGCTGGACTCATCGGTGACGTCGATGACCTCGTAGCCGATCCTCGCCCCGGCCGATCGCAGTTCTTCCAGGCCGGCGATGAGCCCCATGTCGCCCGCGGCGTGGGCCCGGCCGACCACGACGATGCCAGCACCGGAGCAGGCCAGCACGCGGGCCAGCGCGAGGCCCGCCCCTCCGGTGGACCGGGTCACGATGACCACGTCCTCCTGGCCCACGGGGAAGCCGGCGCCGCCGGTCAGCGGCACCTGGGTAGGGGCAGGCTCGCTGGCCGTGCCGCCTGGCCCGACGACCAGTTCCCGGAACCGGCCGGGCGCGGCGGTGGCGAACGGCATGATGGCCGCCGGGCTGGCGGCGTCAGGGGACACGCGCAGCACGGTGACGCCGATCGACGGATGCTCGGCGTGCAAGGTCGCGAAGAACGCGGTGAACCCGGTAGCCGTCGTGAGGACGACGAGCTCGCCGGTGCCGACCGCATCCCGCGCCGCGGCGAGCGCGGTAATCCGAGAGCGGTCGTCGGCCGGATCCTCGACGACAGCCAGCGTGCGGCCCGCGTTCGGGTCGGCGGTGAAGTGGCTTGCTAGATCGGCGAGCCGCGGGCTGCGGGCAGCCGCGAACACGCGCCACAAGCGGCTCGGCGGTGGGTCGGCGGGCCGTGGCACCTGGCGCAGGCCCTCGGTGAAGCAGCGCGCCCACGGCGACACGCCTGGCACGGACCTGGCCTGCTGGCTGGCCGGAACACCAGCTCTGCCGGTTCCGCCGGAACTACTGGCACTGCCGCTCAGCTGTCCGGTGCCGGGCGCGACAGCCATCGTGCCCTGGCTCGCAACGACAATCGGTGAGGTGATCTCGGCTTCGGCCGGTTCAGGCAGGGGCGCCAGGGACGCAGGTCCCGGCTGGCCAGCCGGCTCGGGCGAGCGGCGCGGTCGTGTCTGGTCCCGCACCGAGTGAGCGGGCTGTGAATGAGCCGGCTGTGGCGGGGCTGGTCGTGTCGGGGCTGGTCGTGTCTGGGCTGGTCGTGTCGGGGCTGGTCTCGGCTGGATAGGGCGCCGTGCCCGATGCCCGTCAGGCTGCGCCCCTGCAGGCCGTGACCTCCCCTGCTCGCACGGGCTGGCGAGGAAGACCTGGTCGCGTCCGAGCTCGAACGGCCTGGTCTGCCAGCCCGCAAACAACGGCTGCGGATCGCCGACAGCCCCGGCGGCGAACAGCGCGGCAGCGGCGGTAGCGCTGCTGACCCGGTCGGCCAGGCCGGAGCGCAGGCTCAGCACCGGCACCCGGCCGTTTGCCGCCGCGGCGCACAGCGTCTGCCCGGGTCCGGTGTCCAGCAGCAGCGTGGCGCCAACAGCGCCAACCGCGACCGCGGACGCGACGGCGCCGGAGCCTGCGAACCCCTGGCAGATGAGGTCGATGGCGTCGTCGACAGTACCGACCTCGGCCCCGGTGACGGTCGAGATGAGCCGTCGCCGAGGCGGGCCGAACCGGAACCGCTGCGCGATGGCCGCGCGCAGCGCCGCGGCGTCGCTGTCGTCGGGTGGCGGCCAGCCCGTCTCGCCGCCACCGGCAACGGCTCTGGCGAGGAACTGCGCCCGAAGCTCAGCGATCTCAGTGACCTCCCGGCCGCCCAGAACGCCGGCCCACGCGAGGCCTGCGAGCAGGCCGATGCCGTGCCCGACCGCACCTGTAGCTACAACGTCGAGCGAGTCCAGCCACCGAAGTACGTCGAGGGAATGGCCGATATCGCCGACGAGGGCCTTCGCCGCCGCCCCAGCCGGCCCGCCCCGCTCGTCGCCAGACAGCAGCAGGGTTACCCGCCCGTCGGCGTTGTCGGAGGCAAAGATGCCGGGTCCGGCCGCGAGCAGTCCGTCGGCCAGGTCCGGCAGCATGGTGACTGCCTTCCTCGCCAGGTTCGCGAGCTCCTCCTGCCGGGCCGCGACGAGCGCAACCCTGGCCGGGCCGGGCCTGGTCGGGTCCCGGCCGAGCGCGCACGCCAGGTCCAGCATCTCGGCGTCAGACAACCAGCGAGCGCGGTCGGCCAGCCTGGTCAGCGCCGTGGCGAGGGCGTGCGGGTCAGGCGCGTGGAGCAGGAATGGCAGGGGCTCGGCCGCGCGCGCCAGCTTCGGCTCGACGCCGGGTTCGAGGCCACCGGGCGGCCGCCAGCGGGCCGCTCGCGACCGGCTGGTCGGCTCGTGCCGGACCAGCAGGTGGACGTTGCTGCCGCCGATGCCGGTGGCGGAGACAGCAGCCAGCCGCCGTCCGGCGCCCCACTCGCGCGGCACCGGAGGCAGCGTGACCATGGCGTCGCCGCGGGTGATCAGCTCGTGCGGCCGGTCCGTTCCCGTCGTCGGCGGCACCACGCCGGTGCTCACCGCGAGCACCGTCTTGATCAGGCCGGCTGCGCCCGCGGCTGCCCCGGCGTGGCCGATGTTCGCCTTGACCGACCCGAGCGCGGCAGTCCGCCTCGAGGAGTTCCGGAGCGACGCCAAAGCAGCGAGCTCGGCGGCGTCGGCCGGGAGTGTGGCGGCCCCGTTCCCCTCGATGTAGTCGACATCGGCAGGGTCCACGCCGGCGCGCTCGTACGCGCGGCGCATGGCCAGCAGCTCGCTGTCGGCTTGCGACCGCGGCTCGCCTGGCATGCCGCCGCTCGACGTGCCCCAGCCGACGATTTCCGCGTAGACGGGGAGCTGCGCGGATCGAGCGTCGGGCGCACGCATCAGCACGAGCACTCCGCAGCCCTCACCGGGCAGGTACCCGGACGGGTTCCGGTCGTAGAGGCGCACATCGGTCGTGGCCAGCACACGCGCCCTGGCCAGGCCGATGAGCTCGAACGGGTCGAGGCTCAGGTCAACACCGCCGACCAGGACAGCGTCCAGCTCACCCGACGCCAGGGCGAGGCAGGCGGACGCGACGGCCTGCAGCGACGACGAGCACGCACTGTCAACGGCGTGACTGCCGCCGCGGAATCCGAAGTAGGCGCTCAGCGTGCCCGCTATCGTGGCCGGCAGGCTGCCCGCCAGGGAGTACGGGCCCATCGGGGGAAACGGGGCGAGGTAGCCCCGCTCTGCCCGGTGCAGCACCTGCTCGGCCTGGCTCGCCGGGATGTCCGACGCATCGAGCGCGCTGGCCAGTGTCCGGCGAACATACGGCCAGCGGCTGCGGAGCGCGTTGGCCCGAGACACCTGGCCAGCGAGCGTGTTGCCGATGATGACGCCCGTGCGGTCCCTGTTGAGGCCGAGGCCGGCAGGCAGGCCGGCAGATGCGAGAGCGCGAGCGGCCGTTTCCAGGGCGAGCCAGTGGGCGGGGTCGGAGGCGGCGTACACCGCAGGTTCCACGCCGAAGGCCGCGCAGTCGAATCTCCAGCCCTCGATGAGCGCGGCCCTGCTGGCGTACGTGGCATCTGATGTCGCGGGGTCGGGCCGGTGGTAGTCATCGAGGCTGAGGCGCGCAGGTGGCACGCGGCGGAACGCACGCCGGCCGGTCAGTGTGGTGTCCAGCAGCGCGGCCGGGTCGTCGGCGTCAGGGAACCGGCAGGCCAGTCCCACCACGGCGATGGGCTGAGCAGTGGTTGTCCGCCTCGCGGACGCTGCCTCAGGCACGGTCGGCCCGATTTGCTGCGGTCGGCTCGCAATAGCCGGAACCGAATGGCCAGAAATGGCTCCTGGTGCTCCCGCCTGGCCGCGTTGCCCGGATTCGGTAAATGTCGAACGCTAATGACGCACGCGCGCAGGTGAGCATTAATCCCCCGGACAAATGGCCGTTTTCCGACGGGCCAGCTCGCCGCCCAGGCCAAGCGCCAGCGCGGCTCAAACGCCCCCTGCTGCTGGCCCGTTCGCCAGCGTGAGAACCCCGTTACCTGACAACCTGAGCAGTTAGGTGCCCCGCCATTATTTGACGGTCAGGGGACGTGGTCAAGAAGGAATTGGGGAACGTACTACTTTTCATGTCCGGTGGCATTTCTGGAGCTCGGAGCAAGGTCGCTAGAAATGCACCACCCCGCGTTATGTGTCCGCGTTTTCCTGGACTGGCCGGGTCCTGGCGCTGATCAGTCCGGTGGCCGGCTGCGGCCGACCGGGAGCGGGCATCCAGCTGGCGTGTCGTGCCATCAGCGGAGAAGGCCGGTGGTGCGCTACTCTGAACGCATGCGTTTCGCCCGGCTGCTCCTTACCTAGCCGCGCCGACTGTCCTGTCGTTGGCGCGGCTGCCCCTCGTGATCCGGGGGGCGCTTTTATTAGCAAGGGAAGCTCAGGCCGGGCAGGGGCCGATCCGGACCTCATACCTACGCATCACTACGCGAGGAGCAATGACAGCCGCCGAAACCGCGGATCGCTTCGATCCGCGCGCTATCCAGGAGAAGTGGCAGGATCGCTGGGCCGCGATGGACGTGTTCAGCGCCAGCGATGACCCCGGCGATCCGCGACCGCGGACGTACCTGCTGGACATGTTCCCCTATCCCTCCGGCGACCTGCACATGGGGCACGCGGAGGCGTACGCGCTCGGCGATGCCATGGCGCGGTACTACACCCTGCAGGGCCATAACGTGCTGCACCCGATCGGCTGGGACGCGTTCGGCCTGCCTGCGGAGAACGCGGCGATCCGGAACAACACCCACCCGGCTGACTGGACGGACCGGAACATCGAGGTCCAGGCGGCGTCGTTCCGCCAGTATGCGGTCTCGTTCGACTGGTCCAGGCGGCTGCAGACCTGTGATCCCGACTACTACAAGTGGACGCAGTGGCTGTTCCTGCGGTTCTACGAGCGCGGCCTGGCCTACCGCAAGGACGGCTACGTCAACTGGTGCCCGGT
>Ga0066903_100003280_pt1 | contig 13156 bp, 13 predicted proteins | sample PanSoiMetaGPlot1_FD_67491 | JGI IMG/M metagenome (GOLD analysis project Ga0066903, IMG submission 67491) | Tropical forest soil microbial communities from Panama analyzed to predict greenhouse gas emissions - Panama Soil - Plot 1 (version 2) | ecosystem: Environmental > Terrestrial > Soil >... | reverse complement strand
ACAATTTCAGGGAAGTCGATGTTTATATCCGCATTGACCCCTCTTACTCCAATCGTTCCGTCCAAGCCCGCCATCCAGCCCGGCGCGGCGATTGTAAATTGCCACGGCTCGCTTTGAGTAATTGTGGGCGGCGCGCTTTCCTTCGGCTGAAGTTCCAAAGTGCCGGCGCAAACACCGCCGATGGCCGCGAATACTGTTCCCGCGACGAAAGAGACTTTTGTTCTCATGAGCCCATCCTATTTTCGTCGCGAGCGAAATCCGAGAAAAATTTAATGATGTCTATAACACTTTGGTGCCACACCAGTGTTGTTCTAAGGTTGCGACTCAAAAAAATCGGCCTCCCAATGAAAGGAGGCCGATCAACTTAACCTAATCGGGAGATTACCAGCGTTAGTGGAAAAAGAATCGAACACCCGCGCCCACTAACTGTTGACCCAGAGCGCGATTTTCGCGGGTATCGATTTGGGTGCTCTGATAATTGAGGTATTTATACTCGACAAACGCGCTGAAATTGGGAGTGAAAAAGTAATCAGCACCGGCAAGCGCATCGAACGCCAAGTCTGCGTGGTTTCGCCCACCGCCAGTATTGATAGGAACTCTGCCGGTTACCGGGTCTACGACCTCGACCCCGGCCGATTCCGCGTAATAACCACCGACCCCGGCGCCGATATACGGCTGGAACTTTCCGTCGCACCACCCGGGCGCGAATCGCAAAATGAAGTTCGCCAGGAACGCGCCAGTATTGATCCAGGTCGTCACGTTGCGTTGGTGAGTTGAAAACTCCGTGGCGCAGCCGGGGCACGGCGTGAACGCCTCGTTCAGCGTGAAATCAGCCCCACCTCTGAAGCCATTATAGAAGAAATCGCCTTCAACGGTCGGCCGAATCCAGCCCGTGCCAAAGACGTAACCGAGTTTGATGCCACCGAAAAAGCCGACGTCATTTTTCGGGTTGACGTCCAGAGTAGATCCGAAAAACTCTGAATTCGGGTTATCGTCCGTAAATGTGCGGTTTCCGCCACGGTTCTGATAGACATTCGCCCCCATGTCGATCGCTCCGTAAAACCCAACGCCGTAAAGTGGCGGCGGTGGCGGTGCGACCTGCTTGTACGTTTCTGTCCCCGCTTGCAGGGAAGTCATGACAAATCCCAGCAGGACTGATGTTAGAATATAAAACTTCTTCATAATTGATTCTCCTTTACTGCTCCTGATAACCGATAAACCGCGACGTTGTCAATGAGTTTGTACATACTAAATCCGCCGCATAATCCGAAGATATTAGTTAAGTTGTCTATAGGACTTTAGTCGTACCCCGAAGCCTTACGTACATCGTCCTACAGCACTGTTATTGTGTCGCCTTTTCAACCGTCGTCTCAGGGTTTGTAAAATTGAACCAGACATCATCGTGTTCGCTGAGTGCGGCAGGGCCCGAACTGAACTCCTGAACGGTTTCTGATTTTACGTCGGGAGAAACAGCGGCGTCTCGCAGGGTTACGGCTCTTGGCCGATAATCCCAGACCGACGTAATTTGAGGCACGCGTTTCTGTACATCCGCGCGACGAGCTCCATGGATCTTGTTCCGGTTTCGCATCGCATACGCCCCTCCGCCAACCAAAATCCCAGCAATGCCGAGAACGACGATGACCAATAAGCCAAAAAAGATTTTCATTCTGTGCCAACAAGCGCGAGCCGAACGGCCGTCAGGAGTTCCTCGTTGTCAAAAGGCTTCATAAGAAAGGCAGATGCGCCCGCATTTAAAGCCGCGCAGCGAATGCGCGGATCATCCTTCCCGGTAAAGATGATAACACGCGTTGAAGGCGACAGGTCACGCAACCTCGATTGAACCTCGAGGCCGTTCATTAGCGGCATCCACACATCAATGACTGCCACCGGCGTCCGATGGACTTTGGCGTAGACTAAGAACTCCTCTGGATCGCTGAACTCTTTCGCCTGCCACCCGGCAGAGGAAAGCAGCCGTCCGACCGCCTTCAGTACGGACGGATCGTCATCGAGCAGGCAAATAACGTCGGGAGGTGGACTAGCCAAAGTGGATAAAGATTACACTTGGCGTTCGCTGGACGTATATTAGACCTTAGTCTCATGTGGTTCTGCAGCAGCTAGCGCATAATTCACCGCAGTAAGGAATTCGTTATCATCAAAAGGCTTGATGAAGAACCCGACCGCCCCAACTTGGGCCGCGATCGACTTTACTGCCATATCTTCCCGGCCGGTTATGATGATGATACGCGTCTGCGGTGACAGTGAACAAAGATGCGCAAGCACTTCCAATCCAGTCATCCGATTCATCCAGATGTCAAGAACGACGAGGTCGACGCGATGCGCAGAAGCGTAGTTAAGGAAACTCGCTGGTTCGTTAAAGGTCCTTACCGCCCATCCCGCTGAAACTAGTAACCGCCCGACCGCCTTCAGCACCCCGGCATCGTCGTCGACCAAATAAATGATCTTTTGTGTTTGGGCCTCAGTCGTCTCACTCCGCACAACCGCCAGCGTGCCATTGCTGATGGCTCCCGGCTATTAGACCTTGGTCTTATTTACCGGGTGGCACAACAGACGCTCTTTGAACGAGGTGGACAAGTTCAGCAACGGAGGTGACACGCAGCTTTTGCATCATACGACCGCGATGAACTTTTACTGTCTTTTCTGCCGTGCCGAGTTCTCCGGCTATCTGCTTGTTTAACATGCCCGTTATAACAAGCTGCATCACTTCGAACTCGCGTGGCGTCAAGAGATCGAAAAGACTTCGAGCTTCCTTCCTTTCCGTGGCATGACGCCGCTGCTCCGCCGACCGGTTCAATGCGCGCTCGACGCATTGCAGCAGTTCATCATCGCGAAACGGTTTTGGAAGGAAATCGACCGCACCCGCCTTCATCGCCTGAGCACACATGGAAATGTCCCCATGGCCGGTGATAAAGACAAGTTGTTCCTCTCTGCCGTGCTGTATGAGCGTTGCCTGAAAATCCATCCCGTTCATTCCAGGCATTCGTACATCGACAACCACGCATGCAGGCCCTGGGTGTTGTTCGCGCGCGAGAAAATCGGATGCCGATTCAAAAATCTCGCATTTGTATCCCGCGGACCGTAAGAGGCGCCTTAGGCCGTTTCGTACCGACTTGTCGTCGTCGATCGCGAATACGAGGCTGTCTGGCAGGTTTGTCATAGAGATCGGTTCGCAGCCCCCGCCGGAAGAGTGAAACAAAACCGCGCACCCCCACCCTCCGCATTTTCAGCAGTGATTGTGCCGCCGTGCGATTCAACGATTGAACTCACGATGGCGAGGCCCATCCCCAATCCCTTTGCCTTTGTTGTAAAGAATTGTTCGAACAGCCTGTGACGCGCTTCCTCAGGAATACCTGTGCCGTAATCGCGAACGCTCGTGCGAATCAAGCCGTCGTTGGTCTGTTCTGTCGCAATCGCTACCTTGCGAAGCGACCCTGGAGCGTTGCCCATGGCATCGAACGCATTGATGATCAAATTGAGCAGGACTTGTTGCAGTTGAACAGGATCGCCTTCAACTGCCGCCAGGTCTGGTTCGAGCAAAGTCTCTACCTCCAAGGATTGAAGCATTGCATTTGGTTTCACCATGCGCGCGACTCTTATTACAAGATCGTTCAGATTCACATGCTCCCGGACCGTAACGCTTTTCTTTACCATACTCTGAATCCCGCGAATCACATCGCCGGCACGGCGTCCATCAGCAACGATATCACCAAGCAACTCATGAAGCTCCCGAAGATCGACATCGCCGCGATCAATAAAGCGCTGCCCCGCACTGGCGTTGCTGGTGATTCCCGAGAGCGGCTGATTTAGTTCATGGGCGATGGATGCCGTCAACTCGCCCATTGCTGCTACCCGGCCGAGATGGCTGAGCTCTTCGCGGTGTCTTAACGCTTCCAAGTCCGCGTGTTTGCGAGCAGTAATGTCTGCCACTGCAGCCAAAACAAGGATGCCGTCTGCGGTCTGAATGGGATTGAGTCCGATCTCGACTGGAAACTCAGTGCCATCTTTTCGCAGCGCAAATAGTTCTCGTCCTACCCCCATTGCACGCGCTTTAGGGGCGGACAGGAAATTGGATCGATGCCCCGGGTGGATCGCGCGAAACCGCTCCGGCACTAGTATCTCCACAAGCTTTCCCACGAGCTCCTCACGTTGATATCCGAATAGTTCTTCAATGTGGTTGTTGACCAGGACAACGCGGCCTTCATTGTCTACGAGTACGATTCCGTTCGGCGAAGCCTCCACTGCCAGCCGAAATTTTTCTTCTGCTTGTTTGCGGTCCGTGATGTCCATCAAAACCCCGCGTTCCCAGGCCGGCTTACCGTCTGCGCCAAGCTCGACGCGACCCCGCCTGGAGACCCAGCGAACATTGCCATCAGCTAGCAAAACCCGGTACTGACCCTCGATTTCTTCACCTGAAGTCAATGTCTTCGTCACAAGGTCTTGTAGCAAGTGACGGTCTTCAGCGTGAACAATACCTCCGACGCGCTGTGAGGTAAGCTTCTCAGACTTCGAAAAGCCAAAAAGGGCGCGATCTTTCTCTGAAAGCCACACCTCATCGCGCGCTACGTCCCAGGTCCAGATAATGAGCCCCGCAGCCTTGGTGGCCAGATCTATGCGCTCTTTGCTCTCATGCAAAGCCTGCTCCTTGTTTATCAATTGAGTGACATCCACACATGAACCAATGTAGCCAGTGAAATTTCCCTGCGTGTCATGGCGCGGCACGCCTTGATCCGAAATCCAACGATATTCGCCATCGTGGCGTCTCAGACGGTATTGCATTACAAACGGTTGGCGCGCATCGAATGCGTCGGCGTAAACCTTGAGACATCTTTGAAAATCATCCGGGTGCACACCGTCAGCCCACCCAGTTCCTATTTCCTGCTCCAGTTTGCGACCGGTAAAGTCCAACCATGGCTTATTGAAAAATGTACAGAGTTTGTCCACGCCGGACATCCAGATGAGAACCGGTGCTGCATCTGCCACAATCCGAAAACGCTCCTCGGTTTCGCGCAAGCCCGCTTCGCTGGCTCGTAAGCGTCGCGCGAGCCCCGTCGCATGGAGCACATCATAGCTCAATTCGTAAGCCATTACGATGACAAGCGCCTGATAAAACAAACTCACCATCATCGGCATGGAGACAATTCCCCACGTCACCAACACTGCTTGCACGCTGCCCGCGAAGGCGAATAACAAACTGCTGCCGCCGACCAGCAGTGCTTGCCGCCGCTCACCGCGACGCCAGACCGTGATTGTCGCATCCGTCACAAAGATCACCAGCAATAGCAGGCTCAATTGGGGGACAAGCATCCAGGGATTGTGTACGCCCTCTGCTACCGACACAGATTCTCCCAGAAAGCGAATGTGGTGCAGAGCAGTGATGTGGCGATAATTAATGTTTGGCGAGAAAACGAAGTTGAGGATCAGCGACACCGTCCGCACACCGACGATCGCCCATGCCAGCCACCGTCGCCCAGCTTTCAGATAGAGCCGCACGAAGCCGACGAGAGACGCGATCATTAGCCAGCCCGGAACGTGCATCCAACGCAACACCCTCCCGAATTGTTCGGGCGTTTCCGCGCGCATCATTGCTAGTTCAAGGATCGCAAAAATTGCCACTGCAATCGCCAGCACTGAAAAAACAAGGTTCGCGCGTGAGGCTCGGTCCTTCCACCAGACGACAAATTGTATCAGCGCCAGTATCAAACACGCTCCCGCGCCGATCGACCAAATGACTGTTACCCAACTCATAATATCGGCGTCATTGGGACGAGGTAAGCTGAATTCTCGGCCGTAAGATTGTCGTTAGCATCTCCGCAGGAATCGCCGTCACTGCGGTCTGAACGGTGGAAGATCTTTTGAGGAGACAGCTCACCGCAGTTCCCGATTATTACATATATGAGCCGCCCCGGAAAAGCCTTATCTTGCGATACGGAAATCTTACCTAGCCGTAACGTCAACCGGATTTTTGCGCTCGCTGGAGTCCGCGAACACCGATTCACAAATGCGCGGCACCATGGAAAAACGTGCCGCCACAATCATTTACTAATGACGGTGGCCTAGCTCACGAGCAAGTCGCCAGCAAGCTGTGTATGGCAGCGAGAAATTCGCCATTATCGAAAGGCTTTGTGAAGAACGCTTCGACGCTGGCTTTTACGTTCGAGGCCGGTCCGTTAAAGTCCTCGCGTCCCGTGATGAGAACGACACGAGATTGAGGCCACCGCTCACGCAAATGAGATCGTACTTCCAACCCGCTCATTTCCGGCATGTGAATATCAAGGACAGCAAGTGGTACGTTGTTTAAAGCTGCGTAGGCGAGAAACGCTTTCCCGCCACTGAAAGTATTGGCTGCGATTCCGGCCGAATTGAGCAAGCGTTTGAGAGCCTTCAGGACAGACGGGTCGTCATCAACGACACAAACAATGTTGGTCGTATTCGGTTTTTGCGTTCCCATGCCCTACCCCGATGTTCGCGGCGTCATCACAACTGCGTTTTTTTCGGCTTATCGATGAATCGACTGTCCCCTGTCTTCTGGTTGGATTGAACTTACGCGTACAGCAATAGTTGCGGCTGAAACTACGTGGCATTGAAAGATGAACCTGCTCGCGGCTGTAACCGGCCGATGGCCTGCGCTTCCAGCAAATTAGCGCGTCACGACGGCAAATTGTTTAAGGTTTGCGTATTCGACCCTTTACGATTTCACGCTTTGATTGAGAGCGTCGCGGACCGCGGCGATGAATTTTTCGTCGTCGAATGGTTTCATAAAATAGGCGACCGGACCGATCGCCATCGCCGTAGCACGCGCGGCCAGATCTTCCCGCGCGGTGATAACTATGACACGCGTCTTTGGTGAAATGGCGCAAAGACGCGCTAGCACTTCCAGACCGGTGACCTGATCCATCCAGATGTCGGTCACGACTACTGGAACGTAGTGCTTGCTTGCATGAGTTAGAAAATCTTCCGCTTTACTAAAAGTGCGCACCTTTAATCCTTCGGAGGCGAGCAAGTAATGCATCGATTTCAGGACGGAAGGATCGTCGTCCACCAGACAGACCTCGCTATCGGGTGTTTGGTTGGTATCGGTCATGCAGCAGCTACGGTTTGCGTCTGACCATGCACCGCCGGCAGGCGAACAACCATGCGCGCGCCGCGGTCGGCGGCGTTTTCCCCTACGATCGTCCCGCCGTGCGATTCGATAATCGATCGAACAATGGCCAGGCCCATCCCCATTCCTTTTTGTTTCGTCGAGAAGAAGTGATCGAAGACTTTGTCTGGTTTCTCCTTCGGTAAACCTGTTCCAAAATCACGCACACTAACCTCCGCGACGTCGCCCTTGTCCGAGCGACTGTGAATAACGATGCGGCGTTCGCTCGGTGGGAGTCCTTCCATTGCATCGAGCGCATTCATGATCAGGTTGAGCAGAACCTGCTGAATTTGGACGAGAGTGGCGTTGACTTGAGGCAGGTGCGGGTCGAGCTCGGTCGTGACTACACTTTCCCGAGTCAAGACATCCGAGCTGACAAGTCGCACGGTGTCTGTGATAACAGCGTTGAGATCTAACAGCGTGCGAACACCCGCTTCTTTGCGCACCAGACTCCGAATTCCGCGGATCACTTCACCGGCGCGCTGACTGTCGGCTACCATGTCCTGCAACAACTGCTTCAATAGCACCGGATCAATGTTTCCCCGCTCGAGGAAACGACGCGCAGCGGACGCGTTGTTCGCGATGGCGGTGAGTGGTTGATTGAGTTCGTGTGCAAAGGACGCAGTCATTTCGCCCATGAGCGAGACGCGGTTTCGATGAGCCATCTCTTCGCGTTGGTGTTGCAATTGAAGATCGGCCTGCTTTTGCGCACTAACATCCAGAGTCAGGCCGATGGTTTCCAAAAGATTTCCTTCCTCGTCCTTCAAACAGCGCCCCCGCATTATCACCCACCTCGTTTTTCCGTAAGGCAAACGGAGACGGTGTTCGCTTTCGAAAGTCCCGGAAAGAGCACACGCACGATCGTAAGCCGCTTTGACATCCGCTCGTTCATCCGGATGAACACGGGAAAGGATTAAGTCGCAGGTAAGCGGCAAGTTGGTATCAAACCCGTAAATCCGCCGGCCTTTTTCGCTCATCCATGCGGTGTTCTGTTCCGGATAAAGAATCCAAAAGGCAAGGTCCGCTGATTCGGCGGCGAGATTGATGCGTGCCTCGCGCTCACGTAAAATCTCCTGCTGTCGCTGGCGTTCGATGGCAATCCCGGCAATATGCGTTGCGATTTTCGTCAGCCTGTCTTCTTCTGGCCGAGGCCCGCGATTTTCCTCGCGATACATCGCAAATGAACCCAAAACATCACCTTGAGCAGACAGAATTGGTGTCGACCAGCAAGAGCGTAGTCCGCAAATCTTGGCCAACTCGCGATAATCCGTCCAAAGCGGATCCTTCATTACATCGGTAACGACCACTGGTCGCCGCCTGTACATCGCAGTGCCACACGAACCATTGCGCGGTCCGATCGGAGCGCCGTTCACCGCTTTCACGTAAGCCTCGGGCAGATTCGGCGCCGCACCGTGACGAACACGTTTGCCATCACGGTTCAAAAGAAGGATAGAACAACGCAGTCCTTCCGCCTGGCCCTCCATAAGAAGAACAAGACTTGTCAGAATATCCGGCAGCGGAGCATCCGCTGCGATCATCTCAAGGACGTGGCTCTGGCCCGCGCGAAAGAATTCTTCCTCTTTGATTTCAGTGATATCACGGCAAACGATCACACCGCCTAACACATCGCCATTGACGCTGCGCAGGGGGCGACCTGTGATTTCCGTCCAGAGTCCATGTGGTGCCTTTTCATGTCGGACGAACATCTCAACGTTGTCAACCTCCTCGCCACGGATAGAGCGCGCGAGGGGCAACTGATCGTTCGGAAATGGGGTAATCTTGTCAGCGAGATAAAGCCCGTAACGCTGCGACCATTCGCTAAATGGCATTTGCATTGCGCCTTTCCCGAACATGCGCTCGGCTGCCGGATTAAAGACGAGAAAGTGGCCGCCCTTATCAGCTACGATGACTGCATCGCCCATATTCGACAAAATGGACTGGAGAATTTCGTTTGTATCTGAGAGTTGTTCCGCAGCCCGTTTCCGTTCCATCATCAGACCCAATTGAGCGGCGACTGCCACAATCACGTTAACTAACTGTTCATTCTGGCTCCGTGATTCCCGCATGAAAAACTCGAGAACTGCGATGACCTTGCGCCGCGACAAAATCGGAATTCCCACGCCTGTCTTCAGACGGGCCGTTCGCGCGGCAGCCGATCGCGGAAAGTTAGGATCGTTGATGACGTCCTCGATCCAGGCTGGCTGCTTTGACTCCCACACGCGTCCGGGGAGTCCGACGCCCGGTCTAAAGTGAGACTCCTTAGAGAGAGTCCTGAACGGTTTTAGTTCGCCATCGCCACAACACCATTCCGCGACCAAATCAAGAGCAGTCGCATCTGAGGTCGGCACCCACGCGTGCCCGATGATCCAGCCTGTCTTCTCGCAAACCTCCCGAAGCACTACCTCCAACGCGGAGGCCAGATCGCTGGCTGCCGCAACCTCCATCGAGATCGTCTGGAGCAAGCTGAGCTGCTCTTCGCTTTGCTTGTGGTCTTGTTTCGTGGGAGCTGGTTTCATTATTAGCAACCGATAGGACTAATAGTCAGCAATTCAACTGGCACGCCAAGCCACTTTGCGGCCGCTTCACGTTCTTCGAAAATGCGGACATTGATCGAAGAATGACGGGTTAGCAGCTCATACAGCTTACTGTAATGAGCGAAAGTGACGCTGGTGACGAGAATGGCGGATTTCACGGGCGCACGTCCAACGTAAGAGAGCCGTCGAAAAAGAGAGAAGTCAAAGACATATCTGAAGTTGAGCTCGACAGCTTCGAGGGCCTGGGCGTCAGTAAATCGATCGAACGGCTCATTGGAGGCCGCCTCGAGATCTCCCAGCAATGTCCTAATATGTATGAGGGCCGTTTCGTTTAGCACTCCGCGCGGCCTCCAAACCAGCAGACGAACGTCGTCATGAAATTGGACACCGTCGGGCAGTTTCATGGTTCATTTCAGTGGACCGGGAGCCACTCGATCTTTCACTACTTGGCCGCGTGCCTCCAATTCCTGGCGCAGACGCGGCGAAACCTGTCCCGAAAGCGCAACCAGAACGCGCTTATTCCGTGGCGGCTTAGACGCAAATTTTTCAACTTCGTCGCTAACCCGAGCAGCGCCCGGGGTCCAGGCCGCGTAATCCCATTGCAAAGCAACGACCGTTGTTCCGTCTTTCGCGACGCAGATCGGAAACTCCCCCAGCAACTCCAGGCGAGACAGCGGAATTTGCTCATTGTTCAGTTTGCTCATAAGCGCGGCTGTCTGGACGCAAAAGATTGCATCTGTCTCCGATGAGCTGGTATCCGCGGCCAGCCGCACGAAAACGCGACGGTTAGCGACTCCTTTCATCGATTTCAGATTCAGCACGAAGGCAGTCTGCGCAGATGGTGAAAAAGCGTTGTTGTTTAGAAACCTATCCGCTTCCTTCTCAGTCGCGCCCATGTCGACCAGCGCCCGGCGATTCATCATTCTGAGATCGGTCGGTGATTTTTCCTTTAGTATGTCGTTAAGGTCACCTGACACCTCCGTCACAGTCAGCGCTGTCCCGGCTGCTCCACCGATCGGAAGCGTTGCCAAACTGAAGGCGGCGCCGCCCGCAAAAGAAGCCCACGCAATCCCATCCAGCTCATGTTGTAACATCGTGTTAGTGCTGTAGGGATCAACGCCCAGACTTATTGCAACCTTTCGTTTTGCGTCCGAAAAACCTATGGCCTGTTGCAGCTGACTCCCTTCGGCGTCTTTTCCTTCGTGCTTGGCGCCGATCCCTTTAACATTTTCGCCAACCCGACCCATGAACTTCATAAGTCCTTTCGGCACATTCGTGATTGTGCGCACCGGATCGTTACCTATGGCTTTTGCTGCTGCCATGGGACTTCTGGCCGCTTTCCCGAGCGCCTCCTTGAACTCATCCGTGCGCGATACTTCTTTCAATCGTGCGATGGCATTGATCTCGTTGATTCGCCTGAGGAGCATTTCGTTTCCCTCCGCTTCGAACACGCCAAAGTCGGAATCGATCGTAAACTGATTCGCGCCTGAATATGTGGGCACCTCTTCGCGGACCTTGTGATGTGGCCCGGTGAGAACGTCCGGCCGCAGGATATCGCTCGCGTTTAGTACGGGCAGTTCTTCAAACGCGGCTTGTGCTCGAGGGATGGCGCTTGGTTGAGGTGTTTGTGCCGCAACCGGGAGCATAACTCCGAGCGTGATCATCAGAGCAAAAATCGTCGTTCGTTCAATCTTCATTCCTTGCATGTGATCCCGTGGCGGTGCCGAACACAGTTGCCGCCAAATCTATATCTCTTCCTTTGCCGAACTAAAGTCTGACTGAAAATCCCCGCTCTGCATATACGACCTTCGTCCAATAAAAATCTCCTGCGAGAAGTTCCTGGTAAGGGCCGAAAACAAAGTTCACAGCCTGGCAGGACTCATTCAAATGGAATAGACTGAATCCTATGCCATTCGAAAAATTTGACCTTACGAACCTCGATAAGGAGCGCCGCAAAGCGATCGCCAAGTCCATTCGTACAATCAGCGCTGACGAACTAAAGGAGATCGGAGAGGAGATCTTCCATTACGCCGACGATCCCTGGCGAGAAGCTTTTTTTAAATTCATCGCCGAAAACCCCGGTTCCACATTCCATCACGCCATCGCAAGCGATGGCGTTAATCTCGTTTATTGCCGCGACAAAGACAAAGGAATGTGGTTTTTGCCCGGGAGCGGGATGGGCCCATTGCAAGAGACAGGCCGGAAGATCATGAAAGAAATGATCGCGGGCGGCCACTAAGATTACGATCTCGCTGCACGCCGCGTCAAAATATCGCGACTCGAGTTATCGGGGCGGCGGTGATCCACCGAGGGGATCAGCGATAGGCCGCTTAAGTAAGAGCGCTTCCAGCACACCGTTGCCCATCACGCGACTAAGCTCCCGGAAAGCGAAAAAAGGTATCAATGCAACCGTGATAATCAGGCTGGCTATCACTATTCCAAGCGGACTTCCGCCGCCAATCTTCGGAATGCTTTCTCCCAGCGTCTTGCCTTTCCATAAACCGAAGACGATTTCCTCTGCCACATTGAAACAAATAAAGATGATGGCAAACAGAAGGGACTTGTGAAGAACTGGAAAAATGGGCGCTTTCTTCCTGAATCTTGTCCCGACTCGCAACTCTTCGGCCACGAGCATTACCTTCGCCAGAACAAAAGCATTAACGAACGCAAGACCGAAGGGTTGGTAATCGATGTTGTACTTAGCCAGAACAATATGCTCATGATATGCAAAAAGGGCGAACAGAACCCAAAGATATAGGAACATCGCCACAAATTCGCGAAAGTTATGCAACAGCCTTTCCTTGAACGTTAGCTTCCGTTCTTGTTTGCCGGCATCTTGCGCGCGCGCAGCATCCAAATTCGAAGGCGACACCTGGCTCATTTTGGCAAGGCTAAATTGAAGGGATTACTAGCACTCAACCGAAGTGAAACGGTTTGCTCCGCCTAGTTTCTCATCCACGCCTTCGCTGCGCAACCGATCGCGAACTGAGCAATGTGGTTCCACCGATTGAAACCGGATACCTTTCGCGGTGAGTTCATCAGCTTTGTTGGGAAGCGTGTAGGCGCTCTGCATGTCCATGCGCGTTGCGGCGGAAAGTGACGTGAAGTTTGACTAGTGACCCATGGCGGCGAGCCGCGGGAATCAGGTCGGCAGCAAGCGTAAAGCCAGCGAAAACATCGCTGTGCACCGTATCCCAAAGTTGGCGAGGGCGCGCAGGCACTTTTTTCGTGCACCTGCAGAAAAGGGATTCGACTTCAACCGATTGTTCTACGATTTCGCCTCGGACTGATAAGCCTCAATACAGGCGTGACGGGAATCGAATATCCGGTTCGCCCCGATCAACTGCACCAAGCCCATACGCTCAAGATCCCCATGAGATCTAAGTTGTAGTCGAGACACAGCGAGCACAACGCCTGCTTTCGCCAAATCCTTGTGCAAATCCATTAGAGCTGTGACCATTGGCTG
>Ga0066903_100003279_pt1 | contig 13157 bp, 9 predicted proteins | sample PanSoiMetaGPlot1_FD_67491 | JGI IMG/M metagenome (GOLD analysis project Ga0066903, IMG submission 67491) | Tropical forest soil microbial communities from Panama analyzed to predict greenhouse gas emissions - Panama Soil - Plot 1 (version 2) | ecosystem: Environmental > Terrestrial > Soil >... | reverse complement strand
CGCTATCATTGCGAGAGCGCGCCAGATTCGCCTGCCCTCGCCGAAAGGCGCCGCAAGGCGCCACACAGAGTGCCACAAAGGCGCGGCGGCGGAGGGCTTCATGACGTCGCGCGTCATTTTTATAGTATTCTTGACGAGTCGGGGCGTAGCGCAGCCTGGTTAGCGCACCTGCCTTGGGTCAAGAGCCGGCCGAATCGTGGCCGGCTTTTTCGTGTGATCCCGCGAATTCCTCAGAGAATTCGAACACTTCGCAAAGGTGATTCGCCACGAATCGCCCCACGGCACCGCCGCGCACCACCAAAAGTGCCACGCAGAGTGCCACACGCCTTGCAGCAGTGGAAGGCACTCGTGCTCCGGATTTTCAAGGCATCAACCCAACATGGCTACAGGACGGTCCAACGTTCACATCCTCCCGGCATGAAGGCGTGGCGGCTGCGCGACATCGAACGCCTCGCGATTCAGCAGTGGGTCGCCAACAACTTCGGCAAGGCATCGGATGGCAGACGCAAGGAACGCGCGGTGTTGCTCATTCTCGAAGGTTGGAATTGGACTCACCGCTCGGCTTACGCGTAGTTTTGGAGACGGGGCCGAAATCGCTAGGTCGTTGACGTCTTGGTTGCCGGTCCGCCCGGATCCGTCGCCTTTCCCCTGCATTCGGGCGAAATTGTTCCCAAGTTGCTCCCAGGTTCGGGTCCGTTCGTCCGTTGCGTTCGCGCAGGACCGGTGCGCCCGTGGTGAACCGCGTTGACACCGAATCGCGCGGGTTCAAATCGGGGGCCTTCAACCAGCAGTACTTGCAGCTCTGGAGCGGAACCGCGTGAGCTGCCGGTCATGGCTCTGGATGGGATGTCGAGGCCGTCACTCTCAGGCTCACGGGGAAGACGGGACGCAGCGCAGCATCATTCGATCCTGGTGAGCACAGTGCGCTGTTCACGCCCCGGGAGGAACGGTGGGTTGGAGACCACCATCCGCAGTGTGTTGCTGTCAACAAACTCCACGGTGTAGATCAAGGTGTTCCCGTCCATCTCATTCGGGTTCTTCGTGATGAGCCTCTGGAGCGCCAGCGTCTGCCCTGACAAGGTGTAGGTGCCCGAGGCGGCGATGAAGGAGTTGTACGCCTCTACTTTCTCCGCATCCGTCGGCCTGTTGGGATCGCCAGCGAAGCGTTTCCGCGGACCAGCCCCGGGCACATACATGTAGGTGTAATGCCTCTCCGTGAACATGTACTGACTGAGGTGCACCTTCTGAATCTCCCAGTCCGGGCCGGAAGTGCTCCACGCGAGTTCGGTGACCTTCCACACGCCGCGAATGTCGAATCGCGCGGACGCTGCCGTGTGTGGCGACGTGGCCGGGCTCGTGAGCGGTTTTTGCTGAGTGGACACGTCGGCCGCAAAGCAAGCGACGGCGAGAAGCACAGGCCAGCAACGAGACATTTTTCCTCCGGGAGTCTCCAACGATTGACACACTCAAATGCGGTCCGACGCGCCGGTCCGCTTTCGACCGGAGAAAATGCTCCCATAGTTCGCGATTCGATCCGCCTGTCCGACCAGGCGGAGTGCGTCGTACAACACGATCTGGTTTGCCGAGATCACGGGCTTTCGGAGCCGCGCCTCCAGGGCTTTGATAGCGCCAACGGCGCGCATGCCGTTCCCGCCGATGAACACGGCTTGAGCCTCCCGAGGGAGCCGCGCGCTGATGAAATCGACAACTTCGCTTGGAGCCACCTCTGTGAAGTCGCGCAGAGGTTGCATCCGCACGCACTGAACGACCTCGAAACCAGCGGCACTCCAGTAGGCCCGAGCTTGATCGTTAGCGGTTTCGGTCCACCAGGGCGGATGCACGAGGGAGACACGTTGAACACCGAGCTCGCCAAGCGCGGCACTTGCCGCCAGGCTGGGGAAGATCATACGGATACCTCTGGCGCGGTCCTCGAGACGCGCGCGCACACGGGCGTCCGCGTCGGCACCGAGCGCATAGCTGCTGCTCGTGTATCCCAACAGGATGGCTCGCGGCCTCAATCGCACGAGATGGTCGACAGCCTCATCGATGGCGGGCGCTTCCACGAACGCTGCACCCGACTTGGCGCCAACCCGCGCGGTGTGAATCGAGACGCCACGCGGTGCCATCGCCCACAGTTCTGACTCCGGCACGGGATCGAAATCCGGCGTGAGGACGCCGAAGCGGGCGACAGCGCCGAATCCGTCAGCTGGCCAGCGGTCTGCCTGTGTTGTCGGAAGCATTGGCGACGCGATCGAGGCGGCCGCCGGGCTGACCGTGGCCGCGAGAAACTCTCTTCGTCGCATCGACTCTCTCCTTGCCTACGGATGGAGCGGCACGCGCGCGGATGTTAACACAAGGACAGCGGACGGCTCGGCGTCCGACAGCGCTTATATGCTCATCGTCATTTCAGCGTTGACGCCGACGCACGCGTTCGATCCGCTGTGTCGACGGAACGCTGCGCTGCTGTACACCTTGCTGTTCCGCGTCAGCGCCGCAACGCTGCTGGAAGTGGCCGCCGATCCGAGACATCTCGGCGCGGCCATCGGGTTTCTGACCATCCTGCACACGTGGGGACAGACGCTCGTCCGGCATCCGCACGTCCACTGCGTCGTGCCCGCGGGCGGATTGGCACCCGATCGCCGTCGATGGATCCGGCCGAAATACGCTGGGTTCTTTCTCCCGGTCAAGGTTCTCAGTCGCGTGTTTCGCGGCAAATATGTCGCCGCCCTCCGTCGCGCCCACGATCGTGGTGAGCTAGTGTGGTGTCTCTAACACTTCTTTACAATGACGGACCTTCCGAAGAATCGCTGCCGCGGTAGCGGTCCAGATGAAGGGTTCGGCATGCCGGTTGTGGTGCGTGACGTAATCCTCGATGGCGCGAATCAGATCCGGGACGCTGCGAAACGTGCCGCGGCGAATGCGCTTGCGCGTGATCTCGGCAAACCAACGTTCGACCAGATTCAGCCACGACGCGCCGGTCGGAACGAAATGACGATGGTAGCGAGGATGGGCGGCGAACCACGCTTCAACGGCCGGATGGGTGTGGGTGCCGTAGTTGTCGAGGATGAGATGCACCTGTCGCCGCCGCGGGATCGTGCGATCGAGCCGGGTCAAGAAGGCGAGGAACTCGCCGTGACGTTTGCGCGGATGACACTGCGCCAGCACGGTGCCGTCCAGAATGTTCAGTGCCGCGAACAACGTCGTCGTGCCGTGGCGGGTGTAATCGTGCGTTTGGCGCGCTGGAATCCCGGGCCGCAACGGCAACAACGGTTGGGTGCGGTCAAGCGCTTGAATCTGCGGTTTCTCATCGACACAGAACACCAGCGCCCGATCTGGCGGATGGAGATAAACGCCCACCACATCGCGCAGCTTGCGCACGAACGCGAGATCGCGACTCAGTTTGAAGGTCTCCACGCGATGCGGTTGCAGGCCGTGCGCCTGCCAGATGCGATGGACCATCGCGTGGCTGATCCCCTGCGCCTTGGCCATGGTGCGCACGCTCCAGTGCGTCGCATCCAGCGGGGTCGTCTGCAGCGTGGCTTCGACGACGGTGGCGATCTGTGTGGGCGTCAGCGCTGGGCGTCGCCCGGCACGCGGCGCATCCTTCAGCAATCCGATCACGCCGCAGTCTTCAAATCGGCTGCGCCACAAGTAGACGGTGGGCCGAGCCACACCAAATTCTTGAGCGATCGCGTTAATGGCCTTTCCCTCAGCGGCGGCGAGCACGATCAACGCCCGCACTGCGATACGCTGAGGCGTCTTTCCGTTCCCAATCAGCGCCTCGAGATCATGACGTTGTTGCCGCGTGATGACGAGTGCTGCAGACGGATCCCACACAGCGCGCAACGTACCAAATGTCGCGATAGTTGTACAGATATTTTTGTGACACTACACTAGATCTGGATGGCGCGGCGGCCCGGCTCCGGGATCCCGCGCAGTGGCGCGCGCCTTCGTCAACGCGCTCTTTTGGACCGATTGGGTCGTGTACGTGAAGCCGGCGTTTGGCGGCGCGACCGCGGTGCTGCGCTACCTCGGCCGCTACACGCATCGCGTGGCGATTAGCAATCACCGGCTGCTCGCCTTCGACGGGGAGCACGTGACGTTTCAGTGGAAAGATTATGCGCACGACAGCGCGTGTCGGACGATGACGCTCACCGCGAGCGAGTTTCTCCGGCGCTTCGTCCAGCACGTGCTCCCACGCGGCTTCGTCCGGATTCGCCAGTTTGGATTTCTCGCGAATCACCGTCGGACCGCCCGCCTCGCGCTCGTGCGTCAGTTACGCCAGCATCGGCGAGACCGGGCCAGCGTACCCGCACCCCGCACCTGGACGTGTCCACGGTGCGGCGGCCCGATGACACTCGGCCCGATTCTCAACGGGCATCAACTCGCCCGAATGCTTGCCTTTGATACGTCATGACCCGAGCGCGCTCGGCCGCCAGTCGCCGTCTTCTGGGCGTGCCCCGGCACGTCGCGGCCCCCGTCCGCTCGCGCGCTCGTCGCCGTCTCGATCAAGGCGTCACCGCCGACGGCTTCATCAGCTCAGATCCGGCGCACCCGCGACGTCGTCGATCAGCCGTCGCCTTTGAATCGGTCGCACCGTCTTCGGATCGGGTACTCGCAGCTCCATAGGCGGCCGCCGCGCCAGCGGCTTCCTTCAAGTCTCGTTATCGAAAGTGCCTCGGCATCCGCACCCGACCCGTCCCGCATCTCTGGCCGAGGCACTTCCGATGAACGCTAGCGACTACGGGGAAAGTAATGCGCGGGTATGCGGTTCCTCCGTCAGGACCGGTTCGATTCAGGTCGGCTCATCTCTCTCGCTCGAGGAGTTTTCGCCGGGTGATTCCCAGTCAGGTTGGCTTCGCCCTTCGGGCTCGCCAAACATGCTCGATTCCCACCCGACTCACCACTGGACGATTACATCTGAATCACTTCGAATCTGGCTGGAGGCAACCTCCGCGCCGGCTCCCCACTGACGTTCCGGGCGAGCTTGGCGATGCCGTTCTCTACGGTGTACGACACACGAAATTTGCGGCATCGTCGATACTGCCCGAGCCGGTGTACCTGGCCACCTGCGGATAAGCGCACAGCGGTCGGGTGCGATCCACCTTCTCGCCAGTCTTGTGAGACGCCACCACGCGGTCGGGCGGCTTTCCGGTCGTCACCCACACGTCGAGTGGAGGTGTCATGTCGAATACATTCGGCCCTTCCCCACTTGCGAGGCCGTGGCCCATTCCCGGCACCATGAACAACGTCACCCACGACCGGTTCGTGTCCGGCGCTTTGCTGGTCGCCAGCGCTGTCGTGTAATAGTCGACGGTCGCCTGCCCCGGAATCGCCGGATCCGCCCACCCGTGATACATGAGGAGCTTGCCTCCGCGCTGGGCGAACGCAGTGAGGTCTGGGCTGATGGGAGCCAATGTGCCGCGTCCGATGCGTTCGGCCCGAGCGAGATCGCGATCGAGCTCGAACGTATGCCAGTCCCAATCAGGATCCGCGAAGACGACGTATTTGTACTGCTCTAGCGCATTCTCGAATGGGCCGTCGAGAGCAACCCATCCGAGTTCGGTCCCAGGCGCGTAGCCCGGAAAGACCTTCGCACCCGCGCTGTTGCGCAGCGGAGCCAACAGCGTTCGCGCGACTTCCACTTGTGCCGGCGAGAGACACGAGCCGGCGGCGTTGCCAGCTTTACATTCGATGGTTCGCGCATCGAAACGACACTGTCGCGGATCGTCGATCAGGCCGTCCGTCAGTCCGTCGAGCGCGTCGCACGACGCCAGGACAGCCTTGTGAATCATCGGGAACATTTCGGGAGGAATCGTTCCTTCCGGTGTCTTGAACATCACCTGAGCGGAGGCAATCCGCCACGCATCGAGATGGGTCTTGGGATTCGCGATCGAGCCCGCAACAATCCCGTCGAAGTCGGCTGGATAGCGCTCGGCTTCCATGATCGCGGAACGTCCTCCGGTCGACCGGCCATTGAAGTATGAGTGGGCCGGCGCCCGTCCATAGAACGCCTCGATGATGGCTTTGGCTTGCACCGTCATCTCATGGATTGACCGGTACGCGTAGTCGACGAGTTTTTCCGGGTGCCCGAGCGCGAACCTGGCGTTCAACATGCCCTCGTGGCCGGTGTCCGTCGAACTGGTGGCATAGCCCGCCGCGAGTGCGTCAGCCATGGCGGGATAGTGGATGATTCCGCCCCAGTTGCCGGTGCCGACCGCCAGGAACTTGCCGTTCCACCCCTCAGATGGCAACCAGACCTCGATCTTGATCTCGGAGTCGGACGACGGCTTGAGCGTGGCGGCGACGCGGCAGAAGGGTGTCCGTGTTGCAACAGCCCGCCCCTCCGGGCCGAACTCCGGCGCGAGGGCCGGCCTCGAGAATCCATTGGGACCGACACTTTCAGCGCGTGTAATCGTCGTCTGCGGCAGCCTCAGGGACGCGAGGCTTTCACACGACGCCGCCGCCGAGGCCGGCGGCGAAGGGATCAACAACGCGAAAGTCAAGGCTGTCAGCCCGGCCGTCATCAGCTTATAAGTCGGATTCATCTCCATGTCCCAACGGCGTCCTGCACGCCAAGTTCGCTGCATCATCGGTGCTGCCCATTCCCCGGTTCACAGCAACTGGCGGCTAGGCGCACAACGGGTGCCTGCGGTGCGTTCTCCCATCACGTGCAGGGAGGCCGTGATGTCACCGTGACAGTAACGGCTAACCGCTCTCAGCCAGCTATCAGCTATCAGTGCTGCCAACCAGGTCCGCGGACGACGCGGCCGGGCTTCGCGCCGGTGTGTTCGCCGTCTTTCAGGACCTGCGACCCGTTGACCCAGACGTCGCGGACGCCGACCGAGTACTGATGCGGCTTCTCGTACGTCGCTTTGTCGGCAATCGCTCTCGGATCGAACACGACGACGTCAGCGAACTGACCCGTGGCGAGCCGTCCACGGTCTTTGATCTTCAGCGTGTCGGCCGGCAGCGACGTCAGCCGGCGAATCGCCTCCTCGATCGAAATCACCTGCTCGTCGCGGGCGTATTTGCCGAGCAGCCGTGCGAAGTTGCCGTACGTGCGCGGGTGCGTGCTCGTCTTCAGAAAGACGCCTTCCGCCGACATGAACGAGGCAGCCGAGCCAAAGCTGACCCACGGCTGCTGAATCTGCCGTTTGATGTTGGCCTCGGACATCAGGAAGGAGACGACCTCCACACGGCTGCCGTCCTCGACGACGAGGTCCATCGCCGTGTCCTCGATCGACGCGCCGCGCGCCTTCGCGACCTCGGCGAGCGTCTTTCCGGCGTACGTGCGGAGCGCTTCGTTTTTGAAGCCGACGAGGAGCGTCCCGTCGCCGCCGGCGGCGAGCAGCAGGTTCTCCCAGTCGCCGCCAGGCGTGGTCATCTCGCGGCGGAGGCGCGCGCGGATCTTGGGATCGCGCAGGCGGTTCGCCCAGGCGTCGTAGCCGCCCTCCTGCACCCACGGCGGCATCGCGGCGTCTAGCCCGTTCGATCCGCCCGTGTAGGTGTACATGTCCGCGGTGATCCGGATTCCGGCCTTGCGCGCTTCGTCGATTTTGGTGATCGCCTGCGTCATCTTGCCGAGGTTCTGCTGCCCCACGGCTTTCAGGTGATAGATCTCGGCGCGGATCGACGCGCGCTTCGCGATGTCGATCGTTTCGTCTACCGCCTCGAGCAGCCGATCGCCCTCGCTTCGGATGGGCGCGATGTACATGCCGCCGGAATCGGACGCGACGCTCGCGAGCGCGACGAGCTCGTCCGTCTTCGCGAACACCCCCGGCACGGAGATCAGCGCCGTCGTCACCCCCATCGCGCCTTCCTTCATCGCGAGCCGCACGTCGGCGCGCATGCGATCGAGCTCCTCGGGCGTCGGCGGCCGGTTGTCGTAACCGATTTCCTTTGCGCGGATCGTCGACGCGCTGACGAACGAGGCGACGTTCGTCGACACGCCGCGGTCGACCAGCGTGTCGAGTCCCTGACCGAGCGTCGACCATGTGATGTCGAACGTGATGTCGCGCTGGCGGCGATGCAGGTCCGCCTTCATCTCCTCGCTCAGCGGTCCCATGGAGCTCTCGCCGAACACAGCGAGCGTGACCCCCTGGCGGATGCCGCTCTGTGCGCGGCCATCGGCCACGAACGCCGTCTCCGAGTGATTCAGCATGTCGATGAAGCCGGGCGCGACGGCGAGGCCCGTCGCATCGACCTCCTGCTTACCGCGCGCGTCGCCGAGCGCGCCGACGGCGGCGATGCGATCGCCGGTCATCGCCAGGTCTTCGACGACCGGCGCGGCGCCCGTTCCGTCGTACACCGTGCCGTGGCGAATGACGACGTCGTATTGAGGCGCTTGCGAGCACGCCGCGGACACGAACGTGAGGACAAGGAGGGCGTTCTTGCGAATCCCGAGTCCCGAGTCCCGAATCACTGGCGGGCCACCCACGCCATGCCGTCAGGGCCGGTACCGGGCGACAGTTTCTTCGTCACCTGCCAGGTTTTCATTCATATGCATCCAGGGCGCTGGCCAACGACATCGCTCATTTCAAATGTTCGAGCGCATGGAGGATGACGTTCAGCGACGTTCCCGTCATCGGTTCCGACTGTCGGGGATCGTCTTTGATCATCAAGAATCGGCTACCGTCAGGCGACACATCGTACGTGCGGCCTCGCGCCGCAGCCGCCGAGTCGATGTAGTAGTGGCCTTCGAACAGTTGCTGCGGCCGTGAAGCCGTCAGACTAGGGGACGTCGCCACGGCGACGCGCATCATCCGAATCGGGTCCGGGCTCGAACCCACGACGTAGAACAACTCCGTGCCCGAACGCGACCAGACCGGCCGCGTGCCGCCGCCGGCCGACGCCAGCCAGCGCGCGGAGGCGGCATCCGGAAACGGCCGCACGTAGACTTCGAATTGCCCCGATTCGTCCGATTGATACGCGACCCACTTCCCGTCCGGCGAGATGTCGGCGTTGTTTTCGACGAACTTCGTCTTGACGAGCGGGACGACGCGCGGCGCGCTCGATCCGTCGAGCGATACGAGCATGAGATCGTCGCCGGTCAAAGGATCGCTGTGACGAACCACCGCCTGTCTGCCGTCTGGCGACACCGCCTGCGGCGCCTCGAACACCCCACTGGTAATCACACGGCTGGCGACCCCCGTTCCATCGGCGGGCTGGCGGTACAGATTGATCGGGCCTTCCCGATTGGACGCGAACAGCAACTCGCGGCCGCCCGGCATCCACACCGGATATGAGTCGGCGCCGGCAAAAGTAGTCAGCCGCGACAACGACCCGCGGGCGAGATCAAGCGCCCAGATGTCGTAGGCCTGGTCGCGGATGTCGAGCGCCACACGCGATCCGTCGGGAGCAATCCGCGGATAGGTGTAAGCGCGCGCTGGCGCCGACAGCGGAGTTTCCCGCCCATGTCGATCGACCCACACCAGCGTGCGTTGGGGAGTGCGCGCTACACCGCCGCCGGGCACATACACCAGCACTCCGGTGTCTGACACAGCGAAGGGCACAGTGCCGGTAACGGGGCCGGCGTCGACGTTCTCCACCAGCGCGAGTGGCTCGCCGCGCGTCGTCAACGCGTTCGGGTCGAATGCCATCGCAAAGAGGCTGCCGCGTGCGGCGTACACGATGTCGCCGGTCGGAACGAATCGCGCTTGGAAGGCGGACGCGACCACCTTTCGTACGGCACCACCGTCGATGGAGACGACACCGATGTACGGCTCGCCGCCTCCAAAGCTCGCTTGGACCGAGAATATGATGTGTCGGCCATCGGGCAACACGTCGGGCCAGACCACAGGCGCTTGTATGTCCCCCAGGTCGATCGCACGCGGGACGCCTCCACCGTCGTTGATAACCTGGAGCGAGAGGAGCGATCGCCGTTCAGAACTCGACGACGCAAACACGATCCGCCCGTCCACCGTCCAGGTGCCACCGAACGGGTTTGGCGCCGGGCAGATCGTGATGGCGGTTCCGCCGCCCACAGCGACTTTCTTGAGGACTGCAGAACTGGAGGCGCCGGCGGAAATAGTCGAGAAGAAACCCAAATACCGGCCGTCCGGCGAAAAGAAAGGCGCTACCGCACCCTCAGTTCCCGCCACTGCGTGCGGCTCGAGATCGTCCATCGACCGAATGAAGGCCATCCGGCGCGCCCCGCTCTGCGCGACGTAGGCAATCCGTGTCCCGTCGCGCGAAATGGCGGGCGGTCCGTACGTCGGCCCGACGTATGCGGCGCCGGCCGGAAGATTGATGGCGAGCCGCTCCAGTGGTTGCGGCGTGGACGGCCGCGCGCGCACGGAGAATACGACCGCCGCGGCGGCGGTCGCAACCATCACAACCGCGAGCGGCCACGCCCATCGGCTCGCCGCCGGATTCGCGGCAAGGCCCGCCCGGGTCTCGTTTTCACGAACGCCGTTCATCAACTTCGCGATGGCAATGCGCGCTTCGCCGATGTCGCGGAGGCGATCCTTGGGGTCGTTCTCGAGACACCGCTGCAACAGGGCCCCGAGTGACGGCGGGATCGTTGACGCGAGCCCACGCCAGTCGGGCTCACTCTTCAAGACCGCTGCAAGCGTGATCGAGACATCATCGCCGTCGAACGCCCGACGGCCGGTGAGCATTTCAAAGACGACGCATCCGAACGCCCACACGTCGCTCCGTTTGTCGACGAGGCGTCCGCGCGCTTGCTCGGGCGACATGTAGGCGGCCGTGCCGAGAATCAGGCCCATTTGGGTCATCGCCGGCGACGTGATCGTCGGCGACATCGACACATTCGCCGAGGGCATTCCCGCAGGTTCCATCGCTTTCGCGAGCCCGAAATCCAGCACCTTCACGGTGCCGTCGTCGCGAACCTTGATGTTGGCTGGCTTGAGATCACGATGCACGATGCCCTGTTCGTGCGCGGCCTCGAGTGCCTGCGCGATGTCTTTCGCCATGCGAAGGGCTTCGTCGAGAGGAATGGGGCCCTGGGCGATTCGATCGGCCAGGGTCGGCCCGTCGACGAGCTCCAGGACGAGCGCGCGGACGCCATCGCTGTCTTCGAGGCCGTAGATGGCCGCGATGTTTGGATGATTCAGCGAGGCGAGGACGTGGGCTTCGCGCTTAAAGCGGGCGAGGCGCTCTGGATCGGCGGTGAAGGCGCCGGGCAGCACCTTGAGCGCGACGTCACGATTGAGTTTCGTGTCGCGCGCCTTATACACCTCACCCATGCCGCCTGCGCCAAGCGGCGAGAGGATTTCATAGGGACCGAGGCGCGTGCCGGGGACAAGAGCCAAACGTGACGCGATTATACGGGCGGCCGGACCATCGCACGGACGGGATTCCTCCTGAGAGGCTCCGGAGTGTTGACTGAACACTCGACAGCCCCAGTTTCGGAGGGACTGCGCAACGAGGGAGCCATTCTGTCCGGATGGCCCACGCCGCTTTACGTCACCCGCGTGACCTCACGGACCAGCAATGGGATGTCATTGGGCGCTTCTTGCCCCAGCTGCCGCGCCGCCACGACGGTCGAGGGCGCCCCTGGCGGGAGAACCGCCCCGTGCTCAATGGCATCCTCTGGATCTTGAGGACCGGCGCACCATGGGCGGACCTGCCGGCTCGCTATCCTTCGCATCAAACCTGCCATCGGCGGTTTCAGCGGTGGGTTCGCACTGGCGTGTTGCGATCAGTCCTCGAAGTCCTCGCACAGGCCCTCCACGACGAAGGCTTTCTGAATCTGCAGGAAGCGTTCATTGACGGCAGCTTCGCACCGGCCAAGCGGGGAGGCGCGTGCGTGGGCAAGACGAAGCGCGGCAAAGGGTCGAAAATTATGGCGACGCCGATCGGCAGGGGCGACCGGTCGCCATCCACGTCGAGAGTGCGACACCGCATGAAGTCACCTTGGTGCACGCCACAGTCGCGGAGCGATTTGTCAGGCAGGTCCCCGCGTGTCTCATCGGCGACAAGTCGGCACGTTTCTCAACGCGAATCGTGGCACTTACTCCTTCATCGTGATCCTGGAGAAACCGCAGATCCGCAGTATGAGCATTCTTCCGCTGGGTCAAAGCGGGCTCATTCACGGCACCTCCCGATCCGCCGTCATTCGACCCTCACTTTGCCGACCAACTCCCAACGTTCAAAGACTTTCGCTACAAGCCGATGCACTTCTATCGCGATGACCGGTTGAAGGAGTGACAAAGTCGGTACGAGATCTTCTTGCGTCAGGTCCGGTCGGGTCTTGATGCGGACTTTCGCATGCCCGAATTTCGACTACGTCCCCAAGCGCTCGTCCTCGGCAACGACGGCAGCGCGCGCAGCGGATTCAGGCTGCGGAGACCAAGCGCGTGGACGTACGGGGGCGGGTGTTCGTCCGTACGTCTCAATGATAATCGCGGCAGACGATCACACACGCGCGAGCGGAGTCAATTTCCAAGCGTGCTCCTTAAACCACTCGGACATCTCTCCGTTCGACTCGCTTGCGCTCGCTCACGGCAGACCGCTTTAGAATCAACGATTTACGGGCAAGCGTTTCAGGCTAAAACCCGAGTTGATACACCTCATAATTCTCTTCGATCACTCCTATGAGGGCTCCCGCTGTCAAGTCCCCGGCGAGTACTGAGATCGATATGCACACCTCCATCGTCGCCGTCGAGGCGAGGGCCTCCTAAGGACCGGTCCCGCTCAGGCGGCTGCCACATGTTCCGATCAAAGAAGCGCTCGCGTCCGTGAGGGAGCGCTCGATCGATCATCGCGTCTCGAGCTGGCGGCTGCCGGGTCGCGTGGTCGTCAACTCAGACCACGACCAACTCCTATTCGTGCCAGTCTTAGCGGACTGATCACCACATAACGTAGGCGCTCCGTAGCGCCGAGCAGCCTGACGCGAACGAACCCCATCTTACGGACGGTCCTGTGAAAGACCCGTGATCAAGTGCCGGGTCGTTCGCACCAGCTTGAGTCGCCAGGGCGCGAATCGTCTGTCCTGGCGAGAACTCGTGACATCAAGTCGATTGAATCGTCTTGGCGCGAATGCCCACTCCTCCATTCGCGGCGAGCACCGTATCCTTGAAAACCGCACCCTCCGGAATCACCCCCGCGTCGAGATAGCGCCACAGATCGATGACCAAGCGTCGGGCGACCGCGACAATGCCGATTTTCCGAGCCACCGGCCCGCCACGTGC
>Ga0066903_100003278_pt1 | contig 13158 bp, 15 predicted proteins | sample PanSoiMetaGPlot1_FD_67491 | JGI IMG/M metagenome (GOLD analysis project Ga0066903, IMG submission 67491) | Tropical forest soil microbial communities from Panama analyzed to predict greenhouse gas emissions - Panama Soil - Plot 1 (version 2) | ecosystem: Environmental > Terrestrial > Soil >... | reverse complement strand
CGGCTTCATCTCCGTCGAGGGCGTGTCCGAGCTGACCGCCGTCGAGCACACTGTCATGCCCGACCGGATCGATGCGGCAGTGTTCGCCATGGCCGCGGCGATCACCGGAGGCGAGCTCAGCCTCGTCGGCGCATCGCTCGATCACCTCGGCGTCGTTCGCTGGAAGCTCGAGCAGATGGGCGTGGAGTTCGGCACCCAGGGTGCGATCCTCCAAGTTCGCCGGGAGCGGGAACTCAGGCCGATCAACGTGATCACCAGCCCGTTCCCTGGCTTCGCCACGGACCTACAGTCACCGATCATGGCCCTGAGCTGCCTGGCCGACGGAACCAGCTACATCAGGGAGACCATCTACGACGGCCGGTTCCTGCTGGCGCACGAGCTGAACAAGATGGGTGGCAAGGTGGAGGTGGCCGACGCCGTCGCCCTCGTGCACGGCCCGACACCGCTGCACGGAGCCGAGGTGACTGCGCACGACCTGCGCACCGGCATCGCCCTGGTGCTCGCCGGGCTCAGCGCCGACGGCGAGACGACGGTCTCGCCCGGGTACCCGATCGACCGCGGTCACGCGGCCGTGGCGTCCCGGCTGACCGCCCTCGGCGCCGACATCACCGAGGAAGCCGTCGGCTAATTGACCTAACTGGTGCTGGTGCTCGTGCGGGCACATCAGCGCTGTCGGCCCGAGCTGCCGGGCGAGATTGTCGGTGCCTGTGCCTACGCTCTCGGCTGTGGCGGATAACAGGTTGTCGGTGCGCGACCGTGAGCTGTTCTTTGCCGAGCCGCATATTGCGGCTCTGTCAGTGTCAGCCGGGCCGGATCGCGGACCGCTGACGGTGCCGATCTGGTACCAGTACGAACCTGGCGGGGAAGCGTGGGTGCTGACGGAGGCGGAGTCGCGGAAGGTGCGGCTGATCGAGGCGGCCGGGCGTTTCACGCTGATGGTTGAGCGGGTCGCACCGACCACTCGGTACGTTTCGGTGGAGGGACCGGTCACGCGCACGGTTCCGGGGACGGATGAGCTGTTGCGCGAGATCGCTGAACGCTATCTGTCGCCGGAGAAGGTCCAGGACTACATCGAGCTCGCGAAGGCGGACTTTGGCGAGCAGATCGCAATCTATCTCCGGCCGCAACGCTGGCTGTCGGCCGATCTTGGGCCAGCCTGACCTGCGGTGTGGACCGCTCGCCAGTGGCGCACCTCGGCCGCCGTTTTGATCTTGACGAGGGCTGCCGCGCTCGCGGCGCATTAGCCCAGTCGGCCCAACGGAAGCCGAATTAGCTCGTGCCGGTATAGCGATCGATAACTGCCGTTCCGAAGCGCTGCATTTCCTCGCGCTGGGGCGAGAACTGGAGCAGTAGCAGGTTGACGCCCGCGGCTTCGTAAGCCCGGATGCGGTCGATGATCTGGTCGGGCGTGCCGATGAGCCCGCTTCGCAGGCCGCGATTGGAGACGCTGTACTCCTCCAGGGACACGCGCGACTCGAGCTGCGAGCCGGAAACGAAGTCCTGGTAGGAGGCGTACGCGTCGGGAGAGGCGCGCACGTTGAGTATCCGGTCGAGCTCGGCGCTGACCGCCTCATCGGAGTCGCGGCAGATCACGTAGCCCGAGACGCCGAACGCCAGCGGCGGTAGCCCGGCCTTGGCCCGCAACTCCGATAGCTCGGCCACCTTCGCCGCGATGACCTCAGGCGAGTCGCCGTGCATCACATATGCGTCCGCCATGGCCGAGATAACCTGCTTGGCCTTCGGTGACTCCCCGCCCATGTAGACCATCGGCGGTCGGCTGGGCTTGGGTTCCAGGACGGCTCCATCGAGTGTGTAGAGCGGCCCGGTATGGCTGACGGTGTCCTCGCGCAGCAGCCGGGCGATCACCTCGAGCCATTCCGAGGTCCTCGCATATCGCGCGTCGTGCTCGTCGAATGGCGCGCCGTACTGCGCGGCCTCGTCCTTCCACCAGGACGACACCACGTTGAGCGAGATCCGGCCGGGGGCGATGACGTCCAGCGTGGAGATCGCCTTGGCGGTCAGCGAGGGCGAATGGTAATTGGGCCGCACGGCCAGCATGAGCTCGAGCGTGCTCGTGACGGCGAGCACGGCGGGCGCCAGCGCCCAGCAGTCCAGCGAGGGTGCCCGGTGGCCCTTGATGTCGTTCAGGTTCAACTCGGCGATCAGCGACAGGTCGAAGCCGTGCTGCTCGCTCTCGGCTGCCAGGCTAGCGATATAAGGCCAGCTGACCGGCATTCCCTCGTCACGGACGTTGCGCAGCCAGCCGCCGAAGATCGGCATCCAGTACCCGAACCGCATCGCGTCGCGCCGCCCTTCATCCGTCCGCGTTAAGCGGCCGATCGCATCTCCTGCTCAAGCAACCCGCCGAGGTAACGGGCGACCGCGCCCTGCGCTGAACCCCGCGGTGACGACCGCAGCGCGACGGCATCGATCGCCGGGTTGTAGTTCGTGGTGGTGTTGATGTCGTAGGTGACGAGCCGGCCGTCCGTGGTCTCGATGAACTCGAAGCCCGCAATCTCCACGCCCTGCTGCCGCATGAACTCGGAATACCTGCCGATCACCGGATGATCGAATCCCTCCCGCAGCGCGAACAGGTCACCAGGCGGCGCATCGGCGACGGCGCACGCGTCGGCCGGGCACAACTGGAATCCGCCGGCGGCCGTGTCGGCCGTGATCGCGTAGATGAACTCACCGCCGACGAACTCAGCCCTGGTGATCACGGGCTCGGCTGCCCGAAGGTACTCCTGCAGCAGCGTGATCCCGTCGGCGGGCCTCTCCCGGTCAGCCGACTCCAGGTAGTCGCCAAACTCATCATGGCTGGTGAACAAGCGCACGCCGAGGCCCTTGCCGCCCTGGTTGTGCTTGCTAATGAAAGGCAAAGGCAAGCGCTTCGCGGCGGCCGCGAGCTCGGAGTCGCCTGCCACAGCGATCGTGCGCGGCACATCGAAGCCGGCTGCGCGAAGCGCGACGAGCTGGTCAACCTTGCTCATTTCCAGCTCGAGCGCGCGACGGCCGTTGACCACCCGCCGGCGATGGGCTTCCAGCCAGCTCAGCACGCCACGGGTCTGATCCTTGGCGAACGAGTGACCCCGGGTGTGCGAGGACGCGCTCATCCGGGACCAGAACACCCCGGGTGGCGGGTCAGCATCGAGGTCCAGCGCGCCGTCGCCGAGCAACCATTGCTCGTGCGGGATGCCAAGCTCGTCGAATGCGGCCCCGACCGGCGGATACCAGTCCGGGTTCTCATGAATTACGTGAACCTTCACCGCCGCCTGGCCTCCCGGGTCGCTACCGTCAGGGTAACTGCCGCCCGGCGGCAAGGCGATTGCGCCGGATGACGCCTAGGCCCGGTGCGGGTACGCCGACGCCGCCTCGAGGAACAAGTCGTTGGCTGCGCGCTCGCCAATCGAGATGCGAGCGCCCTCCCCGGCATAGGGTCGGATGGCGAGCCCGGCGCGGTCGCACACGTCCGCGAAATCCGCCGTGTGCGGACCGAGCCTGAGCCAGACGAAGTTGGCTTGTGTAGGCGGGACCGACCAGCCCATGGCGAGCAGTTCGCCGCGCACCCGCTCCCGCTCGACCACGACCGCCTCGACGCGGTCAAGCAGCTCGGCCTCGGCGGCAAGCGACGCGACGGCGGCCGCCTGGGCGATCGAGTTGACCGCGAACGTCAGCATCGTCTTGCGCGCCGCCGCCGCCACTGACTCGTGGCCGATGAGGAACCCGCACCGCAGCCCGGCCAGGCCGTATGCCTTGGAGAACGTGCGCAATACGGCCACGTTCGGCCGGTCGCGGTACACGTCGATCCCATCCGGCACCTCAGGATCGCGCACGTACTGCACGTATGCCTCATCGAGGACGACCAGGCAGTCGCCGGGCACCAGGTCGAGGAAGCGCGCGAGCTCCCCGGCACGGGTGACCGTTCCGGTGGGGTTATTCGGCACGCACACGAAGATCAGCCTGGTCGCCGGCGTGATCGCGGCTGCCATCGCCTCCAGGTCGTGCGCCTCGTCGCGCAGCGGGACCCGGACCGAGGTCGCTCCTGCCAGGTCGGCCAGGTAGGGGTATGCCTCGAACGACCGCCAGGCGTACAAGACCTCGGCGCCCGGATCGGAAACGGCCTCGAGTAGCTGCTGGACCAGCCCGACCGAGCCGCAGCCGACGGCCACGTGCGCCGCGGGCACCGCGAAGCGCGCCGCGATGGCCTCAGTGAGCTCGGCGGCGCCATTGTCTGGGTACCTGTTGACCTCGGCAGCCGCCTCGGCGATCACCTTGAGCACAGACGGCAGCGGGCCGTACGGCGTCTCGTTCGACGAGAGCTTATAGACCCGGCCCAGCGGATTCGCCGACCGCTTGCCGGGCTGATACGGAGCGAACCGGTCGAGCACCGGCCTGAAACGTGGCACGGACATCGTTGTCCTCCCAGGCTGACAAGGTTCGCGGACGAGGCGGCGGCCGGGGGTGGCGCACGGCGCGCCGACGGAACCAATTCCGCTCCCTAACGGTCTGCGGCTACATACTGGCCTGCCGCTTCCGGCGGCCGCTCACATTCCCCCACATCGGAGCCTACTTCCACAGGCCCGCCCGGCGTCTGCCTGACCTGGCCGCCCGGCCTGCGCTGGCGGGCCCTGAGCATCGGCCGGAGCATCGGCGGGTGCAGCAGCTCGGCGTCGCCGCGCCGGTATAGCTGGGCCGGCCTGCCACCGGAGTAGCTGACCGATCCGGCCTCCACGAGGAATCCCTCGGCGCCTGTGACCTTGCGGTGGAAGTTGCGTGGGTCGAGCGGCGTTCCCCAGACGATCTCATAAACCTTCCGCAGGTCGGCGACCGTGAACTCGGCTGGGCAGAAGGCCGCGCCGAGGGGGGTGTACTCGAGCTTGGCTCTCGCCCGCTCCACCCCGTCGCGCAGGATGCGCAGGTGGTCGAAGGCTAGGTCGGACAGCAGGCGCACCGGCTGCCAGCTCATCCGCGGCTGGTCCGGAGCCGGGAGGTCAGGAGCGATCCCCAGGTAGGCGACGGAGACCACGCGTTGCCGTGGATCGCGGTCTGGGTATCCGTAGGTCTGCAGCTGTTCAAGGTGAACCAGCGCGTCTGGCAGGCCCGCCCGCTCGGCCAGCACCCGAGACGCCGTGGCCGGCAGGTCTTCGTCTCCCCTGATGAAGCCGCCGGGCAGCGCCCACAGGCCCTCGTACGGGTCGGCGGTTCGCCGCCAGACCAGCGCGGCAAGGCTCCCTTCCCGCACGGTGAGGATCACCAGGTCCACGCTGACTGCGACGCGTGGCACATCCATGCCTCGACGCTAGTGCACCTGCGGCCCAGCCGACGAGCACACGGCGCCGCCAGGGCCGTCCCGTATGGTGGGGGCATGAACCGGCTGGGAGAACTCGAGCGGGCGATCATGGACGTGCTCTGGGAGTCTGCCGAGCCGATGACCGTCAGGCAGGTCAGCGCCTGCCTGACCGACCGGGACCTGGCGCACACCACGGTCATGACTGTGCTCGACCGGCTCGCTAAGAAGGGGTTCGTCCGGCGCGAGCGGGCGGGCCGCGCATGGCGTTACCGCCCTGCCGCGACCCGCGAGGCCTATGTCGCCGAGCTGATGCTCACCGCGCTTGACGAGACCGGCGATCGGCAAGCGGCGCTGACCAGGTTCGCCCGCAGCGTCTCGGGCTCGGAGGCGGACGTGCTGCGCGAGGCACTCGCGGCGCTGACCCGCGAGGCACCAAGCAGCAGGACCTGACCGGCAATGCCTGCCATCGTGCTCGCCCTCGGCGCCGTATCGGCGGGCTGCGTTCTGGCTGCGCGCCGGCTCTCGGGCGCTGCGTGGCCGCGCCGCTCGCCGGCCGTCGCCATAGCGCTATGGCAGGCGCTTGGCCTGAGCTGGGGCCTGGCCACGGTGGGCGCGCTGGTCGGCCTTGGCATCGGCCTCGGCGCGCGGGCGGGCAGCGGGCCGACCTGGCGGGTGGTCGAGTCGGCCGCCGGGCGGCCGGCGTGGCTGCTGACTGGAGCCGGCGGGGTGGCCGCCGGGCACTGGAACCTGCTCAGCGCCGTCCGGGCGCTCTGCCTTGCCTCGGGCGTCGCGCTGCTGGCGGTGCTGTGCTGGATACTCGGCGCGGCGGTGGCCGCGGTGCTGCGGGCCAGGCACAGGCAGCGGCAGCTGCTCGGGCTGCTCGCGCACGGCGACCCGAAGGTGCCTGGCGTTCTCGTGGTGGACCACCCGGCGGCGACCGCTTACTGCGTGCCGGGGCTGCGAGCCTCGATCGTGGTCAGCGCGGGGGCACTGGACCTGCTCAGCGCGGCCGAGCTGGACGCGGTGCTCGCCCACGAGCGCGCCCACCTGCGGGAACGGCATGATCTGGTGCTGCTGCCGTTCGCCGCGCTGCTGCGCGCCTTCCGCTGGTCGGGGACGGCGAGGAGCGCCAACCACCACGTGGCGCTGCTCGTGGAGATGCTGGCCGACGACCGGGCGAGGCGGCGCGGACCCGCCAGGGAGCTGGCGACGGCGTTGCTGCGGGTGGCGGCCTATGGCGGAGGCCCAGCTCCGGCCGGGGCGCTCGCGGCGGACACCGCCAGCGCCGCTGAGCTCACGGCGAGAGTCACGCGGCTGCTGCGGCCGCAGCCCAGGCTTCCTGTTCTCCTTGTCGTCCTGGCCATCGCTGCAGCGGCGATACTCGCGCTACTGCCGGCCGCCGCGCTGCTGCTGCCTTGGGGCATTCCCTAGGCGGCCCAGGTCTGCGGCGCCGCTGCTGGGTGCCGCTAGTCGCGGATCGCGATGCGGAGGCGGCGGAAGCCCTTTCCCTTGCTCTCGATCTTGACGACCTCGATCCGACCGATCTGCGCGGTTGTCGCCACGTGCGTGCCACCGTCTGCCTGCTGGTCCAGGCCGACGATGTCGACGATCCTGACCTCCTTGACCTCGGGCGGGACGAGGTTCGTCGCGGTGCGGATGATGTCGGGGATGGCGAACGCGTCGTCGCGGGGCAGCACCCGGACGTCGATGCGCCGCCCGGCGGCGACCTCGGCGTTGCATGCCGCTTCGACCGCATCCCTGAAGCCCTCGGGCAAGGTCGGCATGTCGAAGTCCATCCGGGCAGTGAACGGCTCCATGTTGCCGCCGGTCACCGGGGCGCCATAGTCCCGGAACACGACACCGCACAGGACGTGCAGCCCGGAATGCGTGCGCATCAGCGCGGTGCGGCGGGCGTCCTCGATCGCGCCGCGGACCGGCGTGCCGGGCGGCGGCACCGGGTCGTCCTCGGCCGGGATCAGGTAGATGTCGTCACCCTTGCGAGCGCCGACGATCCGGGTCTGCACCCCGCCCCAGAGCAGTACCCCGTGATCAGGCGGCTGGCCGCCGCCGCCGGGATAGAACGCGGAGCGGTCAAGCACGATCCCGCTCTCGCTGGCGCCCTCGCCGCCACCGCTGCCCCCGGCCAGGCCCGACGCGAGCACCACGGCGTCCCACTCGCGCAGCGTCTGGTCGTCAAGCTCGAGCCGGTGCGTTTGCCACGTGGCTTCGGTCATCAGGGCCCCTCAGGTTAGGATCACCGGTCGCGGGTGGCGCTAGTCGGTTACCAGGGTCCGTACGGACCATGCCCGCCGCCGGTGCCCATCTCGCGTACCTTGGGCCGGACGTCGGTCAGGTAGATTGCAGCAGCGATAAACGCCGCGACTTCCAGGATGCTGAGCGGGGAGAACCCCCCGCCGTATGTGACGCTGTACAGACCGACCGCGGTGGCGATGCCCGTAATGACGAGCCACAGCGGCTTGTTGAGTTTGCCGGCGGCGGTGAATGCGCCTGGCGGCCGGCGTAGAGCGTCGATGAAGCCCCAGGCCTCGGCGACGAACGCGGCCACGCCGAGGATCCAGAACAGCCAGACCAGCGGTGTGTAGGCGTTGAACGAGCCAAGGCTCAAGGCGGTCACGGTGCCAAACCTATCCCGTTGCGGCAGGTGGTGCGGTGGCTGGTTGCGGCAAGGGGGTGCGGTGGCCGGTTGCGGCAGGTGGCGCGGCCGGCTAGCCGTCGCCCTCGGCCGCTGCGTCGCCCTCCTTGCGGAACGACTCGTAGATGTCGATCAGCATCTGCTTCTGCCGCTGGGTGATATGAGTGTCTGCCTTGATCGCTTGGGTCACCGAGGCCGCGGGGCCTTGCTTGTCATCCTCGATCCCGGCCTGCTCGTAGAGCGCCTCCGCGGAGATCCGCAGGCCCTTGGCGATCTGCTGCAAGAGGTCGGCACTGGGCTTGCGCAAACCGCGCTCCACCTGGCTTAGGTACGGGTTGGAGACGCCGGCGGCCCGGGCGAGCTGGCGAAGCGAGATCTTTGCCTGCTCCCGCTGCTCCTTGATATAAGCCCCGATGCTGCTCACTGTGACCGGACTCATAACACCAGTGTGGTCAGCCGCGTCAGCCCGGGCAAGTTGCAGTGTACAGGTCAGCGCGGCCGCTGCGGCGGCAGCGGAACGGCGCTGATCTGGCCGACGGGCTCACCACCTCCGGTGACCGGCGTGGTTCCTAGCCGGTCGAGCGCGGCGAGGTCCCAGCCCGGCGGGTACGGCAACCCAACGGCTCGGCTGGCCTCGCCCGGCCGGCCGGCACCACCCCCGACCAGGTCACGCAGCACCGAGGCGACGACGGGCACGGTGGCCCGGGAGGCGCCGTCGTCGATCTTGATCGCCCCCGCTCGGCCGTCGGGCAGCGCGAACCCGCAGACGCCCTCGGCGCCCGACTTCAGGAGCAGCCCGGGCACGGCGCGCATCAGCGCCGCTTCCGGCCTGGCTGTGCCGGAGGTCCACTCTGGGTTCGCGCGCATCGCGTCGGCGACCCGCCGCTCGGCTGAGCCTGGCTCGGCGAGTGGCAGCGCCCGGAACGCCCGCGCGAGCCCGGACAGCGACAACGCAAACAGCGGCGCACCGCAGCCGTCCACGCCCGTCAAGGTGACAGCCTCGCCCGTCAGTCGCTCGACGACCTGCCTGATCCGAGCCTGGAGCGGATGGCCGGGATCGCGGTAGCTCGCCGTCGGCCATCCGGCCCGCACGCACGCGGCGAGCATCGCTGCGTGCTTGCCTGAGCAATTCATGTGCACCCGGTCGGCGCTCTCGCCGCGTGCCAGCAATGCTGCCTTGGCCGCCTCGTCCAGGGGCAGGTCGGGCGGGCACTGCAGGTCGGCCTCGGTAAGGCCCGCCGAGCCGAGGATCTCGCGCACCCCGCCGACATGGAACTCCTCGCCGGAGTGGCTGGCGGCGGCTAGTGCGAGGAGATGACCGTGGAGTTCCAGCCCGCACCGCAGCATTGCCGCAGCCTGCAGCGGCTTATTCGAGGACCTGGGGAACATCGGCTGGTCGATGGTGCCCGCGCCGATCTGCACCGACCCGTCGCTGCCGAGTACCACGAGGCTGCCCCGATGGCTCGACTCGGCCAGCCCGGACCGGACTACCTCGGCGAGCACCGGGTGCCCGTCTGTGCCTGCGAATGTCATGGGCGGAAGAATGGATCCTCGTGCGAGCCGTTGTCCAGCGCGCCAGTGAAGCGACCGTCACCATATCCGGGGCCGTCGTTGCCAAGCTGACCGGCCCCGGCCTGGTGGTCTTCCTCGGCGTGACGCACGACGATACCGCGGCGACGGCGGCCGCCCTCGCGAGCAAGGTCTATCACCTGCGGATCCTCGCAGGCGAACGGTCCTGCGCCGACATCGGCGCGCCGCTGCTCGTGGTCAGCCAGTTCACCCTGTACGCGGACACGGCCAAAGGCCGCAGGCCCTCGTGGCAGGGCGCGGCACGACGCGTGGTTGCCGAGCCGCTCGTGGAGGCTTTCGCGGATGCGCTGCGTGGGCTCGGCGGGGCCGTGCAGACCGGCGTGTTCGGCGCGCAGATGGCTGTGGCCCTGGTCAACGACGGCCCGGTGACCCTGATCCTCGAGGCTTAGATCGTGGACACATGTACAGAACGTAATCCTTGCCCGCCCACACGCGTAAGCTGCCTCGCGATCGTCGGGCCCGTGAGACCCGTTGATCAGGGGACCGGGCTTGGGGCGGCCAGGTGCACGCGCGCGAAGGCCAGGGAGTCGACCAGGTCGATCCGGCGCTCGTGGTCGGTCAGCGCGCGGCGGGTGCTAATCTCGACCACCACGATCCCCGCGTAGTCCTGCGCGGCGAGCCGCTCGAGCAGCGGCCCGCATGGCTGGGAGCCCCGGCCGGGAACCAGGTGCTCGTCGGGCAGGCCGGGCTTACCGCCGTCGGCCAGGTGCACGTGCCGCAGCCGCCCGCCAAGCTCATCGGCCATCTCCAGGGCGTCGGAGTCGGAGACGGCCGTGTGCGAAAGATCAAGCGTGACGTGGGCGCAGTCGAGTTCCAGCGGATTCCAGTGCGGGGCGTAGGCCGCAACCTCGGCGCCCGCGGCCCGGATCGGGTACAGGTTCTCCACCGCGAAGGCGAGCTGATGGCTGGCTTGCAGCCGGGCCAGGCCGGACTCGAAGTCCCGCGCGTACTCGCGCTGCCAGCGAAACGGCGGGTGAACTACGACGACCTTGGCACCGAGCTTGCCCGCCACCTCGGCGGCCCGCTCCAGCTTGGGCCATGGCTCCTTGCCCCAGACTCGCTGGGTCACCAGCAGGCATGGCGCGTGCAACGCAAGGACGGGCATTCGGTGGTACTCCGATAGCCGACCCAGGACCTCGGCGTCCTGGCTGACTGGGTCGGCCGTGACCATGACCTCGACGCCGTCATAGCCGAGCCTGGCGGCCAACTCAAATGCCTCGGCCGTTCGCTCGGGGAAGACCGATGCCGTCGAGAGCGCGACGGGAATCCTCGCCGCCATGCTCAAGGCGCACTCCCCCTCGCCGCGCGTTCGTGACCCGCAGCCAGCTTACCGGCAGTGTCAGCGCCCGCCGGTACGGTGCCCGCATGGCCAAGACATCCGCTAGCCCCCTGTACCAGTGCTCGGAGTGCGGCTGGCAGTCCACCAAATGGGCGGGCCGGTGCGCGGGTTGTCAGGCCTGGGGGTCGCTTGAGGAGAACGCAAGGACCGCCGCCCTCCGGCCCGGCCGAGCCGTTCTGCGGGGCCTGGCCCCGGTCACGCCGGATGTCCCGGCTGTGCCGATCAGCGAGGTCAGCTCGGCCGAGGCGGCCGCCAGGCCGACCGGCATGGACGAGCTTGACCGGGTGCTCGGCGGCGGCCTGGTGCCCGGAACGGTCGCCCTGCTCGCCGGAGAGCCGGGCGTGGGCAAGTCCACGCTGCTGCTGGAGGCGGGGGCGCTGGTGGCGGAGAACTTCCCTGTGCTCTACCTGACCGGCGAGGAGTCTGCGGCCCAGGTCAAGCAGCGGGCCGACCGGATAGGCGCGATCGGCCCCAGCCTCTTCATCGCGGCCGAGACCGACCTTGCCGCGATCCTGGCGCACGTGGACGCGGTGCGCCCGGCGATGCTGATCGTCGACTCCGTGCAGACCATCACCGCTGCCGGAATCGACGGCGCGGCGGGCGGAGTGACCCAGGTTCGCGAGATTACCTCGGCGCTGGTGGGCCTGGCCAAGCAGCGGACGCTGACCACCGTGCTTGTCGGCCACGTAACAAAGGACGGCTCGATCGCTGGCCCGCGCTCGCTCGAGCACCTGGTAGACGTGGTGCTGCAGTTCGAGGGCGACAGCAGGGGGCGGCTCCGGATGATCCGGGCGCTGAAGAACAGGTTCGGCCCCACCGATGAGGTGGGTTGCTTCGAACTCGGCGAGTTCGGCCTGATCGGGCTGCCCGATCCGAGCGGCCTGTTCCTGTCCAGGCTGCACCAGCCGGTGCCGGGCACGTGCGTGACGGTGACCCTCGAGGGCCGCAGGCCGCTGCTCGCCGAGGTGCAGACGCTGGTCTGCAAGGTCGAGGCGCACGAGCCGTCGCGGCGCGTGACCTCAGGGCTCGACTACGCCAGGGTGGGCCTGGTGGCGGCCGTACTGCAGCGCCGTGCCAACGTGGACCTAGCCAGGTCCGATATCTATGCCGCGACCATTGGCGGAGTCAGGCTGAGCGAGCCGGCCCTGGATCTCGCGGTAGCACTGGCACTGGCCGGCGGCACGACGAACCTGAGCCTGCCCGCGGACCTGGTGGCCTTCGGCGAGGTCGGGCTGGCGGGCGAGATCCGCAGCGTCGCGGGGGTCGGTCGGCGGCTAGCCGAGGCGAGCCGGATGGGGTTCCGCCGCGCCATCGTTCCGGTGGGCATCGAACCAGTCCCGGCTGATTCGCCGATCCAGGTCATGCGCGTGGCCGACGTGCGGGGCGCGATCAGCGCTGGGCTCGGTTTGGAGTGACAGGGCGGAGGTGCCAGCGAGGCGGCGGCCGGCCTGGCCACGGGGGCGCGCGATCACGCCGGCCACCACTCAGGAATCGAGATCGAATTCGCCATTCTTGACGCCCTTGATGAAGGCGTCCCATTCCGAGGTCGTGAACGCGAGCTTCGGCCCTTCTGGATCCTTGGAATCGCGCATCATGTAAAGCACGTACTCGCCGGACTTGTGCGGAGCAATTGAGGTGTCGTGCGTGGCGGAAACCTCGACACAGCCGCCGCCGTTTCCGCTGAAACTTGCCTTGCGCCACACGCCGACCACGATGCAATCGCCGTTGTAGCCGCTATAGCTCGCCTTGCGCCACCTCACATGTGTGAGGTCCATGACTTCGCAGCTTCCTCTAGTAGGGCTAGGGACGCCGCCAATGGTAGCGCCTCCATGACGACCGCATCCCAGACAAGGCTCAAGGCCGATACGTCCTTCGCATCCCGCACCTGCTGGCCGCGCACCGGCATCGCCTGGTAGCCCGCCCCTGGCCCGCCGTCAAAGTCCGCGATCATGAATCCGCCTGCGTTCAGTCCCGTATGCATGCCGGTACTCGCCGGAATGACCTGGATCACTGTGCCGGGCCGGTGCGCCTCTTCGATCAGCCTGCCGACTTGCTCGAGCATCACGTGCCGCCCGCCGACCGGGCGGCGCAACGCCCACTCGTCCATGATCACCCACACAGCCGGCGGTCGACCCTGGCTTAGGGTTCTCTGTCGCGCGAGGCGGGCTGCTACGAGGCTCTCGAGCTCATCAGTGGTGATTCCGAATCTGGAGCGGTATACGGCAGTCGCGTAACCCTCGGTCTGCAGCAGGCCCGGCACCAGGTCAGGCTCAAACCAGCGCAGCC
>Ga0066903_100003277_pt1 | contig 13159 bp, 18 predicted proteins | sample PanSoiMetaGPlot1_FD_67491 | JGI IMG/M metagenome (GOLD analysis project Ga0066903, IMG submission 67491) | Tropical forest soil microbial communities from Panama analyzed to predict greenhouse gas emissions - Panama Soil - Plot 1 (version 2) | ecosystem: Environmental > Terrestrial > Soil >... | reverse complement strand
CAGCGTGAGCGGCGGCTCAAGAATTACTATCTGGACCGGGCCGATGCGCGGCGCGAAGAGGCACGGGGAGATTTCGACCGGCTCTTGAACAAATGAGAAGCCGCTTCAAGTGGGCGCGTGCGTTCCGGCTGCTGGCTAAAGAGCAGCGTGAACGCGCCGCCAAGCTGAAGAAACTCAAGAAGCAAAAGAAGAACAAATGATTTCGGCAGAAGGCAAGACGCTGTACCTGTGCAGCGACGTAGGCGACGAGAACTTCAAGCGGGAATGTCCGCAGCTCTGGCAGGCGATCTGGGGCCGGAAGTATCTGCTGCCGCAATACCGGCAGAACGATTACATCAACCAAGACCGGCTCAACGCCGACATGGAATTCGGGCTGACCGCGACCGCGATGGGCGCGCTGGGTTACAAGGACGACGTGCACCACGCCCAGTTCGCTAACTGGGCAGCTGGGCTCTGGTTCGAGCGTCCGACGCTCTGGCTGGAGAAAGAGCTGGCAGGCCCGCTCTTCGCCTCTGACCCGCCCAAGGAGATGAGGACCGAGGACATCGAGTGGAAATGGCCACAGTTCAGGGTGATCGTGCCCAAGGGGCTGATCACGATCGAGCGGGGCGGCGCACCGCGCAACGTGACCTTTCTGGACATCTGCATGGTGCCCGAGGAAGGCATCTGGCTGCCGCCAGTGTATGCCGACGAGATGGAAGGCTACGTGCGGCGGCACGGGCCGAACCTGTACCGCCGCGTGCCGGTGCGCAACCTGACCGTCATGATGAAAGAGCAGTATCTGGCGGTGGTGGCCCAGATCGAGTGGTCCGAGGTTGGCTACGGGCCGACCACCTACGCGTACACGGTGCCGTGGCTCGATCACACGCTGGGCAAGCTGACCAGCTACACCGGCGGCCTGCAGACGGCAATCGCCTGCGACCAAGCCGACAACGTGCTCTTGGACCAGATCAAGCGGCTGTCGGTCAACGTGCTCTTGTTTCTCTCCCAGAAACCGTTCGAGTACGCGCCCAAGCTGGTGCGACCGTTCAAGCGCGAGGGCAAGCACCACATGAAACCGGCGCTGCTGCAGGCGCACTTCGTGGGCCGCGAACAGTTCAGGAAAGCCGCCCAGATGCTACACGGGGCGCAGAAGGCCGCCGAGGCCGGGGGCGGCGTGCTGAAGCTCAAGGCGCACTGGCGCAAGGGGCACTGGAAACGCCAGCCGTACGGGCCGAAGAGCGGGCTGCGACGCTGGCAATGGATCAGTATTTATCACACCTTTGGGCATGGATTTGAAGAACTGGCAGACACCACCGCTGCGTGAGAACCACGGCGACAAGCCGCTGATCCCGCCGTGGGTGATTGAGCGGATCGTGCTGGGCAGGCCGAAGCGCCCAACCATATTGCGCTGGCTAAAAAATAACTTGATTATGCATCGAAAATGACGCATATATAGGTATGATAACAAAGAAACCACTGAAAAACTACAAGCGGCGGACTCGAATCGAGATCCGCGACATGGTGCTTGTCGGCACGGCGCAGTATACCGTGACCTTGAGCGAGTACCCCAAGAACTACTGGGCAGCCGAGCTGTGGCATCACGTTCACGAGAATGTGACCGACAACGACCTGCTGTACGTGAAACGTGGGTACGTCGATCCGCATGAAGATCCGCGCCCGCTGTACCGGCACGCGCAGAAGGCGCTTTACCTGACGGCGCGCGACGCGGCAATGAAGAACCAGATCCGGCAGATTGCCTATACGATAAACGACGGGCAAGGAATGCAATGGACCGGATCACCAGCTGAGCAGAGCTGGAAAGAGCAGGCGCTGGACTGGATCAAGAACGAGATCGTGGCAGACGGGATCGAAGTAAAACTCTAAGTTTTTCGACTGGAATAGTTCCAGCGGCGATGATAAAAGCCACAACAAGATGGCACTGAAATTGAAAGTCAAGACGCTGGACGAGATACCCGAAGCGACAAGGGCGCTGTACAGGGAATCCGATGGTGAGTTTATGCTGGACCTCGAAGGGGCGGTGGTGCCCAAAGGCGAGCTGGAAGCGCACAAGCAGACGATCAACGGGCTGCGCAAGCAACTGGAAATGTTCAAGGACGTGGACGCGGAAGAATACCGCTCGCTCAAGGCCAAGCTGGCTGAGATGGAAGGCCAGACCGGCAAAGAAAAGCAGCAGACCAAGGAAGAGATGCAGAAGCAGATCGACGCGCTGAACAAAAAAGCTGTCAAAGATGCCGACGATCTCAAGGCCCAGATCGCGCAACGCGACCAGACGATCCAGACGCTGATGATCGACAAAGAAGTCAGTTTGCAGGCCAACGAAGTGGGTGTGCGACCCGAGGCGCTGATTGACGTGATCCAGCGATCGAAAACGATCTTCAAGCTGCAGAACGGCGTGGTGGTGGCATTCAAGCCGGATGGCGAGAAATGGTACAGCGAGGCCACCGGCGAGATCCTCAAGATCGGCGAGTGGCTCAAGGTTCTGGTCAAGGACGCGCCGCACCTGTTCAAAGAAAGCCAAGGCACTGCTGCCGTAGGCGGGGCCACCGGCGGCAAGAAGATGGTGATCGGCGAGAACCCGTGGAAGACCGGCAACCGCACCGATCAGGCGCTGGCGATCAAGGCCGACATCAACCGGGCGCGGGCACTGGCCAAGGAAGCCGGGGTGCGAGTCAGTTTCTAACGTTTGACAATCTCGTTTCATGCATTAAAGTTGTGGCATGAAACACCGAACTACTGAATCAATGAATCTAGCAAACTTGCAATTCCATGAACTGGCGAACGAGTTCCCGCTCTTGACGGACAATGAAACCCAAGAGCTGGCCGAGGACATCAAGGCTAACGGACTCGTCGAGGAAATCACGCTATTCGAGGGTAAAATCCTCGATGGGCGCAACCGGTACAACGCCTGCAAGATCGCGGGCTACGACCTGAACGCGGACGACATCATTCTGTTCGAGGAACGGCACCCGGAGGAAGACCCGGTGGCGTACGTGATCTCGATGAACATCAAGCGGCGTCACCTTGGGGTGGGCCAGCGCGCGGCGATCGGTAACCGGCTGGTCGAGCTGATGAAGCATGAGGACGGCAAGGCCAAGGAGAAGATGAAGAAGGCCGCCGACGCGGTCAAGGTGGCAGCCAGTGCTGTCGAGCAGGCCGGATTCGTCAAGAAGCACGATCCTGAAGGTTTCAAGGATCTGCAGAAGGGCGGCACAACCTTGCGCAAGGCGGTCAAGCAAGCCGCCAAGGAAGCCGCCAAGAAGGCGACCGGGACGGAGATCGACGCGGCGTGGGAACGCGTGCAGACCGTGTGCGGCAAACCGTTCGCGGCGGCCATCAAGGAAGATCAGATCGATGCGCTATCGACGCCCAAGCACATCATCGCGTTCAGCGAGCTGCCGGACGACAAGATGAAGGCGATTATGCCGGTCTTGAAGCTGAACTGGAAACTGGCGCGGGCCATGAGTTTTTTGGACAAGGAGATCACGCCCGCAACTACGTTTGCGCAGGCCATCGACCTCTTCGTGTTCAAGGGCTCGAAGAAATTCGATTTCGAGATGGAAGGCGTCAAATTCACGCTGAGCAAGGCTGCGCCAAAAGGCAACGGGCAAAAGGAGGAATAGACAGCAATCTCGAATTCAAGATTTCGCTTGTCAGCTGATGGGCCAGAGTGCAAACTCTGGCCCTAAGCATTTATGGCGCGCTTCTAGCAACCCTAGATGTGGAGGTGGCCAACCTAGCCTGCAGCTGACCCGGCGAGACGTAGAGGCGATTGACCCGACAGCGTGGGGTGCGAGGTCTAAAACCTGTGTCAGTGGCACGAAACAAAGAATGCGAGCACGCGTTCGCTTTGTTTCGATGCGACGGGAAATAAAGTGAACGGCAACAAACACCCGTCGCGGACACTTTTATGGCAGCAGGAGTCACTTCTATAGTCGATGTCATCGTGCCCACCCATTTCGCGCCGTACGTCATTGAGCGTACTGCGGAACTGAGCGCGTTCTTCCGTTCAGGCGTGGTGGCGACCGATTCAGAGTTCGATGACATCGCAACAATGGGCGGCACAATAAATAATATGCCGTTTTGGACGGACATCAAAGATCCGAGCCAGATCATCAACGACACCACCCGGATCACGGTCAACAAGATCGTGGCGGCCAACGACCAGTGCACGACGCACAACCGGGGCAACGCATGGAGCGCGAACGATCTGGCCAAATATCTTTCGGGCGACGACCCGCTGGGGGCGATCGAAGATCTGGTGGCGGCGTACTGGGCGCGTGACATGGAGTACATGCTGCTTTCCAGCCTGACCGGGATATTCGGCGCAGCGTCGATGTCTGGCAACGTCTTGGACATCCACGCCGACGTGGTGGCGGGCTCGATGACGGCGGCCAACTATCTGACCGGTGAGTCCTTCATTAACGCGAAATTCAAATTGGGTGACAATGCGGAGAAGTTGGTGGCGATCGCCATGCACTCTGCGACCGAGGCGGCACTCTTGAAGCTGGACCTGATCGACTTCATCCCGCAATCCGAAGGCAAGCCGGACCTGAAGAAGTTTCAGGGGTTGACGGTGATCACCGACGATCACCTGACGACCACCACTGGGACCAACCAGACGTGGTATCAGACGTTCCTATTCGGCGAGGGCGCGTTCGCGCTTGGGACCGACAAACGGGCCGGTGACCCGGTAGTGGGCGGATTCGGGACTTGGGGCGTCGAGCTGGGGCGTGACCCGCTGGGCAACCAGACCAACCTGATCAACCGCAAACGGTTTATCCTGCACCCGAGGGGCGTGCGCTGGACCAATACCACGGTGGCCGCGCCGAACCCGAGCCCGACCAACGCCGAGCTGGCGCTGGCGGTCAACTGGCAGCGCGTCTACGAGGCCAAGAACGTCCGGCTGGTGCAGATCATCCACAACAACCTGCCGAACCGCAAGGCGGCGCTGAGCTAGAGCTTGCAGTTGGGGGAATAGAGCGACTTGACGGGGGGAGCGGACCTCCGTCAAGTTTGCCTTCATGAAGGACCAAAAAGCGTATCAGCGGGAAGACTTCCTGTGGCAGGGGCAGCGTGACCCGAGACGGCGCACGGGGAACTTGGGCCGGGAACGCCACCCGCACGTGGATGCCGAAACGATCGGACACGAGGAGCAAGTACATGCCGAACCTGAAGAGCCGCATAGCGAGTCGAACATTGAACTGGTATCTGGCCAAGAACCGAAACCGGAGATCCGAAGAAGATCTAGGAACCGACGACCCGCACGCGAGCAGACCTGACGCGAACTACGTGGAGGCGAACAGCTGGTACATTCTGCCCAACGTGGTGCCGAACCGAGGCCCCGGCGGATTTATCAACGGTGGCCACGGGCCGTAACAGCCACGCCAAGGGCGCTGGCAGCCCGCAGGACGCGTTTTGATTGCAAACCAAGGTGATCATAGCCGAAGATCAATAACATGCCTGCAGATCTCATAATACCGACCAGCCCGGCCCCGGCCAGACCGAGGGCAACGCTGCCGCCGCCGCCGATTACACTGGTGGAAGACGGTTCAGCGATGATTAATTCCAACAGCTACGTGGACGACACCGAGGCGGATGCGTGGATGAGCGTGGTCCTGTGGTCCGACAACTGGTGGAATGCATCTCCCGACGACAAAACCAGAGCTTTGATCTATGCAGCGCGTGTGATGGATCACGGCTTTATTTGGCGCGGCTACAAAACGACCCGTGGCCAAGCGATGATGTGGCCCCGGATCTGGGTGGTGGACCCGGACATCACGATCGGCTACTATCCGGCGATCAGCCAGCCGCCTAATGTGATCGTGGGCAACACCGGCGGGATGATCTGGCCCACCTATTATCCGGCCAATTATATGCCGCTGGACCGGCTGGTGGCATGCCAAGTGTCGCTCGCCTTCCGTATGCTGGGCACCTATGCCAAGACGGCGATGACTGGCAACCAACCATACCAAGACCCGGCGGTGACCGATGTCTCGCTAGGGCAAGGCGCGGTCTCCATAAAGATGACGCCGATGCAAGCGCAGGCGGCAGGAACGATGGGTCTGATTGACGATGAAGTGGCGGCCTTCATGGCCCCGCTGGGTAGTCGCCGGTACAGTAACAAGGGAGGCATCCGCAAGATCAGGAGGGGGATGTGAGTGGACATCCTTGGCACAGTCCAGAAGGCGACCAGTAAAGCGTTCGCCATCACCGCACAGTTTCAAGTCAGTGTCACCTTCCAGCTGCAGATCGTCTGGAACCTTGACCCGATCAACGATACGGCCAACCCGGTGCCGACCTACACCAAGACGGTGCTTGCCGTGGTCTATAAGCCGATTCTGAAGCGGCTGGAGGCGACTGGCGGCTACGTCTACACCGAGAGCATCTGTCTGGAGCAGTGGAACGATGCGCCTGCGCCGGGCATCTCCGATCGGGTGCTGATCCCCGGCGACTACGGGCTGCAATTGCGGCAGATCGAAACCGTCAACGAAGACCCCGGTCACGTGATCTGGGTGGTCGAGACCCGCTTGCCAACCCAAAAAGATGGCCCTTAGTTTTACAGTTCAATGCCAGCAGTGGGCCGAAAAACTGGACATCAACGTTTCGACCGTGGTCCGGCGATGCGCAGCCCAGCTGTACAGCGACATTGTCACGAGGTGGCCCGTAGACACTGGTTACAGCAGGCGGAACTGGCAAGTAAGCGTCGATCCGCCGCCGACCGATGTCATTGGTGTGCCGCCGAAAAAGGTTAAGGGCAAGGCGACTGAGGTCTTGCCGCCGTTATACGAGCCGTCCGGTGCCAACGACCAGACCTTGAACATGATTCCCAAAGGCACCATGAAGATCTGGCTGGTCAACAACGTGGTGTACGCCGAGGCGCTGGAGAACGGCTGGAGCAAACAAGCGCCGATGGGCTGCGTGCGGATTGCGATTGCACAACTGCGCAAGGACATGATCATGCAAGGGATTAAATGAGCAACCGCAACCAGATCGAGCAAGAGGTGATCACGAACAAATTCGTGAGCGAATGGATACCCCGTTTTCCGCAGATCCCGGTTAAGTACGAGAACCGCAATTTCACACCGCCGGTCAACTCGACGTGGGTGGCGTTCAGCATCCGCTCTGGGCGCGTGGCCGAGGCGGCGATCAGCTCGATCATGCCGCGTGGGGTGGGGCTGGTTTACCTGCAGATCTTTTTGCCCGAGAACGCCGGGACACTGCTCGCCCGCGAGATGGCCGACCGGCTGGCGGACGTGTTCGACAACTGGCATTACGTCTACGCGGCGACAACGAACTATCCGCGAGGCGATTTCTGGTTCAAACGGGTGGAGGTGGTTCCAACCGGGCCGCGTGACGGCTGGACGCAGTGGAACGCAAGCGTGGAGTTCAAGCACGACGAGCAGGTGATCGTCAACCAGCAGAACGGCAGCGGCGGCGCTGGGACCGGCGACATGCTCAAGGCCGACTACGCGTACGGGGCAGGCCAGAACAACCCGAATCTGGTGGACCACGCCCAGTACGCCGACAAGGCCCCGGTGCAGCCGGGCGTGATGATCCAAGGCGTCTATGACACCAATCTGGACAGCATCGTGGACCACGCGGCGCTGGCTGACGTGGTGGCGTGGACTGGCGTGACCGGCAAACCGTCCACCTTTCCGCCGGACGGGACCGCCGAGCTGGTCGCGCACAAAGGCCAGACGATGGGGTACGCCGGGCTGGACATTAGCGGCAAGGTGCCGCTGGCGCAGTTGCCGCCGATGACGGATGCAGGCGCGGTGCAAAAGGCTGGCGACACGATGACGGGCCGCCTGACACTGCCAGCTGCCGTGCTGCCGATCGCCGCGTTGAGCGCGACTGGAGTCACCACGGTGGACTGGACGCAAGGCGAGGTGCAGCAGGTGACCTTGAACGGCAACGCCCAGCTGTCGGTGATCAACTGGCCGGTGAACGGGCTGGGCAAACTGACCTTGCTGATCAGGAACACGGGCAACTTCAACGTCACTACGTGGCCGCCGAACACGGTCTGGGCTGGCGGCGTGGCCCCGATTATCACGCCGGGAAATAACGCTCGCGACATTTTCGTCTTGATGACGCCCAACGCCGGGGGGCTAATCTACGGCAACACTGTGGGACAAGCTTACCAATAGAAACAACTTATGGCTGTTAATTACGCAAACGCACTGAAAGACACGCGCATGACGGCGGTGCTGAACGCCATCGACGCGCAAGCTGGCAACGGGACCATCGAGATCGGCACGGCTGCAATGGCCACAGTCTTGGTGAGTATCGCCTTGCAGAAACCGAGCTTCACCGAGGCGTCGCAAGCGATCACGATGGCCGGTGCGCCCAAAAGCGGCGTGGCCAGCGCGAGCGGCACGGCAGCGGCGGCTCGCATCAAGGACGGGGGCGGGACAGCGCAGATTACGGGGCTGACGGTGGGCACGTCCGGCTCTGACATCAACCTGAACTCGACCTCGATCACCAATGGCCAGACCGTGACACTCAACTCAGCAGTGATCACGCATGCGCCGTGAATGTGGATTCGCGAAGGCTACTGTTGCCAGTGCGGCGACTGTTGCAAAGGATCGCCGCCTGATTTCGGGCCTGCTATAGCGGGCTACTGTCCAGCTTTCCGATGGGAATCGGAAGGCAAGGGGATCTGTCTGGTGCGCAACACCGGCAATCCTTATTGGCAAATGGCGTGCAAGCTCTGGCCGGAACATCCGAACCAGATCAAGGACAAGCCCCGGTGCACGTATAGCTTCAAGTGGGTGGAAGATGGCGACTAAAACATTCTACGTTTTAGGTACAGCAGCGCCTTCGCCCAACTTTTTCGGGCAACTGCAGGATGGCGGCTCAGCTCCGACCGCCGCCAATGCGACCTATGGCTGGAAGGTTGCAAAGATTTCAACTGGAACGCCGTTCTGGAAGGCGTTTCTAGGGGCGAGCGCTACAGCAACGACCGCGTCAGCCTCTGACCAGATTTCTAGTGCTACCGGGCCGACCAAGGGCACCGGCGCGACCGCGACGACAGCAGGCGATTCCTTCGTGACGGCGTTGCCGTACACCGCCAACATCACTGCCGGGACGTGGACGCTCGCCTTCGGGATGCGGTGCACAACATCGTCCAGCCAAGCCGGGCACATCAACGTGCGGGTGTGGGCCAGCAAGAACGCGGACGGCAGCAGCGCGCGCGAGCTGACCAGCGGCTCGCAGGTCTGCTCCACGATCACGCTGTCCTCGACCACCGCCACCTTCAACTCCACTGTCTCGTGGTCCGCGCCAGCCATCACGCTCAACAACGAGTATTTGTTCTTTCAGGTGGAATGGGTGGAGACGGTCGCCAGCGGCAGCAACAACGGCGACGTGGTGTTCTACATTAGCGCCTGTTCGATCGTCACCGGTACGTGGACCGACTTCATTGCCGGTACGCTGGCATCGACAGAGGGCGGCGACACGTCAGCGATCGCCGGGCTGGCCAGCGCCTTTGGCACGCTGGCCGCGACCGAGGGCGGCGACACGGCGGCAAGTTCTGGATCTGTATCAACTGGCGGATCTATTACTCTTGGCGACCCGGCACAAGGACCGAGTAGCGGTGGGTTCTCTGGGATAACAGCCGTCAAGGCGACCCTCTCGCAATCCGGCACGCTTCAATCGATCAGTATCTGGCTCGCTTCAGGCACGGGGACGGGAGTTAATTATTTGCTAGGAATCTATGACGCCACTGCGTCAGGCGGACTTGCGGGAAATCTGATCGCCACGACAGCCGTACAGCAATCAGTTGCCGGTCTTGTCACGATACCGACGACCACTAATCCGGTCCTCGCGCCCGGCGATTACTGGATTGCGATCCAGAACGACGCCGGTGGTCTATCAGCGTGCTACCTTAACCCAGCCCCCGGCGGCAACGTTGGTGAATGGTACAATCCACAAGGCTGGACAGGCGCGCTTGCGAACCCATTCCCGAGTGCAAGCGCAAGCACTGGTCCGTATCAATTCTCGCTGTATGCCACGCTGGGCGGCGGCACTGCCGTTACCGGGACTATGTCGGCGACGGAGGGCACAGTGTTCAATACCGCCTACACGCCGGTGGGCGCGAGCAATGGGCCAATGCAGCCTATTTATGCTCAGGAATTGACCTTAAGCCAGCAGGCCCTGATCACCTCGATCAGCTTCTACGGCTCGCTTTCGAGCGGGGCCAATCCGGTGCATTTTCTGGCGGGACTTTATACTAACAGCCCCGGCAGCCCCGATATTCCTTTGTCGTTGTTGGTGCAAAGCGCGGTCACTGCCGTGACGCTAGGGGCAGACACTGCGCATGCAGCTTGGTTCACGATCCCTTTTCCCCCAACCTTATTAGCTCCCGGCACCTATTGGATCGCCCACGAGATCAATACCGGTGAGGGCATGGTGGCCGGGTTCTACGATTCAGGGATCAGTGGCGGAAACCTTTATTACGCCAGTTTAAGTTGGACGGGCTCGATGCCAACCACTTTCCCGGCTGGCGGCACCACTCTGACAGGTTACGGGTTCAGCTTTTACGCGAGCGGTGCAAACGCTGGGGATGGGTGCGCTGGGTCAGGCACTGTCAGTTCAGGGGTTAGCGGATCACTGGCGGCGACCGAGGCTGGCGATACGGCGGCTGTCAGCGGTGTGGTTAAGTGGGTGGCGACGCTCGCGGTGACCGAGGCTGGTGACGTATCAGCCATCACCGGGACGGTGGATTGGAAGGGTACGCTGGCGGTCACGGAGATAGGCGACACTGCCAGCAGCACCGGCGTGGTGGATTGGAAGGGCACGCTGGCCGCGACCGAGTCCGGTGATACGGCAGCGAGTGCGGGCGGCATCTATGGCACGGGCACTTTGGCGAGCACCGAGGCCAACGATACGGCGAGTATCAGCGGCACGATAGCAACGCCAGCTGTCACAGGCACCTTGTCGGCGACTGAGGCGGGCGACACGGCGGCGAGCCCCGGCGTGGTTGACTGGAAAGGCACGCTGGCCGCGACCGATGCGGGCGACAGCGCAGCGATCTCAGGCGGCATCTACGCGACCGGCACACTGGCCGCCACGGAAGCGCAGGACACGATGTCCGCTGCCGGGGCGGGCTTGGCCATCTCTGGCGCGCTGAGCGTGACCGAGACCGGTGACGCGGCGGCCATCGCCGGGCTGGCTGGGGTGCTTGGCCCGCTCGCTGTGACCGATGGTAGTGATACCGCCAGCTGCACCGGGACAGTCAGATGGATAGCCACGCTCGCCGCGACCGAGGCCAGCGACGCGGCAGTGATGACCGGCCTTGCCAGCGCCTTTGGCACGCTGTCGGTGACCGAGTCACCGGACGCTAGCAGCAGCACCGGCAGCGTGTACTGGCAGGCGGCCTTGACGGCGACCGAAGCTGGAGACACGGCGGCAGTGCTGGCATTCGCCAACGCCTTTGGTACGTTGTCGGCAACCGAAGCACCGGACACCATGTCAGCCGGTGGGGCAGGCTTGGCTATCTCAGGTCCGCTGATCGCGACCGAGACGGGCGACGCCGCCGCTGCGGATGGTGTGGTGAGGCGCAGAGGCGCGGCGGCGCTACTGGTGGGAGTGTAAAATCTTGAATTCGAGATCTAACAAAAAAGGATAGTATGGCAACAGATGAAGAAGCAGTTGTAGAGACGGAAGACACGGCGGAAGAGACCGAGATGACGCCGGAACAACAGCTGGTGGCCGACGAAACGGCGGCGCTGACCCAGCTGACATCATGCAGCGAACCGCTGCGGCATTCGGTGAGTCCGGCAGTATCGGATTTCACCGGGATCAGCGACAACACGGCGCTGCTGGCCTCGCTGACCCGGTGGCACGCGCAAGGACAGGTCAACGGCTTGATTCGCAACGACGCTGGCGGCGGCGTGCCGACCGCGTGGAGGCTGACGCACATGGGCGAGGCGGTCTACGTCAAGAACCAAGGGGTGACCAAGAACGCGCCGACAATCACCAGCCTGAGCCCGTCGAGCACCTCGATCGCGGCGGCAGCTGGGAAGCCGGTGAGCATCACGATCAACGGCACCAACGTCCGGGGCAGGCAGGTGGCGCAGGTGGCCGGGGTGGCGCAGTCCACGACCTACGTGAGCAAGACCCAGATGATCATGAAGTATTCGTTGCCAGCCTCGCCGAGCACCGTACAGGTGACCATCTATGACGGCGAGACCGGCCAGACCACTGCTAATTCGGCGCTGACCGTGACAGCCTAACAGGAGGAAATTATGCCATACGAAAAAACAGCAGAACGCGACTTGGCAGCCGACCAAGCACTGGTCATGCAGGATCTGCTGACCGGCAAAGCGCTGCGCCATTCAATCGACCCGCCGGTGAGCGATTTCACCGCTGCGGCTGGCGTACCGGCGGACGAGGTGCTTTCGATCCTGAACAACTGGCACAACCAAGGGCTGGTCTTCAACAAGATCGCCAACGACGACTTCGAGCAGGACGGGGTGCCGACCATGTGGCGGCTGAACTATAACGGCTATCACACGGTCAAGGATCTCGCGACGCCGCCGACGCTGACGGCAATCAATCCGAACACCGGGGTGAAGAACACGACGGTGACCATAACAGCAACCGGGACCGGATTCGATGACACCTGCAACATCTCGATGCCAGACGCCAACGTGCTCTCGAACGCCTACGTGAGCGACACCGAGCTGACCGCCGAGGTCGAGCTGCCGCTGCCGCCGCCGGGGCCGATCAATGTCACCGTGGTGAACAGGACGTGGGGCACCGAGACCGACCCGCTGCCGTTCACCGTGACGCCAACCTAAAAGGAGCAATATGGCAGTACTAACAACCAAGAAGCGCAAGGCGTTGCCGAAATCGACCTTCGCCTTACCGGGCCGACGCTACCCGATCCCTGATATTAGTCATGGGCGGAACGCGCTGGCGCGAGTCAGTCAACACGGCACGCCGAGCGAGAAGATTCAGGTGCGCCGAAAAGTAAAGCGAAAGTTTCCGTCGATTGCCGTGGCCGGTAAGAAGAAGAAATAATGTGGACGAATTAGCTTGAAATAGTGTAAAGGAAAATTGCCATGTCAGATGCCAATCTTGCGGTTTTAGCCCAAATCGCCGAGCAATCGTGGAGCGTGCTGCCGCCATCCCCGAAGTTTCGGAAGTCACG
>Ga0066903_100003276_pt1 | contig 13162 bp, 13 predicted proteins | sample PanSoiMetaGPlot1_FD_67491 | JGI IMG/M metagenome (GOLD analysis project Ga0066903, IMG submission 67491) | Tropical forest soil microbial communities from Panama analyzed to predict greenhouse gas emissions - Panama Soil - Plot 1 (version 2) | ecosystem: Environmental > Terrestrial > Soil >... | reverse complement strand
CGGCAGAGAGGATCACAATCGCAGTGGCGTAGGCTGCAGCCGAGAGCCACCTGCGACGAGCCGCACCGACGACGACGGCATCGATCTCCTCGGGACGGTCACTGACAACCGCGTCGATCGCGGGCGGGGCGTCGGCGACGATGCGATCGACCGGCGCGATGAACGCATAACCGCGCTTCTTCAGCGTCTCGATGAAGATCGGCTTCGTCGCGCTGTCGCCGAGCGCGCTGCGAATCTGCCGGATGCAGTAGTTCAGGCCCTGGTCGAATTCGACGAAGGTCGCCTTATCCCAGACCGCGTCACGAAGCTCCTCGCGTGAGACCACCTTGCCGGCGCGCTCCACGAGGATGGTGAGCACGCGAAGTGGTTGTGGCTGAATCCTGACACGACGGCCATCGCGAAACAGTGTCGCCGAGGCCGAGTCCAGTTCGAAGGGTCCGAAGCGTAAACGAGGGGAGCGCGTATCCATCAGGGCGCATCAGTTTACCCTCGAAGCTGTCCCGCCCGTCGCCCTACTCTCCGCGCCGTGAGATCGAGAGTTCCTGCCGGACCTGATGTTCTGTCGTCCGAGCCGCGAGCGACTCGAACTCACCGGCACCCACGCCAAAGCCAATCGAACGATACAGGTCCTGCAGCTCATGCTGGTTCGTCACCGGCGGGGACGCGCCCGCGATTTCCAGCGCATGACGAAGCTCGTGCGCCATGGCGGCAGTCGCCTGCTCGAGCGAAAGCCGGGGTCCGATGTGGACGTGGACATAGGTCGTCTGGCCAGTGTTGACGAGGAATGTCAACGCGGCGCGGACCGGGAGACTCTGGTCGAGCGACAGATACACGATGACGTTGTGATGCTCGAGGTCATCGACCAGACCGGCAAACGTGGCGGATCGCCGGAGTCCGGTGCCGACGATCTGCTTGCAGAAGGGATCCAGGGCCCGGACGCGGGCATGCGCGTCGTCGAATGGCGTCACGCTGTTCTGATCGACGGACATTGTCGATTGAGCGACAGCCACGGGTCGGTCCGCGTAACCGAATATCGCCACAACGAGCCCGCTCGAGACCGGGATTTTCTTCAAACGGCCTTCGTGCTTCAGCAAACAGAACATGTCACGCGTCTCTCCGAAGCCACTGCAACCGACGCGGGACGCTAGCACCGTCGTGCGAAGAAGCGAGATGAATTGAACGATGAGGAAGATCTGAGGGGAATCTGAGGATGTAAGCTGCTGAGAGGGCGCGAGATCCGCGTCTAGCGCGTCGAGCGCGGCGCGATCACTGCGGCGCGGCGTGGCTCCGACAGCCGGCGATTTCCGAGTCGCGATGGCAACGTTGAACGCGAGAGCGTGGCTCAGCCTGGCGGCTCTGGCCGTCGGGATGGGCCTGCTGCTGTTCCTGTCGGCCGGGACGATCCGGTACTGGTACGGCTGGGTCTACCTGGCGCTGTTCTTTGGATTGTCTGCGGCCATTACGCGCGACCTGATCCTGAGAGATCCGGCGCTCCTGGAGAGGCGCCTGAAGGGCGGGCCGACGGCGGAGCCGCGTCCGCGGCAGCGGGCCATCATGGCGGGCGCGTCGGTCGGCTTCATCGCGCTGCTAGTCGTGCCGGCCCTTGATTTCCGCTTCAAATGGTCCGTGGTTCCGACGGGCGTCGTGCTGGCCGGCAATCTCCTCTTCGTGCTCGGCTTTGGCTTTATCGGCCGGGTGTATCGGGAGAACTCGTACACCTCTGCCACTATCCAGGTGGTTCAGGGCCAACACGTGATCTCGACGGGACCGTATGGGGTCGTGCGTCACCCGATGTACGCGAGCGCGCTTTTGTATCTCATCGGCACACCAGTCGCACTCGGGTCGTACTGGGGTCTGCTCGCGGTGGCGTTCATGCTGCCGTTTCTCATCTGGCGCCTCATCGATGAAGAGGACGTGCTCGCGCGCGAGCTTCCAGGCTACGCCGACTACCGGGCGCGAGTGCGCTTCCGTTTGATCCCTGGCGTCTGGTGAAGCCTCCGGCGAGGCGGAAAAGCCAGGAACACGTTGCCGGGCGGGCAGAAACCGAAACGGTCAGGCAGTGTCCGGATCCATTGGATGAACAACCAGCTCGAACGAACGTCCGTCGCGGAGTCGAACAGCAGAGAAGTGACGCACGTCGCGTGTTGCCAGACGATGGATGCCGAGCACCTCGGCGAGCGCCACGACCGAACCATCCACCAGGCCGAGGCCGAGATCGGAGAAACCCCGGTCCACTTCCATGGCTCGTGCGAGTTGACCGGCGGTTGGCGGCGCGTACGTGAAGGCGCCGCGAGCGAGATCCTGCATGAACGCCTGCATCGCCCGGCGCTCTTTGCGAAGGAAATAGTCGACCTCGGCGAGCACGAGGCCAGGGACGTACCGGGTCCGTGCCCGGTCAATGGCGTTCCGAAACTGCTTGTGGTCCGGCGCGCTCTCGACCAGATAGTCGATGAGCGCTCCTGTGTCGCAAATGAGCGCAGCCGCGCTACCGGTCGGCACTGAACAGCTCGCGCTCGTCGCCGCGTTCGCGGAGGGCACGGACGCTGCCGGCGCTCCGCGGCCTGGGATGCGGGCGGTACTGCTCGAGGACAAGGGCAAGTTGCTGCCGGATGAATTCCGAACGCGAGATCCCCCGCTCTTGGGCGGCGCGGGTGAGCAGGCGATCGTCCTCCGGATCCAGGGCGATGGTGGTCGCCTTCTTTCTGGACAGTGCCATGGAAGTAATATGACTCGACGAATGGCGGTCGTCAACCTGTCCTGAACGTGACTTGTCTGGGTGGAGACGGGAGCCGAGTTTCAGCAACGCGCGACGCCGTACGACTACGTGACGCCGTACTCCCGCGACGGCACCGTCCAGCGATCGCCGCCGAACGATTTCAGCGGACGTTGGGCATCCGGAGGGTTTCTCACGACGGCCGAGGACATGGCGCGGTTCGGACAGGGTCAGATCGGCGACGCGTTCCTCGATGGCTCGATCCGATCGCTCCTCTTTCGGCCAGTGAGCGGGCTCCCTGGAGTCGCCGGGTACGGCCTCGGCTGGATAAGCGCGCGCGACCTCCATGGCCGCGAAGTCCACTTCCACTTTGGCGCGGGCTCCGGGAGCACATCGTTTCTGGCCGTCTATCCGGAGCAGGGTCTCGTGGTCGCAATGATCGGCAACCTCGGACACGCCAAACTGCCATTCACCAGGCTCGTGGGTATCATCGAGCCGTTTCTCGCCGCACGATCGTGATCACGCTTTTCATGTCAGCGGAAAACCCTCGTCCTTCCATCCCTCGACGCCGCCGATCATTTTCTTGACCGGCCGGCCGAGGCGCGCGAGCCGGACGGCCGCCCGATCGGCGCCGTTGCAGTGGGGACCGGCGCAGTAGACGACAAACAACGTCTCCGGCGGATGCTCCGCGAGATTGCGTTCGGTGATCCGTCGGTGCGGGAGGTTCACCGCTCCTGCGACGTGTCCTTTCAGAAACTCGTCCGGACTGCGAACGTCGAGCAGCACGAAGCCGGGCACCGGCAGCGCCATCGCTGCGTGCACGTCCCAGCAGTCGGTTTCGAACTGCAGCAGCCGCTCGAAATGCTCGAGAGCGGCGGCTGGTGTGGCGGCCGGATGTTCAGTCACGGGAGAGGCAACGGTGGACATGTCTGCACCTCAGGACAGGATAGGCGAGCGTCAGCCACGCCGCGCCGCGACGATCGTCGCGATGTCGATCTTCTTCATCGTCATCATCGCGTCCATCGCGCGTTTTGCGGCGGCGGTGTCGCGATCATTGAGCGCCTCGATCAGCGTGCGGGGCACGATCTGCCAGCTCAACCCGAACCGGTCTTTGCACCACCCGCATGCGCTCTCCTGGCCACCCCCACCGACAATCGCATTCCAGTAGCGGTCGGTTTCGTCCTGCGTGTCGGTGAACACCTGGAAGGAGATCGCCTCATCAAAGGTGAAGGAGGGTCCGCCGTTCAGCCCCATGAACTGCTGACCCAGAACCGTGAAGTCCACGGTCAGCACATCGCCGGCCTTGCCGCCGGGATAGTCGCTGGCGGCCTTGTGCACGCCGATGACCCGGCTGTCCGGGAACGTCGCGGCATAGAACTTCGCCGCTTCCTCCGCGTTCTTGTTGAACCACAGGCAGGGCGCGATCCGGATCTTGTCAGCCATCGTCCTCTTCCTTTGTTCGGACACTCGACCGGTTGCGTGGGTTTCTGATCGCACGATACTCCGCAGGCTCGCATGCAGACAACGGCGCGATCTTCTCCGCGCTTGAGCCCTATCCTCCTGGCGTGCTAGCATAGCCAGCTATAGAAGCCAGCTATGGGAGGCCGGGTGCCGAAACATTCAAATGACCGCCTGCAGGGGACCATCGATCTGCTGGTGCTGAAGACGCTGAGCGCCAAGGGCGCGATGCACGGGTACGCGATCACCCTGCACATCGAGCGCATTTCCGGGAGCGCGCTGAAGCTTCGCGAGGGGTCCTTGTATCCAGCCCTCCACCGTATGACCCAGGCCGGCTGGCTCCGGGCGGAGTGGGGCGCGTCAGAAAACGGGCGGCGGGCGCGATTCTACGAGATCACTGCCACGGGGCGCCGCCAACTCGCAGAAGAAGAACGCAACTGGGCCGAACTCGCGAGCGGCGTGACGCGTGTGCTCCGGCATGCCTGAACCCGGAGAGTGCGATGTCCTTGATCAGCCGCCTCGTCAACCCGTTCAGGCGTCGCGATCTCAACGACGAGATCGATGAGGAACTGCGCTTCCACGTGGAGGCGCGCACCGCCGCGAACATCGCGGACGGCATGCCCCCCGACGATGCGAAGCGCGAGGCGCTGCGGGGATTCGGCGCAGTCGCCGCCGCCCGCGAGGAGACACGGGATGCCAACCCCGTCGCCAGCATTGACGCGCTGAAACAGGACGTGACGATCGCGGCGCGCGGGCTTCGCCGTCATCCGGGGTTCGCGCTCGTCGCCGTGGCGACCATGGCCCTCGGCATCGGAGCGACGACGACGATCTTCACGGTTATCGAACGCCTGCTGCTCCGCCCGCTCCCGTTCGATCAGCCCGACCGGATCTACTCGCTCTCGAACTCGCCGAAGAACCGGCCGTTCTGGCTGATGCCGGGACTTGCCGATGTCGAATATCTCGCGCTGCAAGAGGGCAATCTGCCGTTTTCCGCGGTAGCGACGTTCGGGGCGACGTCCGCAACGCTCACGGGCGCGGGAGACGCGACGCGACTGGCCGGCGCCACCGTGACGCCGTCCTTTTTCCAGGTGCTGGGTGTGCATCAGGCCCTCGGACGCGCGCTGGCTCGAGACGACGTCGCGCCGAACGCGGTCCCCGTCGTGCTCCTGTCCGACGGGTTGTGGCGCGACAGATTCGGGGGCGATCCGGGCTGTCTCAACCGCGTCATTCAACTCGACGGCACGGCGTACACGATCGTCGGCGTGCTACCGCCGGGGTTTTCGTATCCGGAGAAGGCCGCGTTCTGGACGCCGCTCGCCGTGCGCACTCAATCCGGCATGAGCTTCAGCCGTCCGGCCATTGCCCGCCTGAAGACCGAGACCACACCGGCGGCGGCCCGAGCGGCATTCGAAGCGTTCGTCGCGAACAGATCAACGGCTGGCGATTCGCTCGTCGCTCGCTTCGTCCCGCTGCATCAGGCCGTCGTCGGCGATGTCGGGAGCATGCTGCAGCTCATTGCCGCGGCCGTCGGCTGCCTGCTGCTCATCGCGTGCGCCAACGTCGCCAACCTGCTGCTCGTGCGTTCTGTGTCGCGGCGACAGGAAATCGCCACGCGGCGCGCGCTCGGCGCCAGCCGCGGTCGCATCGTACGGCAACTGCTGACCGAAAGCGCGCTGCTCACGACTCTGGGTGGCGTCGCCGGAGTCGGGTTCGCGGTCCTGGGCGTTCCGGCGCTGCTCTCGCTGATCCCCGACGGGCGGCTTCCGCGAGCCGAAGAAGTCCGCGTCGATGGATGGGTGCTCGCGTTCACGCTCGTCATCTCGCTCGTTGCGGGTCTTGCCGTCGGTCTCGCGCCGGCGCTGCTCTCGACGCGCAAGCGTCTGGCCGGAGCCATCAAGGAAGGACCAGCGGCGGCGTCGCCGGCATCTCATCGCCTTCGACACGTTCTCATCGTTGCGGAGATCGCGATCGCGCTCGTGTTGCTGATAGGCGCCGCGCTCCTCGGACAGAGCTTTCTGAAACTGCAGGGCATCGATACCGGATTCAACTCGAAAGCCGTGATGACGATGGGCGTGCGGCTTCCCGACGCGCGGTACCGCACGGCCTCTCAGGCCATCGAGTTCCACGGTCGGGTGCTATCGTCGCTCTCCGCGACGCCCGGTGTTGCATCGGCCGCGCTCGTGAACTGGTTGCCGTTCGGACGATTGTCGATGACCGGCGACATCACCGCGGAGGGACGCGAGGTGCCACGCCGGTTTCTGCCCGTCAAGGCCGCCGTCAGCGCTGACTATTTCAAGGTGATGGGAGTCCGTCTGCAGACGGGCCGGATGTTCGAGCCTCAAGACCGCGAGGGCGCGGCGCCCGTGGCGATCGTCAGCGAGACCGTCGCGAGGACCGCATGGCCCGGTGAGCCTGCGGTCGGACGGCTCGTCTCGACCGAAACCAATCCGGAGCCACAGGATTGGCTGACCGTTGTCGGCGTCGTCGATGACGTCAAGCAAGGGGAGCTGAGGGCGCGGCCTGCGCCGGCGATCTACCTGCCGTACGCGCAGGTCAGCCGGCTCGGCTGGTTGAACAGCGTGACGTACGTCGCGCTCGCGGCGTCGACCGATCCGGCGTCGCTTGCGCCGTCGATGCGCGGCGTCATACGGAACATCGATCCGGATCAGGCGCCGGAGTCGCTGCTGACGATGAGCGATCGAGTCGGGACGACGATCGCCGAGCCGCGGTTTCAGGCGAGGCTGATCGGCGTCTTCTCCCTCGCGGCGATCGTGCTCGCCGGCGTCGGGATTTACAGCGTGCTGGCCGCCGCCGTGTTCGAGCGCAGGCGCGAAATCGGTATTCGCATGGCGCTTGGTGCAGACCGCGGCCGCGTCGTCGGCATGATGTTACGGCGTGCGCTGATCCTGGCGCTGATCGGTGTGGGCCTGGGCCTGGCGGGCGCGTACGGAGCGGCGGGCGTGCTCACGAGGTTCCTCTGGCAGATCACATCAACTGATGCCAGCACGTTTGCGTGGGCGTCAGTCGCCTTGCTTGCGATCGCGATTCTCGCTGGTCTGCTGCCGGCCAGGCGGGCGAGCCGTGTTGATCCGGTGACTGCCCTTCGCGCAGATTGAAACGCCACAATCACGGCCATCCGATCGCCATACTCAACTGGGTAACGGTTACACTGGCTGGAGCAGGCTACGATCGGCTGTGGCCTGGTTCGCACGGCCCGAGCCGTGCGACATCCGTATTATCCTTTTTAGAGCAATCGCGAGAGGAGGCCAGATGCGACACGCAGCCTTCGTCGCGGCAATCCTTATTACCGCGGTCTGTCTCACGCCTCGAGACGTCCTTTCACAAGACGCACGACTAATCGGTGGAGTCGGCCTGACCGTCTTCGCCGATCCCGACTTCCAGGGTCAGGCCGCGTCGCTTCGCAACGACACGCCGGACTTTCGCCGGATCGGCATGAACGACATCGTGTCGAGTCTGCGCGTCGGGACAGGCGAGGTGTGGGAGGTGTGCGAGCACATCAACTTCAGGGGTCGCTGTATCGTCGTGTCGGGACCGGTGAACAATCTCCACGACACGGCGTGGGGCGACATGATTTCGTCGGCGCGTCGCGTCCGCGGCAGCGTGGGCGGTGGCGGCGTCCGACCGCCCGGTCTCACGCCCCTTCCGCCGCTTCGGTCCGGCATCGACCTGTTCACGAGTACGAACTTCTCCGGCAATCGCCGGACATTCACGAGAGCGGAAGCCGATCTGCGACGTCAGAACTTCAACGCCGTCGCTCGAAGCCTTCGTATCGCTCCGGGCGAGCAGTGGGAGGTCTGCGCGGACACCAACTTCAGGAACTGCCTCATCGTGAACACCAGCTGGTCAGACCTCAACGGTCTCGGCATGGCGCGCCGCATCAGGTCCATTCGGCCCTGGGGCTGGGGCCCGGGCATCGGCATGGCGTCCATCGTGCTGTTCGACCAGACGAACTTCCGCGGTCGCACGTTTCGCGTGGATGGTCCCGAGGCGCAAATGGCCGGGTGGGCCGGTCGTGCACAAAGCGTCCAGGTGAACGGCGGATCCTGGCAATTGTGCGAGCGCACTGGGTTCAGCGGGCGGTGCATTACCGTGTCTCAGAGTCTCCCGGATCTTGGATCGATGAATATGTCGAGGCGTGTGGCGTCGGTGCGCCCTGTCGCGTCGCCGCGGTGATCGACGGCCGCCACGGAAACGTGGCGGCCGGCACAACAGCACGCGGGTGTGCCCACGGTATTTCGAAGGCTTCGGGCCCGCGCGCTGACAATTCTCTCTTTTCTATAGCGTTTCAGCCGGTACGACGTGTGCTGTAGCAGCGTCACGGTCGTAGTGCGCACGAACCGCGCATAAGAGCAACTGAGCGTCACGTGCAGACCGACGCCGCAAGAGACTGGCGCGTGCGATGGCGCCTGTTCTTTTCCGAATTGATCGGAACAGCGCTGCTCGTCTTTGGCGGCCTGTCCCTCGTGATCGTGATGTTCGGCGATGGCAGTCCCATACGACATCTGGTACCGAACGAACTTCTGCGGATGACACTGAGCGCGTTTTTTTTCGGCACGATCGGCTCGGCGATCGCCTTGTCGTGGGTCGGTAAGGAAAGCGGCGCACATATCAACCCCGCTGTGACCATGGGGTTCTGGCTGATGCGCAAGCTCGATCTGCGAGCGGCCACCGGCTACATCGTCGCGCAACTGGTCGGCGCCGTGCTGGGCGCGCTGCCGTTGCTCGTGTGGGGAGCCATGGGCCGGAGCGTGATGTTCGGAGCGACGCTCCCTGGCCCTGGATACTCGACGGCGGCTGTGCTGATTGGCGAGATCGTCACGACGTTCGGCCTGATCGCCACGCTGTGTGTTTTCCTCGGCTTCCGACACCTGCGTGGATACACGCCGTTCGTGATTCCGTTTCTCTATGCGGTCATGGTGCCGCTCGAAGCGCGCATTTCCGGCACGAGCACCAACCCCGCCCGCACGTTCGGGCCGGCGTTGATCTCGGGGCGTTGGGATGGATGGTGGATCTACTGGGTCGGACCGATGGCCGGCATGTTGATCGCCATCGCGGTCTGCAGCAGCTTCGCGAGGCGCATCGAGGTGGCGAAGCTCTATCACTTCGAGAGCGACCGGCGCCACTTGTTCCGTCGAATGGCCGCGGACAGTCTCAAAGCCGCGGACGAGAAGTTGCCGAGATGAAGGCCATCACCGTCGAACCTCTGAAACCGGGGAGCGCGCGGCTGGAGGAGGTTCCCGATCCCGACCCGCATGACGGGTCGATGCTGGTCGGCGCCGTTGCGGTCGGAGTCTGCGGCACTGATGTCGAGATCGTCGCGGGCAAGTACGGCTGGGCGCCTCCGGGCAAGAGCCGATTGGTCCTCGGCCACGAGTCGCTGGGCCGAGTGATCGACCCGGGTTCCAGCGCGGGATGGAAGCGAGGCGATCTCGTGGCAGGTATCGTCCGCCGCCCGGACCCTGTGCCCTGTCCCAACTGCGCGGTCGGGGAGTGGGACATGTGCCGCAATGGTCAGTACACGGAGCGCGGTATCAAGGAGATCGACGGCTTCATGTCGGAGCGCTGGCGCATCGAGCCTGAGTACGCCGTCAAAGTCGATGGCGCGCTGGGACTGCTTGGCGTCCTGCTCGAGCCGGCCACCGTCGTAACGAAGGCGTGGGAACAGGTGACAGCGGTCGGGCAACGTGCGTACTGGCATCCCCGTACCGCGTTGATCACCGGCGCCGGCCCAATCGGCCTGATGGCGGCGCTCCTTGGCCGGCAGCGAGGTCTCGATGTGCACGTGCTCGATCGCGCGCAGTCCGGCCCGAAGCCGGACCTGGTGCGGGATCTCGGTGCGAGCTACCACACGGGCAGCGTCGCGGACCTTCCTTTCGCCCCCGACGTGATCGTCGAGTGCACTGGCGTCGGCCAGGTGGTTGCCGACGCGATTCGCAGAGTGGCCTCGGGCGGCATCGTGTGCCTCACCGGCGTCGGCAGCGGCGGCCGGACGGTTGGCGATTCGACCGCGGACGTGGCGGCCGCCGTGGTGCTCCAGAACAACGTGATCCTCGGCACGGTGAACGCCAACAGACGTCATTGGCAGAGCGCCAGTGAGGATCTCGCGCGGGCCGATCACAGATGGCTTGGTCGTCTGATCACGCGCCGCGAAAGGCCCGAGTCGTTCGCCCGTGCGCTCGAGCGCCAACCGGACGACATCAAAGTGGTCATCCAGTTTGCGGACGCATGAGTGACAATCGCCCGACAGCTTCCCGGACGAAGATCGTCGCGACGATCGGACCAGCGTCGCGGACACCGGAGGTGCTGACCCAGCTCATCGCGGCCGGCGTCAGCGTCTTCCGTCTCAACTTCTCGCACGGCACGCACGATGAGCACAGCGCCGTCCTCGGCGACATCCGGCGGCTCAGCCGCGACATGGATCGCCACGTCGCAGTGCTGCAGGACCTGTGCGGTCCGAAAATGCGGCTGGAGCCGATCGCCAATGACGTCATCAACTGCCATCTGAACGACGAGTTCACGCTCGTCGCCGGAACTCCTGCCAACGATCGCGAACTGGCCTGCTCCTATCGCGATCTCCCGAACGACCTCTCGGCTGGAGAGACCGTGCTGTTCGCGGACGGGACCGTCGCGATGACGGTCGTCGAGACATCGGCCGACCGCGCCCGGCTGCGCGTGACGCTGCCAGGCCGCATTCGGTCCCGTCAAGGGCTCAACCTCCCGGGCAGCGATCTCGCCGTCAGCTCGCTGACCGACAAGGATCTGGAAGATCTCGAGTGGACGGCGCACCATGCCGCCGACGTCGACTTCGTCGCGCTGTCGTTCGTGCGAAGTGCCGACGACATCAAACGCCTGCGGCGCGAGCTCCATTCGCGCCGCTCTACCGCGGACATCGTCGCCAAGATCGAGAAACCGCAGGCTGTGCAGAATCTCGAGGCGATCGTCGCGGCAACCGACGCGGTGATGGTCGCCCGCGGAGACCTGGGCGTGGAGATGGACGTCGATCGGGTGCCGGCGATCCAGAAGCGGATCATCGCGGCCTGTAATCACGCGCACCGGCCAGTCATCACCGCGACGCAGATGCTCAACAGCATGGAGCAGTCGAGCCGGCCGACCCGGGCCGAGGCGAGCGACGTGTTCAACGCCGTCCTCGACGGCACCGACGCGGTCATGCTCTCGGGTGAGAGCGCAATCGGCGAGTACCCCGTTGAAGCCGTGGCGACGATGCGAAACATCTGCACGCAGGCCGAGACCTACCTGAAGCCGGAGCTTCACGTGCGGCAGATCGAGGCCGCGCCGCTATCGGATCTCGTCGACCCGATGACCGCGGCTTCCGTAGACGCCGCGTCCCTGATGACGCGTCAGCTCGACGCCGCCGTGATCGTCGTCGCCTCCGAAGCGGGCGGCCCGGTCCGCGCGCTCGCCGGCCGCAGACCTGGAGGCTCGATTGTGGCGCTGCCGCCGACCGAAGCCGTAGCGCGTCGATTGAGCCTCTGCTGGGGAGTCATCCCGGTCGTGCTTGCCGAACGGTCCACTGCGGAGCGCGCACTCATGTTCGGCATCGAGGCGGCCAGATCGCGCGGCCTTGTCGAATCTGGCCAGCACGCGGTCCTGATCGCCGATCAGGTCGGCCATCGTCCCGACGTCCGCGCGGTCCTCGCGGGCACGGTCGGATAAGTTGCCCTCTACTCCCGAAGCGCCTGATGGACGAGCGCCACGGCGATCGATCCTTCGCCGACCGCCGACGCCACGCGCTTGACGTTGCCGCGCCGTATGTCGCCGACGGCGAAGATGCCGGGACGGCTCGTCTCGAGCAGGAACGGCGGCCGCGTCAGCGGCCAGCGTGCCGACGCCAGATCGTCCGCAGAGAGATCCGGACCGGTCTTGACGAACCCCTTCTCGTCGAGCGCGAGGCATCGATCGAGCCACGCCGTGTTCGGCGAGGCCCCGGTCATCATGAAGACGCTTCCGATCTCGTGCGCCTGCGTTTCGCCGCTGCGATCGTCGCGCCATTGGATGCGCTCGAGCCGTCCGTTGCCTTCCAGGGCGACGATCTGCGTGTGCGTTCGTACGGCGATTGCGGGATTCTCTTCGATGCGGCGAATCAGATAACGCGACATCGTCTCGGCCAGGCCGTTACCCCGAACGAGCATCTGGACGCTTCGCGCCGTCTGCGAGAGAAACACGGCCGCCTGGCCCGCGGAATTGCCGCCGCCCACCACGACGATGTCCTCGCCGGCGCAGAGTGCGGCCTCCATTGGCGTCGCGCCGTAGTAGACGCCGGCGCCTTCGAAGGCAGTCAGGTTCTGAAGGGCCGGTCTGCGGTATTCCGCGCCGCTCGCGATGATCACGGCGCGCGCCGGCACCCGCGGTCCACCGTCGATCTCGACCGTGTAGCGCTGGCCGTCGCATGCGAGCCGCGTCGCGCCTTTGGCCACCATGAAGCGTGCGCCGAACTTCAAGGCCTGGGCGTACGCGCGGCCGGTCAGCTCGAGGCCGGAGATGCCCGTCGGAAACCCGAGGTAGTTTTCGATGCGCGAGCTGGATCCCGCCTGTCCGCCCGGAAGGTTCGACTCGAGCACGAGCACGCTCAGCCCTTCGGACGCGCCGTACACGGCCGCTGCAAGCCCTGCCGGCCCCGCGCCGACGATGAGGAGATCGTTCACCTTGGTCTCGTCGATCTTCTCGTTGAATCCGAGGCAGTCGGCGATTTTCTGGTTGGTCGGGTTTCGCAGGACGGCGTCCCCGCGGCAGATCAGGACGGGGATGTCGGCGATCTCGACGTGAAACCGATCGAGCAGCTCCTGCGCTTCGCGATCGCGATCGAGATCGACGTAGTGAAACGGATGCCCGTTGCGCGTCAGGAACTCCTTCACGCGCAGCGTGCCCGCGCTGTGGGCAGATCCGATGACCACCACATCGCCGAGATCGCGGGCAATCAGCTGCAGCCGGCGGAGGATGAACGCGCGCATG
>Ga0066903_100003275_pt1 | contig 13163 bp, 10 predicted proteins | sample PanSoiMetaGPlot1_FD_67491 | JGI IMG/M metagenome (GOLD analysis project Ga0066903, IMG submission 67491) | Tropical forest soil microbial communities from Panama analyzed to predict greenhouse gas emissions - Panama Soil - Plot 1 (version 2) | ecosystem: Environmental > Terrestrial > Soil >... | reverse complement strand
GGCCAGAAGCTCGGCGAAGCCCAGCAGGCGCTGCAGCAGGCGCAGCCCGGCCAGGCGCAACCCGGTCAGGCCCAGGCTCAGCAAGCCCTTCAGCAGGCGTTGCAAACACTCCAGGCCGCTCAGCAGCAAGCCCAGGCCGGAATGGGCATGGGTATGGGCATGGAGCCTGGCATGGGCATGGGGATGGAACCCGGTATGGGCATGGGGATGGGAATGGGCATGGGCATGCAGCCTGGAATGGGGCAGGGCAAGGGAATGCAACCGGGCATGGAGCCGGGCATGGGCGAGAAGGGCCCGAGCCAGGAGAATAACCCGCAGCGCGGCAAGGGCGACCGTCAGCCGGACGGCACTGCGAAGAACACCGCCTCGCGCCTCAACGACGTCAAGGGCGACGGGGCGTTCATCAACCTGCCGGCCCGCCAGCGGGAAATGATCCAGCAGGCCTTGAGCGGCACTCTCCCTCCCGAGTACGGCGCGATGATCCGCCAGTACTTCATGAACGTCGCCGGCGGCAAGCCCGCAGCCGCGCCAAGCACCGAGAAGAAGTGAAGCCAGAGTCAGCCTAGAATACTCGCATAGGACTTATGGGACCGATCGTCCTATAGGTCCTATGCGACCTTATAGAGATCGATCATGCGCTGCCTGACCGCCGTTGTAGCCATTCTGGCACTGGCCTTTCCTGCCCTCGCAGAAGAGAGGTCCAAAAAAGGCCAGATGGACGAAGACGTCAAGAAGGCGACCGCCAAGGCGCTCGAGTGGCTCGCGGCCAAGCAGAACTCCGACGGCTCCTGGGGCGATACGCGCTACCCGAACAACACCGCCATCACAGGCTTCGCCCTGATGGCCTTCATGTCGCAGGGGCATGTCCCGAACCAGGGAAAGTACGGGCCGGAGGTTTCCAAGGGAACGCGTTTCCTCATCGCCAGCGCCCGCGAAGGTGACGGCTACCTGGTCGGCGGCCGCGGCGGCAACATGTATTGCCATGGCATGGCCACCCTCTGCCTGACGCAGCTCTTCGGCATGACCGGCGACGAGGAGGTGAAGAAGACGCTCAAGAAAGCCGTGGACCTGATCGTCCGTTGCCAGAGCGCCGACGGCGGCTGGCGCTACGAGCCGCAACCGACCGGCTCGGACATCTCGGTCACGATCATGCAGGTCATGGCCCTCCGCGGCGCGAAGGACAGCGGCCTGCACGTCCCCGACAAAACGATGAAGAAGGCCCTCGAGTACATCAACAGTTGCTACGACGAGTACTCCGGGGGGTACACCTACCAGCCATATAACCGCGCCCCCGGGTTCGCCAGGACCGCGGCCGGTATCTGTGTCCTCAAGTTGGTGGGCGAGTACGACAAGAAGATCGACAAGTCGGTCGCGTTCCTCAAGCGGAGCATGGAGAGCCCGCGTGAGCACTTCTGGTACGGCCACTACTACGCCTGCCACGCCTTCTACCAGATCGGCGGCAACGACTGGGACGATTACTACTCGATGATTAAGAAGCAGTTCCTGGCCTCGCAGCAGTCGGACGGCTGCTGGTCACGCCTGGAGCCGCAATCGGCCGGCCCGGTCTACCAGACCGCAATCGCGGTGCTGGCGCTGTCTGTGCCGGCGGACTACCTGCCGATCTTCCAGCGCTGAGGCGAACGGCCACGCGTGAGCGGGCCGAGTAAACGTGCCACAGGCGGTTGCCCCGCGAATGGCCCGCTTCCGCGGTCCGCTTGGCCGTTCGCCAGGCTCGACGCGGCCCGCCGCGCTTTTTTCATTTTCTTTTCCAATTCTCAGCTCTCGCGTCAACTCCCCTGCATAGAGCCTGGCTTTAGATACTGCGCCTGGGCCGCGACGCACGGACGGTATTATGATCGTCCGTTCATAATTCGCCGCGTGTCCTCGCGATTCTCCCCTTCACCTTGCGCGGACCGAACTTAGGACTGGTTGTTCCGGCGGTCCTTCGCCCCGACTGCCTCCCGATCTCTCAATTGTTCGAGCGGCTCTTTGTCCGTCCCCTCGTCGGAGGTGCCCGTCTCATGTTCCGTTCTCTCTCCGTCCCTCGGTCTGGTCGACGTGCCTTCACGCTCATCGAATTGCTCGTCGTCATCGCCATCATCGCCATCCTGATCGGGTTGCTCCTGCCCGCGGTCCAGAAGATCCGCGAGGCGGCCAACCGGATGAGCTGCACCAACAACCTCAAACAACTTGGCCTGGCGGCCCAGAATCACCACGACTCGCTGGGTGCTTTCCCGTCCGGCGTATGGGCGCCCAAGGGGTCCTGGCGCGCGACCGACCCAGAGCCGAACGGTAGCTGGACGGCGGCCTGGCGCGACCCGCGCAGCAGCTGCTGCCCGTGGGGGGCATACAGCTGGGCGGCCCGGATCCTCCCGTACATGGAAGGGGACAACCTCTATCGGTCCATCAACTTCGACGTACCCGCCTACGCCCCGAACGTGCCCGAGGACACCGGCAGCTTCGGGGGCGCTCCTGGCGTTGATCGCGGGCCGGGCCAGCCCACCGTCAACGGCCAGCCCAACCCAAATATCCTGGCCGCGAGCAGCATGCCCAAGTCCTATTACTGTCCGTCGGCGCTCCGCGGCCGGCTCGGGCCGCGGAACACCAACAAGGACTACGCCATGATCTACGACTCGGGGCGCGCCAACTTCGCCGAGAACTGCTGCCCCGAGCGGCGCGTCAACGGCAGCCTCGGGCCGTACAACGGGATGGGATGGATCAATAGCGCCGTCACCATCGCCGACGTAATCGACGGGACGAGCAACACCATCTTGTTCACCGAGAAGTCGAACTGGGCCAACCAGAGTTGGTGCTTCGACGGCAGCGGGTGCAACCAGTTCTTTTGGGTGCACCACCAGTCACAAGGACTGATCACCGGTTCGCAGCCGCCGAACTGGTCGGTGAAGGGGAACAGCCGTGCGGCCACCAGCCACCACCCCGGTGGGGTGATGGCGTGCTTCGTGGACGGTCACGTGGCATTCATTCCCAACAACATCGACATGAACGTCTGGATGGCGCTCGGGACCCGGAACGTTGGGGAAGTCGTGAGTACGCGGTAACCGGCAACGAACCAGTTCGCCCGGCCCCGTTTCGGGGCCGGGCTCTCTCCACCCGACTTACTCCCCGAGGCTTCTCATGCGACGTGCATCGGCCCTCACGATGCTGACTTGCGTCCTACTCGCCGGGTGCAGCGGGTCCAACGTCGTCCGCGTGTCCGGGAGGGTGACCTACAAGGGACAACCCGTTCCCAACGCGTACGTGCACTTCGTGCCGCAGAATGGCCGGCCGAGCATGGGGGAGACGGATGCGAACGGTAAGTTCACGCTCACCTACGACCCCGAGACCAAGGGCGCCGAGCTCGGCAAACACCGGGTGTTCATGCAGTACAACGCCCTGGCCGACAACAGTCGCCCGGGCGTCATCCCCGGCGAGACTCCGCCATTGGCGACTGAGTGGAAAGAGTTCTTCGCCAAGTACGGGCCGGACAAATCCACGCTGTCGATCGACATTAGTAAGAGCACGTCGGAATTGAAATTGGAGTTGGATTAAATCGTCTACCACCCACGGAACCCTTCCGCCCACTGCGCACGCCCGTCCCTGACAACGACCCCCATCGGCGACGCCGTCCGGCTCTTCTCGCGCTCTTGAACGCGGACCAACGCGTCAACTGCCCGCTCCGCCGGTTGGCCGCCACCGCGGGCGAGGCGCATCAACTCCTTCCGCGCCTCCGGCGTCCCAATCCGCTCCAGGATCGCGACCGCGCGGTTGAGGCGCAGTTCGTCCGCATCGAGGATCGGGTCCGTGTGGCGGTCGAGGATGCGGCGCAGGCGGACGTCCATCTCGGGCGACCTGGTGGTCGCCAGGACCTCGCGCATCGCTGGTTCCGCGACTTCGAAGTGCTGTGTCAGCTCGCGGGCCGCACGCTCACGCTCCGCGTAACGGGCGTGCGTCAGGCGCACGATCCAGGTGTCGATGTCGAGGTCCGTCGGGCGCGGAAATGGCTTCGCCAAGTGGCGCAAGCATTCGACCGTCGCGCTCGGGTGGGCCAACATAACCGCCCGGGCCCGCGTCGCTGAACTGGCGTCGCCTCCCAGGTCAATCCAGAGGCGCTCGAACTCCTTCGCCGTCGGCACGGCGCCGGGAAGGTCGCGAGGCAGCAGGTCCCAGATCAGGATCTGGCCGTCGTGGTAGCCGACGGCCAATAGATCGGTGCTCGGAATCGCTGCGATCGACGTCGGCGTGCTGTTCGGGACATGAAATGTAGCGATGATCTGCCTGCTGTCGAGCGCCCGCACAACCACGCAGTCCTGAACGGCGTAGGCGAACCACTCGTCGGTCGGCGAGATCGTGTCCGGCAGGCTCGTCGGCCGGCGAGATTCCTCGAACTTGAGGAACGCGCCCTCTTCGTACATCCGGACGATGGCGTCCGTTGCGTCGTCGCGCAGCTCCATCCGGTTGTTGCCACGATCGTAGAGCAACTTGTACTTCGACGGCCGCGACTTGGGCAGGTCCCGCTCCGTGAGCGGCTGCAACACTTCCGACTCGCGGACGGACCGCGAGCGGTCGGCGCGAATAGACGCGCGGACTCGTTCCAGATTCCAGACCCGGCCGACATGGTCCGCGGACAGCGAGATGAGCGTCTGGCCAGATCCTGGGCTCACCAGGTTCGTGACCGCCTCATTGTGACCGCTGAACCAGTGTCGTTCCTTGCCGGTGTCGAGGTCGAAGAAGCGAATGAGGGGGGAACCTGGAGCAAGTGATCGCGGATTGACGACCGCGAGCGTGCGGTTGTCCGGTCCCACTGCGATGGCCGGCTGGTATTTTCCCGACGTGCGGAATTCGCCGGCCGCGGTGGCGAACTGGTAGGTCCAGCGCCTTTCCTCCCGTAGCGTCCGGGCATCGAGGATAACAACCGTCCTCTCAGCCGGCGGGCTCCCCTTGTGATCCAGGTCGCCGACCAGAACTAGACGACGGCTGTTCGGCGTGAAGCCTTGCGATTCGATGCGGATCGGCGTCTTTCGAGAAGCAATTCGCGTGGCCGGAGTAGACGAACTTGACTTCTCACCGAGTCGCCACACAGACATTGTCGGATCAACGGAATCGACGTCGAACGCGGCGAACGATTTGCCATCTGGCGCCATTTCGATCCGTTGAACCGGTGAGCCGTCACAGATCTTGGTGGACCCGGTCGCGACATCGACCACTGCGAACCGGGCCGTTTTGTCGCTGACGAACCCCATCACGACGAACCGGCCATCGGCCGAGAGACGCGAATCTTGCGCGACGACGTGTACCGGTTGTCGCCAGCCGCGATGCGGCAACTCAATGGGTCGAATGCCGAATCGTCTAGTCTCATCGGGCCGGTCGCGATCGATCAGTTGGAGTTCGCTCCAGTGGTATTCGGAACGCCGTACTTCGGGCGTCTCCATGAGCAGGCGCCGACCGTCCGCGGAAAGTGCGACGGCGAGTCCGCGGTGCGTGCCGCTATGCAATCGCTCCCAGCGCGCGTCCGGCAAGTAAACGCGATAAAGCTGATTCTCACCCACGTACACGAGCATCGACCGGCCGTCCGGCTCGAATCGGACTTGGTCGGGCGTGATCTTGTGAAGAAAACTCGTCCATTCCGGGGCAGGAAGGCCTTCGCGCAGAAGTTCTGGTACTTCAAAGCGTCCAGTGACTACTCCCGCGGGATAGGCCCAGATCGTGAGCGATTTCGCGGCGTGCGTACCGACCAGGAACTTGCCGTCCGGGGACCAGATGAGGTGATCGGGCGGGTCCGGGCATCGCCAGCGGACGGAACCAAGGCGGGCGACGGCGCCGGGTGGCAGAGTATCGCCGTAAGCGTCGAGATGCGATGGCGTTGTTGGCGAGGCAAATGGGAGCAGGAGGCTCAGAGCGAGTGCAATCACAAGAACTGCCTTTGGGAGAAACAAGTCCACACGCGCGGCTAGCCCTCATTTTGGGGCATTGGGATCGTTGATGAAAAGCAACAAGTCGGTAACAAAGGGCTTCGTAGCGGAAGTCGCCAGACCTTCCGTTGCCATCAAACGGAGGTCTGGCAACTTCCACCACCCCGCGGCGGGTTCTCGTAGCGGAAGTCGTGAGACTTCCGTCACTCCCCAATTTGGAAGTCTCACGACTTTCATTACTGGGCGGCGTCCAATTTCCTGTGACACCGCGCCTGGTTTGTGTGATAATCTCCCTCATCCTGGCCCACCGTCGCCCCACACCCTGGAACCTCCCTCCTGCCATGCAACCCCGCCGGCTTGCTCTCCTCTGCATCTTCATCGCCGTTCCGACCCTCGCCGCCGCCGATTGGGACCGCTTCCGCGGGCCGAGCGGGCTAGGGACCGCGGACGACAAGACCATTCCCGTGTCCTTTGGGCCGAAGGACGCCTTGTGGAAGACTCCGATCCCGGGTCGTGGAAACTCGTCGCCCATTGTGTCGAAAGGGAAGATCTTCCTTCAGACCGCGTCCGACGACGGCAGCAAGCGGTCGCTCGTCTGCCTCAATGCAGGAACCGGGAGCGTTGAGTGGTCGAAGGATGTCAAGGGGACGATGGGGAAGATTCACAACAAGAACACGATGGCTTCGTCCACTCCGGCTTCAGACGGCGAACGCGTTTACACCGTCTTCTGGGACAGCCGGCGCATCAGCCTCAGCGCCTGGGATTTCGCGGGCAAGCAACTTTGGACCCGCGGCCTTGGCCCGTACGCAAGCCAACACGGCGCCGGGCTGTCGCCGATGGTGGTCGGGGACAAGGTGATCCTCAATATCGATCAGGACGGCCTGGCCGAGGTCGCGGCGTTCGATGTGAAGACCGGCAGCCCAGTCTGGAAGAAGAGCCGTCAGGCCTTCCGGGCGTGCTATACGACGCCGTTCCTCCTCGAGCGCGACGGCAAGCAGGAAGTTATTGTCGCCAGCACCGCCGGGGTCACTTCATATGACCCGAAGGACGGCGCGGTCATCTGGAACTGGACGTGGGTCTGGAAGCCGGACCCGGCAGCGCCCAAGGCGAACGGGAAAGGCGGCCCCGGCGGTCCGCTCCGTAACGTGGGCGGGCCGATCTATCACGATGGGATGATCATCGCCATCGCCGGAGACGGCGGCGGCGACCGATGTACCGTCGCTATCAAGGCGGGCCCGAGCGGCGACATCACCGAGTCCGGCCTGATCTGGGAGAAGAAGAAGAGCACGCCCTATGTCCCGATGGTCCTGGCCAAAGGGGATTACCTCTACTGGGTCGCGGACAAGGAAAACAAAGGGATGTGCATCGAGGCGAAGACCGGAAGGGTGCTGTGGGAAGAGCGACTTCCGGGGTCACAGGAGGTCACCGCGTCGCCGGTTCTGATCGACGGGAAGGTTTATTCGATCAACGAGGCCGGTCGCGTCTCGGTGTTCGAAGCGGCACCGAAATACAACTTGCTCGCCGAAAACGACCTGCATGAGGACGTCATGGCGACGCCGGCCGTGGCGAACGGACGGCTGTACATTCGCACGAGCAAGAATCTGTATTGCTTTGGCAAGAAATAAATGCGCAGTTCGGTGCTCAGGCCGCCAAACCACACCCCCACACGTGGCGGCCTGAGCATTCTGCTGCTCAATTTCGCCCCGACCGCGCCACGTTTGCCTAATTCCTCTTGCGGGCGATGAACTCCTGAACCACTTCGCCAGGGATGGCGAAGTTGATGTCGGTCCCAACGATCCCGGCCTGAGCGACGCCGACTACGTTGCCACGAACATCGACGACGGGACCGCCGGAGTTGCCCGGGTTCATTCCCCCCTTCACCTGGATCTGCGCGAGTTTGCCCGTCGACCGGTCCTTTCGGAGGCTGGAGATCGACGTTTCGGCTACCGTGATCTCGTTCCCCAACTTCTCCCCGAACGGGTAGCCGAACACAAAAAGTCGTTGCAATAGCGAGACGCTCTGAGCCTTTGGGACGCTGAGGCCCTCCGGGACGATGTGCCGCTCCCCGGGCCGCAGCAAAAACGGGCGAATGAGCGCCAGATCGGCCTCGGCGTCGGCCGCGATGAGTTCTCCGCCGAGCGAATACTCCTTCCCTGGTCCGTCGCCGCTATTGACGACCAATTCGATAGTCCGCGGGCCGCGATCCTTTGGATCGACCATGCCGACGACGTGGGCGTTGGTCAAAACAAGCCGCGACTCCTTCTCGACGAATCCGGTCCCGCTTCCCCCCTTGCCGTTATTGAACCGAACTCGAACGAGAACTGTTGCCTTCTTCACTTTCTCAACCACTTCCGGCGTCGGACTGTTACTCAGCGGGTCCGGCTCCTTCTTGGCGGGCGTCGTACTTGCCGGCCGAATGGGCGTGCTGGCCGCGACAACGGTTCCACTGGAAGCCGGACTTGACTGGGTGTCTCTCGTCGCCTTTCGCACGACCAGGAGGACGACCACGATGATCGCCAGGAACATGACCCCGCCGCCCGCAAGGGCCAGGATCAAGACGGGAAATCGGTCGTTTTTGGGAGATCGCGTGCCAGGAGCCGACCGGTCGGCGTACTCGGCGCGCCGTCGCGGGCGATCCGCGTCGTCATCAAAGTCGAAGTCGCCGGGCATACTTTGGTCCGATCAAGCGAACTACGCTGTGATCGTATCGCATCACCTTGAACCGGGGAAGCGGCTTGTGGACTGGGTTGGATGCCCGCCGTATCATGCGACCGATGCCGCCGCCGCCGATCCCCAATCCGGCCAACGACAAGTTCCTGAACGCGCTCCGCCGCAGCGGTTTGCTCGCATCCGATCGTATTGATTCGCTTGTTGGTACGGCTCCCAAGCGCGTGACCCGAGACCCGGACCAGCTCGGTGAGTTCCTCGTCGACCGCGGCGTCCTGACACATTTCCAGGTGTCCAAGCTGAAACAGGGAACGTGGCAGGGGCTTGTCCTGGGGTCGTACCACATCCTGTCGCCACTCGGCAAAGGCGGGATGGGCACCGTCTACCTGGCCCGCGACACCCGAAAACCGGACGACGGCCGAAAGCGCGAGAAAGCACTCGTCGCCCTCAAGGTTCTGCCGCCGAAAAGAGCTCGCGAAGAAGACCGTATGCTGGCCCGGTTCCTCCGCGAAATGGACATGGCCCAGCGGGTCAGCCATCCGCACTTGACCAAGACCTACGAAGCGGGCGACGTCGGCGGGGTGCATTACATCGCGATGGAGTACATCCGCGGGATGAGCCTGCGTCGACTCATTGGCGACCACGGCCCGTTGACAGTCGCAAGGGCCGCCCGATTGTTCGCGGAGGTGGCCGACGGCCTCGACCACGCGCACGAGTTGGGCCTCGTGCACCGGGACCTGAAGCCTGCCAACATCATGGTCACTCCGAACGGCCACGCCAAAGTTCTCGACCTCGGGCTGGCCCTCGCTGTGGACGAGGAGTTACCTGAGGACAAGACGATCGTCGGCGGGCAGGGGTACGTCGTCGGGTCCATGGACTACATCGCCCCGGAACAAGTGGACGACCCGACTCAGGTGGACGCCCGCGCCGACCTGTATGCTCTCGGTTGTTCGCTTTACTTCGCTCTCACGGGTCAGCCACCGTTCCCTGGCGGAACATCTGTCGAGAAGATGAAGCGGCACCGGACGAAGTACCCGGACCCAATCTCCGACTTCAACCCGACGGTGCCCGCTGAGTTCGCCCGGATCGTCGAACGGCTCATGGAGAAAAGCCCGTCGCGGCGCTACTCAACGGCCGCCGCGGCCCGCGACGCCTTGCGTCCTTGGGCATCTGAAGACCCGGAGACTCCGCTCGATCGCGACCCGGACCAGTCGGAAGCCGAGGTGGTTCTGGAATTAGAGCGATCTCAGAAAGACCCAGGGAAGTTCTTTGAGAGTGTGCCGGTGGTCGTATTCGCGGAGAAGGGACGGAAGTCCGGCCGCCTTCCGGTGGCCGATTCCGGCTCGGAATCCGTCGAAGAGGAAAAGAAGTTGTTGCCTCTTTGGGTCATCGTCATCCCTGCGGCGCTGGCGGTGATGTGTCTCGGCGCCGCACTGACAGGGGTGCTCTTGTATCTGCTCAAAGCCTGACTCGCTCGGCGAAATGGGGAAACGGAGAGATTCCCCGTTGTCAGACACGAGTGTTGCGTCTATATTCTTGACAACAAGTTCGCTTCCGTGGGAATATCCACGATTCCGCATCGTGGCCCTCACGAACGATCCAGAGTGGCTGAGGGAACAGGCCCTGTGACGCCACAGCAACCGGTCGGCCTTTGCCGGCAATGGTGCTAACTCCTGCCCGGTTAGCCGGGGAAGATCAGACGCGGGTGCCGCAACACACCCTCTCTATCTCCAACCTCCAAACGCCATCGTTATTTGGCGTCGGGGTCCCTGATCACCCGGCTTGGTCATCCATCATTCCGTTGCGCCCGGCACTGGCCGGACGAGGTTGGAACGACCGTGGCGACACTCGACTTTTCCACCGGCTTGCGCTGCCGTGTGTGCGGCAAGCTGTACCCGAAGGAAGCGATCAACTTCTGCAAGGACGATTTTGGCCCGCTCGAAGTCGATTACGACTACGACGCGATCACCAGGAACATCTCCCGGGCCAAGATCGAAAAGCGGGCGAAGAACATGTGGCGCTACCGGGAGCTTTTGCCGATCACCGGCGAGCCAACGGTTGGCCCGCAGGTTGGTGGTACTCCGCTCGTCCGCGCGGATCGCCTGGCCGATGCTCTTGGCGTGCGCAGCCTATGGATCAAGAACGATGCGGTCAACTTCCCGACGCTGTCGTTCAAGGACCGGGTCGTCTCGGTCGCGCTGAGCAAGGCCCGCGAGTTCGGCATGAAGACGGTCGGGTGTGCCTCAACGGGCAACCTCGCCAACAGCGTCGCCGCGAATGGCGCAGCCGCCGGGTTAGAGACGTACATCCTGATCCCGGCCAGCCTGGAGCGGTCCAAGATTCTCGGTACGAGCGTCTACGGGTCGAATGTCGTCGCGGTGGATGGGACGTACGATGAGGTGAACCGCCTCTGCACTCAGATCGCACTGAAATATGGATGGGGGTTCGTCAACGTCAACTTGCGGGCGTATTACGCGGAGGGATCGAAAACCTTCGGACACGAGATCGCGGAGGATCTGGGCTGGCGGTTCCCGCAGCACGTCGTCTGCCCGATGGCCGGCGGGGCGCTCATCGGCAAGATCCACAAGGCATTTACTGAGTTGAACAAGGTCGGTCTGGTGAGTCAGCCGAACATGTGCAAGATGTACGGCGCCCAGGCGACTGGTTGCAACCCGATCACGGATGCGGTCAAGACGGGTAAGGAGCGGCACAAACCGATCCGCAAGCCGAACACGATCTGCAAGTCGCTGGCGATCGGCGATCCCGCGGACGGTTACTTTGCGGCCAAGCTGATCCGCGAAACTGGCGGATGGGCGGAGGACGTCACCGACGAGGAGATCGTCGAGGGCATTTCGCTTCTGGCCCGGACCGAGGGAATCTTCTCCGAAACGGCCGGCGGGACGACAGTGTCTGTTGCCCGGAAGCTGATTGAGCAAGGCCGTCTACCGCGGGACGAGGAGATCGTGCTCTGCATTACCGGCAATGGTCTGAAGACGCTCGATGCGTTGTACGAAGCGATCGAGGCCCCGGTCGAGATCAAGCCGGCCTTGACCGAATTCGAATCCCTGCTCGCGGGCCGGGAGCCCATAACGGCGTAGCGAGGACAGAAAATGCCAGTGAAGATTGAGATCCCGTCCCCGCTCCGCGAACACACCGGCGGAAAGACCGAAGTGTCCGTCGCGGGAACGACGGTGCAGTCAGCGCTCGACGACCTCGTCCGCCAATTTCCGACGATCGGACCCAAGCTGTTCGACGGCGGCAAACTGCGGCCGTACATCAACGTCTTCGTCAACGACGAGGACATCCGGTATCTGGACGAAATGCAAACGCAGGTGGCGGATGGTCAGGTGGTGGCGGTCATTCCAGCCGTTGCCGGGGGATGACTTATGGCCGGCCTGTCCGACGAAGCCGACGAGGTGCCCGACGGCGCTGCGGTGTTCCCGGAGATCCCGCCGGAGTTGGGCGCCCATCCGTTGCTTCTCGCTGTGCTGCACGCTTATGTGTTTCTGGACGGGTCCGACGCCGCGGTGGTAAACCCGGAAGCGTCGAGCGAGGCGATGGAATACTTGGCCCTGTACCTCCAGCGCCTTGCAGGTCCGGAATTGCAGCGCGTTCGCGAGGACATCGACACGCTGGTGGGCTATGCGAAAGAACAGAAGTGGCCAAAGCAGTACGTCGCCTTCCTGAAGTCCTTTCTCACCGATAACGGGGTGGCTGCCAGGAGTGATTCGTGAGTGGTGAGTAGTAAAGGCACTCACGACTCACGACTCACGACTCACGACTCACCACTCACCACCAATGACCTTCGATCCCAAGTCCCCCGAGCGTTACTCCCGCCAGACCCGCGTGCCCGGTATTGGTAAGGCCGGCCAGGAGCGGATCGGCAAGTCCCGCGTCACTGTCTGTGGCTGCGGTGCGCTCGGGACGGTTCTCGCCAATCACCTTGTCCGGGCGGGCGTCGGCTTCGTTCGCATCGTCGATCGCGACTTCGTCGAGATTTCGAACCTCCAACGGCAGGTCCTGTTCGACGAATCGGACGTGATCAACAACATGCCGAAGGCCGTGGCCGCGGTGAACAAGCTGCGGGCGGTGAACTCGGCAATTGCGCTCGAGCCGGTCGTCGCGGACATCGACCGGACGAACATCGTTGACCTGTGCAAGGACGCGGATGTGATCGTGGACGGGACGGACAACTTCGAGGTCCGCTACACGATCAACGACGCCGCAGTGAAGCTCGGCAAGCCCTGGGTCTTCGGCGGCGCGGTGGGGACCGAGGGTCAGACGATGACCATAATCCCCGGCGAGACCCCCTGTCTCCGCTGCGTCTTTGAAGCGTCGCCGGGGCCCGGCGAAGTCGGAACGTGTGAAACGGCCGGCGTGCTAGGGCCCGGCGTGGCCGTCGTCGCGAGCTACCAGGCCGCCGAGGCGCTGAAAATCCTGGCCGGCAAGAAAGAAGCGATCAGTCGTGAGCTCCTCACGTTCGACCTCTGGCTCAACACCAGCCGGCGGATCAAGATTTCCCGCCTCTTGGAGGCTCGCAACTGCCCGTGCTGCAAGCAGCGGAAGTTCGAATGGCTTGAGGGCGAA
>Ga0066903_100003272_pt1 | contig 13165 bp, 10 predicted proteins | sample PanSoiMetaGPlot1_FD_67491 | JGI IMG/M metagenome (GOLD analysis project Ga0066903, IMG submission 67491) | Tropical forest soil microbial communities from Panama analyzed to predict greenhouse gas emissions - Panama Soil - Plot 1 (version 2) | ecosystem: Environmental > Terrestrial > Soil >... | reverse complement strand
GCCAGCAGCACCGTGCAGGCGCCGACCGTGTAGGCGACGGCGACGGCGATCGTCTTGGCGCCGAAGTCGTGGGCCGCGGCGGAGCTGGTCACGAAGGCGATCGCGGGGCCGCCGCAGGGGACGAACACGAACCCGAGCGCGCAGCCGAGCAGGAAGCCACCGCCGAGATCGCCGGACGGGCGGCGCGAGAGCCGCGCGAGAGGCCGCTCGATCCAGACGCCGAGCTGCGGGAAGAGCAGCGTCGCCGCAAGCAGGAACAGCAGGCCGATCGAGACGTTGCGGAGCAGATCGTCCGGCAGTCCGAGCGCATCGAGCAGCCAGGCTGCGAACAGGATCGAGACGAGGAAGCAGCTCGCGAGGCCGGCGATGATGGCGTACGGCCGGCGACGGCTCTCGCTCACGCCGCCGCCCAGCACGATCGGCAGCACCGGCAGCACGCACGGCGAGATCGCGGTGATCAGTCCCGCGACGAAGGCGAGCGGGATGGCGACGACGACCATTCGACCGTTATTCGGTCGAGTTTGCCTGCTCGGTTGTTACGGCCTCGTTGTCGTCGGGGTGCGCGGGGGCAGCCTCGGCCGGCTCCGCCTGGGCCTCCGAGTCCTGAGCCTGTGCCGGGACCTGAGCGCCGGCGTTTGCGGCGCTCCCCTTCTTCTTGCGCCGTCTGCGGCGGCGCGATCGACGCGGCGGCTTCGGCTCGGGGAGGTCCTCGGCCAGCGCGGCTGCGATCTCCTGTGTCGTCCCCAGCTCCTCGCGAGCCTGGTCGAGCAGCTTGGTCGCCCGCGGCGTGTAGCCGTCCGCAGAGGCGAGCAGCGCGGCCGCCACGGGGAGCGGCAACTCGCGGACGGCGACGACGAGCTTGGCCGCATTCTCCTCGTGTCGGTGGCCGCGGGAGTTGGCGAGCGCGCCCAGCAGGCGCTTGGCCTCGGGGTAGTCGCCGCTCGCCTTGCGGTCGAGAGCCTTGCGCGTCGCGCGCGCGAGCCGCCAGGTCCAGCGGGCGAGGATCTGCTCGGGCGCGTCCGGCTTCTCCGCGCCGATCGCCTGCAGCAGGGTGCGCACGCCCGGCTGTCGGTCCTTGTCCCATGTGGGCGCCTGGGTGACGAGCGTGACGAGATCGTCGAAGCTGGCGCGGTCGATGCGCATCGACACGCGATCGGCGAGCGCCATCATGCGCAGGCGGCGGTTCGGGTTCTCCGCCGCGCACGTGAACAGGAACTGCTCGAGCGCAGCTTTGCTCGCCTTGCCGTCCGTGAACTTCTGCACGAACGCCTCACGCTCCTCGAAGCGCAGGTTGCGGCCGGCGAAGGTCGCCCAGTAGCGCTGCTCCTCCTCGTCGAGGAACCGCGGATCGACGCGCTGCCATTCGCGCTGGATCACGCCGAAGCGCCGCTTGACGTCCGGCGTCACAGGGACGAGCCACGGCGCCGGCGTGAGCTTCCGCCGCACGCGGCGCTGCATGCGCCGCCGCGGCGTGGGGATGACCCTGGCACCCTCGCGGTAGAAGTCGGCGTCGAGCAGCGAGTGCAGCGTCACGACCCGCTCGGAGTGCGTCGCGCCCTTGTTGACGAAGTCGACGACGATGCCGGCTTCCTTGCGCGGGTGAATCCGCATGATCCGCCCGATGCGCTGCTGGTAGACGCGGCGGCTCGCGGTCGGCGCGAGGTGCATGACCACCGTGGCGCGCGGCGAGTTCCACCCCTCGGCGAGCAGCATCGCGTTGATCAGGACGTTGATCTCCCCGCGCTCGTAGGCGGCCAGGGTCTCGGCGAGCTGCACGGGCGGTGTCCGGCCGGAGACCGCGACGGCCTTGAGCCCGACGGCCCGGAACTCCTGCGCGAGGTTGTACGCGTGGTCGACACCCGCCGCGTACACGATTCCCGGTGTATCGCCGAAGCGGTCACGGTAGAGGCTCGCGGCCGCCTGGTTCAGCGCCTGGTGGTCGAGGACCTTGGCCAGCTCCTGCTGGTCGAAGTCGCCGCCGACGATCGGCACGGAGTTGATCGCCGCCACCGGCGGAACGCGCAGGCAGCGAAGCGACGCGATCAGACCGCGGCGCGCGGCGTCCTGCAGCGGCAGGTCGTCGACCGAAGCGGGGAAGACATCCGCGACCTGCTTGGCGATCAGCTGCTCTGTCGCCGTCATCCCCACGTAGAGCGGCTCGGGGAAGCTGCGGATCGCGGCGCTCGTCTTCTCGCCGAGCGCCGTGTGGGCCTCGTCGCAGATCACGAGCTGGTAGGCGTCACGGCGAAGGTCGCCGACGTGGCGCGCGAACCAGGCGTAGGTCTGGATCGTGATCGGGCTCGTCGACGGCAGCGGCTTCGAGTCGACGATCTCGGGCGTCAGCCGCGCGCCGTAGCCCTCGTCCGTGAGCTCGCGCCGGAACTGGTTCACGAGCAGCCGGCGGTGGGTGAGGATCAGGACGCCGATCGAGCGCGCCGCCTCGACGAAGCCGGCGGCGGCGATCGTCTTGCCGGAGGCGGTGGGGTGGCGGAAGCGGTAGCGGCGGACGGCGCCGGGATCTGGCTGCGAATCCTCGGGCTCCTCGATCTCGCCTTCGACGACGAGCTCCTCGTCGTCGTCCTCGTCCTCCTCGGCGACCGGCTCTGCGTGGCCGTTGCCGTGGCCGTTCCCGTTTTCCTGGGCGCGCTGGTTCGCGGCGATCAGCTCGGTGAGCATCCCGGCGAGCGCGTCGATCTGGTGACGGCGCAGCTCGGTGCCGGAAGCAAGGTGCGGCGGGCTCTCGCTGAGCACGCGCTCGAGCCCGAGCATGAGCGCGAAGCGGACCTTCCACTCCGACGTCGGCTCGTTGCGACCCGACTCGATCTCGATCAGCGCTTCGTCGAGTGCACGGCGACGAGCCGTGCCCGGTGCGAGCACGACATCGGGATCCTCGTTCTCGTGGAGGAAGGGTTCGCCGGCCCAGGCCGCGGCTCGGAGCGCCATGGCCTCCAGGCCGTCCGCCCCGGGCGGGGCTTTCGTCCGCTGGTCGATGATCTTCTGCATGCGCGCAGCACACGCCTGGTGCTGCAACTTCGAGAAGGTGCGCCCGCGAAACTTTCAGGCGACGTCTAGAGCATAACGCATAGATCGGCCTCTACGAGCGAAACCAGGCCGGCTCAGCCGCCCATGCCGCCGAAGATCGCGAACGGGTTGCGCGGCATCGCCTCGTAGACGACCTCGCCTCCCGGCTCGACCTCGCCGTGGAGTTGCCGCGCGATGTCCTCCGCCTCCTCACGTGAGGCTGCGCCGACGATGACGTACGTCCACCTGCGCACGACGTCCTGCCCCTCCTGTTCGAGCCGGTCGGCCAGGGTGTCCGCCTCCTCGTGCGACGCGCACTCGATCCGGACCTCCCACGGTGCGTATCCGCGTTCGAGCACCTCCTCCTCCCAGCCCTCGTCCGCGGGCTCGTCGTCCCAGCGCCCCTCGTCCGCGAGCCAGTGCTCGATCTGGACGACGAGCGGCTCGATGGCGGCCTCCTCGAGCTCGGCCTCGATGACCTTGCGCGCCTGCTCGGCCTGGACGCGGGACGACGCGTAGACGAAGATCGTGTCGTCGTCGCGCGAGACCGCGAGGCGGTCGGCCTTGAGCTCCTTCGCGAGCTCCCTTGCCTTGGAGCCCAGATCGAAGCCGAGGCCCTCGAGGAACCCGCCTGCGTGCTCGTCCTCGAGCTCGACCCGGATACGCCAGTCGTCGCGTGCCATGGCGGCCCTCAGGCTACCCGCCGTCCGTGCGAAGCGGTGGTCGCACAATCGGCACAGTCGCGTCCCACACGCGTGACGATTTCCGCGCTACGCTCACAACCGGGGGGTTAGGGCCGAAGGCCCCGGGGGAAGCAATATGGCATCTGACTTCGCGGCAGACGTCGAACGGGAGCGGCGGCGTTACGCGGACGGCGAGGCGCGGTTGCCGGGGATTTCCGATCGGGACGAGCGGCAGCGGCAGCTGACGCGGATGGGGAACGCGGCCACCGGGGCGGGCCTGGCGCTGCTCATGGACGGCGCGGGTTCCGACGCCGCCGAGTGGTTCGCGCGCGCCGCAGACCGCTACCGCGAGAGTTTCGCCGACGCCCCGCCCGGGAGCTGGGGCCGTCCGATCGGCGCCGTGAAGGCGCGCCTGCTGGCGGACGACACGGCGGGCGCCGAGCGCGACGCGCGCTGGGCGCTCGAGGTGGGCGCGGCGGACAGCGATTCGCCGATCGGCCGCTACGCGGCGTGTCTCGCGCTCCTCGTGCTCGGTCGGGACGACGAGGCGCACGAGGCCGCCCGGTCGATCGAGGACCGGGACGACTTCCCGTGGGACGTCGCCTCGGCCTTGAGCGCGATCGCCGCTGCGGACGGGCCCGCGTACGAGGCCGCAGTTGTCCACGTGCTCGACTCTTTCGAGACCCGCGACGCCTATCTCGAGGACGTCGCCGTCGCCGACACGGTCCTGGTGCTCCAGGCACTCGCCGAGCGGCGCGGCGTGGGAAGTCCGCTTCGGTCCTCACTCCTGCCATCGGAACGCTGACGTATCGGCGCTGATCGGCTAGCTTCAGGCCGGATGAGCTCGGGGGAGGCAGACCGCGGATTCGGTATGCGCAGCGCTAGCACTCGTGGCCGGCGCGGCCGCGGCCGCCGGACTCGCCGTGCGGAGCACCGTGGTCCACGCCGCGACGGGCGCTCCGCAGGCGAACAGAGACATCGTGGTGATCCCACTCCCGTAAACGGCGTGAGTCGCCCGGAGGCCACGGCCGCAGGCGGCCGCGAAGCCGAGGCGCCGGAGATCGTCTTCTGCCTACTCCCTGCCCGTGCACGGGCCGGCGGTCAGCGCCAACCGCTAGTCGTGCCCTGAGGCGAGTTCCTGCGAGCGCTCCATGGCTGCCTGGATGGCGTTCAGGAAGGCGGCGCGGACGCCTGCCTGCTCGAGCTCGTGGATCGCCCGGATCGTCGTGCCTCCCGGCGAGGTGACCGCCTCGCGCAGCTCCACGGGGTGCATGTGTTCGTCCCGGAGGAGCACCGCCGTTCCGAGCATCGTCTGGACGACGAGCTGGGTCGAGATCTCCCGTGAGAGGCCGAGCAGGATGCCCGCCTCGATCATCGCCTCGGCGAGCAGAGCGAAATAGGCCGGCCCCGATCCGGAGACCGCGGTGACCGCGTCCATGTAGGCCTCCGGCACGCGGACGACCGGCCCGAGGTGCGCGAGCACTTCGTGGGCCAGGCCGACGTTCTCGTCCGACGCGTGCGCTCCGGCGCAGAGGCCGGTGATGCCCTCGTGCACGGTTGCGGGCGCGTTCGGCATCGCCCGCACCACCGGCACCTCCGGCGAGAGCCGGCGCTCGATGAACGTCGTCGGGATGGCGGCCGCGACCGAGAGCACCGTCTGGTCCTTCGTCACCTCGCCGCGGATGCTCTCGAGCAACACCTCGAAGTCCTGCGGCTTCACGGCCAGCACGACGATGCCCGAGCCCGCGACCGCGTCCGGGTTCGAGAGCGTGGCCTCGACGCCGTGTCGCTCGTGCAACTCGTCGATGCGCCCGGGACGGCGGGCCGTCACGACGAGGTCGGACGTGCCGGAGCTGAGGAGGCCCGCCAGGAGCGACTCGCCGATCTTCCCGCAACCGAGGATGGCGACACGGCCGTTCATGCGCGGAGTCTAGGCAGCGAACCGCTGCGCCGGGCTCACGGGCAGGAGGCCTCGAGCCCAGGCGCTGAGCAGGTACATGCTCGCCAGGCCGGCCCACTCGCCGTACGGGGCGAGCAGCTCTTCCGTCTCCCAACTCTCGGCCCGGCGGCCGCGAAGTGACGAGACGAGCTTGATCAGCCCGAGATCGCCGACGAGGCCCAGGTCGTAACGGCCGAGCCCCTCGAGAGCGACGACGCCGACCGACCAGGGCCCGAGGCCGCGCTCGCGCCCGAGCCGGCCCGCGACGGTCTCGGCCGGGCAGTCGCGGAGGCGGTCGAGGTCGAGGGACGTGCAGACGCGGACGAGTGTCGCACCGCGGCGCGCGTGAAGTCCGAGTCGGCGGAGCTCGGCAGGAGCGAGCGCGCCGAGCGCGGCGGCTGTCGGCGGCGCATGCAGCGAGCCGTGAGCCGGCGTTACGGCGCGGACGATCCGCCGCTCGAGGAAGCGCGCACGGCTCGACTCGATCAGCTGACCGCAGAGCGCGCGGAGCAACGCGTGCGCGACGGTCGACACGCGCAGCGGGCGTAGGCCGGCGAGCGCGCTCGTTGCGGGGCCGAGCAGCTCGTCGTCGCGGAAGCGGCGCAGGAACTCGCTGTGGTCGGCGTCGGCGGCGAGCGTGAAGCGCAGCGCAGCGAGCGACTCGTCGCTGTCGGCCACGAGTCGTAATGAGCCGTCCGGGAGCTGCCGCGCGGCGGCTCTCTCGACCCGCCCGCCCGCCTCTCCGACCGGGACCACCGCGTCCAGCACCCCGTCGCGGAACCGACGCGTCGCGTCACCCGCGTGCCTTGCGGTCAGGGCGAGCGAGTACGGGCCCCGCGCCCGCGTGACGACCTCGACCATCAAAGAAACCTAAAGCTTTCCTTCGGACGACCCCGTTACGCTCCGTACGGCGTGGACGAGGGGATGCGGACGACCTGGGACGCCGCCGCGGCCTCTGACCGCGTCGAGCACTACGTCGGCGACCCCGCGACCGCGGAGTCCGAGCTCGAATCGCTCTTCTCGCGGCTCGGCGGCGGCCCGCGCGGCGGCGTGTGCGTCGAGGTCGGCTGCGGGTTCGGGCGGATATCGGCAGTGCTCGCCCGGCGGTTCGACCGCGTGCTCGCCCTGGACGTCTCGCCGAAGATGCTCGATCTCGCGCGCGCCGCCGTGACCGCGACGAACGTCGAGTTCGTGCTCGTCCCGGGAAGCAGCCTCGAGCCGGTCAGGGACGGTGTGGCCGACGTGCTCGTCTGCTACCTGGTGCTGCAGCACCTCCCGCGCCGCGAGGTCGTCGCCGCGTACCTGAACGAGTTCGCGCGGGTCCTCGGTCCCGACGGTCAGGCGTTCGTCCAGCTGCCCGTGCTCATGGCAGGAGCCCGGGCTCAGGCGTGGCGGCTGATCCGCGGCCTGGCGGTGCCGTTGCTCGCGACCGGCGGGACGATCGCTCGGCGCCCGGCGTACCGCGGCTACCGCTTGACCGAGGCCGAGCTCGAGAGCGATCTCGAGGTCGCCGGTCTGTGCGCGGCCGCCCGCGCCGAGAGTCCGACCTCGCCGTACCGGTACGCGCGAGAGGTCTTTCTGAAGCTGGAAAGGGGAGGCGGAGCCAGACTGAAGTCTGGCACTCGCCGCTCCGGCTAGTCGGTGACGATCGGTCTGGCTCTCGCGGTCTACGCCGTCGCGATCGCGGCGGCGGCCGTGCTCGTCTGGCGGCGGCCCGTCGCTGCGCTCTACCTGTTCATCGTCGGTCTGGCCGCGCACAACCTCGTCATGGCGCTGCTCTGGGGGGCAGGCGTGCGGGGATCGTCGCTCGAGCTGATCTCGGCGTGGAAGGAGATCCTCCTCGCCGTCGCCGTCGCTCGCGTCGCGCTCGACGCGGCACTGGCGCGACGGCTGCCGATGCAGCCGGGTCTCGTCGATCTGCTGGCTCTGTGCTTCGGCGGATTCGTGCTGCTCTACGCGGTCATCCCGCAGAGCTCGCTCGACGGCAGTGCCGACGCCAGCGCCGTCCTGCACGCGCTCCGGCACGACCTCGTCCCCGTAGTCGCGTTTCTGCTCGGGCGGGCTCTCGGCATCACTGCTGCACAGATCCGCTCGGTGGCGTGGACGCTGCTCGGCTCAGCGGCCGCCGTCGCCGGCTTCGGCCTTGTCGAGGAGTACACGACGAGCGTCGGCTGGTGGCACCGCTCCGGCGCCGTCGGCTACTTCCGCCACCAGCTCGGCTTCGACTACCACGGCCCCGGGGGCATGCCGGAGAACTTCGCGTTCAACACGGGTCATAACCACCTCTTCCGGCGACTGATCTCCACCTTCATCAGTCCGCTCGGGGCCGCGTACATGTTCGTGGTCGCCCTGCTCGCCGCGCCGATGCGCCGCCTCGCCGTGCCTTTCGCAGCGCTTGTCTTCGCCGGCCTCCTGTTCACGATCTCGCGCTCGGCGCTCACGGGTCTCGTCGCCGGCCTGCTCGTCCTCGCGCTCGCGCGCCGGGAGTGGTGGCCGCTCGCTGCCGTCGTTGTCGTGATCGGCGCAGGCATCGGCTTCGACCGCGCGTACCAGCACGTCGCGCCGACGACGCACTTCCTGCCAGCCGAACTGAAGGAGCAGGAGGAGAACGCGAAGCGCCATCCTCACGCGAAGCCGCAACTCCTGAACTTCAACGAGCCGTCGTGGCGGAGCCACCTCTCCAGCCTCCGCCACGGTCTAAGCACGGTCTGGCACCACCCGCAGGGATTCGGGCTCGGCAACGCGGGGGCGACGGCGGAGCGTTTCGGCGTGAACCTGAAGGCGGGCGAGTCCAACTACACGGAGATCGGAGTCGAGACCGGCCTCCTGGGGATGATCGTTTTCATTGCCTGGAACCTCGCACTGCTCGCTGGGCTCGTCCGCCGCGCCTGGACAGAGCCGCCCGGAGCGCTTCGCGACGGCGCGGCCGGCATCGCCGCGGCCCTTGCGGCGATCCTGCTCATCGCCGTCCAGACCGACGCGTACGGGATCCCCTGGCTCGCCTACGTGCTCTGGTGGCTGGCGGGTTCGCTGACCGTCTCGTGGTCGCGCTCGACGAGGAGCGTCAGCCCCTGAAGCCCACGCACGCGGACGGTCTGGCCGTGCTCGGCGCCGTCCTCGCAGCGCGCGTTCCAGATCTCGCCGTCGATCGCAACCTTTCCGACGGGATCGCAGCGGACGACCACTCGCGCCTTCCGGCCGACGAGCGCCTCGGCGCCGACGCGCGCACGGCGGCGCTGCGACCAGCGGATCGTGAACACGGTCTGCCCGATCTCCCAGATCCCGGAGAGGATGATCGCCACCAGCCCCCAGGGCGGGGGCAGCACGAAGATCGCGAGCAGCACAGCCGCAATGAACGTCATCCCCCTACCTGCATGCTTCGTCGGCCCATGCGCTATACCTAATCGGACAGCATGGCGAAGAGCATCCAGCAGGTCGAGCAGGTCACGATCCGCTTCGCGGGCGACTCCGGAGACGGGATGCAGCTGACCGGCTCCCGGTTCACGAGCGAGACCGCCACCTTCGGCAACGACCTGTCCACGCTGCCCGACTTCCCCGCCGAGATCCGCGCACCGGCCGGATCGCTTCCGGGCGTGTCGGGCTTCCAGATCCACTTCGCCGACCACGACATCCTGACTCCGGGGGACCAGCCCGACGTGCTCGTGGCCATGAACCCTGCCGCGCTGAAGACGAACCTCAAGGACCTTCGCAGCGGCGGCACGCTGATCCTCAACCGCGACGCCTTCAACGACAAGAACCTGCAGAAGGCCGCGTATCCGGCAAACCCGCTCGAGGACGGCTCGCTCGACGACTACAAGGTGCACGCGCTCCCGCTCACGACGATGACGGTCGAGGCGTTGAAGGGCATCGAGGGCGTGACGCCCCGCGAGGCGGAGCGGTCGAAGAACTTCTTCGCGCTCGGGCTCATGTCCTGGCTGTACGGCCGGCCGATCGAGGCGACGCTGGCGTACATCGGGTCGAAGTTCGGCGCGCGGCCCGAGCTGGCCGAGGCAAACACTCGGGCGTTCAAGGCCGGCTTCAACTACGGCGAGACGAGCGAGGACTTCGTCGTCTCCTACGAGGTACGGCCGGCCAAGCTGGAGCCGGGGTTGTACCGGCAGATCACCGGGAACCAGGCGCTTTCGCTCGGCCTCGTGGCCGCGAGCGTCCAGAGCAAGCTGCCGCTCTACCTCGGCGCGTACCCGATCACGCCCGCGTCGGCGATCCTCGAGGAGCTGGCGCGCTACAAGCAGTTCGGCGTCCGCACGTTCCAGGCCGAGGACGAGATCGCGGCTGCCGGCGCCGCACTCGGCGCCTCGTTCGGCGGCGCGCTCGGCGTCTGCACGTCGGCGGGCCCGGGCGTGGTGCTGAAGGCTGAGACTGTCGGGCTCGGCGTGATGCTCGAGCTGCCGCTCCTCGTCATCGACGTGCAGCGCGCAGGCCCCTCGACGGGCATGCCGACGAAGCCCGAGCAAGCCGACCTGCTGATGGTGTTGTTCGGGCGGAACTCGGAATCGCCCGTGCCGGTGCTCGCCGCGTCGACACCCGGCGGCTGCTTCGGCATGGCCATCGAGGCCGCGCGCATCGCTGTCAAGTACCGGACACCCGTCTACCTGCTCTCCGACGCGTACCTCGCCAACGGCTCCGAGCCGTGGCTGATCCCCGACGTTGGCGCGCTCCCCGACCTGAGTGTCGACTTCGCGACGGCGCCGAACTCCGGCGACGAGTTCCTGCCCTACCTGCGCGACCCGAAGACGCTCGCGCGGCCCTGGGCGGTTCCGGGGACGCCCGGCCTCGAGCACCGGATCGGCGGTCTCGAGAAGCAGGACGTGACCGGGAACGTCTCCTACGACCCGGACAACCACGACGCGATGGTCCGGCTGCGCACGCAGAAGGTTGCCGGCATCGCGGCCGACATCCCCGAGCTCGAGGTCGACGACCCCGACGGCAATGCGAAGTTGCTCGTGCTCGGCTGGGGCAGCACGTACGGGCCGATCCAGGCTGGGGCACGACGGCTGCGCAAGAAGGGCTACTCGGTCGCCCACGCGCACCTGGAGTACCTGAACCCCTTCCCGCGCAACACGGGCGACGTGCTGTCCCGCTATGACCGCATCCTGGTGCCGGAGATGAATCTCGGCCAGCTGCTCAAGCTGATCCGGGCCGAGTTCCTCGTCGATGCCGTCGGCTACAACCGCGTGCGCGGCGTGCCGTTCCGTCCCAGCGAGCTCGCCGACGCGATCGAGACGATGCTGTGACCGTAGGCTTGACGGAGGTCACCAACGAGCGGAGGTGCCGGCTTCGCCGGCGCTGGAGCGGGGCATGACCGAGAAGAACGGCTCGAACGGGAAGCTGGCCCTCACCGCCAAGGACTTCAAGTCCGACCAGGAGGTGCGCTGGTGCCCGGGCTGCGGCGACTACGCGATACTCGCCTCCGTCCAGAGCTTCATGCCGGAGCTCGGCTTTCCACGCGAGAAGATCGTCTTCGTCTCCGGCATCGGTTGCGCGGCGCGCTTCCCGTACTACATGCAGACCTACGGGATGCACTCCATCCACGGCCGCGCCCCCGCGATCGCCACCGGTCTGGCCACGTCCCGTCCGGATCTGTCCGTCTGGGTCGTCGGCGGCGACGGAGACATGCTCTCGATCGGCGGCAACCACCTGATTCACGCGCTGCGTCGGAACGTCAATCTCAAGCTGCTCCTCTTCAACAACCAGGTCTACGGGCTGACGAAGGGGCAGTACTCTCCGACCTCGCCGCGTGGACAGCGGTCCGGCTCGACGCCGATGGGCTCCATCGACGAGCCCTTCAACACGCTCGGCGTCGCCATCGGGGCCGAGGCGACGTTCGTGGCGCGCGCGATCGACACCGACCGCAAGCACGTCACCGAGGTGCTCCGGCGGGCGGCTGCGCACAAGGGCGCGGCGTTCGTCGAGATCCTCCAGAACTGCAACATCTACAACGACGGTGCCTTCGACGCGGTGCGCGACGACGCAGCCAATCGCATCTATCTCGAGCACGGGCAGCCGGTGCGCTTCGGCGCCGAGGAGGAGCGGGGGGTCGTCGCCCGGGGTGACGGGGCGGTCGAGATCGTCGATGTCGCCGACGTCGGAGCGGACGCACTCCTCGTCCACGACGCGCACCACGCGCAGCCGAGTCTTGCGTTCGCGCTGTCGCGGCTGACGTTGGACGAGTTCGGCGTGGCTCCGCTCGGCGTGTTCCGTGACGTCGAGCAGCCGGTCTACGACGAGCTCATGGCCGAGCAGATCGCGACCTCGGTCGAGCAACGCGGCGAGGGCGACCTCACGGCCCTCCTGCACGGCAACGACACCTGGACGATCGGCTGACGCTCTGCGGCGCGTGCCCTAGCCGGGCTGGAGTGCCATGATCGCCTCGCGGAGCTTGCCGCCCCAGGGAGCGACGGCGAGCGCGAACACGGGGACCGGGCGCCCGCCGACGAACGACGTCGAGAGATAGTCGCCGAGGAACCGTCCTCCCGCCCGCGGTAGCCAGGTGAGCTGCATCGGCTGCGCGTCGAGCCGCCTGGGTGCGCCCCAGCCGGCCCCGCCGTTGACCGACGTTGCGAGCCACGCGTCGATCTGCGGGCAGGCTGTCCCGGTCGGGCAGGTTACGGCCAGGGAGTAATAGACGACGGCCACGCGCTTTCCGGCTCCCGGTCTCGTCGGGTCGGCAGCGAGCCCGGGGACGAACTGGGTCGTCGCGGCGCCCGACGAAGGCAGGGGAGCGGGTGACGTCCACGTGGTTCCGTCCGCCGAGGTCGAGAGGACGATCCGGTTGTGGGCGCAGTCCTCTGCGAACCGGCAGTCCTGCCAGGCGACGAAGAGCTGCCCGTTGGGGGCGACGTCTGCCGAGGGAAGCGGCGGAGCGCGCAGATCGGGAACGGCCGCCGCGGTCAGGTCGGCGACCTGGACGTCGTGCGAGAAGCTCGCGCCGCCGTCGGTCGACGTGGCCGCGAGCACCTCGGCCGGTTCGGCCGCCCTGAAGGCCTCCGCTCCGGTGTAGTCGTCCTCCTCGGCGGCACCGACGGCGTATACGACCGTCAACGACCCGTCGGGTCGCGGCAGCGGCTGCGCGCCATTCGGCTCCTCGCCCAATGGCGCAGCCGTCGACGTCGTCGCCGCGTGACTCCACGTGAGCCCGCCGTCGATGCTCGTCTGTGTGACGATCAAGCCTGTGGACAGATCCAGGTAGGACAGGTAGCAGTGACCGCGGTTGGGACTCGACGACCAGTTGTCGCAGGCGACCCATTCCTTATCGAGCGATCCTGCGTTCGCGCGCCGGGCCGACACGGGTGCGCTCCACGAGATGCCGTTCGGAGATCGGCTGACGAGGAGCTCGAAGTGGTCCGTGGCGATGCCCAGCGAGGCGACCAGCCAGACGCCGTGCTCGGCGTCGAACCCGACCGACGGGTCACTGGCGCGGGGATCGACGCCCGGCTGCGGCGAGTCGGAGGTGACGCCCGGCAGCAGGCCTGAGCGCCAGTGCCTGGCCCCGTCGCTCGAC
>Ga0066903_100003271_pt1 | contig 13166 bp, 16 predicted proteins | sample PanSoiMetaGPlot1_FD_67491 | JGI IMG/M metagenome (GOLD analysis project Ga0066903, IMG submission 67491) | Tropical forest soil microbial communities from Panama analyzed to predict greenhouse gas emissions - Panama Soil - Plot 1 (version 2) | ecosystem: Environmental > Terrestrial > Soil >... | reverse complement strand
GCTCGGGCGTTCACGCGCGGATCGACACGTTCCTCGAACTCGACGATGACGGCCGAGTCCCCGGCAGGGACGATGCGCGGGCAAGGGAGCGGAACTGCGCGGGGGCTCCCTGGCGGCCGGCCGTGCCCGCTCACAGGAGGGCCTCGACGAGCTTCCGATGGATGCCGCCAAATCCGCCGTTCGACATAATCACCACAAGATCTCCACGCCGATGCTCACGGGCGATCGTGTCGACGATGTCGTCAACCGAAGATGATTGACGAGCCGACTGGCCCCGGCAGTTGAGATCGTCCACAAGCTGGGTCACCGACAGCCGCTCGGCTTCGGGCAGCTTGGACCTGAAGATGGGCGCCACGATCACCTCATCGGCGCCCGCGAACGCCCGCGCGAAGTCAGCCTGAAACACCCGCCGGCAAGACGAGGCAGAGCGAGGCTCGAACACAGCCCAGATTCGCTCCGTAGGATGACCGGCGCGCAGGGCCCCGATCGTTTCCGCGACCGCCGTCGGGTGGTGGGCGAAATCGTCATAGATGGTCACGCCGTTGACTTCACCCACGACCTCGAGGCGCCGCTTCACGCCAGCAAAGAGTCTCAGCCCCTCGGTCACCCGTTCGACGCTCACGCCGACTTCCGTGGCAACGGCCATCGCGGCGAGCGCGTTCCGCACGTTGTGCGCGCCGACGAGCGGCATCTCGAAGACGCCAAACGGTGATCCGTGTCGCCGCACCTTGAACCGCGACCCGCCGGGGAGAACCTGAATATCGTGCGCCTGCCAATCGACGTCGTCGCCGGTGCCGAACGTGTGAACGCGCGAGACCGCCCCGCTAACGAGCGCGCGCGCGCCGGCACTGTCGCTGCCGACAACCAACAGTCCTCTGCGCGGGATCAGGTTCACGAGCCGGCGGAACGCGAGCGACACGGCCTCGAGGCTGTCGTAGATGTCGGCGTGGTCGAACTCGACATTATTGACTACCGCAATGTCAGGCAGATACTTGAGGAACTTCGCGGTCTTGTCGAAGAACGCGCTGTCGTACTCGTCGCCCTCGATGACGAAATCGCGCCCGGCCCCCAGGCGGTAACTGGAGCCGTGCTCGCCGAAGTTGCGTGCGATGCCGCCGGCGAGCACGCTGGGGTCCATGCCGCCGTGCGACAACAGCCAGCCCGTCAGTGCCGTCGTGGTGGTCTTGCCGTGCGTGCCGGCTATCACGATGGACCGGGCGCCCCACAGAAAGTGCTCGCGCACGGCTTCCGGGAGCGAGCAGTATCGGATCTTCCGATCCAGGACCTCCTCGAGCTCGACATTGCCGCGCGAGATCACGTTGCCGACGATGACCAGGTCGATGTCGCCGGTGATATGGCCGGCGTCGTAGCCGGCCTGTGCGAGGATGCCTTGGGCGGCGAGAAAGTCGCTCATCGGCGGGTACACGTCCTGGTCGGAGCCGCCGACGTCGAATCCCTTCTGTTTCAGCATGGCGGCGAGCGTCGCCATAGCCGTTCCGCAAATGCCGATGAGGTGGACTTTGATCAATGTGGTCCTTGTTCCTTGTGCGTGGTGCTTGGTTCTTGGTCCGCGGCTCCGCTGTTACTCCACCGCCCCCTCCTCGATCACGAGCGCGGGGCGGCCGCCCGTAACGACGCGGCAACGGACGCCGAGGGGCAACGTGACCGCAGGCACCGTCGTGTGCCCGGACGGAAATCCAATCAGTACGGGACCTGGAAATTCGGCGAAGAGATCGGCCATCACCGCGCGGGCCGTCGGATCGCCCGAGGGCTCGTCGCACTTCGGCAGCTCGCCGATCACCACGGCCGCGGCCTTAGCGAGCACGCCGCTCTGCCGCAACTGCGTCACCATGCGGTCGAGGCGGTACGGGCGCTCACCGACCTCGTCGAGAAAAAGCACGGCGCCCTGTGGCGGCGAAAACTCGAACGGCGTCGCCAGCGAAGCCAACAACTGGGTCATCGTGCCGCCGTAGAGCCGGCCGGTTGCCTCACCGCCGCGGAGGCTCTCGAGCAACGGCGACCTCAGCTCACCTATGGGCTCGCGACAGGTCAGCGCCCCGAGGAACGACTGCGCGTCATAACCCGCCGGGCCGCGCGCCAGCCGCCCCGCGAGCATAGGTCCATGAAATGCGACCATTTCGCAGCCAATGGTCAGAAACGTCAGCACGGCGGTCAGATCGCTGTATCCGATGAACGGCTTGCACGCCCGGCGCGCCTCCCTGGCATCGAGCAGCGGCAACACCTGCGTGCTGCCGTACCCGCCCCGAACGCCGATCACGCCCGCGATCGTCGGGTCGCGCCAGGCCCTCAGAATGGCTGCGGCCCGGATCTCAGGCGTTCCCGCCAGATAACGCTCGCGCGCGAATATGGCGTCGTCGTACACCGGCTCGAAGCCGAGACGTCGAATCTCGTCGAGGCCGCGATCGAGCTCATCGCGCTTGAAGGTGCTCGCGGGAGCGACGACGGCGAGGCGGTCGCCTGGTTCGAGGGCCCGCGGCTTCACCATCACAGGAACTGGTTCATCTCGTCGGCGATCGCGCGGTGCGTATCCCGTCCGAGGGCGGCACGCAGCGCGCGGCCGGTCAGCGGTCGCGCCGCCACGGTCGACACCAGGAACCGTTCCTTCGCCCGCTGTTGCCGTCTGAGCGCGTCGTCCACCCGCGCCATCGGGATGACGCCATCCTCCACCGCGTGGATCAGCGCTTCGAGGGTCGCAACCTGCTTTTCGTGGTCGCCGCTGCAGATGAGCACCCCGTCGCAGCCCGCTTCAACCGCCATCACGGCCGGGGCCATGACGGCCCCGTGCGGCATGGCGTCCGCGATAGCTTTCATCTCGAGGTCATCGCTCAAGACGACGCCGTCGAATTGAAGCTCCTGTCGCAAGATCCCCGTGATGATACGCTTCGACAGTGTCGCCGGGCGCTCCTCGTCGAGCGACGGCACTCGCACATGCGCCGTCATGATGGTGGCGACCCCAGCCTTGATGGCGGCCACGAAAGGCACGAATTCGATCTCCCGCAGGCGTTCCGGCGGGTGCTCGACGAGCGGCAGCTCGAGATGGGAATCCGTGCTGGTGTCGCCATGACCGGGGAAATGCTTGCCGCACGCGGCGATGCCTTCGTTCTGAAGCGCCGTGACGATGGTGCTGCCCAGTCGCGCGACGTCGGCCGCTGTGTCAGCCAGAGCGCGGTCGCCGATGACCGGATTCTTCGGATTGGTGTGGACATCGAGCACCGGGGCGAAGTCGAGCGTGACGCCCACCGCCTTGAGCTCGGCGGCCAGCGCGCGGGCAAATCGCTCGGCCAACTTTACGTCGCCGCTTCGTCCGAGCGTGGCCATCGGCGGCCATTCCGTGAACGGCGACTTCAGGCGGGCCACGCGCCCGCCTTCCTGATCGATCGAGACCCACAGTGGAAGATCGGGCACCAGCCGAGCGGCCTCAAATGAGAGCTCCGCGACCTGCTCCGGGTCGCCGATGTTGCGCGCGAAGAGAATGACCCCGCCAAGGCCAAACTCCTTCGCGAGCGATCGGAGCTCGAGAGGAATTCCCCACCCGTCGAAGCCGGCGATCAACAATTGGCCCATGTGCCGGCGGAGTCCGCTGGGAGACATCGCGAGGAATCTTATCAAACTCGTATAATCCTCTCGTGCAGCTCGCGTCGTCGGCCCCGACCAGAATCGATCTCGCGGGCGGCACCATCGATATCTGGCCGCTCTACCTCTTTCACGACGGCGCTTCGACGCTCAACGCCGCAATCAGCCTTCGCGCCCACGTGCAGATTGAGGCGCGGACGGACGGCCGCATCGAGCTGCGTTCGATCGACACTCAATGCATGGTCGGCGCGGCGCGCTGGGCCGATCTCGACCGCAACGGCGACCTCGCGCTGCTCGCGCGCCTTGCGCGCCACTATCGGCTGGACAACGCGACGCTGACGACGAGGGGCGAATCACCGGCGGGCGCCGGGATCGCCGGATCATCGGCTCTGACCATCGCCGCGTGCGGCGCGTTGGCGAAATGGACGGGCGCCTGTGCCGATCCGGATCACCTGCTCGAAGTGGCCATGAACGTCGAGTGCCAGACCATAAAGGTGCCCACGGGCGTGCAGGACTATCGACCGGCGCTCTTCGGCGGCATCGCGGCGATCGAGCCGCGTCTTGCCGGAATCACTCGCACGCCGATTGATGTCGACCCGCGCGAGCTCGAGGCCCGTATCGTGCTGGTCTACACAGGGGCCCCGCGAAGCTCGGGCACGAACAACTGGGAAATCTTCAAACGCCATATCGACGGCGATCCGCACGTCTTCGACTGTTTCGAGCGGATTCGGGATACGGCCGTCGCCATGCGGAACGCTCTCGAGCGTGAGCGCTGGGACGAAGTCGGCCGCCAGATTGCAACCGAGTGGGACAATCGGAAGCGCCTGGCGCCCGGCGTCACCACCCCCGTGATCGAGGACCTGATCGCGCGGGCGACGACCGCCGGCGCGACGGCAGCAAAGGTGTGCGGCGCGGGCGGCGGCGGATGCCTCTTCTGTTATGGGCCGCCGCGCCACCGTGACGGCATCAGCCGCGCACTGGCGGCGGGCGGCGCCAGGCTCCTCGACTATCGGATCGAAACCGAAGGCCTGCGGAATGGATAATCGCGCCATCGCGCGCGTCCTTCGGGAGATCGCCGATCTACTGGAGCTGAAGAACGACAACCCGTTCAAGATCCGCGCCTACCGCAACGGCGCGGACATCGCGGCCAACCATCCCCACGAGCTCGCGCTCTTGGACGAAGCCGGCCTGAGGCAGATTCCCGGCATCGGCAAGGATCTCGCGTCGCGAATTCGCGAGATTTCCGAGACGGGCGACACGCCTCTACACCGCGATCTGATCGCCGAATTCCCCCCCACGATTCTGGAGCTCCTTGATCTGCAGGGCCTCGGACCGAAGACGGTCGCGACGCTCTATCGCCAGCTCGCGGTCCGCACGTTGGACGATCTCGAGCGGGCTGCCCGAGACGGACGCGTCCGCGCGCTCAAGGGGATGGGGGCAAAAAAGGAAGCGCTCATCATCAAAGCCCTCGACGAGCGAAAGCGCTTTGCCGGACGCCATCTGCTGCCGGCGTCCCACGACGTGGCGGCGGCGATCGCCAGTTATCTTCAAGAGCGGGCGCCGGGTGCGACCATCGAGGCTGTGGGCAGCCTTCGCCGGGGCTGCGATACCTGCGGCGACCTGGATCTCCTCGGCTCCGGCGCCCCGGCCAGCCTCATGCAGGACTTCGCCGAGTACGCCGCCGTCGAGCGCGTGATCGGCCTGGGCGACACGAAGTCAAGTGTGCTCATGGCAGGCGGCTTTCAAGCCGATCTTCGCCTCGTGGCGCCCGACAGCCGGGGCGCCGCATTGCAGTACTTCACGGGGTCCAAGCCACACAACATCGCCCTCCGGGACCTGGCCATCGGCCGCGGTCTGAAGTTGAACGAGTACGGCCTGTTCAGGATCGCAGACGACGACAAGATCGCGGGATCGCGAGAAGAGGATATCTACGCCGCTCTTGATCTCGACTGGATTCCGCCCGAGCTGCGTGAGATGCGCGGCGAAATCGAGGCGGCGGCCGAGCACCGCTTGCCGCGGCTTATCGAGCGCTCGGATTTGCGCGGCGATCTTCACATGCACACCACCGAGACCGACGGCAAAGACGACATGCGGGCGATGGTTGAGGCGGCGCGCGACGAAGGGCACGAGTACATCGCCATCACCGAGCACAGCCAGTCGCTCGCGATGGCCAACGGTCTGGACGAGCGCCGGGCCCTCGCCCACGCGCAGTCAATCCGGGCGCTCGACGCCGAGGGCGTGGGCATGCGTTTGCTCGCCGGCATCGAATGCGACATCCTTCCGGATGGGTCGCTCGACCTTGCGGACGACTGCCTGGCGTCGCTCGACCTCGTTGTCGCGTCAGTACACTCGGCCTTCAACCAGGAGCGGCAGCAGATGACGGATCGGCTTCTGCGCGCGATCGACAACCCCTATGTCGACGTTCTCGGCCATCCAACCGGTCGCGCCATTCTGCGGCGAGAGCCGTACGCGTTCGACATCGGCGCCGTCATCGATGCGGCGCGGGCGAGACACGTCGCGCTCGAAATCAACTGTCAAGCGCATCGCCTCGATCTGAACGACGTGCACGCGAGGCTCGCCCGCGACCGAGGGGTCCGGCTCGTCATCTCGAGCGACGCCCATTCCAGGCGCGCCCTCGGCACGCTGCGCTGGGGCGTTCTCGTTGCGCGACGGGGTTGGGTTGGTCCTTCTGATGTCCTGAACACGCGATCGTTCGGCGACTTTCGTGCGTTGCTCAGGCGCAATCACACATGAAGCTCCCGATGCTGTCGACCGATGAGAAGCTCGCCGAGATCCGAAGGCTGTACTTCAGCGCGACTCGCGTGACGATTCACCAGGATCTCGCAAAGGCGCTCGACCTCCTGAAATCCATGGCAAGCGAGGAGGAGCGTGAGCGTGCGACTGTCTACATGGAGGGGCTTGCGCAAATGCGATCGGATTGGGCAGGTCGCGGGGAGGGCTTTGCAGCAGGGGCTCGCGGAGGATCGAAGAGAAAGCGGCGGAACAAATGAGGGCTTTCGGCGGGGCCGCGCGGGCTCAACGCGGTTGGAGGTAGTCCCTGAAGTTCGCCAGTGTGACCCGCGCCGTGACGACTTCCCCGGCCTTGCCAAGGGCGCGTGCTTCGACCCCGTTCACAACCATTCTCATGGCGGCGCCGTCGCCTGCGGTCAGCATGAGCTCTCGTTTGACTTCGACGGTCTGCTGATCGCCGGCCTGCAGGAGTCGCCCGATCACCTTCTGCCCATCGACCGTCGCCGACACCCACACGGGCCCTCGGGCTGACAGCACGACGGTCAGCTTCTCTACGGAAGCGGGCGTGCCCGGAAGAGCGCTCAGAGCCGCAGTGGACGGAGTCCCAGGCGCGGGCCGTTCGGACGAAGCCGATGACGTGGATGCGACCGACGAAGGGGGTGACGGCGCTGGAGTGGCGTCTGAAGCCGCGCGCGAGGGCGCGGGCGATGGCCCAGCCGGGAGACCAGCGGCTGGCGACACGCCGGACGCGCGCCGCGGGCCTGCTCCCGAGGTGGGCGGCGGCTGCGTAGCCGCCCGCGAACCCTGGTCGGACGTCGCCCGCGAAGCGGCGGCATCCGTGGCGGAACGCGCGGGGATCGGTGACGCGGCGCCTGCCGCAGGTGGCGGAGTCGACGAGGCGAAGCGCGTCGACCCGGGCGCAGATGTCGGGGACGTCGTGGAAGTCGGAGGGGCCGCGACGGGCTTCCCTCCCTGCGGCCGGCCCGAGGGCTCCTCGCGCCCGAATTTGTCCGACATGCTGAAGTACAGCACGGCGACCGCGAGCGGGATGCTGATGATGAGCATCCAGAGGAGGGAGCTCGCCACGCGGCGATCGCTCTCGAACATCTCGGTGTCCTCGACTGGATAGGATCGCGGGTGCCCGGCAGTCACCGAGTCATGCGGAAACTGCGATAGGAATTCCTGAATCGTTGTTTCAGGATCGAGACCGACTTCGTGCGCGTACGAGCGGACGAACGCGCGGCTGAAGATCCCGCCAGGCAACCGGGCAATGTCGTTGCGCTCGAGCGCTTCGAGCACCGCCATGGAGATCTTGGTGCGGGTCGCGATCTGGCGGAGCGACACGCCCTTGCGCTCGCGCGCGGTGCGGAGTTTTGCTCCGAAATTCCCGGACCCCTCTGACCCCATTCGCCGCCAGCCCAGTTTTATGTTAATCCCGGTCTCGATGCTCGAGCGACGACAAACCGCCGCCGTACCTCGGCCACGACGCTCTCCACACGTGGATGGCTGAACAGGCCGATGGCGGCAACCCCGGCGGCGCCTGCCGCCGCGACGTCTTCGATCCGTTCGACGGTGACGCCGCCAATTGCCAGCACAGGCAACCTGGTGCGGACCACCAGCGCACGCAGACCCTCGACGCCAAGCGTCACCGCGCCAGGCTTGGACGCAGTGGGATAGACGGTTCCTGCGATGAGGTAATCGGCCGCAGCCGCCTCGACCGCATCCTCAATCGAGTGGACCGATCGGCCGATGAGAAACGGCTTCGGCGAAAGGAGGCGAGCGGCGGCAACAGGCAACGAATCGCTCCTCAAGTGAACGCCGTCCGCGCCGCACGCAAGAGCCACGTCGAGGCGATCGTTGACAACGACTCGAGTCGACGATCCGCGGCTGAGTGTGACGACCTCGGCGACGAGCGACGACAGTTCGGCGGCCTCGAGGTCCCGTTCCCGAACTTGAATCAGATCGACGCCGGCAGCGACGGCTTCTCGAAGCCGCGCGAGGAGGACTGGAAACGATTGTCCGAGCCGGCGCCGGTCGGTGACGAGGCACAGGATCACGCGCGCTCGATGCCCCCGCGGTGCGCCCGCAAGGCGGACGCGAGAGCGGGGCGTCCGCGCACGGCCAGGCGCGCCAATCGCGTCAGTCGCATTAAGGGCGCTCGCCAACCTCGTGGTGCTCGCGCGCGGCAAACACCAGCGCCAGGTCGGCGAAGCCGGCGAACAGATTCACGACGCCCAGGCCGGTGACGGCACCTCGTACGAAATTGTTCGTCATGAGCGGGTGGAGCGCCGGCCACGCCTCAGCGAAGTAGTTCCGTGTCCAGAACCCGGACCAGGGCAGCACGACGAGCAGCAGGCCAACCTCGAGAAAAAACGCGACGTAGACGAGGCGGCGGACCAGAACGCTACCCCCGGGCCTGCGCCTTGGCAAGCCGATCGACGTGGACATCGACTGCGCGGCACCGAGCGGCCGCTCTCAGGAGGAATGCTGTGCTGCTCGTCGCGGCGCGATCGATGGCCACCTGGAATCCAGCAACGACTACCGGCCTATGGTATCAAACAGCGTCGGCGGGCGGAACGATCGGCGGTGCTCCTGCGAGTAGCCAAAACGGGCAACCGCGTCCAAGTGGTCGGCGGTCGCGTAGCCCTTGTGGCGGTCGAAGCCATAACGCGGGTCGCGGCCGTGCAGCTCCTCCATCATGCGGTCGCGCGTGACCTTCGCGACGATCGAAGCGGCCGCAATCGCCGAACACCGCCGGTCGCCGTGCGGCACGCCGCGTTGGGCCATCGGCAGCCCCGGCACACGAAAGGCATCAACCAGTACGATGTCGGGCAGCGGACAGAGCGCCAGCACGGCGCGCTGCATGGCTCGCAGCGACGCTTGATGAATATTGATGCGGTCGATCTCGTCCGGGTTGGCCGCAGCCACCGCCCAGGCGACGGCCTCAGCACAGATGCGATCGTAGAGCCGTTCACGTTCCGCGGAGGGCACGAGCTTCGAGTCACAGACACCCGGAATGTGGCGTTCGGGGTGAAGGACGACGGCGCCGGCGACCACCGGGCCCGCGAGGCAGCCACGCCCCACTTCGTCGACGCCGGCCACATGGATAAAGCCGACGCGGCGCAGCGCATTTTCCAGAGTGCGCATGGCCGAAACGCGAGTCATGGTCAGTGTGGGCCGGAGGGCCGTGCGGTTCCTGGCTTTTCCTGCCCGCTCCTGCCGTCTTATTGCTTCGCCGTGTCCTTCATCCTCGCGGCCTTGCCTTTCAAGTCGCGCAAGTAGTACAGCTTCGCGCGCCGCACGCGGGCGGACTTGGTGACTTCGACCTTCTGAATCGTGGGCGAGTGTAGCGGGAAGATGCGCTCGACGCCCTGGCCGAACGACACCTTGCGCACGGTAAACGACGCGCGCGTGCCGCCGCGGTGGACGCCGATCACGACCCCCTCGAATATCTGAATGCGCTCCTTGTCCCCCTCGCGCACCTTGACGTGCACCTTGACCGTGTCGCCCGCCCGCATGACTGGCCGCTCGGCAAGCTGTGACTTTTCAACGAGTTCTATCGCGCCCATCACTCCTCCTGCCCTCCCGCAGCTCCTGCAGGATCTCCTTCTCTTCTTCGTCCAACTCCGCCCCGGCCAGCAGGTCCGGCCGGCGTTCGAGCGTCCGGCTCAGCGCCTGCCGCTTCCGCCACCGCCTGATTTCCGCGTGGTTCCCGGACAGCAGCACCTCGGGCACGGTCAGGACGCGATCGCTGGAACCGCTCGCGCTCGGAATCTCCGCCGGTCGGGTGAACTGCGGAAAGTCCAACAGGCCGCGAGTGAACGACTCTGCCGCGACCGACTCTTCGTCGCCAACGACGCCGGGCACCAGCCGCGCGACGGCGTCGGGCACCACGAGTGCCGGCAGCTCGCCGCCCGTGAGCACGTAGTCGCCGATCGACAGCTCCTCGGTCACCCGGGACCGGATCCGATCGTCGAAGCCCTCGTACCGGCCGCAGAGCAGCACGATATGCGGCACGCCACTCAACCGCCGAGCCTCCCGCTGGGTGAAGCACGCGCCTTGCGGCGACATCATAATCACGGCCAACGGCGCGCCCCGCTCCGCCTCGATGCGGTCCAGCGCGCGAAAGACGGGGTCGGGCTTCATGACCATCCCGGGCCCCCCGCCGTAAGGCACATCGTCTACGACCTTGTGGCGATCGGTCGTGAAATCACGTAAGTCGCGCACTTTCACGTCCAGCGTGCCGCGCTCGATTGCCCGCCCGAGAATGCCCGCCGCAAGCGGCGCTTCGACCATCGCCGGAAAGATCGTGACGATGTCGAAGGTGATGGTGCTCACCTGGCGCTCACCCGTTCAGGTCGAGCAATCCTGCCGGCGCCTCGACCACAATCCGCCGCGCGCGGATGTCAACCGCCGTGCAGATCTCCGCAGCAAGCGGAATGAGTATCTCACCGTTCTCGCCTTCCACGACGAGCCGGCTGCCCCCCAAGGTGCCTTCGACGCCCTTCACGACTCCTATCAAGCGGCCGTCTCCCGCTTCCACCCGACACCCCATGAGGTCGTGGTGGTAGAACGTTCCTGCCGGCAGGGGGATCAGTTGCCCTGCCGGGATCCGCAACTCGAGACCGGCCAGCGCGGCGGCATCCGGTATCCCGTCAATGCCTGCCACCCCTATTACCGGGCGATCATTCTGGAACCGGACGCTGGTGAGCGTCAGCTTCTCTATCGCTCCCCCCCGCCGCACGAACAGCTCGGCGCCCGGCCGGAAGCGCTCGCCTGGAAAATCGGTCTCCAGATTCACGATGAGCTGTCCCCGCAGGCCGTGCGCGCGGGCAATACGCCCGACGACCGCCATCTCCTCCCAGGCTGCCTGAATCGCGCGGTCGCTCACCGGCTCTCGCGGATTTCCAGCGTGACGTCCTTGCCTTCGCGCTCGCCGGCCGTGGCCGCGAGCGTGCGGAGCGCCGCCGCGGTACGGCCCTGGCGTCCGATCAGCTTCCCCACGTCGGTTGGCGCGACGAACAGCTCGATGAGCGTCTTGTGCTTGTGCTGCGATTCGGTCACGCGAACGTCGCTCGGTCGATCAGTCAGAGCCTTCGCCAGGATCTCGACGACGGCTCGAACGCCGGTGCCGGTTGGATCGGTGCTGGCGCTCATGGCCTTCTACTTCGCCTGCGCGGGCGCGGCGGTCGCCGGGGCGCTGCCAGCCGGCGTGGCAACCTCCGCGGCCGGCGTCAAATGCCGAGCGATCAGCGTCCGAACGGAATCCGACGGTTGCGCCCCCTGGCTGATCCAATAACTCACGCGCTCTTTGTCGATCTGCACGACCGCCGGCCTGCTGCGCGGGTTGTAGTGACCGAGGATCTCGACAAACGAGCTGTCGCGCGCCGCGCGCGAGTCGGTGACGACGACGCGAAAGAACGGACGTTTTTTCGATCCCGCGCGCCGCAAACGGATGGCTACCATGACGTGTGCTCCTGAATGGCGTCCGAGCTCGCTCCCGACCGCCAGTTTCGCTTCGATGGCGCGTCCCGGGGGCTCGATTCCCCGGGCTCGCCTGACGAGGCCGCCGCGATCAGCGACGGTTTCGAAGCATCTGCATCGCCTGGCGGCGGGCTCTCTTCCCGCCGCCAGCCAGCCCGGTCATCCCTCCGAGCTGCTTCAACATCTTCTGCATCTGCACGAACTGCTTCAGCAGACGATTCACTTCCTCGACCGACGTTCCACTGCCTCTGGCAATCCGCTTGCGGCGGCTGCCGTTGATGATGTGCTGTCTCCGCCGTTCGTCCGGCGTCATCGAGCTGATGATCGCTTCGACGCGGGACAGCTGATCGTTATCAGGCGCGTTCCCGGCCAGCGCCTTGAGGTTGCCCATCCCCGGCAGCATCCCCATGATCGACTCGAGCGGTCCCATCTTCCGGATCGTCTTCAACTGATCGCGGAAGTCCTCGAGCGTGAACTCATTGGACCGGATCTTGTCCTCGAGGCGCTCGGCTTCCTCGTGGCTAATCGCGGCTTCGGCCTTTTCGATGAGCGAGAGAACGTCGCCCATCCCCAGAACGCGCGAGACCACGCGCTCGGGGTGAAACGGCTCCAGATCATCCAGCGTTTCGCCGCTTCCCGCAAACGCGATCGGCACTCCGACAACCGAGACCACCGACAGCGCTGCCCCGCCTCTCGCGTCGCCGTCCAACTTGGTGAGCACGACACCGGTCACGCCCACCCGCGCATTGAACTCGCCGGCGCTCTTGATGGCGTCCTGCCCCGTCATCGCATCGGCCACGAACAGCCGATCGGACGAATCGGTCGCCTCTCTGACGGCGACGAGCTCCGCCATCAACTCGTCATCGATGTGCAGCCGTCCGGCCGTGTCGACGATTACGGTGTCGAAGCCCAGGTTCGCGGCCTCGGCGACCGCGCCGCGCGCGCGCGCGACGGGATCCAGCAGGCCGGCGGGATCGTGCACCCGCAGGCTGCCCTTGCGGCCCACAACGTTCAACTGCTCGATCGCGGCGGGCCGCTTGACGTCGGTTGAGACAAGCAGCGGATGCTTCCCTTGCTTCGTCAGCCACTTCCCGAGCTTCCCTGCCGTCGTGGTCTTCCCGGCGCCTTGCAGGCCGAGCAGCAGAATGACGCGCGGCCGCCTGGCGGACGGCTGCAGTCCGCCTTCAACATTCCCGAAGAGCGCGACCATTTCGTCGCGGACGATTCGGACGACCTGCTGCGAGGGCGCGAGACCGCCCAGCAGGTCTCGGCTCTGCCCGGTCGCCGCGTCCATCGCGCGGTCCCGCACGCGATCGACGAATGCCTTGACGACCTTG
>Ga0066903_100003270_pt1 | contig 13167 bp, 12 predicted proteins | sample PanSoiMetaGPlot1_FD_67491 | JGI IMG/M metagenome (GOLD analysis project Ga0066903, IMG submission 67491) | Tropical forest soil microbial communities from Panama analyzed to predict greenhouse gas emissions - Panama Soil - Plot 1 (version 2) | ecosystem: Environmental > Terrestrial > Soil >... | reverse complement strand
ATGCTCGGCGAGGGCGCCCGCACCGCGGCCGACGCCGAGCGCTATCGCGACGCCTACGCGGACGCCATCGCGGCAATCGGCGGCTCGGCGGGCGATGACGCGCTGCCCAACCGCCCCGGCATTTCGGTCAAGCTCTCCGCCCTGCATCCGCGTTTCGAGGCGGTGTCACGCGAACGCGTGTTGGTGGAGCTCGTGCCCCACGTCCTCGACCTCGCTCGCCGAGCGCGTGACCATGACCTCAATTTCACCGTGGACGCGGAGGAAGCCGATCGGCTCGAACTGACGCTCGACGTGATCGACGCCGTGCTGCGCGACGCCTCGCTGCGCGGCTGGGAGGGCTTTGGGCTCGCGGTCCAGGCCTACCAGAAGCGCGCGCCGGCGGTGATCGCCTGGCTCGCCGAGATCGCGCGCGCGCTTCGCCGCCGGCTCATGGTGCGCCTCGTCAAGGGCGCCTATTGGGACACCGAGGTCAAGCGCGCGCAGGAGCGTGGGCTTCCCGACTATCCAGTGTTTACCCGCAAGGCGATGACCGACCTCTGTTATCTGTACTGTTCGCGCAAGCTCATCGCTGCGCGCGACGCGCTCTACCCGCAATTCGCCACCCACAATGCGCTTACGGTCGCGAGCCTGATCGAGGACGCCGGTGGCGTCGATGGCTTCGAATTCCAGCGCCTCCATGGCATGGGCGAGGATCTTTATGAGATGCTCGCGGAAGAGCTGCCGGAGGCCGCGGTGCGAATCTACGCGCCGGTCGGCGGCCACCGCGATCTCCTCGCCTATCTGGTGCGCCGCCTGCTCGAGAACGGGGCGAACTCATCGTTCGTGGCGGTCGCCGCCGATCCCTCGGTCCCGGTCGGGGCGATTCTGCGGCGACCGCAGAGCTGGATCGGCGATCCACAACACGCCCGTCATCCGAGGATCCCGCTGTCGCGCGATCTCTATGGGGCCGAGCGCCGTAATTCGGCGGGCGTCGAGTTCGGCGATCGCGCCAGCCTCGCTGCGCTTGTTGCCGAGGTCGGCCAGGCGCAGGCGCCCGCGGAGTCGGTGCCGCTCATCGACGGCGCCGTGCGTCCGGGTGTTGAGCGGGCGATCCGCTCTCCTATCGACGGCACCGGAATCGGCCACGTGCGCGAGTCCGATGATGCGACCGCGCGCGCCGCGATCGCGGCCACGCAGGCAGCCTTCGCGGCCTGGCAGGCGACCCCAGTTGAGGCTCGGGCGGCGATGCTCGAGCGCGCCGGCGATCTCCTGGAACAGCGACGCGGTCGGCTGATCGCGCTGATGCAGAACGAAGGCGGCAGGACCCTCGACGATTGCGTGGCCGAAGTGCGCGAAGCGGTCGATTTCTGCCGCTACTACGCGCTCGAAGCCCGCCGAACGCTCGGTCCGGTGCCGTTGCCGGGGCCGACGGGCGAGAGCAACGAACTGCGCCACCGCGGACGCGGCGTCTTCGTCTGCATCAGCCCGTGGAATTTCCCGCTCTCGATCTTCCTCGGTCAGGTGAGCGCCGCGCTCGTCACCGGCAACTCGGTGGTGGCGAAGCCCGCCGAACAGACCCCCCTCATCGCCGCCGAGGCAGTGCGCATCCTTCATGCGGCCGGCATTCCGCCAGGGGCGCTGGCGCTCGTGCCGGGCGATGGCAAGGTCGGCGCCGCGCTTGTTGCTGACGCGCGTGTAGCGGGGATCGCCTTCACCGGCTCGACCGAAGTGGCGCGCACGATCAATCGCGCCCTTGCCGCCAAGGATGCGCCGATCCCACCCCTGATCGCGGAGACCGGCGGCATCAATCCAATGATCGTCGATGCCACCGCGCTGCCCGAGCAAGTCACGGACGATGTGGTCGCCTCGGCCTTCCGTTCGGCCGGCCAACGCTGTTCGGCGCTGCGGCTCCTGTGCGTGCAGGAAGACGTCGCCGACCGCATCGTGGAGATGATCGCGGGCGCGGCACGCCAGTTGCGACTCGGCGATCCGCGCGATCCCGCAACCCACGTCGGACCGGTGATCGACTCTGACGCAAAGGCGCGGCTCGACCGCTGGATCGCCCACATGCACAAGGCTGGGCGAGTCCGCTTCCGCTGGGATGAAGGGCGTCCGCTGCCGGAGGCGGGAACCTATGTGCCGCCGACGATCATCGAGCTCGATCATGCTCGTGACCTGCGCGAAGAGGTGTTCGGGCCGATCCTGCACGTGGTGCGCTGGCGCACCGAGGGCTTCGATGCGCTGCTCGATGAGATCGCGGCGAATGGCTACGCCCTCACGCTCGGCGTGCACTCGCGCATCGATTCGACGGTCGAGGATGTGATTGCGCGCCTCCCGCACGGCAACGTCTATGTCAACCGCAACATGATCGGCGCTGTAGTGGGGACGCAGCCGTTCGGCGGCACCGGACTTTCCGGCACCGGACCGAAAGCCGGCGGTCCCAACTATCTGAAGCGGTTTACGACCGAGCAGGTGGTCACCATCAATACCGCGGCAGCTGGCGGCAATGCGTCACTGTTGACGGCGGAGGAATGATCGGGCGCACTGCGACGCGGCCGCGACTGATTGTGAACGTTTGTTGAGGTACATTGCCAAAATATCATTTGCAGCGCCTCTGTCGCGTCGCATCGCTCCGATTAAGTCCGCGCAGTCCCCAATCGAGGGGATGAATCATCGAGGACACACATGCGCAGCATAATGAGCGGTGCGATCGCGACGGTGGCCGCGGCCGCGATCACGCTTGGTACAGTGGGCCTTACATCGGCCGAAGCCCGCCACTACCATCATCACCACGGGCCGGGATTTGCCGGAACGTTCGCCGCCTGGGCGCTGATTGCGGCCGCGAGCGAGTATGGCAATCCCTACTACGTCAACGGATATCCCTATGGTTATCCGTACTGGAATGGATACCGGTGGGTTTACGGGCCGGGCCATGGCGGTCCCGTCTATGTGGCGCCCGGCTACTGGCGTTAACCACCATCAGTGCCGAGCGCAGTTGCGTTGGCTGGCGTCGCCCTCCGGGGCGGCGCCGGTCTCGCGCGCAAGGCCGCCGGCCGTCGCGCGGAGGCTGCGGCCCGAGCAGCGCGTTAACACACTGTCTGCCGGTTCGGGATATTCTCCGGGTCGAGATGAGTGATTCGATCGATCGCCTTTACTCAGCCGTGCTGGCCGCTCGCCAAGGCGATCCGGCCACGTCGCGGACGGCGCGGCTGTTGCGTGCCGGGCGCGGCAAGATGGCCAAGAAGCTTGCCGAGGAAGCCGTCGAGGTCGTGATCGATGCCGTATACGGTCACCCCGAGGCGGTCATCAAGGAAAGCGCCGACCTGATGTACAATCTGGTCGTGCTGTGGGTTGCCGCTGGGCTCCAGCCCAAGGACGTCTGGGCTGAAATGGACCGTCGCGAGCGGCTCTTGGGCATTGCCGAAAAAATTCCGAAGCACATGATCGAAGCGGCTCCGCGCCGCAAGGTGGTTTCGCTCGCGGCGAGCCGCGATCGCAAGCGGCGCTGATCCCATCCCAGAATTCAAGGCGAGGCAACCCGAGTTCCAGTTCGGCGCTCGGGCTTGGCGCAGGCTGGGCCCGGCTCGTGCTTTGTCGTGACCACTCGCATGGACATTGCCGCTCCGCGCCGCTAAGCAAGCCCGCCATGCTGAGAAAGATGTACGACTGGTGCGTGAACGCCGCCGCGAGGCCCTATGCCACGTGGATCCTGGGCATCGTCTCGTTCGTGGAAAGCTCGTTCTTTCCGATTCCACCCGACGCGATGCTGATTCCAATGGGATTGGCGCGACCAGAACGGGCCTGGTACTACGCCACGGTCTGTACCGTGGCCTCGGTTGCCGGCGGCGTGCTCGGCTATGTCATCGGCGCCACCCTTTATGACTCGGTCGGGCAATGGCTCATTCAGCTCTATGGCTACGGTGCGAAGGTCGAGGCCTTCCGCGAAGCTTATCGGCAGTACGGCGCCTGGATCATCGTGCTGAAGGGGCTGACGCCGATTCCCTACAAGATCGTCACCATCACGTCCGGGCTCGCCGCCTATCCGATTGTTCCATTCATTCTGCTGTCGTTCGTTGCGCGCGGGATGCGCTTCTATCTGGTTGCCTTTCTCATCTATCGTTACGGCGAGCGGGCGCGCAAAATTCTCGAGGAGCGGCTGGAATTTTGGGTCACGCTGGCGTTCATCGTGCTGGTCGTCGGCATCGTCGCGGCGCTCTATCTGTTCTGACTTTTGGAACCGCTGGCGATCTCAATTTCGCCATTCGGCGAACCGAGATTTGCGCTGAGCGCCCGATGGGGATCGTGCGCGTCCAACGTCGTCAGCGAATGGATATGGGCGGGCATTGGAACAAGGCCGATAGGCGGTCGACTTTTTGCGGGGTGCGTGCGCGCCTGGTCGCGTTGACTGTCGCGTTGCTGGCTGCGGGCCCGGCGCTGGCGCAGGACGGCCAGCCCCCGTCCCAAGCCGAGTCCGAGTCCCAGGCCGATCCCCAGCCGCAGGCACAGTCCCCACAAGCCCCGGCGTTCCAGCCCGGCTTTCTCGATGCCCTGGGCCGATGGCTCGGCAATTCGAAGGCAACGCTGGACGAAGGGATCAAGGGTACGACCGGCGTCGCCAAGGACGCGGCCGAGGCCGCCGGCCAGGCGACCGGCGTGATCCTCGGTTTGCCGGGGACCCGCGTGGTCAACGGACGTACGCGTTGCGGCGTGGCGACGAACGGCGCTGCCGATTGTACGGAAGCCGCCAACGCGCTCTGCCGCTCGAAGGGATTCGCCGCAGGTAAGGGGCTCGACATCAACACCGCGCAGAAGTGTCCGGCCTGGGTCTGGCTCTCGGGCCGTCCGGCACCCGACGGCGTCTGCACCACCGAAACGTTCGTGCTGCGCGCCGTCTGCCGATAGGTCACCCGTGAACCTTCATGTCCTGTTGCGCGCGCGCGAAGCGGCCGACCGGCCGGTACGCGTGGGCATGATCGGCGCCGGCAAGTTTGGAACCATGTTCCTGGCGCAAGTGCGGACCACCCCGGGGATGCACGTGGTTGCTGTTGCCGATCTCGATGTCGGCCGCGCTCGCAACCAGCTTCGCAGCGCCGGTTGGGACGAGGCCGCCTATGCGGCCGTCTCGCTCGCCGATGCATTCAAGCAGCGCCGCACTCATGTCACAGCCGACGCCGAAGCCCTGGCCGCCTTCCCCGAAATCGAGGTGATCGTCGAGGCGACCGGCATCCCGTCCGTCGGCATCCATCATGCGCTGACGGCGATCGCGCATGGCAAGCACATTGTCATGGTCAGCGTCGAAGCCGACGCGCTGGCCGGTCCCCTCCTCGCCGCCAAGGCGAAGGCTGTCGGCGTCGTCTACAGCCTCGCCTGGGGCGACCAGCCGGCGCTGATCTGCGAGCACGTCGATTGGGCGCGAACTTGCGGCTTCAATGTTGTGGCTGCCGGCAAGGGCACGCGCTACGAGCCGCACTACCACCGCTCCACGCCCGATACGGTGTGGGACATTCTCGACAAGTATCTGCGCATCGACGACCGCGCTTCGATCAATCCGAAAATGTTCAACAGCTTCATAGACGGCAGCAAATCGGCGATCGAGATGACGGCGGTCTGCAATGCCACCGGCCTGCGACCGCAACACAACGGTCTCGCATTTCCGCCGGCGACGCGCTTCGAGCTCGCCGATATCTGCAAACCGCGCGCGGACGGCGGAACGCTCGAACAGGCGGGCGTGACCGAGGTCGTCTCCTCAGTCGACCGCGACGGTCGCGATGTCCCGCGCCACCTCGCACTCGGCACCTATGTGGTGATCGAGGGTGGCACGGACTACACGCGTTCGTGCTTTCGTGAATATCACATGCTGCCAGACAGCAGCGGTCGTTTTGCCGCGCTCTACCGGCCGATCCACATGATCGGGCTCGAGCTCGGCATGTCGGTCGCGTCCGCGGTGCTGCGTCGGGAGCCAACCGGCGCGCCTTGTGCGTGGCACTCCGATGTTGTCGCCGTCGCCAAGCGGCGGCTTCGGGCGGGCGAGGTACTCGACGGTGAGGGCGGCTTCTGTGTCTGGGGTCGGCAGTGCCCGGCGGAACGCTCGCTCGCGGACGGATTCCTGCCGCTCGGGCTCGCGCATGATGTGCGCCTCACCCGCGAGGTCAAGGAAGGGGATGCCCTTACATGGTCGGACGTCGCTTGCGATCCGAAGGAGCTGGCCGTGCGCACACGCCGAGAGATGGAGGCGGCGTTTGGCCGCCGCGGAACCCCGCAAATCGGAGAATGAAGCGTCGCTGATCGATGCTAGACTTGTGTTTCAACGACAATTCGAGTGGGGGAGGAAACAATGATCGGGAGGCTCGGGCGAGCAGTGGTCGGCGCAGCCACGGCCCTGGCTGCCATGACGGGCGGGGCGGCGGCGCAGACTCAGCTCAAGGTCATGGTATTCCCGAGCTTCACGAATTTGGCGCTGTTCGCGGCGCAGGCTCAGGGCTTCTTCGCCAAGCATGGTCTCGCGGTCGAGCTCCTCAATACCCCGAATTCGGAAGTGCTGCGCGAGGGCCTTGCCAAGGGCGACCATCAGATCGTGCACGCGGCGGTCGACAATGCGGTCGCGATGGCGGAGGTGGCCAAGCTCAATGTGGCTGTCATCCTTGGCGGCGATTCAGGCCTCAATGCCCTATACGCGCAACCCGAGATCAAGTCTTACGAGGACCTCCGCGGCAAGACCGTGATCGTGGATGCTCCCGATACAGCATTCGCCCTGCTGCTCTACAAAATGCTCGACGTGAAGGGGCTGAAGAAGGGGTCCTACGACATCAAGCCGATCGGTGGCACGCCGCTGCGGATCGAGGCGATGCTTACGGACAAGAGCCTGGCAGCCTCGATGCTCAATCCGCCGTTCTCGATCCGCGGCGAACGCGCAGGCCTCAAGAGCCTCGGGCAGGCGGTCGACGTGACCGGCCCCTACCAGTCGGGATCGGCCTGGGTGATGCGCCCCTGGGGGGAGGCCCACGGCGATATACTGATCAAGTACATCCAGGCCTATGTGGAAGGCCTGCGCTGGGGGCTCACGCCGGGCAACCGCGAGGCTGCCAACGCGCTGTTGGCGGAGCGCCTGAAGCTGCCGTCCGACATCGTCGCCGCAACCTACGACATGGCGAAGGATCCGGTGCGCGGCTTCGCCGTCGACGCGAAATTCGACCTCGAGGGCTTCCGCAATGTTTTGAAGCTGCGGGCGGAGATTCTCGGTCAGTGGGGCGGACAGGCGCCTCCGCCCGACAAGTACCTCGACTTCTCTTACTATCAGCGCGCGCTCGCCGGGTTATGAGGACTGAGCGATCAGTGCCGGCACGGACCGCGGGCGAATCATCAGGGGAGGCATGCATGCAGAGGACGTTGGGTCGATGGTGGAGTTGCGGGCTTGGTGCCGGCGCGCTGCTGATGGCCTTCAGCGCGACGGCGGCCGAGGTCCCGAAGTTCGAGGTCGACCCGTTCTGGCCCAAGCCGCTGCCGAACAACTGGACGCTCGGCCAGGTCGCAGGCGTGGCCGTCGATGAGCGCGACCACGTCTGGATCATGCAACGGCCGCGCAGCTTGTCACGGCTCGAGGCGGCGGCCGGGCAGAAGCCGCCGCGCGCCAAGTGCTGCGTCGCGGCGCCCCCAGTCATCGAGTTCGACCCGGACGGCAATGTCGTGCAAGCCTGGGGCGAGGAGGGGGCTGGCTACGAATGGCCGAAGCAGGAGCACGGCATTCGCGTCGACAAGGACTTCGTCTGGTTCGGCGGCAACCACAAGGATGATGGCTTCCTTCTCAAGTTCACCCGCGATGGCAAGTTCGTCACGCAGATCGGCAAGTCCGGTCCGCGCAAGGGCGACAATGACACGACGCAACTCGGGCAGCCGGCCGATTTCTGGATCGACGCGGCCGCTAACGAGCTCTACGTCGCGGACGGCTACGGCAATCACCGCATCATCGTGTTCGACGCCGCGACCGGGGCCTACAAGCGCCACTGGGGCGCTTATGGCAAACGGCCGGCCGACGAAGTCAATCCGACCTCAACCGATCCTGGCGGCCATCCGTATGATCCGAACGCGCCGATTTCGCAGACCTTCAACAACCCGGTCCATTGCGTCAAGATCGCCAATGACGGGCTGGTCTATGTTTGCGACCGCACCAATGATCGGCTGCAAGTCTTCCGCAGGGACGGCACCTTCGTGCGCGAATGGATCTACCTGCCACAGACATTGAGCGGTTCGGTCTGGGATGTCTACCTGTGGCCGGACAAGGAACAGAGCTTCCTGATCAATGTCGACGGCGGTAACAACGAGATGCGTGTGGTCCGCCGCGCCGACGGCGAAGTGGTCGGGACCTATGGCCGTTTCGGCCGCATGGCCGGGCAGTTCTTCGGCGTGCACAACGTCGCCATCGACTCCCGGGGTAACGTCTTCACCACCGAGGTGTTCGAGGGCAAGCGTATCCAGCGATGGAAGGTCGTCAGTGGCGCGCCGCAGAAGTAGTCGCGATCGGGCTGCGGTGGGTTGATCCGCGCCGCCCTGGCGTCGTATGCCGTGCGGTCGAATTGGCTGCCTTTTCGGCCATGAAAGGGTTCGCGCCGGCACGGCGCTGAAGATGACGCGGGGGGTTGTGTGCGTGCTATTGTGACAGGCGGCGCCGGATTCATCGGATCGGCCCTGGTGCGGCGCCTTGTCGGCGACGGCCACGCGGTCCTCAACATTGACAAGCTCACTTATGCGGGGCGGCTCGAAACCGTGGCATCGGTCAGCCGCGATCCCAACTATTCGTTCCTGCGCGCCGATGTCGCCGACGCGATGGTGATGACCCGCGCCTGCGCCGAATTCGGACCCAACGTCGTCTTCCACCTCGCGGCCGAAACCCATGTCGATCGTTCGGTCGACCAGCCCGCGGCGTTCATCGAGACCAATGTGGGCGGGACCTGCGCGATGCTGGAAGCGGCGTTGCGTTATTGGTCCGGACTCGAGGGCGAGGCGCGCCGGCAATTCCGGTTCATGCAAGTGTCGACCGATGAGGTCTATGGCTCGCTCGGCAGCGAGGGCCATTTTTGCGAAGACAGCCCCTATCGCCCGAACTCGCCCTATGCGGCGAGCAAGGCCGCCGGCGATCATTTGGCCAATGCCTGGTTCGTCACCTACGGGCTGCCGGTACTGGTGTCGAACTGCTCCAACAATTATGGGCCCTTCCAGCATCCCGAGAAGCTCATCCCAACGGTGCTGCGGCACGCGCTCGCTTTCTCGCCGATCCCGGTCTACGGCGATGGCAGCAATTGCCGGGACTGGCTTTACGTCGATGATCACGTCGACGGCCTGTTGCGGCTCTATGAGCGCGGGCGGCCCGGCGAAAAATATCTGTTCGGCGCCCGCGCCAACGTGAACAACATTGCGCTGGTCGAGACCCTGTGCGGCATTCTTGATCGGTTTAAACCGCGCGCGCAAGGCGGCAGTTACGCGACTCAGATCAGTTTCGTCGATGACCGACCGGGTCATGACTTTCGCTACGCGATCGATCCCGCCAAGGCCGAACGCGAGCTCGGCTGGGCGGTGCGTCGCGCCCTGCCGGGTGGGCTGCAGGAAACCGTGTCCTGGTATCTCGAACATCCAGCCTGGCTGGTTCGGCCCGACGCCGAGCTGAGGCGGCTCGGTCTTGCGCGCGGCGTGGAACGGGCCCGATGACTGACGGATGGAAGGGGCTAATCCTGGCCGGCGGCACCGGCAGCCGGCTCTATCCCATGACGCGCGGCTTCAACAAGCATCTGCTGCCGGTCTACGACAAGCCGATGATTTATTATCCGTTAACGTCGCTCATACTTGGCGGCATCCGCGACTTCGTGCTTGTCTCCTCGCCCGCGGCGTTGCCGCAGTTCGAGGCGCTGCTCGGCGACGGCAGCCAGTGGGGCGTGTCGATCCGCTACCTGCCGCAGGCGGAGCCGACCGGCATTGCCGACGGCCTGCGGATCGCCGCGCCGGCGGTCGCCGGGCACAACGTGGCCTTCATGCTCGGCGATAACATTTTCTTCGGCACTGGGCTCGGCCGCATGCTGGCGCATGCCGCCAAGCAAAACGACGGCGCCAGTGTGTTCGTCTACGAGGTAGCCAACCCGGAAGCGTTCGGAACGATCAATCTCGATTCCACCGGCCGGCCGGTGTCGATCGTCGAGAAGCCGAGGGACCCGACCTCGCGTTACGCGGTCACCGGCCTCTACCTCTACGGACCCGACGTGATGGAGATCGCGGCCAAGCTCTCGCCCTCGCAGCGCGGTGAGTTCGAAATCACGGACGTCAATCGGGCTTACCTGGAGCAAGGCCGCCTCAAGGTGTATCCCCTCGGACGCGGCTACGCTTGGCTCGACGGCGGCACCCCCACCGACCTGTTCGAGGCAAGCCAATTCATTCGCATCATGGAAGCCCGCACCGGGCTCAAGATCGGCTGTCCGGAGGAGGTTGCCTACCGCACCGGCCTCATCACGCTTGATGCACTCGAACTCCTGGCGCGGCGCGCGCCGCCCTGCGATTACGGCACGTATCTGCTTTCGATCGTGAAAAGCGAGCGCGTGCAACAGGCTCGACCGTGATGCGGAATCGCGCGATCTGATATTTCAGCACGAGGGCGGTGGGACGTCGCGATCGAGAGCACGAGGGAAATGCTGATGCCGAAAGCGAAACTGAGGACGGGTATCGAACTCTATTACGAGGAACACGGGCAGGGCGTGCCGGTGATCCTGCTGCAGGGCACGGGCTTTGCGCTCGACGTCTGGGAGCCACACCCGGTCCGCGAGCTTGCCGCCAACCACCGTGTGATCACCGTCGACCCGCGCGGGGTCGGCCGTTCCCGCTGCGAGGACATGGTGCTGTCGATCGACCAGATCGCCGCCGACATCGTCGAACTGTTCGAGCTGATCAACGTCGAGCCGATCCATGTGGTCGGGCACTCGATCGGCGGCCGCATCGGACTCGAGCTTGCGCTCAACTATCCCGGCCGCGTGCGTTCGCTGGTCATGGCGGCGAGCGGCTCGGGCTCGGCTGTGCGGCCGGGCGAGGATGCCTTCCCCATGCCGCAGCACCGACTGCTGGTGCGGCTGATCGAGCGCGGCCTCAAGGAGCACGTGCGCCACGAGATCCTCGAGACCGAGGGCTATTTCACCGACCAGTTCCGCGCCGAGTATCGCGACGTGGTCGAGGCGTTCTGGAACACGGCATGGAAGAACCACGCTGACGTGCCCTGGTATCTGCGCTACGTGATGGCGCGTCACGCCTATGAGGCGACGCACCGGCTGCCGTTCCTCAAGCCGCCGGTCCTGGTTCTGGTCGGCTCGAGCGACATGGCCGGCGGCGGCGCGCACTTCCCGGCCTCCAAGATGCTCGCCGACCGCATCCCCAAATGCGAGCTCAAGATCATCAACGGCGTGTCGCACGGCTTTTTCTGGGAGAAGCCGGAGGTCACCGTTCAGACGCTTGAAGCCTGGTTCAGCGCGCACTGACGGACTCGAGGTGGCGACGCATGTCCAAGCTCGGTCGGTTGATCGGCGGCGCGGCGCTGGCGGGCACCGCGCTCGTTCTTGCCGTGCTGCCGGCGCGCGCGCAGGCCCCGGCCGAGTTCTATCGCGACAAACAGGTCAAGTTTGTAGTGTCGTCGAGCGTCGGCGGTGGCTTCGATACGGTGACGCGGCTGATTGCGCGGCATGTGCAGAAGCACATGGCTGGCCGGCCGTCGTTCGTGGTGCAGAACATGCCGGGCGCCGGCGGCGTGCGGGCCGGCAACTTCCTCGCTACCGTCGCGCCCAGGGATGGCACGACGATTGCGCTGTTTCAGAACACGGTGCCGTTCGAGCCGCTCTATGGCAACCGGCAGGCGCTGTTCGACGCCACCAAGCTCGCGTGGCTCGGATCGCCAAGCCAGGAATTCGCGGTGTTCGCAATCTGGCACACGGTACCGGTCGACAGGATCGAAGACGCCAGGACGCACGAGCTCGTGATCGGCGCGCCCGGCTCGAGCTCGTCGCCGGCCTTCTTCGGCCGCGTGTTCCAGGCCGTGTTCGACATCCGGATCAAGATCATCGCCGGTTATCCGGGCGCCGCCGAGGTCCTGCTCGGCACCGAGCGGCGCGAGAACGATGGCAACTCGTCGGCCTATTGGTCGAGCCTCAAGGCCATCCGGCCGGAATGGATCGCCGAGAAGAAGCTCAAGTTCCTGCTGCAATACGGGGCCTATCCGCATCCCGAGCTCAAGGGCGTGCCCTATGCGCTCGACCTCATCGCGGATGGCGCCAAGCGCGAATTGATGGCGGTGGCGCAGGCGCCGCTCGCGCTCGGCCGTCCGATCGCGGCGCCGCCCGACGTGCCGGCTGATCGTGTGGCCGCACTGCGCGCCGCGCTCGCCGACACCTTCCGCGATCCCGACTATCTCGCCGAATGCGCCGCGCTGCGGCTCGAATGCGACGAACCGGTCGCCGCGCCGGCGATCACGGAGCGGCTGGCGCAGGCTTATGGCGCGTCACCCGATGTCGTGCGCGCGTTGCGCCAGATCTACCAGGCCGGGGAGACGAAGTGACTGTCGAACAATGGTTAAGCTGAGGTGCTGGCGCTAAGCGCCCCCTTGAGCGTCAAAGGAGTTTTCGGGCATCGCGCGCGGGCCCAGCGCAGTTTGCCGGTTGGACTTGCAACCCAGTCACAGTTCCCAGCAGCGGTAGCCAGTCTCAGGCGTGCTGAAGAACAGGCGTTGCTCGCGCACGAGCAGCACAAGGTCTGCAGAATTGCCCAGGTGAAGGCACACGTCCTTGGCAATCTTCTTGTAAACCCTGACTTCCGGATAAGGCATGACGCTAAGGCGCGACGCTATCTCTTGTGGGCAATCGCGTCGGCTTTACGACCTCTCGGATATGTGAGGTCATCTCCCATAGCAGAAGCCATCAGCGTTGCGCCTGACGTGGTGCGGACGGTCGCAATCGAATCGACACCTCTTCCCGGTACCGGTCTTTCCGCACCTCGCGGCTTAGCCACGCTCTCCGGACTACAGCTTGAGACATCGCAACAAGCCGTGGACGTGCCTGATATTTTGTCAGGCGGGTCTACGTCATACACGAATGTTGCGGCAAGCAGCGCAGAGGGCGCGTGGGAAAACCAACGCCAAATCCGCAGAAACCGCTTGGTGCCCCTGGCCGGACT
>Ga0066903_100003269_pt1 | contig 13169 bp, 15 predicted proteins | sample PanSoiMetaGPlot1_FD_67491 | JGI IMG/M metagenome (GOLD analysis project Ga0066903, IMG submission 67491) | Tropical forest soil microbial communities from Panama analyzed to predict greenhouse gas emissions - Panama Soil - Plot 1 (version 2) | ecosystem: Environmental > Terrestrial > Soil >... | reverse complement strand
CGCCTCGATGCCGGCGACCTTGTCGATCTTGCCGCCGGCCCAGGGCTGCACCAGCTCATCGACGGCGCGGCGGAACGCCCGCGCATTGCCAAGGAGCGTCGTGATATCGCGGAACATGATTCCGGGCTTGGGATAGTCCGGAATGGTGCGGATGGCGGCGCGGAGGTCATTTTCGACGGCAGGAGAGATCATGACAGGATACCCAGGATAAGCCAAAATCAGCCGATAGATTACAGGCTCCCCAATCGAGCGGATAGGCGAAGGCCTGCTCCGGCGCAATCAGTAACGCATGAATTCCCACGAGCGCAGGTTCGCCCCGGCCGACACCGCGCCGGCCAACACGGGCCGAAGGAGCGGACGGCGGTGGATCGCCACCATCGTTGCGGGCGTGCTCGTGGCCGGGGCTGCCGGCCTCACCGCGCTGTGGTACTTCCGCCTGTGCGGCGACTGCGGCGGGCCGATCCTGTGCACCGACCCGTGCACGCTGCCGACCTTCTCGGATATGCGCGAGCCCGGCTCGCTCACGTCCGCTTCTTGAGACCAAGCACCCTGCCCGCCACAGCGTCGAGCTTCTTGAGGAGTTCCTGACCCGCGCCTCGGGGACGTGATCGGTATGCCGCCCGTCTCCCGCAACTGCGGTCCCATCCTGTGCGATGCGCCGTGCGCGCTGCCGACCTCTCGCTGATACGGGCGCTGCGTGGCACCGACCCCTAGTCGAATACGGGGGCCAGGTTCGGGCGACGCTCCCGGCGCTTGGCGACCAGGAAGAACACAGCATAGGCAATGATCACGAGACTGAATACGAGATCGAATGAGGGATCGGCGCCGGGCGGCGGCGGCGTTGAGAACACCGGCATTACGCCGAGTACGATCAGGCTCCAGGCCAAGGCTCCCGCCCAGATGCGCCATCCGCGCCAGCGACGGATAGTCGCCACTCCGGCGCTGCCGAAAATCAGCGCCGCTACCACGCAGACGCCGACCGGAAGCAGAAAGCCATATGGAGCAATGCCGGGGCCAAGCGCATCGGCAAATTCGCGCTGGAAATAGCTGTTGGTCGCAATCGTAGCGGCCCAGAGCGCGGAGAACGCGGCTGGCAGCACGAGCAATACGCCCGCAACGGTCACCGCGATCGTTCTGCGCGGTGGTGGGATTTTGTCGGATTCACTCATTCCCTAACTCCCGCTCAGCCTTTGCGACGCCCCAGCACCCTGCCCGCCACCGCGTCGAGCTTCTTGAGGAGCTTCTTGTCGCGCGCCTCCGGGGCCGTGATCAGCGCGCTATCGAGCGCGCGATCGGAGCCGATCGGACAGGCTTCGTGCTCGCGCGGAAAATCCCGGGCGAGCCGCGCCACCAGCCGCTTGGCCTTGTCGGCATTGGCGGTGAGCACCTTGATGATGTCCTGCACCGTCACCGCGTCGTGGTCGGGGTGCCAGCAGTCGTAGTCGGTGACCATGGCGACGGTCGCGTAGCCGATCTCGGCTTCGCGCGCGAGCTTGGCTTCCGGCATGTTGGTCATGCCGATCACCGAATAGCCGAGCTGCTTGTAGGTGAGGCTTTCGGCAAGGGACGAGAACTGCGGCCCCTCGATGCACACATAAGTGCCGTCGCGAACCACGCGAACTCCCTCGGCCTCGGCGGCGGCGGCGAGGTGGATGCGCAGCCGCGGCGCTACCGGATGCGCCATCGAGACATGCGCAACGAGGCCCTTGCCGAAGAACGAACTCTCACGCTTGTGGGTGCGGTCGACGAACTGATCGATCAGCACGAAGGTGCCAGGCGAAAGGTCCTCCTTGAACGAGCCGCAGGCCGAGAGCGAGACGAGGTCGGTCACGCCCGCGCGCTTGAGCACGTCGATGTTGGCGCGGTAGTTGATGTCGGAGGGCGACAGGCGGTGGCCCTTGTCGTGGCGCGACAGGAACACCACCGGCAGGCCTGCGATCTCGCCGACGCGCAACGCCGCCGACGGCTCTCCCCAGGGACTCTTGATGCGTCGCTCGCGGACTTTCTCAAGCCCGGGCAGATTGTAGATGCCGGAGCCGCCGATGATGCCGAGCACCGCCCTGGTCATGAACGCACCCGCCCCAACGTCATTCCGCATGATGGGCTAGCGCAGCGAAGCCCACCACCGGCATCGCGCCGTGATTTGAAAGGATGGTGGGCACGCCGCCGCGCGCCCATAGCCCCGTCGAAGACGGGCGTAAACGCCCTTGTGACCCACCCTACAGCGCGTCTAGACCGCAGTGCCGCGCGGATCCTGACCGCGCGCGACCTCGGCCGGCTCCTCGACCTCATGCCAGAGCTTCTTCTTGGTGAGATAGAGCAGGCCGGCGAGCACGATGAGAAATATGAACACCTGCATGCCCAGGCGCTTGCGGGCCTCGAGGTGCGGCTCGGCCGCCCAGGCCAGGAACGCCGTGACATCCTTGGCATACTGGTCGAGCGTCGCCGGGGTGCCGTCGGTGTACTCGACGCGGCCGTCGGAGAGCGGCGGCGGCATCGCGATCGCATGGCCCGGAAAGAACTTGTTGTACATGGCGCCTTGCGGCAGCTGCACGCCGGGCGGGGCGTTCTCGTAGCCCTTGAGCAGCGCCACCAGATAATCGGCGCCCTGCTCCTGGTATTGCGTGAACATGTCAACAATGAACCACGGAAAGCCGCGCTCATAGCTGCGCGCCTTGACGATCACGGAGAGGTCGGGCGGCGTAGCGGTCGGAAAACGCAGCGTCGGCGGTGGGAAATGGTCGGCCGGGCGGCCTTTGCGGTCGACCAGCTCGCCCTGGTCGTTGGGCTCCTTGTAGGTGTACTCGGCCGCGAGCACCGCGACCTGTGCCGGCGTGAACCCAAGGCCGCCCGGTTCGGACAAGTTGCGGAACGACAGCAACTGGATGCCGTGGCAGTTTTGACAGACGTCCTTGAAGACCTTGAAGCCGCGCTGCAGCTGGCCGCGATCGAACAGACCAGCTGGGCCGGCGAACGACCATTGGTTTCTCGGCGGCGACATTTCCTCGTCGGCCGCTAGCGTTGGCGACGGCGTCGCCAGCAAGGCGGTCAGGCCGAGCGCCAGCGCGACCATCGCGATCTTGCCCCTGTGCGCCAGCACGTCCGCCGAGATCGATTTCGGCAGCGGACTCGGCGTCTCGATGAAGCCGAGCACCGGCAGGATGACCAGGAAATACACGAAGTAGTAGATCGTGAGCGCGCGCGCGGCCCAGACATAGTACCCCTCAGCGGGCTTCGACCCGAGCCAGCCGAGCCCGATGCAGGCCAGGACGAACACCCAGAAGAAGAAGCGGAAGAGCGGGCGATAGCGCCCCGAGCGCACCCGCGAGGTGTCGAGCCACGGCAGGAACGCGAGCACCACGATCGAAGCGCCGAGCGCCATCACGCCGCCGAGCTTGTTCGGGATCGCGCGCAGGATCGCGTAGAACGGCAGGTAGTACCATTCCGGCACGATGTGCGTCGGGGTCACCTGCGGGTTGGCCGGAATGTAATTGTCGGAGTGCCCGAGATAGTTCGGGATGTAGAACACGAACCAGGCGAACAGGATCAGGAACACCGCCAGCCCGACCGTGTCCTTGATCGTGGCATAGGGCGTGAACGCCACCGTGTCCTTCTCCGACTGCGGCTCGATGCCGGTCGGATTGTTCTGTCCGGCCACGTGCAGCGCCCAGATGTGCAGGACGACCACGCCGGCGATCACGAACGGCAATAGGTAATGCAGCGAGTAGAAGCGGTTGAGCGTCGGATTGCCGACCGCGTAGCCGCCCCACAGCCAGGTCACGATGGTTTCGCCAACACCGGGGATGGCCGAGAACAGGTTGGTGATGACGGTCGCCGCCCAGAAGCTCATCTGCCCCCACGGCAGGACGTAGCCCATGAACCCGGTCATGATCATGAGCAACAGCAGGATTACGCCGAGGATCCACAGCACCTCGCGCGGCTCTTTGTAGGAGCCGTAATAGAGGCCGCGGAACGCGTGGATGTAGGCGGCCAGGAAGAACATCGAGGCGCCGTTGGAGTGGAGATAGCGCAACAGCCAGCCATAGTTCACGTCGCGCATGATCTGCTCGACCGAGTTGAACGCATGGTCGATGTGCGGGGTGTAGTGCATGGCGAGCACGATGCCGGTGACGATCTGCACCGCCAGCATGAAGGCAAGGATCGCGCCGAAGGTCCACCAGTAGTTCAGGTTGCGCGGCGTCGGGTAGACAACGAACGAGGAATGGACCAGCCCGCCGATCGGCAGCCGCCGTTCAAGCCAGCGCAAGAACGAATTTTTCGGCTGGTAGGTTGATTGCCCGCTCATGGTGGACCCTTGCAGAGATTGAGGCGGCCGTCAGCCGATCCGGACCTGGGTGTCGGAGACAAACTCGTAAGGCGGCAGCGCCAAGTTGGCCGGCGCCGGCCCGCGGCGGATGCGACCCGATGTGTCGTATTGCGAGCCGTGACAGGGACAGAAGTAACCGCCGTAATCGCCCTGGTGCGCGAGCGGAATGCAGCCGAGATGGGTGCAGATGCCGATCAGCACCTGCCACTGCTCGTGCCCGGCCTTGACCCGCGCCTCATCGCTCTGGGGATCGGGCAGCGTCGCGACGTTCACCGCGCGTGCCTCGTCGATCTCCTTCTTGGTGCGATGATTGATGAAGATCGGCTTGCTGCGCCAGAAAACCTTGATGACCTGGCCCTCGGCGATCGGAGTGAGGTCGACTTCGATCGGCGCACCCGCTGCGATGGTGGAGGCGTCGGGGTTCATTTGCGCAATCAGCGGCCAAGTCGCCGCGGCGGCGCCGACGACGGCCACGGAAGCGGTCGCGATATAAAGGAAATCGCGGCGCGTCGGCTCGGCCGTAGACATCGTTGTCACGTCTGAATCCTCTCCCTTGTCGAGGGACGGCCTGCCCGCGTTGGGGGAGCCATCAGAACACCGGGGCGGGTTCCGGAGGGCAGCGGACTGGCCGGTCGGAGTCCGTCCTGGAAAGGCAGAACGGCACAACCGGCGGCGTTTATTGGCACCCTTACCGGGGGAGTGCAAGTGCGCCCTCGCCACAACAGCGTTAACTCACCCAAATCGCTTGCGGCTCGGTATTTTCGTCCCGACATCCACAACCCGGCTGCTCCAGGTTCCAGCCCATGCGGATCGCGCTCTACGAGCCCGACATTCCCCAGAACACCGGAACGATCCTGCGGCTCGCAGCCTGCCTCGGCGTCGAGGCTCACATCGTCGAGCCCGCCGGCTTTCCGACCTCCGACCGCGCCTTCCGCCGCGCCGGCATGGACTATCTCGATCAGGTGGCGCTCGTGCGCCACGCCAACTGGGATGCGTTCGAAGCTTGGCGCAAGCACGCCGGAGCTCGCGTGATTCTGTTCACGACGCGCGCCACGCTCTCTTATTACGACTACGCCTACCGGGCGGACGACGTGCTCCTGTTCGGCCGCGAATCGGCGGGCGTGCCGGAGGCGGTGCACACCGCCGCTGACGTGCGGCTCGTGATCCCGATGGCGGGCGGCCTGCGCTCACTCAATGTCGCGGTCGCCGCTGCGATGGCGGTCGGCGAAGCGCTGCGGCAGACGCGGACGGTGGGGTAGCGGGCAGGCAAAGATTCAAGGGCTAAGTGTCCGTCCGACCCGGAAGCCGAGGAAATAGGACCGGTCGCCGGCGGCGACCCAGTTGCGGCTGGCCGAGCGGAGGTTCTGTGGATCGTCGCGCCAGGACCCGCCGCGCAGGCGCCGGCGAACGCAGTCGCCGATCGTCCACGCGGAGCCGTCAGCCGGCGCGCCTTTGTAGTTGTCGTGGTAACAATCCTCGACCCACTCCCACACGTTGCCATGCATGTCATACAAGCCGAACGCATTGGGCTTGAACGAGCCAACCGGTGCGGTTTGCCTGCCATCCCACGGGCTGCCGCAACCGCTGCAGTTGGCGTTGCCGCGGCCAATCTCGTTGCCCCAGGAATAGGCCGTTGTCGTGCCGGCGCGTGTCGCATATTCCCGCTCGGCCTCGCTTAGGACGCGATAGGTCTTGCCGGTCTTCTTCGACAACCACCCGGAGTAAGCCTTGGCATCGGCCCACGAAACATTGATCACGGGCCGTCGACCGCGGCCCCAGCCTTCATCGGGCGGCTTCCAGCCATTGCAACTGCCATCCGCGACGCAGGCGTCCCATTCCTCGAAGGTGACGGCAAAACGTCCGACGGCGAACTGCTGCGCGAACGCCACGTTATGCTGTGGACCTTCGCTGTAGCCGCCTGCTTCGCTGGCCGGCGACCCCATCGTGAAGGAGCCAGCTGGCATCACCACCATGTCAGGGCAGTCTGCGCAATCCTTCAAAACCGTGTCTTTGGGTGGAGCTGATTCCACCGGAGCGGGCTCCACAGTGGCAGGCGCAGGCGGCGCCGGCGCGAACGCGACCCAGACCGTGAGGCCGAGCAAGGCCGCCGCGACGACTTCGACCGTGATGATCTCCCATGACAGCCACCACACCGGTCGCGGCTTGGGCGGCCGCAGCAGCCGCGCCTGCTCGGCCGCCTCGGCGCTCGCCCGCGCCCGTTCGCTTGCGGCCGCCACCTCGCGGGCGCGCTTCTCCTCCTCTTCGGCGCGGCGCGTGGTTTCCTCCTGCGCCCGCGCAGCGGCAACCTCCTCGAGCGCCTGCTGCAGCGCCTTGATCAGGCCCTGCGTATCGGCCCGGAACCGCTCATACGTCAGCCGCACCGCGTTGCGGCGCGCCAGCAGCCGCATCGTTTCCGGCAGCTCGTCCGCCGCCGGCATCCGCGCGTCGCCGACCAGCACCGGGATCACCCGCTTGCCTTGAGTGAGCGCCGATTCGATTTCGATGCGGACGAAATCATCGGGGCTGTCGAGCCGGCGCTTGCCTTGCGGGTCGGCCGCATCGAGCCAGCGCGGGCCGATCACCACCAGCAGCGCGTCGCACTGGCTGACCTGCTCTTCCAGCACCCGGATGAAATCGAGCCCGGGCGGAATGTTGTCGACATCGATGAACAGCTGCTCGGGCGCAAAGGTCTCCTGCAGCCGGTCGAACAGGCGCCCCGTGTTCCCCGGATCGTCGCCGCGGCGATAGTTGATGAAGATGCGGCCGGCCATGTCTCTTGGTGGGCACGACAAAGACGGCGCAGTCTAGCTCGGATTGCGGCAGACCGGCCAATTCCGTTCACGGGACAAGCTTGAGCCAGTCGAGCCAACGCCCAATATGGAGAAGGCGAAAAGGAACGGCCGTGGCCTATACGGTGAAGGAAATATTTCTGACGCTGCAGGGCGAGGGCGCCCACGCGGGACGGACTGCCGTATTGTGCCGGTTCGCCGGCTGCAATCTCTGGTCCGGACGCGAGGCGGATCGCGCCTCCGCGCAGTGCCAGTTCTGTGACACGGACTTTGTCGGCGCCGATGGCACAGGTGGCGGCTCCTACTGCGACGCTGACGCGCTGGCCGAGGCCATTGCCGCGGAGTGGGGAGCCGACCGGGCGCATCGCTTCGTGGTGCTGACCGGTGGCGAGCCGCTGCTGCAGACCGACGAGACCCTGCTCGATGCTTTGCACAAACGCGGCTTCCTCGTCGCCGTCGAAACCAATGGGACGCTCGAGGCGCCCCCCGGCCTCGACTGGATCTGCGTGTCGCCAAAAGGGGGAACACAATTGCGGATCCGGTCCGGCAATGAATTGAAGCTCGTCTATCCGCAGGCGGACGCGCGGCCGGAGGACTTCGCCGGACTGAGCTTCGAGCGCTTCTCGCTGCAGCCGATGGATGGCCCCGCGCTCGCCGACAACACGGCGCTCGCAATCGACTACTGTCTTCGCCATCCGCAATGGCGGCTCAGTCTGCAGACGCACAAGACTGTGGGAATCCGCTGATGTGGGAGCTGACGAAATCATTCCGCTTCGAAGCCGCGCATGCGCTGAGCGGCACGACGTTCGGAGCCGGCGCGGAAGAGATCCACGGTCACTCTTATCGCGCCGAGGTCACCATACGGGGCGCACCGGAAGCGGCGACCGGGATGATCGTCGACACCGGCGTGCTAGAGCGGCAGCTCACGCAACTGCGAGGCGCGCTCGATCACAAATTCCTCAACAACATCAACTCGCTTGGTCCCCCGACGCTGGAGAACCTGGCGCGCTTCATCTGGGATCGCGTTCAGGGCGCCGGCAACGTCGTGCGCGTCACGGTGCATCGCGACAGCTGCAACGAAGCCTGCAGCTATCTAGGGCCGAACCCGGACAATGGCTGACCCCGCGAAGGCGACGCCAAAGGTAATTCGATCCCGGCAGGCGACCCCTCGCGCAACATCACGTGCGTTTGAATTATCGCGCAGCCTCAACGCTTGCATGATACCGTCGTGGTTGGGGATGGCGGCGTGGAAATCCACGCTTCTCGATCCTTATGTACGGCCGGCGTCGCTTTTGCGTATCGTGACCACCGCCAAGGCAAGATGACACCTGCCGATCTGGTAAGAGGGTCATGATGGACGCTGGACAGATCGAGGCTCGCAAGACCCAGGCGCGCGCCTGGTTCGAACGGCTGCGCGACGACATTACCACCGCGTTCGAAGCGCTGGAGCGCGACCTGCCGACGGATGCGCCGCTTGCCGAGCGTACCGCTGGACGGTTCGTGCGCACGCCCTGGGAGCGCACCGACCATACTGGCGCGCTGGGCGGCGGCGGCATGATGGCGATGATGAAAGGCCGCGTGTTCGAGAAAGTCGGCGTGCACGTCTCGACCGTGTTCGGCGAATTCGCGCCCGAATTCCGCCAGGAGATCCCGGGCGCCGCCGAGGATCCGCGCTTCTGGGCCTCGGGCATTTCGCTCATCGCTCATTTGCAGAACCCACATGTGCCGGCGGTGCACATGAACACGCGCTTTGTGCTGACCACGAAGGCGTGGTTCGGCGGCGGGGCCGACCTCACGCCGGTCCTCGCGGCGCGCCGCACGCAGGACGACCCCGATTCGCGAGCATTTCACGCTTCGATGCAGGCTGCTTGCGACGCCCACCAGGCGGTGGCGCCCTATGCCAAGTACAAGGCGTGGTGCGACGAATACTTCTATCTCAGGCACCGCAAGGAAACGCGCGGCATCGGCGGCATCTTCTATGACTGGCTCGACTCCGGCGACTGGGAGGCGGACTTCGCCTTCACGCAGGATGTCGGACGCGCCTTCCTCGGGGTCTATCCCGGGCTCGTGCGTCGCAACTTTGTGACGCCCTGGAGCGAGGCCGAGCGCGAGGAACAGCTGGTGCGCCGCGGACGCTACGTCGAGTTCAACCTGCTTTATGACCGCGGCACCATCTTCGGGCTGCGCACGGGCGGCAATGTCGATTCGATCCTCTCCTCGATGCCGCCGGTGGTGAAGTGGCCGTGAGGGCCGTCAACGCGAATCAGCAGTCAATCGCAGAGTCAAGGCCGCGCACGGGAGGACGCATCCCCCCCGGGTATTTCGGTGATGACGCGGCTGCGATCAACATGTCGTCATCAATTGCGTCTATGGTGCGCAGGCCACCCACAAAGAGGAGGAATGTCATGGCGTTCGAGCCCGGAGACGTTGTGTTCCTGAAATCGGGAGGTCAGTCGCTTACGGTCGTCGGCGTCGAGGAGGACAGCGTCGACTGCATGTGGATCGGCGAGGCCGGCGAATTGTTCAGGGAAATGATCCCGAGCGTCGCTCTCACCAAGTATCTCACCGACGACGAGGACATCGAGGACGAGATCGAAGACGGGCAGCGCAAGATCGCCTGACTTAAGCGATCGCATGACGCGCACCCCCGCAAGCCGGTAGTCCGGCTTGCGGTGCGAGGAAGACGCGGCGCAGATTAATATGCGGTAATCCGGCGCGCTGCGCCGTCGCCAACCCGAAATCGGCCATAAATTTTCAGTCCAAGACAACGTGCATGCGCCGGTGACGGCGCGTGTGCGTTTTTGGCGCCCGCGGGTTCGGGCGCTCAGCGTAAGGCGCTCATCGCTTGGCGCCCATGGAGACAGACATGCGGTTCGACAGAGGAAACGGCTGCTCGATCCGCCCGACCGGGCAGGAATGCCTAGTCATGTCTGGAGCCATCATCCATGGGCAAGAAATCCAAATTGCGCGAGGCGCGCCGGCGCGCGGCCGAGCGCGTCGCCTGCGCCGTATTGGAAGCACATTCGAAGAGTGACGCCCGTCCGCGCGCCGTCGAGCGCTTCGGCGACTTCAACGCTGAATACCGTGACCGGGTCGAGGTGCTGCGCAGCTACGCGGTGCGCAAGCCCGATGCCTGGCGCTGCCGCATCAAGAGCCGCTCGGAGGACAAGCGCTTCATCGACCTGGTGCGCTTCTCGTTCGGTCGCTATCGCGTCGCCGCACACCTGGAGAACGCGTGGCTCGACAACTTCACCGATGACTTCGTCGACCGGGTGACGATGCTCGCGGACGACCGCACCAATCGCGCGGTCCTGCCCTGGTACCTGGCCGCGGCTCAGGGCGGCTCGCTCTACAAGCAGTGCGCCTCGCCCTATCTGTCGAAGCTTGAGACCCATCACTTCCTCACCGCGCCGGATGAGGTGACCACGAGCCAGCGGGCATTCTGGTACGCGGTCGCGCGTGCACAGGGCGATTGCGGCGATGTGGCACGGGTGGTCGCGCGTAGCAGCCTGTGCCGGCACTCGATCGCGTCCACCTGGTGGAAGGAGGTGGCGCGGTTCTTCGCGCGCAATCCTGTTCCGCAGCACGAGATGAACGACCTGATCGACTATCTGCGCGTCGCCAAGACCGAGGACGCGGAATTTTCCCTCAAGGGGCGGAGCCTCCAGGCCCTGCAGCGCCGCAAGGAGGAATGGCATCGCGCGCTGCGCAAGAGCAACGAGATCGGCGGCGGCGTCTGGGCCGGCCGGCCGATCCCCGATGTCGAATACGAGACCGGCGGCGAGAACAACAAGGCGATCTGGCGTTTGCGCCAGATCAAGACCGGCAACGAGCTGTTCCGCGAGGGACAGCGCATGCACCACTGCGTCGGCGCCTACAAGTGCTTCTGCATGGAGGGCGAGATCTCGATCTGGTCGCTGAGCTGCGAATTCCCGCTCGGCCGCGTCAACCGCGGCGTGATTATGGAGGTGGGCAAAGACGGAGCCATTGTGCAATGCCGCGGCTTCGCCAACCGGCTGCCCTATGCCAACGAGGTCTCGGTGGTGAAGCGCTGGGCGCGCGACTACGGGCTGCACTGGGATGCACTCGAGCGCTGAGCCTGGCGGCATTGTTAGAGCGAGCCTGGCGGCATTGTTAGAGCGAGCCTGGCGGCATTGTTAGAGCGAAATGCCTTTTCTTCAGATCGGCATCCCGCTCCAGCTTATTGGCGGCGCATGATCTTTTCCGAAAAACCGGTATCCACTTTTCGAGATCATGCGCTAGCGCGTGAACGCCGCCGTGAGCATGACGAGTCCGCCGGCGATCACCACGGCGTCTAGAATCGCGGTGTGCATCCGCAGCGACATCCGATCGACCATGCCGCGTGCCAGCAGTGCACCGGGAATCGCCATCGCCCCCATGAGCAGGGCGACCGCGATCTCGCGCACACCCACGACTCCGGCGAGCCCGAACACCGCGACTTTGGTGGCGCCGATCCCGATCGAGATCACCGCATCGGTGGCAATCACCGCGGCGCCCTGGAGGCCCGCCGCCATCAGCATCGACAAGAGCATTACGCCGGCGCCGGTGGTGCCACCAGCGACCGCGCCCCAGCCGGCAGACGCCAGCGCCAGGCTGCGATCGGTGAGGCCGAAGCCGCGCCGCCGCAGCAAGCGGCGCAGCGGCACGCTCGCCGCCATCATGGTCCCGATCACCAGAGCGGCGCCGCGGCCGGACAGCTGGGTATAGCCCCAGGCGCCGAGCATGCAGAACGGCAGCGCCATCGGCAGCACGATCAGCGCGCGCCGGACGTCGACGAGGTGCCGGAAGACGCCGGCGCGGCTCGCATTATTGATGAGCGCCGAGATCGAGAGCATCGGCACCACCGGTTCGGGCCCGAAGATCGGGACCAGCACCAGCGGCATCAGGGCGCCGGTGCCATAGCCGGAGACGCCCCCGACGATCGAGGCGAACAGCGCCAGGCCGGCGATGAGCACGAGCTGGGCGAGCGACACGCCAGCAAAGGCGGATGAAAGCGATTCGAGCATCGGAGCCGGGCAATCCTAACCCGGCAACCGTGGCGGGGTCTCAAGCCTCAGGGCGCCGCCGGCTTGAGGTCGGCCGGCGAGATCAACACGCTGAACGCCTGGCACCAGATGATCACGCTCGGATAATCCTTGAGATTGAGGCCGGCGGGTATCGGGTAGCGCTGGCTGCCCTTGAAGGCACGCAGGCCGCCGAGGTCGACGAAGGGGCTGCCGGCAAGCTGCGAGGACGCGCGGATCGACGCCTTGGGCACCAGGTAGACGTGATAGGCCGGCCCCGGCCCGACCTCGAAGTCGGGCTCGAGGAATACCGTCTGCTCAGAGACGCTCACCGTTCCCCTGCCCCAATGCACCGGGTCGGACGGATCGGCATGGATGAAGGTGCCGGTCGCGAGGACGCGCGAGCGCTCGATTTCGGTGAGCGTCTCGACCGCCGGAGGCGGTGGAAACACGAACGGAAAGAAGAAGAAGCCGAGCGCGACCCCGAACGCAGTGCCGCAGAGGCCTCCGGTCACGAAAATGAGCAAGCCGCGCCAGAACCTGCGCATCAGCGCCTCCGTCGTGTCTGCGTCACTATACGGGCGAAGGCAGAACGATGTTACGGTGCCGGTTTGCGATCGATCCCGCGCATGGTGTGCTGAGCCACGGTCAGTCCGCGCTCGGCAGCCGCCGCACCGTGAATTCGATGCGATCGTCGGGGAGGACGCGCCAACTCTCGATCTCGGTCTGGTAGGCCGCCTTGGGGAACCGGCGCAGCATCTCGCGCGCCTTCTCGCGCGCGGCCTCGCGCGGAAGGGCGAAGGTATTGCGCCGGAAGCCGTCCCGGTCTTTGCGCTTGGCAAAGACCTGGGCGGTCCTGTGGGCGACGTCGACGGGGCGACGGCTATGGATCATCGGTCACCTCGCCCATCAATTTAATGCGAACGGGCCGATGATGCGAGTCGACGCGCCCTGGGCTATCCTGTCCGGCAATCGCCCAGGGGAGGCCGTCGATGCGGGATCGCCGCGATGCACGTCGTTACCGAGCGC
>Ga0066903_100003268_pt1 | contig 13169 bp, 14 predicted proteins | sample PanSoiMetaGPlot1_FD_67491 | JGI IMG/M metagenome (GOLD analysis project Ga0066903, IMG submission 67491) | Tropical forest soil microbial communities from Panama analyzed to predict greenhouse gas emissions - Panama Soil - Plot 1 (version 2) | ecosystem: Environmental > Terrestrial > Soil >... | reverse complement strand
CGCTCGGACTCGATCGTTTGCTGTTCGCTGCGCCGGTTCTCGGTGATGTCGCGCAGAATAATCGCGTACCCGACCGGTTCGGCTGAGATGCCTGGCCCGCCGGAACTCGCCGAACGCGGCTCCATCTTATCGTCGGTTGTTTGGCGCTCGATGACCAGCGGTACCCTGTAGAAATTGATGAAACGATTTGCCGGATAAAAAATTTCCAAATCACGGCTGACTGCGTCTGTTTGTGAGAGAGCGTTCCAATCGAGTCCGCGCACGCGCTCGTCCAAACGTTTGCCGAGCGACTCGTCTGCCTCAATCCCAAACAACTGACAAGCCGCGTCGTTGAGGTAGGTGATGCGCCCTGTCGAATCGGTGACGATGATTCCTTCCTGGATCGAATTGAAAACGGTTTCGAGAAAACCCTTTTCCTGCACCAGCCGCAGAAAATAATTCTGCACCTCCTCCGGCCCGATCTTGCCGAGCCGCCCGATTAGTTTTTCAACGAAGCCAGCTTTCACAACGCCACTGTCGTGTCGAGCGTTAGTCGAGACATTGCTAAATATTTTCGGTCAGAAAAACAGTAAGAGATTCCTCGACTTCACTCGGAATGACAAATGGTCTACGCTGCCTGCCCCGTTTCTTTTTCAGCGCGCTCTTTCAACGCGGCTTTGCGTGAAAGTTTCACGCGGCCCTTATCGTCGATGCCGATGCATTTCACCCAAATCATGTCGCCGGGTTTCACCACGTCTTCCGTCCGTTTCACGCGGAAATCGGCCAGCTCCGAGATGTGGACGAGTCCTTCCTTGCCCGGCAGAACTTCCACAAACGCGCCAAACTCTTTCGTGGATACGACGCGGCCCTGATACGTCTGGCCGATCTCAATCTCGCGCGTCATACCGCTAATGATTTCTTTCGCGCGCTGCATCGATTCGCCGCTCGTCGCGTAAATATGGACTGAACCGTCGTCTTCGATGTTAATCTCAGCGCCGGTCTCGGCCACGATTCCCTTGATCGTCTTGCCGCCCGGTCCGATGAGCGCGCCGATTTTTTCCGGATTGATTTTGATCGTCTCGATCCGCGGCGCGTACTTCGAAAGTTCTGCGCGCGGTTTGTCGAGCGCGCCGCGCATGATTTGCAGAATCTTCGTGCGCGCTTCTTTCGCGCGCTGAATCGCTTCGGCCATGATTTGGTGGCTAATACCCGGCAGTTTTAGATCGAGCTGGTAACCGGTCACGCCGATGTCGGTGCCGCAAAGTTTGAAATCCATGTCGCCGAAATGATCTTCCGAACCGATGATGTCGGTCAGCAGTTCGTAGCGCTTCAGTTGTCGATCTTCGCCGTGCTCGGTGACAAGTCCGACTGAAATTCCGGCGACCGTTCCTTTCATCGGCACACCGGCATCCATGAGCGCAAGCATTCCGCCACAGACGCTCGCCATCGAGGTCGAACCGTTCGATTCCATGATCTCGCTCGACACCCGAATCGCGTAACGAAATTCGTTTTCGCTCGGGACAAGCGGCTCGATCGAGCGCTCCGCAAGCGCGCCGTGACCAATCTCGCGCCGCCCGGGCGCGCCGGTCCGGCCGGTTTCGCCGACGCTGAACGGCGGGAAATTGTAATGAAGAATGAATCGCTTCGATTGCTCGCCGCCGCCGTAAGCATCGATCATTTGCGCTTCTTCGATCGGAGCCAAGGTCGCAAGCGTGAGCGCTTGCGTTTCGCCGCGCTGAAAAATCGCCGAACCATGGGCACGCGGCAGCACGCCCACTTCGCACGCGATCGGTCGCAAATCCTGATAGCCCCGACCGTCGACACGTTTTTTCCGGTCGAGAATGTTGATCCGAAACGCTCTCTTCTGAACATAATCGAACGCCTGCAAGATCGAGAACTCACCGGTCTCGGGATATTTTTCCAAGATCGACGCCTTCACTTCTTCGTGCAGTGCTTCGATCGCTTTTGCGCGCGCAACCTTGCCTTCGGTGTAAAGTGCGGCTTCGATTCGATCGCCGGCCATTTGATAGGCGATTTCGAGCAGCTCCGGTTTTACAGTGAGCAACGGCAGCTCACGCTTCGGTCTCGCGACCTGCGACGCAAGCTCTTTTTGGATCCGAATCATTTCGTGCGTCTGCGTGTGCGCGAACTGGAGCGCTTTTACGAACTCCACTTCCGGCAATTCGTTGGCCGCGCCTTCAATCATGATGACGTCGTTCTCAGTGCCGACGTAAACAAGATCGAGATCGCTTTGTGTTCGCTCGGTGTGAGTCGGGTTCGCGACAAACTGCCCGTTCACGCGACCAACGCGCACGGCGCCGATCGGTCCGGCGAATGGAATGTCGGAGACGCAAAGCGCAGCCGACGCGCCGTTGATCGCGAGAATGTCGGGATCGTTCTCGCCGTCGGCGCTGAGCAGAATCGAAATGATCTGCGTGTCGTAAAAATATCCCTTAGGGAAAAGCGGGCGCAGCGGACGATCGATCATCCGCGAGGTGAGCGTTTCCTTTTCGGTCGGCCGACCTTCGCGTTTGAAATATCCGCCCGGAAATTTTCCAGCGGCGGCGGCTTTTTCGCGGTAATCGACCGTGAGCGGGAAAAAATCCTGGCCTTCTTTAATGGCCGTGGCCGACACTGCGCTGACCAACACCATCGTGTCGCCGCACGAAACGATGACCGCGCCGTCGGCGAGCTTGGCGATCTTGCCAGTCTCGATACTTATCTGGTTCGACCCAATCTGGGCTGTGACCTTCTGTTGCATAGTATTTTCCTGGATTGTGCGAGTTCCAGGTCGGTCACCCTGACTGTAGGTTTTAAACCCGTTGTTCGCCGCGGCGAACGCGAAACTAAAACCTAAAATCCAAGGTGGCCTTGGGCGACCTGGTGGTCGCGTTTTTCTTAACTTTCGAATCGGCGTCGCACTGAAACGCGGACGCTAAGATCAACATCTGCTATTTCCGCAGATTCAATTTGTCGATCAGCTTCTTATAGCGTTCGGCTTGGGACCGGCTCAAATAATCGAGCAGGCTCCGGCGTTGGGCCACCATTTTGAGCAACCCGCGGCGCGAAGAATGGTCCTTGGCGTGGCTCTTCAAGTGTTCGGTCAACTGCCCGATCCGGCGCGTCAACAGCGCGACTTGAACGTCGGCGCTGCCGGTGTCCTTCCCGTGCAATTGGAACTGCGTGATATCCAGCGTTTCCGTGTTCTCAGCCATTTCGAAACGCCTATTCTAGACCAAGAATCCGGCTTCGCAAGGGCCGCGTCCCCGACGATTACAGCTTCGTTGTTCATATTGGGTTAACGGTGCGTCTCGGATGTCTGACTGGCCAGATCCCGTTCCATTTCGACGGGCGGACCATCGAGAGCCTCAGTGAGATCATTAGCGTTCACGCGATACATCAAAATTGAAAAGCCGACATTATCATCCGGCTCACGCTTCCGGAGGAAAGCGGCCAGACGATGGAACGCCAGACATTGATACTTGTTGATCGATTCAGCCGACTTCTGAGGTGAAATTTCGGTGAGAGCTGCCTGGCGCGCAGTAGCGTCGTCAACAAGTAGTGGCGTCACTATTCGTCGCACCTCCTGATACTCATTCTCTAGGCGCTTATTCCACTTCCCGAACGCCCCACACGCGGACTCCGCGACAGGCTGAATCAAGCTGGCACTAATAAAGTACGTGCCCGCACCCAGACGAAGTAACGATGGCTTCATGACCAAAATCGCGAACATCTGGTCGCCATTTTGTCCCGTGCCGACAACGGCATCGTCATATTCTAGTTGGCTCCGCAGAAAATCTTTTACCGTTTCGGCTGGTCGTTCTATAGGCAGCGCGAGGACTAGCACCGGAGGCGGGCGGTAGGATTCCGATCCCGAATAGATTTGAATTGCAGGAACTTGATAATAGGAAGGGCTAGCCGACCCGAAATAGGCCAGATAAATGGGAGCCGTTGGGTGGTGTGCTTCAATGTAGCGTCGCACCCCTGGCAAGTCCTGACCCCAATCGAGAGAGCTGTCGACCAAATAACGGTACGCGCGCTCTGGTTTAACGATCCCATTGAAGTACGCGAGATAGTGCGGAAAGCGGTAGACGACGTCTATCCCAAGCAACGCTAGCGCGAGGCACAATCCTAACTCAGCCACGCGTTTTCTCAATCGGCGCACCTTGTCCGGGCGCGGTTCCAGCCAATATGCAGCCGCTCCGCAGAGAACGAAAAGAGGAGGATAGGTTACGAGAATATGGCGGTGGCCGATGTTGAGATGGCTCGTGATCGCCGCTATCCAATAAAATGCAAATAAGGTCCATAAAGGCAGCGTCTGGTAAAGCGTTGTGAACGAGTTCCGAGCGCTGCCTGTCAGCGGCTTTGTCCGAAGGCCGGCGATGGCGGCCGCGATTGCCAAACCAATCACGACAAAAACGCTCAACGGCGTTTTCACCGGAAACGTGTAGGGAAAAAAAGTATGCCAACCCGTTTTGCTGAAACTGCCGTTGAAAAATGCCGACCGCTCGTTTGCACCGTGCCAGGCGTGCGCGAAACCATAAAGATATGCCTCCGGCAGCGCATGATTCCAGCGCAAGCTTTCGAAAATGCGGGGGATAAAACTTGGAGGGGGCTGCGCTAACAATTCATCCAAGCGTGCACCTTGCTGTCGGGTGAGTGTCTCCCGCCTGATGGAGTCAAGCGCCTTGCGCGCGGCGACCGACCAATGGTCGGGCTCGGCGTCTTCACGAGCGAAAATTTCATTCACCTCTTCGTGCTGCGCAGACGTGAATCCAAGTTGCTTCAAGATTGAATCCGGCGCGGGCTTCTCGAGCAACATTTCCCAGGTCTCATCTGTCCAATTGCCGCTGGGCATCGCCGGAGAGAAAGCAGAGTAGCGAAAACCGTAAAAGGTCCAGATTACCAACAGGACAATTAAGACGTGGCCGATTGCGACGCCGCTAAAGACCAGAACTTGGGCTCCGCGCGACCGAGCCTCGCGCAGTCTGCGGGTTTGAAGCAAGACCGGGCTTCCCTCGATTAGCCGTGCGATCACCAGCGCCAGCGCGATAGGCAAGATCAACACACAGGACATCTTGGACACAAACAGCCCACCCATCGCGAGCGCGCTCACGATCACGCGCAACAATGTCGGTTGTTGGAGCATCCTCCACCAAGCCCATGTCGCCGCGGAAAAAAATAAAGCGGCCGCGGTGTCGGACGTCATTAGGGCGCCGTTGGCCAGAATGGTTGGATTGAGAACATAAAGTGCCAACGAAAGCATGCCTGCGAGGGGCCCAAAGAGTTGCCGTGACCACGCCCATACCAGCAGACCCAAAGAAACGGCCAGCAACCCGCTCACGGCACGGCCACGTCGGATCATCGCATCTGCGTCATTACCGATTTCGTAAAACCATTGCCGTGCGATTTGCCACCCCTGCGAGGTGCGCCATGCTTCGTTTGAAATCGGAGGGAATTTGTAGTTACCGGTTAGTAATGGCAATGCGATCAGCCGTTGCGGAAGGTTGCCATTCGCGGGGTTGAGCCGGTAATCGTTGAATTGCCAATAGGTGTAACCGCGGGTGGCGTGCATCCCCTCGTCGACTGTTTGGCTTGTACCGCGCAGGCTCGCAAGCATCCCAAGCCAGAATGCTATCAAGACAAAGGTTGCTACGATCGGGGAAAGCCATCGTTCTTGAAGATAGATCGACACGGCCTGCGCGTTTATGACTGAGGCCCCATACAAAACGCGCCCCTGAGAGGTTGGCAAAAAAACTCGACGCTTAACTCAACTTCCTCGCCAAGCGGATGGAATCTTTTGCCGCTTCCGCACCAGCACTTGCGCCGATGAAAACGTGTCAAGATAACTCAGTGCCACGCCGAGGTTTGTCGCGTGAGCGACTTCGGCCGCTGGGATTTTAGCGCTCTCGAACCCGCTAACGAGTGCTGCGACTTCCGGCGGCGCTCGCGAAATCCCGCATTTTCACTGAGCGATCGCGCCGCCCCATTTGCTCCAAGCCCAGAGCAAAATGAGCGCGCCGAGGATCGACATAACGAAGCCGGCCGGATGAAAGGCTGACCCGGGCGCTGGCCGCGAAAAGAGCCGTCCAATCAATCCGCCGACAATTGAACCTGCGATTCCCAAGATGACGCATTTTACAACCCCAAGTCTCAGTCCCATGATCAACTCGGCTATCCAGCCAACGATACCACCGACGATAATAGACCAAATGATGTGTAACATAAGCCTGATGCTAGAATGGCAGAGAATGCGAAGGCGACTCTTTTCTTTGTTTCAGCGGCGGTCTCCGACCGCGAGATGACGACGCTCAGAGAGCGCCGCTACAGTTTTTGCCGATTGGCTTCGTCGATCGCCAGGTATTCGTCGCGCGGCGGACTGAACGTATCGAGGACGTGTGTTTCTTCGATGGTCTCGACGCCGTGCGGAATGTTGCTCGCGAGATAAAAGGAATCTCCCGTCCGCAATTCGTGCGGCGTTCCGTCGACAATCAATCTCATTCGGCCTGACAAAATGTGGACGATCTGCTCCTGCGGATGTTGATGCGCCGGCATTTTGCTGCCCGCCTCCAGCGTCGCCAGCATTTGGTACATGGTTTTCCCGCTCGTCTTCGTCTGGCGCTTGATGCCCGGGCAAATCGTGATCCAGGGATTCGTGTTTTTCATAAACCTCCTCCTTATACATATGCATGCCTGAAACAAAATGCTCGAATGACGAATGCGAAAGAAAATCCGAAGTTTCAAATGATGAAAACCGTTGCGAACCCCTTGTCATTCGTCGTTTGTCATTGTAGGGGTTACCTCGCGTCTGCCGTCGTACCAGATGCGAAGGCGATCGCGCGAGCGGAGGGCGCGCGGCCAGCGAAGAATTACGCCGAGAGAATTTCCCAGGATATCGCGCGCGGAGTACATTCGCAGTTTTCGACCGGAAGTAACGACTGGTTCGAGCAGAATCCGAAACCGCCCGAGCCTCCGGACGGCGAGACTGAAATAAACCTCTTCACCGACGAAAAGTTTTTCATCAAAGCCGCCGACGGCGTCAAAGTTTTTGCGCGTCGTGAAAAGAAACGCTCCCGCGCCGAGCTTGAGGCTGAAGTAGAATGCGCAGAAGGTTTTTATGAAAATGCGCGCCCACACCGGAATGGCTCCACCAACCAGAACCCGGGCGCTGCCCGCCGCGCAGCCGCTTGCGAGCGCGTTGATCGCACCGCTCACATGCTGGGCGTTGATCCGTGTATCTCCGTCGACGAAGAATAAAATGTCGCCGTGAGACGCGCGTGCGCCGGCATTGCGTGCGGCCGCGATTTGCCGGCGATGAATCGAAACCACCTTCGCACCGGCGTTGCGGGCGACCTCTGGAGTTCCATCAGTTGAAGCATCGTCAACCACGATGATCTCGTATTGCCTGTCCGCCGCGGGCTCGGCGGAGGCGGGCGTGTCGCGCTCCGGCTCTGCGAAGGCGTATCGATCTTTCGCGGCTCGATGGATCGCCTCGATTGTGCCGGGCAGCTCGACCTCCTCGTTAAAAGCTGGAATTACAAACGAAAGCACCACTGGCACTGTAATGGCAACGGTCGTCACTGCACCTGGCACTTGGGCGGGCATGGCTCAGGCCAAGGGCGAGCCGGGCTAGTCGACAGAAGTATTGATCACGCCTCGAATTTATCCCCAGCCTTCTGAACTTCGCGATAAGGCAGCAACCAAATCAGGGATTCGTCGTGAAGATCGACAACCTGGATGCGGTTGCCCCACGGGTCGCGAAAATCGCAGCGGAATGGCGGCTCGAGTTTGAGTTTGTACTTCTTGGTTAGCTTCTGGCGCACTTCTTCGAGTTGTTCTTCGTCGCGCACCATGATCCCGAAATGCCGCGCGTTCGCGGGCTGGAGGTTGTCGACTTTAAAGACGGCCAGGAACTGGTGCTCGCCCAGCTTGAAAAACGCGTCCCCTTCGCCCTCGTTCAACTGCTCAAGATTGAAAACGTCTTGGTAAAATGCGACCGCCTTTTTGATGTCGTCGACTTCGATCGCGATGTGGTTGCACCCGTAAACTTGCACGCTCATTATCTTAATCGCTCCAGCGCTCTAATTATCTCGGGACTGCGGATCCGGATCTCCTTTTGATGCGCGGCAGCTAGTTCGTCGATCAGCTTTTCGCCTTTGGGAGTGAGTTGAATGTGCCGACGACGCCGATCAGTATCGCCCGTCTCGCGGATAATGAGCTTTCGTTCCGCCAGGCGATCAACAGTGTTGACAGCGGAATGATGTTTTACTTGAAGACGCTCGCTCAATTGCGAGATGGTCAAGCCGCCGATTGAAGCGAATGTTTTGATGGCGAGAAGGGCTTCGTACTGCTCCGGATTAAGCCCACTTGTCGCTTTAAGAAAATCTTTGCTGAAACGGAGAAATTTTCGGAGGAGATAACGAAAATTGGCCAGCGCGTCGTAATCGTCAGGGGTCGGTTCAGGCATTTTGATCAGAGCGGCGGTTTCGGGTAACGGCGAACAAATATCGAAGTTCGATACATTGGCATGGCAGGTGCTAACTTTTCTCTTCTATATATATGAACACGTTCGCAGCAAAATCGCACAGAGGTTTTGCCCTCGTGGAAATCATGATCGTCGTCGCGATCATCGCGTTGCTCGCGGCGATCGCGGTCCCGGGATTCCTCCGGGCGCGCAAACGCTCGCAAGCCAGCCGTATTCTGAACGATCTGCGCATGATCGACTCAGCGGTTGACCAGTACGCGATCGAGACCAACCGGACCTCCGGGGCCCTGGTCGCCATCGCCGATTGGACCAACTACCTGAAAAAGGGCACGCAGCTATACAACACCGGCAACAGCCTACTGGGACACGGCTACGGTCAGCAAACCGTGGACAGCATCCCGCAGGTGCCCCAGGCTGATCTAGACACATTGTCGGACGTCGCAGGCACCGGGTTCTGGTCGCCTTACGGACCGTAATTTCGCGCTAGAGATACTGCGGCGAGCCGATCAGCTGAAGGAAATTAACCTCATATATTTTGCCGGGCTCCGGCCGGATTTCTGCTTTGGCAATACGCATGGATCGACAATCGACTCTCGATCAATTGGAGCAACTTCTTCCGCTCGCGGCGCAGTGGGCCGCGGAACGGGAACGCCGTGTCCTCTGCGAAGGCGTACCACTCACGAAAGATGAGCTCGCCGACGCGAAAGCGATTGGCGTGCGCAATCCTGAACGCGTTCGTTTGCTGCGGGTCGATGCCGTTCCAGTTCCGGCGCATCCAATGCTTCGCGCTGCGGCTGCATCCATCAATTTTCTCACGACTGCGCCGCGCGGTCTGACGTTAGACTACGGAATTTTTATTCGCGCTGATCACTGGCGCGATCGTGCGCTGATTGCGCACGAGCTTGTCCACACCGCGCAATTTCAAAGGCTCGGGGGGATTCTGCCTTTTCTCCAAACCTACATTTCCCAGTGCGCCACCGTCGGCTATGCGAATGCGCCTTTGGAATTGGAAGCGATCGCGACGGCGGGCCGAATTTGTCCGGCCACCGCAATTCCTATTTCTTTCGGTGACCGATCAGCTCGCCGCGAACAGTCCGCTGGTCGAGGCGGGTGAGATTTCTTTTCATCGCCGGTGTTAGCAGCGAAATATGCGGGATCTCGCAAAGATGTTCGGCGATGAACCAGACCGGCTTGTCGGTTGTCATCCAATTTAATCGATCGAAGCGCGCGAGATTTACCGGACGCGAGTAGCGACGCAACGTGCGCTCGAAGCGAAGATTGAAATAAATATTGAAGTAACTCATGGCCAGCTCGCGCAGCGTGCGATAGACGGGCTCGCGATAACGGCAGCCGGTGAAATTCGATTTCGCGACTGCGCCCCAGTGACCGCGAACTTTGAAAATCGCGACCACGTGATCGGTGTCCTGCTCGGCTTCCAAATCAAAGATTAGCGGCGGAAAGCCAAGCACCCGAAGAGCGGCCGCCGCAAAGATCCCCCCTTCGAGGCAGGACGCGGAGCGCTCCTGCAGAACTCTTTTTGGCGAGCGCGCGGTGTAACCGACGTTGTAGGGCAGCTCATCCAGAAAACGTTGCACTCCGGACGGCGTTCTCAAAGCGCGTACTTTACGCAACTCGGACGGCGCAAATCCAAAGTCGCGGCGAGTAGATGTCGATCTTGCGATTATCGATCTTCCGGCGGCGCTCGGAAATTTACAAGCCGACCGGGTGACGCGCTTCGAAACCGTCGGCCGGAACGCGTTCAGTTGCTTGCCAGCCCGGTGCCCACTTGTCATGCGCGGTTAGATATGGAGTCGTGTCGAGTCGTAGTCCCGCGATCACGGCGTAAGTGTGGCCGCTGCGCGCGTAAATCGTGATCCATTTGCCCCGCCCGCGTTCGCCAAACTTGCGAAATTCGGATGAGCTGATCGGTGACGTAAGCAAACCGGCGCCGCCGAGCGCGTAGGAAATTGTCCCTGAGCAATCGTAACCACGGTCGATGAACGATTTGTGACCACCGCCATAAACATACGGTTTGCGATGAAGTTGGTTCGCCGCCCAAATCGCGCGTTTCACCGCGGGCGGCGCCGCTTGCGGCGCTGCCGCTTGGCCAAATCGAAGACGCGCACGCGCCCCGGGCACGGTTGGGCCGGAACAAGGGAAAATGTTCGCGTACGCGGAAGATGTGATCACGACCAACGCAGTCGCGCCAACGAAGACTTTCGAACTCAGGGAATACACAGACCGTTTTCGGAGCGTGTCCTATGCCATAAGGTTGGACTTTGGAAAGAAAAAAATCGCTTTCTCACAAGTTTTTCGCTGCGCTCACGATTGTTGCTGCCGAAGCAGACTCGCTAAAGCAGCCGGGTGTAGTTATGATTTGAGCATGACGCGCGGGGTCGCGTTCCTTCTTGTTGTCGGCACAACTTTGTTCGCGCAGGACCCGAACAAGAATGATCCCGATTCGTTCGATATTGAACCGCCGCTGCTGATTCCGAATCGCCACGACGAGGACCTGGCTCGCGCCGGGCAGGCGGCTCCGGCAAATGTCGATCTCGCCCAGCTCGAAAAAGAAGTTGAGCGTGCCAAACGAAGCGCGGCCGGAGTGGAGCGGCTCTACAAAATGGGCGCGCTTTCGAAGTTGGAGGCCGAGCAGCGCGCGCTACGAGTGGTGCGTCTCGAATTCGATCTGGCAAATGCACGATTAACCAGCGCCAAGGAAGCGATGTTGGAAAAAGACAAACAGGCGACTGCCGGACAAATCCGAAAGGTCGATCCGACGCAAACGGAAACCAATCTCGCTCTGGCAATCGAAGCGGCACACGTGGCGACGGCGAAACGCGACCAGGCTGAGATCGATGCCGCGGAAGCAAACGTCCGTCGTCAGGAAAAGCTTCTCGCGCTCGGCAGCGCTCGCAGGAAGGACGTCGAGCGTGCTGTCCAGAAACTGGCCGAGCTAAAGGCGGCCAAAAATTAACGCCGGCTTATTCTAAATGCGATGCTGGACGTTGAGGGTTAGATGTTTTGTTAATAACCTGCGGCCATTCCATCCTTGCGCGATTCGCTCGCGCCGAGATACACGCGCTGCCCGTCGTGCCATTCGACTTTGATCGCTTGATATCCACCGTAACCACCGACGTCCACCCGCACATCGTGTCCGCGTTTCTTTAACTCCCGCTGCGTTTCAGCGGAAATGCCGGACTCGAGGTTGACGTAGCCGCCGTTCTCCATTTTCTCGCCGGTCGGTTCGTTGTCGCCTTCGTGTTGCCAGCGTGACGCGTCGCCAGCTTCCTGCACGTTCAATCCGAAATCGATCTGGTTGGTCAGAACTTGGACGTGACCTTGCGGTTGCATTCCGCCGCCCATCACGCCGAACGCTTCCCACGGTTTCCCGTCCTTCATAACGAATCCGGGAATGATGGTGTGGAACGGGCGCTTGCCCGGCGCGAAGATGTTCGGGTGGCTGGTCTCCATCGAAAAAAGCTCGCCGCGATCTTGAAACATGAATCCAAGTCCAGGCACCACGATTCCGCTGCCCATCCCGCGGTAATTGCTTTGAATCAGCGAGACCATGTTGCCTTCGTCATCGGCCGTGCACATGTAAATGGTGTCGCCGTCGTCGATCTTTCCCGCGGCCACAGTTTTCGCGGCCCGATTTGGATCGATCAACTTGCGCCGCTCGGCCGCATATTCCTTGGAAAGCAATTTCGTTAGGGGAATTTTGGCGAACGCCGGATCGGCGTAATACGTCGCCCGATCCGCCCATACGATTTTCTTCGTCTCGATCATTGTGTGCAACGTTTCGGCCGAATTGCGCCCCATCGCTTTCAGATCGAACCCTTCGAGAATGTTCAACATCTGAAGTGTCGCGACGCCCTGACTGTTCGGCGGCAATTCGAAGACATCGTAGCCGCGATAATTGACCGAGACCGGATCGACCCACGTGCTGGTATGTTTTTCGAAATCGACCTTGCGCAAAAATCCGCCGTTCTCGCGCATGAAGCCGTCGATTTTGTCCGCGATCTCGCCCTTGTAAAAAACGTCGCGGCCTTTCTCGCCGATCAATCGCAACGTTTTCGCGAGCGCCAGATTCTTGAACACGTCGCCTTTGCCCGGAGCTCGACCTTTGCCGTCGAGTATGTAAGTTTCCAAAAACGCGCCGGGCAAATTGTTGTAGAGCGGAACACTGCGCCCCCAGTAATAGGCGATCAATTCGCTCACCGGAAAACCTTCCTCGGCGTAGCGGATTGCGGGCGCGAGATCATCCGCAAACTTCAGTTTCCCGAATTTCTTGTGCAGCTCCACCCATGCGTCCACACAACCAGGCGTGCTGATTGGCAACGTTCCCGTCGGCGGAATTGTTTTCCGATTGAGTTTGTCGAGCTCTACTTTCATTTGCTCGTAGCTCAGACCGAGCGGCGAGCGGCCGCTCCCGTTGATCCCGTAAAGTTTGTTGTCCTTCGCCCTGTAAACGATCGCGAACAGATCACCGCCGATTCCGTTCGAAACTGGCTCCATTAGTCCGAGCGCCGCGTTTGCGGCAATCGCGGCGTCGACCGCACTGCCGCCGCGTTTTAAGATTTCGACCCCGACTTCCGTTGCGAGCGGCACGCTCGTGCAAACCATTCCGTGTCGCGCCACAACTTCGGAGCGGGTGGCAAAATTTTTTCCCGTAATTCGATCGATTTGTGCGGAGGCGATGTGGCAG